>Ga0181582_10003070_pt1 | contig 13389 bp, 11 predicted proteins | sample 071ome_32_FD_132438 | JGI IMG/M metagenome (GOLD analysis project Ga0181582, IMG submission 132438) | Coastal salt marsh microbial communities from the Groves Creek Marsh, Skidaway Island, Georgia - 071405AT metaG (megahit assembly) | ecosystem: Environmental > Aquatic > Marine > Intertidal...
AGGCGCGCGCCGGCGGAGCGCGCGCCGGCGTCGTCGAGCGCGCGCCGGCGATGGAGGATTCGTGGGATGATCCTGAATCGAGCGCGTGGTGCGACGACGGGGGGGGCGTCGACGCATTGAACGCGGAGCTGGACGCAATGCTCTCGCTCGCGTCCGCGAGCGCGAAATTCGCGGGCGAGTCGACGGGCAAAGACGCGCGGGCGAGCGGGCCGACAGATATGCGCGCGCGCGGATCCTCAGCGCGCGCGATGCGCGAGGCGTACGATGCCGCTTGCGACAAGCAATTTGTGGAGTATTATCTCATCGCCGATGCCGAGCCCACGGCTGTGGGCGCGCTGACGGCCGCGGAGGCTGCGCACGCAGAGTCACTCTTGGCATCGTACGCCGAGCGCGAGGGCGTCTCCGTGAGCGACGTCATCGCCGATGACGCCGAGTGGGAAGGGGAGACGTACGAGCGAGGTGAAGCGACGCACGTGGATGACGCGTACCTGAGATTCAACCGGCGTCTAGCCCGAGCGCCCGAGCAGTGCATGCGATATTGCGTCGGAGGTCTGAACGTCCTCTGGCCGACAAAGACACCGCCGAAACCAACCTCGTGCGAGGCGTGCGGTGCCGAGCGCGTGTGCGAGATTCAGCTCATGCCAGCGCTTTTGACCGACGTCGAGGACGCGTTGGCGATGCACAAGGGCGACGCTAAACTTCTCGCGAACGAGGATGACCTCTTAGCGTGGGACTGGCAGACGGTGTGCATCTTCACGTGCCCCAACTCGTGCGTCCCAGAGGGCGAGGACGATGTCTCGTACGTCAGGGAGCACATCGTTGTCGCCGAGAGCGAGGTAAGCGGCGATGCACTCCTTAAGGCCACGCGCGTGATGTAGTTTGTAGTTTGCTTAGACGAAAGGTCCGTGACTTTTTCAACTAACTCCAGCCGCCGCGCAAAAAATCGCCACAGAGCGCGACGCGCCGTCCGCGCGCACCTCGCCGTATCGAGAGCGAGAGCCATGACCGCGTGGACGTCGGGACGCGTCTCGGCGGCGATCGCGCTATTCGTGCTCGCCGGTTTTCTCGAAATCACCGGTTGTTATTTGTTTTGGGTTTCGTTCCGTGGTACACCGCGCAAACACTGGGCTCTGAGCGTCGCGGGCGCCGTGTCGCTCGCGGCGTACGGAGCGGTGTTCCTGGCTATGCCCATGAGTGATTTCGGGCGCATCATGGCGGTTTATGGTGGATTTTTCATATGTCTGTCGTATGCATTTGGCGCGGCGGTGGACGGTTTTGTCATGGACGCAGGGGATTGGATCGGCGCGTCCGTTGCCCTAGTGGGGGTGCTCAGCGCAATGTTCTGGCCGAGACATCATTCGCCGTCTTGACCGCCGCGCGCTGTGCTTCGACGCGCGAGACCGCTCTCCATTCAGTAGGCTGTAGTTAAATTCTAGACTAGCTTGTTAAATTTTAGACTTGTCGTCACAGAAACGGTTTGAAAGCTCTCGGACGAATCTCAATCTTTGATTTGCACCAAGGACATCGTCTTCTCGATTTCGGCACCTGCCAAACGCGAAGCGCGCAGTCACCGCACTGCCGCACGTGCTGACACGGATAGAACATGTGCCTCGTCGTGCTGGCGTTGTCAAACGGCGTCAGACAGATTCCGCACTCCTCGTGATTCCCACTCATGACGCGCAACTCGAACGAGACCTTAGACGGCTCTCCGCCCTCGAGGTCTTCTACCGCTTTATCCACGTCTACGTCGTCCTCTTCCGCGCTAGCGTGCGTCGTCGTCGCGCCCTCCGTCTGCGTCGCCGCGTCCAGACGCCGCGGCGCCTTCTCGCTCGCAAACAGCCCTCTGTTCGTTGCGTCTGCGAGCACACGACGATGTTTAAAACTTCTAAAATCCAAACGCTCGCCCGCGGTGTTTCCGACGTCGCCTCTCTCCTCGCGTCCGCGCGCCGCCGCCGCGAGCGCGCGCACGACCCCTCCGCCCATCTCCCGCGTCACCTCACCCATCGATCTCGGTCCATCGACGCGCGTCGACGCGAGTTCAACACTCACGCGCGCATCGCGTTCGTCCTCATCGCGCGCGCGCACCGCGTGCGTCCCCCGTCCCTCGACCACGCTCGAGCCATCACTCGGCTGTCGCTCCAGACATCGCTCCACGTGCGCGTGAATGAGCGCGTAGTGCGTCGATTTCCCACACACCGGACACGCGCGCAGGCGACTTCCCTCACGCGCGCACGCGCTCGTCCCATCGCGACGCTCCATCGCTCGCGCGTCCTCGCGTCGCGTCGCGCGCGGGACGTCGCGCGCGGCGGTTTGAACCGTCTCACATGGACGGTCCGTGTGTGAACCATTCGACCGCGCGTCTCACATGGACGGTCCGTGTGTGAACCATTCGACCGCGCGTCTCGCCGTTATCCGCGCGTCGCGCCCGCGCGCGCGCGTGGAATCGTGAGTGCGGGACGCGCGATTCCATGCTCGCGCGCGGTGCGCGTGATCTCACCGCGTGCGCGTCGGTGTCGAGCGCGCGATTGAACGCTCGCGCGCGACGCGTGACGGATGGACGACGGGACGGGTGCGCGCGATCGACGACGCGCGATGCGGTCGAGGTGGAGGTCTCGGGTGAGACGTCGAGGGTGAAGGGGACGGATTCGCGACGTCGGACGTTGAGGTCGATGCTTGCTCTCGGTGCTCTCGCATTCGTGGGTGATCACGCGCGCGCGGCGACGCCGACGCTGCCGAAGGAGCTCACGGAACCGGATGAAATCTTCAGCGAGGACTTCAACGTCACCTTCGCCGGGGTGGAGGTCGATCATAAGGATCTTATTTACGCACTCGTGATCGGACAGACGATCGGTTTTGTCGGATCCGCGGTCGCGGGCTCGGCGGCGAGGAAGCGGGCGGAGGAGATTGAGCGTCTGAACGCGACGCTGCTCAAGGTAAACAAGGAGGTTCGCAAGGAGTTGCGATCGACGCAGGGGCGCAAGGTGGCGACTCCGATGGACTCCACCGACGACTGCTCGAGCGAAGTGGTGGTGGAGATCATCTCCCTGCTCAAGAACGGCAAAGCCAAGCTCAAGGCACAGGCGGCGAGCGAGGCCAAGGTACTCTTCACCAAAGCGCTCACGCTCATCAAGAGCAACGAGAGCTCGCTCAAGGAGCCGTGGAAGGCTGTGCGCAAGGCGGAACGCGGTCTTGGCGCCGCCGCATCGCGCTTGAAAGAATACGAAGAGGCACTGATACACATGAAGACGGTCTTGGCTCTGTCCCAGGAGCACAACGACTTGACCGTCGCCACGGACGCGTACGGCATCATCGCCGACTTGTACGCCGAAATGGATCAGATCGAGGTCGCGTCCGATTGGTACGACAAATATTTCGAGGCTCTCGCGCTCGAAGACGCAAAGGAGGCTGCGGAAACCGCGTCGCGCTGAGTCGACGCCATTATTTCTGTTGAGATTCTTCCGACGTATCGGTTACCGGTCAGAAAGCGAGCCGCCTCGCTCTTCCGTGCCTTTGCTCGAACGAGCTCGCTCGCGTTGGTGTAATATTTAGATGAAGAGCTGGTTCGTTTGAGATGTTGTTGATCCATCGACGTCACGTACTCAAACACGCGCGATGGCCTGCTCACTCGCTAGGCAGCTCTGGGTGACCCAAACCAAAACCGATCGCACGCCACACACTAACGCGGGCGAGACGCGCGCGGTGAATGGCATCGAGCTCGATCGGTGTCGTTTCCGTGAACCCTCTCGTCAATCAACGCGTGCGCGCGAGTCATTGCGTCGCGAGCACTCGAACATCGCGCTCGAAGCTCACGAGCGCGTGTTGCTCAACAGTTCCGCTCGTTCGGCCTCTCGCGCATCGCGGGCGCGGGGTCCTCGCGCGCGTTGCGTCGAGTTCTAACGCATCTGACTCAGGCGCGAGGAATTTCAACGTCTGCGCACACATGACGGGATTTTGCGTACCCAAGCATGACTTCTGCCTGACGTTTCCGTTCGGGACGCTCGTCGCGGCGTTGGGCATCGCGGGATTCGTCATGCGTCGCTCGATGCCGAGCTTGATCTCTGGTGGCGTTATCGGCGGCACGCTTTTAATCACGGGTACGCTGAGCATGCGTGCGTGGTCGTCGGGATCGTCGAGCGCGCCGTGGACGGGCTCGAGTGCGGCGGTGACGAGCGCTTTGGCGTACGTCATGTGGAAGAAATTCCTCGCCTCACACGTCATGTTCCCGTCTGGAATCCTGGCCATCAGTAGCGCGCTCATGCTTGTGTTTTACGCGAAGAATCTCTTCGTTGACGGCGGTAATCCTCCGAAGACGAAAACGAAAGCGACGTGAGCGGCTCGACGCGTGTACATCTATACGTTTAATATGAATCCTATTACCGACGAACACCTCGCCATCGAGCGAGTCGTCGCTCGCCGTGCTATGAAACACACCTTCCGCGTCAGCGAGCGCGCTATCGCGTCTTGGACGCGGCGTAGATGAACTGATTGAAGTCTACGGTAATCTTTCCTGTGCGGTTCGAGTCGAAACTGTTGAACGTCCTCCTCGCGGCGGTGAGGAAGAGCACGAGACCGATGTACTGATCGCACCCCAAGTCGTTTGTTCGATCCGGATCGAACGCCTTGCACGCGTGCTTGATCGCGGTCTCGTCCACGTCTCCGAACCCGCAGTACGCGAGCGCCGCGAAAATCTCCTCCTTGCTAAGCTTCCCCGTCCTCGACGTGTCAAAGTGCTCGAACGACGCGCGCGCGTTCTGCAAGAACTCGTGCACCATTTTGTACTCGCTGAAACTCAGAATACCCTCAACGTTCGTCGCGGGCGTGTGCAAACGAATCAAAAGTGCCACCAGCTGCAGTGAGAAGGCCAATCCGGACTTCGCCAGCGCGCGCTGTAGCTCGCGTGCGTCGATGGATCCGCTCCCGTTCACGTCCACCGAGTTAAAGTGTTGCAACAGCGTGTACTCATCCAGCGCGCTCGCCGAGCCCGAGTGCGACATGACGATGAACGCGCGCGCGCGAAAGAGTGCCGAGCGTGCGCACCGGTGGCGTCACGTCGCGACGCGCGAGCGCGCGATGCTCGCGCGGGCGCTCGCGCCGCGCGACGTCGGCGGCGATGACACGCGTCCTCGCGCGCTCTCTCTCGCGATCGCGTGCGTCGCGCTCGTCGCCGCGGGCGCGTGTCTGCACCGCACGCTCGAGCGACGAATGTCGCCACGTCGTGGGAATCGGTCGTCGAGCGGTTCGCGCGCTGGCTCGACGACGAGCGCGCGCGAGGACGTGCTGAGCGCGATCGGAAACACCCCGCTCGTGCGCGTGGAGTCGCTCACGCGGTTGACGTCGTGCAACGTGTACGTCAAGTGCGAATTTCTCAACCCGGGCGGGAGCGTCAAGGACCGGGTGGCGAGACGTATCGTGGAGGAGGCGCTGCAGTCGGGCGCGCTCGCCTCGAACGGTATCGTGTGCGAGGGTACGGCCGGTTCCACCGGAGTGTCACTCGCCATGGTGTGTAAGGCGCTCGGGGTGGAGTGCTTCGTCGCCATGCCGGACGACGCGTCGCTGGAAAAGTCGGCGCTAGTGGAAGCATACGGAGCGCGCGTCGAGCGCGTGCGTCCGGTGTCCATAGCGCATCGAGATCACTTCGTGAACGTGGCTCGACGAGAGGCGGAGAGCGCACGAGCGAGCCGAGGCGCGGGTGGGGGCTTCTTCGCCGATCAGTTTGAAAATTTGGCCAACTTTCGAGCTCACAAGGAGGGAACGGGAACAGAGATTTATGACGCGCTTGGCGACGAGTTGGACGCATTCGTGTGCGCGTGCGGCACAGGTGGAACGCTCGCGGGCGTGGGCGCGGCGCTAATGGAGAATAATCCTTCGGTGAAACTATTTCTAGCCGACCCGCAAGGCAGCGGTCTGTTCAATCGCGTCACGCGCGGCGTCATGTACACCAAGGAAGAAGCCGAGGGAAAACGGCTGAAGAACCCGTTCGATACCATCACCGAGGGCGTGGGGATCAATCGCATCACGGAAAACTTCAAGGTCATGCTCGACACACCGTTCATGCTCGCGGGAGCGATAAAGGTGAGCGATGCGGAGGCGGTGGCGATGAGTCGGTTCGTCGCCAAGAACGACGGACTCTTCATCGGCAGCTCGAGCGCCGTCAACCTCGTCGCCGCGGTGCGCGTGGCTCAGTACCTCGGGCCAGGTCACAGTGTGTGCACGATAGCGTGCGACAGCGGTTTGAGACACATGACCAAGTTCTGGAGCGATCAGTATCTCGCCGCACATAATCTCACGCCGCACGACGTAGATGCCGAAGACCTGTGCTTTCTCGACGCCAACGTCGCGGTGACCGCGGCTCGATGTTACTCCGCGAGCGTGACGTCGAGCGATTGAATCGAAGTAGCGTATCAGAATTAGGACTAGCGATACACCAGTTCATAGAATACAGCAGCTCTCTAGTTGAAAGGACTACCAGACAAGACTCACTCCAGCGCCTTACCAGTGGTTTCCGGTAGCGCCTTGTACACGACCGCCAGAGCGATGATGCTCACGCAGAGATATAACATCCAAACGCCTTGAGCGCTCCACATTTCGCGAATGCGCAGGAACGAAAAGGTCACCAACGCATTCATGATCCATTGCACCGCGGTGGCGACGCTCACGCCGACGTTTCTCACCCTCTGTGGGAACACCTCACTCGTCACAATGTACGGTACCGGCCCAAGACTGACGCTGAACGCAATACGGAATATGAGCATGGCCGCCACGGCGAGCCACGGCGCAGCGGAGGCGCTCATGAAGTGCGAATACACACTAGGCGTGACGCTCAACGCCAACAGCACGAGCGCGAACGAAATCGCTGTGATGCCTCCGAGCGCCATCGGACGGCGCCCGATGGAGTCAATGCTTCGCGATAACCACGTGCCGGCGCATATTTGGATCACGCTCACGCACGCGGTTAGCGCGATGGCGTGCGATCTGTCGAATCCAAGATCGCTCAGAATCTTTGGGGCGTAATAAATGACGACATTGATGCCGCACGCCTGTTGAAAGAAATTCATCAAGCTCGCAACGCCCAGAGCATGGCGAGTCTTGGCGTCCTTGAGCAAGCTCATCACCTTGTTTGTCGTCTTCGTCGTCGCGTTTAGCGCGATGACGTGCACGTCCACCTCGGGCTGCCCAAGCCTATTGAACACCGCCTTGGCCTCACCGACTCGACAGTGCTCGGCGAGCCATCTCGGGGACTCAGGCAACGCGTTAGATTTCAGAATGACAGCGAGTTGTGCCATGGCGGGCACCGCCGCGATGGCGAACATCCATCGCCATCCATCTGGGGCGTTTGCGACGATGAGCGACATGATGAAAGACGTCAACAAACCGACGGTGACAGACAGAGGCGCTAGACCGCTGTGCTTCCCTCGCGTCTTCGGCGGCGCCATTTCGGAGATGTACACAGTGCACATGGACGTAGCGATGCCGACAGATATTCCCGCCAAAAAACGACCAAAGACGACCTGCTGAATCGCGCTCGCGCTCGACATGAGAAGTGCAGATATGATAAATCCGACATCACACGCGGCGAGCGCAAAGCGTCGCCCGAACGGCTCGTTCAGACCAGGCGTCGCCGCGCAGCCGAACATGGCGCCGAGCGGGAGCGCCGCGACCACCGCGCCCTTGGTCGTCGTCGTGAGCGTCCCCAAGACGGTGCCCGCCTCGATGTACACGAGCGCCCCTGCGATGGCGCCCGCGGCGCACCCGACGCTCAGCATCGCCAGGCATACGCTCAGCGTCGCGACGTATCGCGCCCGCTCCGCGTCCTCGCTGGAGACGTCGGAGAACAGCTCCCGGACGAACGCGTCCGCGCGCGTCGATCGAGCGGCGCGCGGCGCGCGTGCGCGGATGTTACGCTCGCGAGACACCGCCGCGCGCGCTTCGGTCGCTCGACAGTCGAACGCGCCCGTCGCGACGACGTCGGACCTCTGCGTGCGCGCCCAACGGCCCGAGCGATGCGTCGACGCATCGCTCGTCGATCGCGCCTCCTTCGCGCGACGCGCGCGGGCGAGGCTGAGACGCGCCGTGATGAGACGCGGCGCCATCGCGCGCGACTCGAGCGTCGGAACGATGAGATGTGACGCGCGTCACGTTCGCAACACGTCGCGCGACGCGTCGCGCAACGCGCTTTTTTTGAAAAACATTCAAGTGCGGAGACGAATCGACGCTCGGGAGATCGGCTCAGGAGATGGTGGGTCGCGCGCGAGAGCGGCGTCGCGCGCGATGAGAAAACGCATACAACGGTCGATGCGGGGACGAATGAACCAACGAACCAACTCGAACAACTCAAGAAAATATGGAAGGCGCGTGCTAGTCCTCGTCCTCGCCACTCATCACTGACGGGTCACGACAGCGCTCGTGCACGCGATCGATGGCGGCGAGCGCGGCGTCCGAGAGCGTCGTAGACGGCGATAGAGCGTCGATGTTCTCGATCAACTGCTCCATTTTCGTCGCACCGATGATAGTGGACGCGACGTACCATCTTGACTTGCACCACGCGAGGGCGAGCGTGGCGAGAGAGACGCCTTCATCGTCCGCGATGCGTTTGTACAGCGCCGTCGCCTCGCGGCTGGGCGGGTTCAAATAGCGCTGGTGAAAACCGTACTTTTTATACTTGATCAGGCGACCGTCCGCGGGGTTCGACGACCCGTCCAGGTACTTTCCTGTCAGAGCGCCGCCGCCGAGTGGGGTCCACGGAAGCAGTCCGATATTGTAATTCGACGGAGCGCACGCCTCCGCGAGCTCCGTCTCGAACGAGCGATGCAACAAACAGAACGAGTTCTGTATCGTCACCGGACGAGGGATGCCGAGCTCATCCGCCGTGCGCACGAATTCACAGACACCGAACGTGCTCTCGTTTGACAAACCGTAGTGTTTGATTTTGCCGCTCGCGAGGAGATCGCCGAGCGCCTCAACGGTTTCGCGAATCGGCACCGAATCCTCTCGCTCGCGCTCCGGATCATACGCGGGAGATCCGTAGAACGCTCCGATGGGGACGTACCGATCGGGCCAGTGGATCTGATACAGATCGATGTGACTAGTCTTCAGCCTTCGCAAGCTCGCGTCGCACGCCGCCATGACGGAGCCACGATCCAAGCGTCCCGCGCCCGTTGACGACCCGCATGAGAAGCGGTTGCTCGTGATGCGCTCGCTCGCCCCGAAGCCAGCGATCTTGGTCGCAATGATGATATCCGATCTATCAACGCTCTCGTTAGCGTTCTTCATCAACCAGTTCCCGATGATTTCCTCCGTTCGTCCAGGTTTCCACGTCGGGTCGCTCATCGGCACCGGATACATCTCCGCTGTGTCGATAAAGTTTACCCCTCGTCGCTTCACAGCGTAATCCAACTGCTCGTGCGCCTGCATTTCGGTGTTCTGCACGCCCCACGTCATCGTCCCCAGGCACGCCGCGGTGACGCGTACCCCCGAGCTTCCGAGCGCGCGGTCTCGCGGTAACCAGAACTCGCGCTCGCCGCCACCACTCACGGCGCGCGCGCGCGCGTCTCTTCGCGCGCGTCCGTCGCGCTCGCCCGCGACGGACGTCCGCGCAGTCGTCATCGGCATCTGCGCGAGCGACATGGCGCGCACTAAGAGTCGTCGTCGCGCGCGCGCGTCTCGGGCGAGAGCGTTGAAAAGCGCACGGCATCGACGTCACACGCGCGCGCGCGCACGATGCGTCTCGCGCACTACACGTGCGGCGCGCCGCGCGCGCGCGTCGTGCCGATGAGGCGTCCGGTGCGTCAAGCACGTTGTCCGCGGCGAGCTCGCGCGACGTCGAGCGAGGACGCGAAATCGAGCGCGCGCGACGTCGAAATCAATCTCGGTCGCGCAGCCATGCTCGGCTTTCTGGGCACGACCGTGGGTGATGTGCTCACGCGCGGCGAGGGACCGATCGAGCAGTTGGAACAGGAGACAAATTACGTGTTGCGACACGTGAATCCGGTCGAGCTCGCGCGCGATTCGCTCGAGGTGGCGGGTATCTACCTGGAGAGCGTGATTATCGTGTGGTTCATCCTGGCGTGCGCTCTCTTGCTCGGCGTGAACCAGGGATTCCGCAATCCCATTCGCACCTTGAGCGGGCGAACGACGAAACAACGCGCCGAGGCCGCTCTGGGGGAAATCACCAAGGCGTACGACACGAACGTGCGAGAACAGCGACCGTACGAGTTGTTCAACGGCAGGCTGGCGATGTTGGGGACAGCGTTCGCTTTTGTTGGTGATTACAAGACCGGGGGATTGGGTCCGTTGGAGCAAGTTCAGAAGGAAATCGGCATACCAGTGATTGACGAGGAGATTTTCGCCGTCGTATTCCTCTCGGGTGTCGCTTTCAGCGTAGTTTCGACGGGCGTGACTGCGTTTCGTAGAGCGTATGCTCAAGGTCGCGAATAATGTAAATGTAACATTGAATATTCATTCTTCATCCACCGCACAGACTACCGCGCGGGCGCTACCGCGCGGGCGAGTTCTTCATCAAAACGTACCTCCATTGAGAGCGAGTCCCTTATCGAGCACGTGCGCGACCTGGTTGGGCTTGAGTCGAACGTACTTTCCAAGCGGAAGCTCCTTGGGCATGCGTAAACCTCCAACACGCGTGCGCTTGAGATGTTTTACCTCAACGCCGGCGCTCGCGCACAAAACGCGTACCTCACGGTTGCGACCGTCTACAACTTCCACGATGATGCGATTCTTCGGCCCACCGTCTGCGCTCGCTTGTTCGACGCGCACCGGAACCACACGCGCACCATCCACCTCGGTGCCCGCCGCCATGGCGGAGAGTTGTGCGCGTGTGGGCTTATCGTTCGCCGTCACCACGTATTGCTTCACAACCTCACTGCTCGGATGCGCCACGCGCTGGCACCAGTCCCCATCCGTCGTCACCAAAAGCAAACCGGTGGTGGCCACGTCAAGACGACCTACCGTGAAGAGACGCGGAGGCAATTTCCCGGGGAACTCTGCCCTGAACTCTTCTCGCCACTGCTCGAATAAATCTAACACCGTCTTACCGCTCTCAGACCCGGGCCTGGCGCTGCAAACGAACCCTTTCGGTTTGTTCAACATGAAGTAGGCGTGCTCCTTCACGAAACTCACCCCACCTTCAACGACTTTTCCATCCACCATGACAACGTCCGCACTCAGGTTCACTTTGGTCTGTGGCGCGGTGACCGTGGTTCCGTTGACCTTGACTCGCCCGGCGAAGATCAAATCGTCAGCACCGCGCCGGCTCGCGACGCCGAGAGAGGCGAGCGCCTTGTTCAACCGCTCGCCCTCGTCGCGCTCGCGACGTCGCTCCGCGGGCGTCTTGTACGTGTCGCCATCGAAACGAACGGGCGGGCGCCGCTGTTTCTTGACATTCCCTCTCGAGGGCGGTCCCAGCCGGGGCGAATTCGGGAGAAACCCCGCGAATCCGCCGCCGTCGCTGTCGTCTTCGCCGCCTCGCGCGCCGCGTCCTGAGCTCGAGCTCGAGCTCCCACCGTCTCGCGCGCTCGCGGCGCGCGTTGTGAGCGACCGCGACGTCACACCAACCGCGCCCGCGCCCGCGTGAGGGGCATAAGACGTCCAAAACGCTCCGTTTCCGCGCTCAATCCATCGATGCGCCGCCGCAGCTCTGCTCGTCGCGGACGAGCGTCTCGCAACCTCCGCGCGCGCTCGTCTGCACATTCGACGCACGAGCGCGAGTGCGGGAGCGGTAGAGGACGACATCAGGCGTCTAGCGAGCGGTCGAGCGACCGGGCGCGTCGAGCTCTGTGGCGAGGGTGGGCGATTTTCTAGGCGCTGGACGACTTTGCGCGTCGCTCGCGTCACTCGCGCGCGCGCGGTACGCCGCTCGTCCGATGGGTAAGCTGCTGAAAAAGTACGCCCACGGGCGCGGCTTACCGGAGAACGCGGCGCACACCGCGGCGACGTACGATGAGGAGCGACGGCGCCGAGACGAAGCTCGCAGACGCAGCGGCGGCGCCTCGACGAGCGAATTCGTTTCGCGCGACGCTCGCGCGATTGCGTCGTCGCAGGTCAAGCGATGGAAATCGAGAGGAGGAGCGAAGCCGAGGCTCATGCGCGCCCTGCGCGTGAGCGCACACGGACATCGGGCGCTGACAAAGCAGGAGGTGGACGCGCTCATCATCCCAGTGCTACAGCCGCGCAAGGCGAAATACGGCGGTCAGGGGTTGGCGAAGCCATCGACGTTTGTGAACATCGCCAGCGAGAGCTTTTTCGACGAGTTCGAGTCATTATTCGACGAACACGTCGAGGGATTCAACGGTAAGTCGTACGTCAAGATGGGCAAGTCGCGCGAGGATATGCTCTGGAAGCAGAAGTTGCGAGAGAAACGGAACGCAGAGGACGGATTTGAGGCAACGAAGAGCGTCGCGCGAGTAGATGACGGCGAGGCATTGATGAAAAGAGCGAAGAAAAAGATGAAGCTCGGGGCTGAGCGTGCGGCAGCGATAGCGCCGACGCCCGCGGTGCGTGTGGACGCAGACCTGCAAGCGCAGGCCATTGCCGCGTATCGCGCGCTCAAGGCAAAAAAAGCGGCGATGCAAACTTTCAAGCCGCAGAAGCGATAGAATAGTGATGATTTAACAAATGCAGCGCATTTAAAGTGAGGTAGCATTCGAACCGAGCGGAGCAGCGACTTCGAAATCAAGGAATGCGTCGACACGCTCGCAGAGCTTCGTCGAGGGCGAGGAGCGAATCTTCATCCGCCTCGACTCGTGAACTGACATTCTCTCGAATCCCTTCAATCGCTCGCCTGGTCGCATCCAAGCTTGCATCAAGGCGTTCAATCGTCACGTCGGACGCGAACGCTTTAACGAGCGCGCGCTTTCGCTCGTACGCGCGTCTCACGCGATGCACGACATCCACTTCCGGCGCCGCGATTTCTTCATCGTCCGAAATATCTGAGAACCGCGCCGCGACCGTCGAAACAACGGCACCATCGCGCGACGTCGAGGACGCGGAGTCATGCGCGAGAAACATCGTCGAGCTCACTTCGCATAAGCGTTCGATTCGCTCCACACTTTCCACCGCGTGTGAAAACGCGCGCTCGCGTCTCCGCTCGCGTTCGCGCTGAAGCGTCTCCCACTCCGCGTTCGTCAGCGCCTCGGACGCGTGTTCATACGCCGATATAGCGTCGAGTAATTTTTCCACGCGCTCATCGTCCGTTTGCGCGCGCGCGTGTCCCGCCCGCGCCTTCGCCGACGATGCAGTCGACGACCCAACTCTGCGCGGCGCGCGGGTCCGCGGCGCCGTCGTCGTCATGAATACATCGTCCTCGTCGTCGTCGTCGTCGTCGTCGTCGTCGTTGCCGCTGCCGCCGCCGCCGCCGCCGCCGTCGTCGTCATCGTC
>Ga0181582_10003086_pt1 | contig 13360 bp, 10 predicted proteins | sample 071ome_32_FD_132438 | JGI IMG/M metagenome (GOLD analysis project Ga0181582, IMG submission 132438) | Coastal salt marsh microbial communities from the Groves Creek Marsh, Skidaway Island, Georgia - 071405AT metaG (megahit assembly) | ecosystem: Environmental > Aquatic > Marine > Intertidal...
AAGGCGTTTATTGACAGCTTCCTCGGCAACGAAACAAACGTTCAGTGGCTGGACAACCTGATACAGTCGGAGCCTAAGTGCGCCGATAAGCTGGAGTCAGAGCGGGATCTCCTTTTACGTCTCCAGCGCCGCATCATGGCAGCCGAAGAGAAATCGGGGCTTACGGTCAGTGAAATCAAAGAGATTAACCGCCGTATGTCGATGGGCGAAGCACGAGCCCGGCGAGCCAAAAAAGAGATGGTTGAGGCAAACTTGCGTCTTGTTATATCGATCGCAAAGAAATACACCAATCGCGGCCTACAGTTTTTGGACCTAATCCAAGAAGGCAACATCGGCCTTATGAAAGCGGTAGACAAATTCGAGTACCGCCGCGGTTACAAGTTCTCGACTTACGCCACCTGGTGGATTCGACAGGCCATTACCCGTTCGATCGCAGATCAGGCGCGCACCATTCGTATCCCTGTGCACATGATTGAGACCATCAATAAACTCAATCGCATCTCTCGCCAGATGCTTCAGGAAATGGGTCGCGAACCCACCCCCGAAGAACTGGGCGAGCGCATGGACATGCCGGAAGATAAAGTGCGCAAGGTATTGAAGATTGCGAAAGAGCCTATTTCGATGGAAACACCCATAGGCGACGACGAAGATTCGCATCTGGGTGATTTCATTGAAGATGTGGCCATCTCATCGCCCATCGATTCCGCAACAGGGCAAGGCCTGCAGGAAGCGACAACCGAAGTACTAGCGGGGCTTACCGCAAGAGAAGCCAAAGTACTTCGCATGCGCTTTGGAATCGACATGAACACCGACCACACTCTCGAAGAGGTCGGGAAACAGTTTGATGTTACCCGCGAGCGTATTCGCCAGATCGAAGCTAAAGCGCTTCGAAAGCTTCGCCACCCGACGCGCAGCGACTACTTACGCAGCTTCCTAGACGATTAATGCGGTGGCTACTTGCCTGGCTTCCCAGGCGATTAACGCGGCAACTATTTGTGTAGTTTCCTCGATGATTAATGCGGCGTATAATCGCCGCTCTAAATTTGGCCCTATAGCTCAGTTGGTTAGAGCGCTCGACTCATAATCGATCGGTCCCAGGTTCAAGTCCTGGTGGGGCCACCATCCTTCAAAGGGGCCGGAGTGCACTCCGGCCCCAGACGACAAGGCGCTTCAAAACAGATTCCACGTCGCCTGCACGCTAATCGCTCTGCCCACGGCGGGCGAGCCGGGAAAGGGCTCAAAATCATCGTCAGTCAAATTATCTACGATTAAGCGGTACGACTGTGATGAAGCCGGTGTCCAAGTAATGGAAAACGATGATCGATAGGCCGTGCTCGAAGAGCTCCTCAAAGGGTTTTCAGCTTGCTCGCGATACTCGTTATCCCAACGCAATATCAAATCGAAACTCAGACGCCATTCCAGAGCCGCAGTGAATCGCTCCTTCGCATAGTTAAGCGCATAGTAGCTCGCGTCAACCTGGGCAGAGCCATACTCAGATTTCTTATGAATGAATGTGGCACCAACCGTACCACTAATCACACCCCACTGCTGCTGCCAAGTGAACTCTAGGCCGTCTACGTCCAGGTCAACTGCGTTTGCTTGTCGCGCGAAAGGACGAGCTTCATCGTAGGTCCAATCGACCGTGTTCTGGTCTCGGCGAGTAAACACAGTTACGCCAATCGAGCCATCTGTTAGGTCGCGCTCTAATGAAAGTGACCACTGTTGAGATTTCTCTCGAGCAAGGGACGCGTTCCCTCCGAACAAACCGGACGGGCCTGATTTTAGCGTTGTATAACCCGCAACTTGAGTTGCTCCTGTGTAATCGAGTCGAATGGTGGTTGGCGAAGCCGAGGGTTGCCACTCAAGCGCAAAAAGCGGATTTAATTGATCAGAATCACGGTTGGTATAATCGTAAGCAAAACCTGCGCGCAACAGCAGAATACCCGTACTCCAATCAAGTCGCCAGTTTGGAAGCAAACGCGCCGAAAGGTAGTTCCGAGTGTCAAAATCACCCGCGATCAGGTCAGTGGAGTACACCAATTCATCGGACTGATACTGAAGCGCGTAATCTAGGCTCACCACATCAAAAGAATTTGTCCCGCGCATTCCAAGACCCCAAATACGCGTCTTGTGATCAAAAGAACCGATACCTCCCGATTCCCGAGTTCTTCGATCAAAATCATAGTCATCCACGACGGATCGCGAGTAAGCCGACCACTCGATCTCACCCTCATTTAGGCGCATTTTATGACTCAGTAGTAAAAATTCCACCATGAGATCATCCGTCTCCGGTAGCGAAGCAAATCCCGTATACATTCCAGGCCAAGCGTGGAACTTATTTGTTTTAGCCAGTATCAAATCAGTTTGAGATTGCTCCGAATGCCTTTGGAGCACTAAGTTATAGCGCTCCATTTGGTGATCGCCATTTTTTATCGCGCCATCGGATTCGGAGTGCATCAATGCCAAGCCCAAAGCCAAGGAGCTCCCATCCGATAAGGCCAGGCGCTTCGCCAACCCTACGTTTTGATACCTTAGACCATCGCTGCCTAAAGCGAGCGAAAACTCAGCTCCGGACTCCAGCTTTGCAAGCGCATACTGAACAGCGCCCGCAGCGGCGTTCAACGAAGCGTATGCGTTCTCGCTACCGGTCACAATTTGTGCTTCTCCTAAAAATGAAGGCGCAATAGGTAACTCGAGCGTGTAGTGACCCGTTTGAGGATCCAATATCGTGACCGCACCCAAGTTGAGCCCGGTGTTTTCAAATAAGGCACCGCGAATCGTGATATCCGCTTGCCCCTCTGGGGCTCCTCGAGATTGCACCTCTACTTTAGGATCGTAGCGTAATTTCGTGGCCAGAGTCGGCGCACTCGTCGCGGTTGTATCATTAGCAACGCGCCTTGCTAAAACTACCGTCTCCTCCAGTTCATCCGAAACGGCTTGTCTATCGTCAGCCAAGACAGCTGTATTCACTAAACTGAACATCAAGGCAGCAGGCCAAAGTCGATTACCAAAAGGCTTTACCATTATGAAATTACCCAACAAGGAAGAGCGCGGAGTTTAATAAGCAACAATGTTAATGTCTAATAAATATTTTGGTTAACATTGAGCAAATCCAAACCGGTCTCAACCGCGACAACACACGGTGTATCCATTAGGTTAGACTGACCATACTAAGAAATATGGAGGCATATAATGTTTGAGATCGAGGGAAAGATAGCGCTTATCACCGGCGCCTCAGGTGGCCTGGGTGCCCACTTTGCGCAAGTTCTTGCAGAACATGGCGCTCACGTCATCTTAGCGGCTCGACGAGCCGATAAGCTGCAAGAGCAAATTAAGGTAATTAAAGCTCGGGGCGGACACGCTAGAGCGACCGAACTCGATGTGACATCCAACGATAGCGTCAACGCAGCCTTTGCTAACATCCACTCAAATGAAAAACGGCTGGATATTTTGGTGAATAATGCGGGCGTGGGCGATGACCCTAAAAAATTCCTCAACACAGAGGAAGAAGACTGGTCTTGGCAGATGCAGACGAACCTGGACGGCGCTTGGCGCGTAGCTCGAGAGGCCGCGCGCCTAATGGTTCGAACCGAAACTTTCGGCAGTATCATTAATATTGCCTCAATATACGGCTTCAACACAGGTGCCATGAAGGTCGCCTACAACGTTTCGAAAGCGGGCGTCATGCAACTCACCAAAAGCATGTCCATAGAGCTTTGCCGTCACAAAATCCGAGTAAATTCGTTGTGCCCGGGCTGGTTCTTAACAGATATTAATAGAGAGTACTTTGCCACTGAATCCGGTGAGCGCTATGTCAAAGGCATTCCAATGCGGGAACTTGGGCAATTCGAGGACTTAAACGTGCCATTATTGCTGCTCGCTAGCAACAAGGCGGGGCGCTACATGACCGGATCAAGCATTGTTGTCGACGGCGGTATCAGCGAGACGCCTATATAGATATAAATCTGACTCAGAACGTCGCGAAAAAGTCCGAAAATCCTTTTCTCACTGCTGACGCGAGTGGGGCGTATCATTCATGCCGGCGACCAGTTACTGACTGGAGGCGACTCAAGAGACCCCGGCGCACTTGGGAGTGCTTGGTCTATCGGCACAACGGCTCTTTGGATTGTGGCTCTACTTAGCGCCTATATTGGGATTTACTATCTCTGAGCCCGAGTATCACAGAGCGTATTATCAAAAATAAACTGAAGACGCGCTGCTAAGTGCTAAGTGCTAAGTGCTAAGGCAAACCTATCACTACCCTTTGAAAAGTCTAAAGCGATCTTTCAAAGCCTAATACAGCCCAAGGCATCAAACTGAGGGGCTGTATGAGTTACAATGGGCGCTCGCTCGCTTTCGGAAATAACGATGGATAACACCTTCACACTAACAGCGACCTGCCCTGCACGCAGCGGTATTGTCGCAGCCGTAACGACCTATTTATCGGACCAGGGCTGCTACTTAACTGAACTACATCAGTTTGACGATGAAGATACCGGTCGTTTCTTTCTCCGCACCGAAGGGCGAGTAACAGGCAGTTCAACAACGATCGAAGCTCTGGAGCAAGGTTTTACTGCCGTAGCTGAACGCTTGGACATGGAATGGGCCTTTCACCGCACGAACGAGCCCATGAAGGCGATCATTATGGTGAGCAAGTTCGACCACTGCCTTGAAGATTTACTATACCGTATAAGGAAAGGCGAGCTTCGACTGCATATCACGGCTGTCATCTCAAACCATTTGGACTGCCGTGGCCAGGTCGAACGAGAGGGGATACGCTTCGTTCACTTACCGGTCACAAAAGAAAAGAAGCGACAACAAGAGCAGACGCTTCTGCAAATTGTTGAGGAGACCGGAACCGAACTCGTTATTTTGGCTCGCTACATGCAAATCCTTTCCGATGAACTATGTGGCGCCTTGCAGGGCCGAGCGATAAACATTCACCACAGCTTTTTACCCGGCTTCAAAGGTGCAAAACCTTATCATCAAGCCTACGAGAGGGGCGTTAAACTCATTGGCGCAACCGCGCACTATGTCACTGCCGACCTAGATGAAGGCCCAATTATTGAGCAATCGGTGCAACCGGTGGACCACAGCTACACCCCCGAAGCTTTGGTGGCGGTAGGTCGCGATACTGAGACAGTTGCTTTGGCGCGCGCTGTCCGGCTCCACTCCGAGCATCGCGTGTTTCTTGACGGCAACAAAACGGTGATCTTTAAGTAAGGGAATTCTCACATAACTAAGCAGGCTTTGGCTTTGGCTTTGGCTTTGGCTTTGGCTTTGGCTTTGCATATTTTATGCACAATGCTGCGCTATACTCCCGACATAAGAGGGAATATCTATGTTTGCATCATTGCGAATACAACTTGCCATCGCGATCGCGCTAGCCTTCTTGTGCCTATTGAGTTTCTTGTACTTCTTCACGCAACGCGGCTTTGACCAAGATTTTCTAGACCTCGTTTCACAGCGCCAACTAGAGCGATTCGAACCGCTTAAAGAAAACCTCATCGAACTCTACGAAGAAAGCGAAGGCTGGCCAGCTCCTCATTCGATCCTATTCCGACAAACCATTCTATCGAGCCTAGAGTCGACTAGGCTCCGTCCCGGCTCGGGGCCCCACCCTCGCAGCATCGTCATTCTCGATGCGCGGCAAAAGGTGCTCTATGGGTCCAACCGACAGAATAGGCCCCTTCTACGTAGCACAATCGATTTTCAAGGCCAGACGGTTGGTTACCTGGCGATCCCCACAATCGGGCGGGTTCCAGAAGGTCTAGAAAGAATATTCCAAGAGCGCCAAACGCGCCGTTTTATGATCACGGCGCTATTGGGCGCCCTTGGCGCAATCGCATTCGCGTGGATATTTTCTGCCCGTTTCCTCAAACCCATTAGAGATATCAGTAGGGTCGTACAGGATCTGGCCAAAGGCGATCGCGATATCCAACTGGACACAATGAAAGGGGTCGAACTTGCTCGGCTCCGCCAGGATGTCCTTCATTTAGCGCAACAGCTGAGAGAGCATGAAACACGCCAAGAGCAGTGGTTACTGGATATCGCGCACGAACTGCGCACCCCCATGACGGTACTGCGAGGCGAAGTCGAGGCTTTGATTGATGGCGTGAGACAAGCGGACACCGAAACGCTGGGCTCCCTTCTTGACGAGATCAAGCACATTAGCCGATTAATAGACGATCTAAACGAGCTGTCTACGATTGAGAGTAGCGCGCTCAGCTTGAATATCCAGTCGCTGGATATCGAAACACGCATCAAGGGCTGCCTGACCGCGTTCTCCTCCGCACTGGAAGCCAAAGAACACCGAGTCTCGCTCGAATGCATATCCTCAAAATCACTTACTGTAAGGGCTGACGCGACACGCCTGAACCAAGTTTTAGATAACATACTGAGCAATACGCTTCGCTACGCGGATGTGGGAGCCGATCTCAAGATTACAGTTCGTGAGTCACAAACCGACGCCCTCATCACAATTGAAGACTCAGGCCCGGGTTTTAGTGGAGACCATGAGCGACTTTTTGAACGGTTATTTCAAGCGGACTCGGCGCGAACTCGGGTAGACGGCGTTCAGGGGCTGGGGCTGGGGCTGGCTATTGTTAGATCAGTGATTGAAGCCCATGGCGGTGAGGTTTCCGCCCACCCCTCTACTTTGGGCGGCTTGGCGCTCGAAATCCGCTGGCCGAAGGCATGAAGGCATGAAGGCATGAAGGCATGAAGGCATGAAGGCATGAGTTTAATTGTCGTTATAGAGGACGATCTTAAAATCCAAAGCCTACTGGTGGACTATCTCCGCCAGGATGGATTTGCAACGGCCGCTTTTGCTGACGGCGATAAAGCAATTAAAGAAGTGTCGAGACTGAATCCCGATCTCATTTTACTCGATGTCATGCTGCCTAAAACTAATGGTTTTGACGTTTGCCGAGCCATCCGAGCGCATTCAAACGTACCCATACTCTTTTTAACAGCGCGTATAAGCGAAACGGATCGCTTAAGAGGTCTTGAGCTGGGTGGTGACGACTACATCTTAAAACCCTTCAGCCCGCGCGAAGTGGTGGCTCGAGTGAAAGCAAATCTTCGACGACTCGATATGGATCGAAAAGCCAGCTCGGGCCCAACCGGCGGCTTTCACCTAGATCGCTCTCGTCTAATTGCTGCAAATGAAAAGCACAGCGCATCCTTCACCCAAGTTGAATTTGAATTGCTCAGCACGCTATTCAATCATCCCGGACAATTATTCAGTCGCGATCAATTGATCGATCGGATCTACGCAGACGCCAGAGTGGTGAGTGATCGAACCATCGATAGTCACATCAAGAAAGTTCGGAATAAACTGAGTGCCATGGGCGAAGCGCAGAGAATCGAGGCCGTTTATGGCGCCGGCTATCGCTACAAGGAGATAGAAAAATAAGGTCCTCTGTCCATATTCGTTGCACAATCTAGCTCAATAATGACCCTCAGATTGGGCGCACCCAATCAAGGACTCACTACCACAGGAGAAACACCATGAAGATGAAACAACTGATCAGTATAGGCCTGCTGTCGTTCGCCATCAGCGGCACCGCTCTCGCCATGCATCACGAAGAAGGTGAGGAACGTGATGGCGGCCGGCAGCTGGAGAAAATGGCCGAGCATCTTCAGCTCAGCGACCAGCAAAAGGCGGCCGTGGCCGCAATCATGCAGGAGCAAAACGAGAAGCGCAAAGCACTGCAACAAAATATGCAGACCCAGCGAGCTCAACTGCAGGCAGAAACACGGGCTCGCATGAGCGAAGTGCTAAGCCCTGAGCAATTGAAAAAAATGGATTCAATGCGCGAGGAGCGGCAGAAAAAAAGGCTCGAAAAGATGGAAAAATGGAAAGAGAAACGCGAGAAGCACAAAGATCGCTACTAAATCGCTTTTGAAACAGACCGCGTTCTAAGCCGCTTCCCACAAAAAGAACGATTTAGGCGCAGTAACCAAAGGCCTGAGCTCGGCAAGAAACCGGACTCGGGCCTTTTTTATGTCATGAAATTGACGCGTTTTAACGCTAAGCTAAGCGTGCTCATCTGATTGGAGAACCGCTATGTCCAGCCCCGCTCTGAAACGCCGTACACTCGTCAAAGGTATGACCGCCACTTTGGGCTTACTGGCCCTGAGAGGCTTTACCGTGCAAGCCGAAAACCCAGTGCATTTCACACAAGGGATTGCCAGCGGTGACCCCTTGCAAGATCGCGTTGTTTTGTGGAGTCGAGTGATTCCGGGCTCAGGCGCACACCGCGAACTTACATCGCAGTGGCAAGTTGCAAGTGATGCTGCCTTCAAGAAAATCGTGAGTGAGGGCTCAATTTCAACCGACCAGGCCCGAGACTACACACTCAAAGTGGATGCACAAGGGCTGAAACCCGGTAAATCGTACTTCTATCGTTTTCTTTGTGATGGTGTGAGCTCCCCGGTTGGGGGCACAAAAACGCTACCCAAAGGCAAGGTACGCGAGTTTCGAATGGGGATTGCATCCTGCTCTAATTACCCTCAAGGCTACTTCAATGCATATGCCGATATGGCCAAAGCCGATTTAGACTGCGTCTTACACTTGGGTGACTACATATATGAATACGCCGATGGCGTTTATTCGAACCCCATTGCCGTGAACGAGCTCGGGCGTCGAGTTAAACCTGATGGCGAGATCATAGCGCTAGAGGACTACCGCATGCGCTACGGCTTATATCGAACCGACCCAGATCTTCAGATGCTTCACGCGACGCACCCGATGATTGCCGTATGGGATGATCACGAGCTCATGAATAATACCTGGCATTCCGGGGCCGAGAACCACAACGAGGGTGAGGGAGACTTTGCTACTCGAATCGCGGCGGCCAAAAAGGCCTATCACGAGTGGATGCCGATTCGCACACGGACCTCAGATCAAGAGACCATTTACCGCAACTTCGAAATTGGTAATCTGGCCGATCTAACGATGCTCGATACGCGCCTTGTTGGCCGCGATGAACAGCTTGAATACGGTAAAGACATGGGTGAAGACCCTCGCGCATTTGTGGCAGAAAAATTGCTCAAAAATGAACGCGAACTACTGGGGCAGGATCAAGCTCTGTGGCTACGAGATACGCTCAAGCAAAGCAAGCAGCGTGGCGCGACCTGGCAGATCTTAGGTCAACAAGTATTGATGGGCAGACTAAACATTCCGCAGCTTGACCCCGAGCTGATTGAGCAAGCGGATATCCCCGAGCGCAACAAGAACTTTATGCGTGGCATGGCCAAGTTGGCCGCACTGAAGATGCCCTTAAATTTAGACGCTTGGGATGGCTACCCCGCAGCACGTGAGCGACTCTATCAGGATCTGGTCGCGCACGCTAACAACCCGGTCTCGCTGGCAGGCGATACGCACAACGCCTGGGCCTTTGATCTTCAAACTGAAGACGGCGTGGCAGTTGGTGTTGAAATCGGCACGCCGGGCATATCAAGCCCAGGGCTTGAGACCTATATGCCGATTCCCCCGACAGACGCAAAACAGGGCTTACTCGACGCAAGCCCGGAGCTGGTCTATGCCGATACCTCGCAGCGCGGTTGGACGCTTATGACCGTGCGACCGGATTCCGTTCGTACGCGTTGGCGCTATGTCTCGACGATACTGTCTCGCGAGTACTCGGTTAGCGAATCAGAAGAGTTGGTCGCGCCAGCTGGCATGCGCCGCTTCGACAAGGGCTAAGGTCGAAATACATCAGGAGAGCCTGCGCCGGTGTGTTTTGGGGTTCGCCGTTATAACGACGAGCTAACTAATAACATCTTGATAGCGGCCTGTCTCCAGCGCATTATTCATCTTTTTGAGTAGCCAAATGATTTACTTTCAGAGCCAAGCAATCACGCCATCTAAAATTGTCTGTATTGGCAAAAATTACGCGGCCCACATCGATGAAATGGGCGGATTGAAACCCGACGATATGACGGTCTTTTTGAAACCCAACACCGCCCTATCCCAAGAGTTGATCTCGGTCCGCGGCGAGCCGGTTCACTTCGAAACTGAAATCTGTTTGTTAATAGAAGCCGGCCATGTTCGCGGTGTCGGTATCGGTTTCGATCTGACCAAACGCGACACGCAATCTAAGTTAAAACAACAAGGGCTACCTTGGGAGCGCTCCAAAGCATTCGACGGCTCAGCGGTATTGAGTGAGTTCGTAAGCGCACCCGATTCGCTCGATGATCTTTCGCTCACATTGCACGTAAACGGCGAGCTTCGCCAGCAGGGTCATGTAAGTATGATGCTCTATCCGCCGCTCGTCATAATCGAAGAGCTCAGCCAATTTATGAGCTTACGCGGTGGCGACATCATAATGACTGGCACCCCCGCGGGGGTTGGACCCTTAATATCCGGGGCCGACTATACCGCTACCTTGCTAAACGGTGACGAAGTACTCGTAACCAAGACTTGGCGCGCACTCTAGTCTTCATAACCCGGGGGCGGAACAAAAGCACGATGGTGCTGCTCGAGCAGTTTAGCCACAGCCAAACAAGTGCGATCTTCTAAATACGCGCTGGCGATTTGCACACCGATTGGCAAACCGTCTCGGCTCACACCCACCGGCGCTACAGAAGCCGGTAAGCCCGCATTTAAGGTCACGCCAGACCAACGCATTGCGTCCGTATAGGCCCGATCCTCGCCATTCACCTGTAGCCGCCGTGCCGCCATATTGGGGCTGTGATCATGGGGAAAGGCCGTTGTAAAAGCACAGGGGCAAAGAACAACATCATAATCTTCAAAAAAGCGATCCCAAGCCGCACGCACCTTCAGACGCTGCTCGTGCTCTTTCGACCAGTCACGATGCGACATGGCAATACCGCGCATTTGCTCTAGGGCATCGGCGTGATCATCTGGGTCAGATGTCGCCGCAACATCACACGCCATTTGATAGACCGAATCGGGCATTCCCGCACCCATCACAGACATTAATAGATGCAAATAAATGCGATGATTTGCCTCCACATCGAAATCGGGGCGAGCGTTAAAATCGACCTGAGCACCTGCGTTCGCCAAACTGTACCCCGCTGCGGTGATGGCTTCGCGAATATCGTGATCAACAGGGCAAAAGGCGTCATCCGCCCAGACAGCCACTCGCAATTCGCTAATATCATTGAAACGCGCTGGAGGCAGATCGACCCGCCAAGCTCGTGCCTCAATGGGATTGGGCCCAAGCAATAGATCTAGGGCCTGCGCAACGTCATCAGCACAAATACCTAAAGGCCCAACTACCGAGAGATCCGACTCGCTCAGTATGCTCTGTCCTGGCGGGATATGCCCCTGCTGCGACACAATACCGTAGCTGGGCTTGTGACCAAAAACGCCGTTGAAATGCGCCGGGATACGTATGGAACCGCCGATATCGCTACCGACTTCGAGTGGCGTGAGGCCTGCAGCCAAGCTCGCAGCGGCACCACCCGAAGAGCCACCGCTGGTGCGCTCAACATTCCACGGGTTATTCGTAGAGCCGTAGACCTCATTATAGCTTTGCAGATCCGCACTCATAAAAGGCACATTGGTCTTACCTAAGATAATAGCGCCAGCGGCGCGATATCGACTCACCGCCACCGCATCCATCTCGGGGATCTGGCCTGCGCGCGCTGGAATACCGCCAACGGTAACCAACCCTTTGGTTGCCAGTGCATCTTTAATCGTGAGCGGCACACCATGTAAGGGACCCCAGTCTTCGCCCGCAGCTGCCGCTTTGTCGGCTTCTTCAGCACGAACTAAGGCCGCTTGCTCATCCAACGCGACTACGGAATTGAGCTCGGAATTAAATCGCGCTATGCGATCAAGATAAAAGTGGACGACCCGAACAGAGCTCAGCTCGCCCGCTTTGATAAGTCGAGCCAATTCAAACGCACTCTTGTACAGTATGTTCATTGGGATTCCTTATTTTTATGTTTTTAAATGGGGCTTAGCCTCGGAAATAGCGCTGCGCGACGAAGGGCATTTTCGCTACTTCAACTTCGACAAACTTACCGCGTACATCAACCAATAAGCTTGATCCGATAGTTGCCACCCGCGGCTCGAGATAAGCCATAGCTACAGGGGCGCCTAAAAACGCGCCAAAACCCCCTGAGCACACTCGCCCCACTAGGTTACTGTCTGCATCAAATACCTCTGCCCCCTCTCGAATCGGGCGCTTACCCAAAACCCGTAAGCCAACACGTGTTCGCGCTTGCGTCTCATTCCACGCTGTACTGATAGCCTCGCTTCCTAAATAGCCATTTGGGCGCGCCCCATCGTGTCGCCGCACTTTCGCGATGGCCCATTTTAAGCCGGCCTCTAAAGGCGATATGTCCTCGTCTAACTCATGACCGTATAGGCACAATCCCGCTTCCAGGCGGAGCGAATCACGCGCACCCAACCCTATAGGTAAAACCCGATCATCGGTTAAGAGTTCGGTCGCAAAGACTTCAGCGAGCTCATTTGGCAAGGAGATCTCAAAGCCGTCTTCACCCGTATAGCCCGAGCACGTCACGTAGACTGCCTCGCCTCGATAAGTCGACCAGGTGCCTGTCATGAAGACCAAGCTTTGAACATCAGGTAATAAAGAGGCCAACATCGATCTAGCTTGAGGACCCTGCAAGGCCAGTAATGCTCGGTCGTCTAGCACCTGCAGATCAACACCTTGCAACTGCTTGCGCATGTGGGCGATATCTTTATCTTTGCAGCCCGCATTGATAACGAGCATATATTCAGTTTCCGACCACCGCGTCACGATCAAATCGTCAATGACACCGCCTGCTGCGTTAGTTAATAAAGAATAGGTTTGCTTATGCACAGGAAGAGACGCTAAATCTGCGGGCATGAGTTTCTCTAGCTGTACCCAAGCATCAGGCCCGCGCACGACCACCTGCCCCATGTGTGACACGTCGAATAGGCCGGCGGCTTCGCGGGTGTGTAGGTGCTCTTTTAAAATGCCAGTGGGATACTGCACCGGCATGTTGTAACCGGCAAAGGGAACCAGTTTTGCGCCTTGGCCCAAATGCCAAGACTCGAGAGCAACGCTCTTAAGCATAGTGCATATCCTCAACCGGTGAGCCGGTTTCGTCAGGTAAAATCAGAGCGCATTATAATGCCATAAGCGATCGGCTGTTGTGTTAATGTGAACTCAAGCTTTAGTACACTATCGCTTTCTCTCGCGAAGTTCGGTTCTCTCATGCTCGCTAGTAACCTAATCCTGATTGGTATGCCAGGCGCTGGCAAAAGCACAGTTGGACGCGCACTCGCCGAACAGCTGGGTTTTGCGTTTCGAGATACGGACGATGACTTGGTGCACACGGCAAATATGTCGCTGCAGGACATCATGGATTACAAAGGTGAAGCTTATTTCCG
>Ga0181582_10003092_pt1 | contig 13347 bp, 6 predicted proteins | sample 071ome_32_FD_132438 | JGI IMG/M metagenome (GOLD analysis project Ga0181582, IMG submission 132438) | Coastal salt marsh microbial communities from the Groves Creek Marsh, Skidaway Island, Georgia - 071405AT metaG (megahit assembly) | ecosystem: Environmental > Aquatic > Marine > Intertidal zone...
AAACCCTCCCGCGAGCTTGAAATCGTCACCTCCCCCCCCCCTCCCCCGCGGCGCCCCCGCGCTCGGAACCTGCCCCCCTGCCTCCCCCCACCCGAGCAGGTCGGTCCCCTCACCTTCCGCGCGGACTTCGACTCGGCCAACCTGCGCGAGGCCCGGGAGGGATCCTCCCCCTCCGAGTTTGTGCTCACGCCGCGGCCCGACAACGACGGCATGCCGTGGCAGACCGGCCACCGATCCTGGTTTCACTTCGGCGTCCGGGGGCACAAGAGGGGGGACTTCCTCACCTTCGTCGTGGTGAGACGCGGGGGGCCGCCCGACGCCGCAGCCGCCGCGGGGCTGGCCGACGCGCCCCCAGCCGCCGGCACCGCCCTCCCTCCACCCCTCGCGCGGGGCGGGGCGCCGCCCGACCCTGCCGGAACCCCCCCCGCCCCTCCCCCCCGGCGACCCGCAGTCCGACATCAACAAGCAGAAGAACCTCTTCGCCGCCGACCACCGCCCCGTCTTCCGCCACGCCGGCTCCATGCGCGGCTTCCAGCCCGTCTCGTACGCCGTCAAGTACCGGAGGTCGGCCCGGGGGGATGGGGGCCGCGTCCAGTTCACGCACCGTTTCCTGACAGAGGAGGAGACCTTCTTCGCGCTGGCGCACCCGTACGCCTACTCGGACGTCCAGCGCCTCCTGTGCCGGGTCGAGAGGGCCCTGGTGCCCCGGGGCGCCCTGCCGTCGGGCCCGGACCGGGCGCCGCCCTTCCTGGCCCACGGGGACGCCGCGCCCTTCGAGAGGCTGATGCCCGTCGCGGAGCGGCTCGAGGCCGTGTCGCCGGCCGTGAAGCGCGCCGCGGGGCGCGGTGGGGGCGCGATCGACGACGACGACGACGAGAGCGGGTCGGACGGGGACGGGGACGCCGACGAGGGCGAGGAGCCGGCGCACGGCGGCGGGCCGGGCCCCGCGGGGGGGCGGGGGCTGCCCGCCCGCTCCCAGTCGGTCGGGGGGAGGCCGTCGGTGTCGCGGGGGTGGCCCCGCCCCGGGCCGAGTGAGGACGGCGGGAGCGACGGCGACGCCGGCGGGGAGGGGGTGTCCGGGTGGGGGTCGTCGCCCGAGGGCCCCCCCTCCGACGACGGCGACGACAGCGACGGGGGCGGGGGCGGGGGCGGGGGCGGCCACGCGCTGGGCGGCGTGTACTTCCGGCGGCAGCTGCTGTGCCGCTCCCGGGACGGCCTGCGCGTCGACCTGGTCACGATCTCCGCCCCGCCCTCGGAGCAGGACCTCGCCGACGGCCCGGAGGACCCGCCCCCCGGCCCGCACCTGTTCCCGGACCGCGCCGCCGAGCCGCCCGTCCTGGCGTTCCCGCGCAAGCGGGTCCTGTTCTTCTCGGCGCGCGTCCACCCGGGGGAGACGCCCGCGACCTTCATGATGAACGGGGTCCTCCAGTTCCTCGTGTCCCGGGACCCCCGCGCCCGCGCCCTCCGCGACCAGTTCGTCGTCAAGCTGGTGCCGTGCCTCAACCCGGACGGGGTGCGGCGGGGGCACTACCGCCAGGACGGGCTGGGGAACAACCTGAACCGGTGCTACCAGGACCCGAGCCCGGAGCACCACCCGCCGATCCACGCGGTCCGGGAGGCGCTCATGCGGTGGTCCTCCGAGGGCCGCCTCTGCTTCTGCCTCGACCTCCACGCGCACGCCAACAAGCGGGGGGTGTTCGCGTACGGCAACCACATGCCGGAGGACCCGGCCGGGCAGCTCGAGGGCTACGCGTACGCCCGGCTGGCGTCGATGAACTGCCCGCAGTTCGACCTGGGCGGGTGCGTCTTCAGCGAGCGCAACATGGGCGCCCGCGACAGGGGCGGCGACACCAAGGAGGGCAGCGGGCGCGTCGCGCTCTACCGCGCCACGGGCCTGGGGCACATCTACACGGTGGAGTCGCACTACTCGGCCGCGGGGCTCCTCTCCACCACGCCGCACGCGCCCCTCGGGCACGCCGGCGAGCTCCTCCACCGGCCCCTGTCCCCCGGCCTCCGCTCCAGCGCCACGCGGCAGACGCTCGGCCCCCGGGAGCTCCGCGACGTGGGGCGGGCGCTGGCCGTCTCGGCCCTCGACCTCCTCGGGAGCAACCCGTGCTCGCGCCTGCCCGTGTCCGAGTTCGGGGGGCTCCCGGGGCTCCGCGAGTGGCTGGCGCAGGCGGCGGCCATGGTGCACTCGCACAAGGGCGGGCGGGCCAGCGCCCTCTTCGCCACCCCCCTCCCCCCCTACCCGCGCCGGCGGACGCGGCTGCCGGCGGCGGGCCCGGCCGACGGGGGGGGCCGCCCCGCGGGGGCCGGGGGCCGGGGGGCGCCCGCGCCCCTCTCCCAGCGCCGGCTCGCCTCGTACGCGTCCGTGCCGGCCCGGATCGACACGGGCCTGGCCGCGGGCGGGGAGCCGGGGGCGGAGCGCCCGCGCGGGCCGGCGGGGAGGGGCGGGGGGCGGGGCGGGGGCGCGAGGGGCCGGGCGGGGGGGCGGCAGGGGCGGGCGGCGGGGGCGGCCGGGCGGGGGGCGAGGGGCGAGGAGCCGGGCGAGGCGGCGCCGCTCCGGCAGCTCCCGCTCGGGCGGCGGGCCGTGGACTCGCTGGGGCCGGGGCCGCTCGCGAGGGAGGACAGCCGCGCCGGGCGCCCGGGGGCGGACGGCCCCGCGGGGCGCCCCAGCCGGATCCCCCGCTTCGCGGCCGGGGCGGCGGGCGCGGCCCCGGCGCGGGCCCCGGCCGGCGGGCAGCCCGGCCGGCGGGTCCCCGGGAGCCGGATACCCGCGTTCGGGGGGGGCGGCGCCCCGGACGACGCGGCGAGCGCGACGGGGGGCGTGGACGGCGGGGCGCGCGCGAGGCACGCGGGGCCGTACGCGATCCTGGGCGGGGCGGGGGGAGGGGGCCAGTCGGTGGGCAGTCACTCGCCGGAGTCGCCGGTGGCGGGGGCGCCGGGGAGCGTGCCGCCGGCGTCGCGGCGCCCGCTCTCGCACTCGCACAGCGCCGGCTCGCCCCCCGCCCTCGCCCCCGCGCACGGCCGGCGCAGCCTCGGCCGGGGCGCCGCGGCGCCCGGCGCGGGGGGGGCCGGGGGGCCCGGGGGATGGGGGTCGCCCCGGGCGCGGGCGCCGCTCGCGCGCGCCGGGGGGCCGTCGCCCGGGGCGCGGGGCGGGCGCCCCCCGCCGCCCGACCTCGACCTCGGCCTCGGCCACTGGGGGGACGGGAGCCCCCCCCTCCGGGTCCCGGCGGCCGGCGCCGCCGCCGGGCCGGGCGTGGCGGTGACGGTGATCGACCGGCGCGGTGGCGTGCGGGGCTGAGCGGCGCGCGGGGGGGGGCGCGCTAGATCGGGCCGCCCATCCATGGGGGGGGCGCGGGGCGCCGGGCTAGTCCCTCGCGGGGGGTTCGGTTTCAAACACTCGTGAAAACGCCGGGGGGTTTCCGGCGGGCCGGGTCGGGCCGACCCGGCCCCGGCGCGGGGAGGGAGAGCCGGCTCACGTCTTCATGTAGGGCTCGAGGGACTCGCCGGTGAGGCCCTCCAGCTGGCGCACGAGCTCCTGGGCGCGGCGCTCGACCTCGAACTCGGGGTCCTCGAGGAGCTCGGAGAGGAAGGGGACGCTCTCGGGGACGAACACGAGGTACTCGTCGCGGAGGCGGTCGGCGAGGCGGGACACGCACTCGAGGCCGAGGAGGCGGGGGCGGCGGGAGGCGGAGCGGGTGGCCATGAGGACCTTGTGGTGGAGGGGCTTGCGGCGGGCGTCGTCGGGGAGGGCGCCGGCGAGGGCGACGACGGCCTCCACGGCGGCGGCGGCGGCGCCGTCGGGGACGGCGGGGCCGGGCCCGGCGGGCGGGAGGTCCTCGTCCGTGAGCTGGTCCAGGACGGCCGCGGGCGGCGCGGCGGGGAGGGCCACGGCGCCGGCGACCCCGTCCATGACGGCCGCCACGCGCTCGTCCGTCAGGAACCCCACCGTGTCGGCCACGAAGCAGCCGCGCAGGGCCCGCAGGACGCGGAACCGGAGCTTGGCCACCGCCTCCTCCGACCCGCTCAGCTCGAGCGCGGCCCGCGCCTTCTTCTTCGCGCGCCGCTTCTCCGACTTCTCGTCCGCCCGCGCCGCGGCGGCGCACCCGAGCGCGACGGCCGCCAGGTCCCACACGTAGGCGAAGTAGGGGACGAAGACGGAGCGGAGCCTGGCGGCGAGCGCCCCGGTGGCCCCGAAGAGGGAGGACAGGCGGGCCGCGGAGAGGCCGTCCGCGCCGTCCACGTGGGCCGCCGACGCCCACTCCACGAGCCGCAGGAACTGCGGCCGGAAGGCCCGCTCCGGGAGCTTGAGCGTCAGCGCCACCAGGGCCCGCACCCCGGCCGCCTCGACCTGGCCGGGCCCGGCCGCGGCGTCCCCCGCGGCCAGGGCCGGCGGGGGCGCCCCGGACACGTCCAGCGCCCTCAGGCAGACGCGGACGACGGGCTCGGCGAGGACGGCGGCCGAGGCGCCGTCCAGGGCGCCGGCGGCGGCGGCCAGCATGTCGAGGAGCGCGACGCAGGGCGCCGCGCCGACGCCCAGCGACGCCTCGAACTGCGCGGCCAGGGCCGGCACGAGCTGGCGCGCCGGCACGAGGGCGCAGAGGGCGTCCCGGGTCCCCGCCGCCAGGGCCGCGCACCCGGACGCCTCCGCGCCCATGGCCGACGGGTGCACGGCGACCCCGAGCATCCGCGGGAGGTACGGGCTGACCAGCCGGGGGAGCGCCTCCACGAGGGCGCGCGTGGCCGCCAGGGCCGACGCCAGCATCAGCCCGGCGGCGCCGCCGGCGTCGTCCGCCGACTCGTCCGAGTCGCTCCCGCCCGAGCCGCCCGAGCCGCCCGGGGCGCCCGGCCCGGCCACGCCCTCGGCCGCCTCCGCGGCGGCCTTCAGGACCGCCTCGGCCATCGCGGGCAGCTGCGGGAGGCAGCGGGGCCCCAGCGCCGTGGCGACCGAGGCGAGGGTCACGAGGGCGCTGCCCCGGAGGGCCCCGTCGCCCGCGTCGGCGGCCCGGGCGGCCGACGCGGCGGCGGGGAGGAACCGCGCGCCGTGCTCGGCGCCAAAGTGCTTGGCCAAGGCGTCGACGGCCAGCAGCGCCGCCTGCCCCGCGGCGGCCCCGCCGCCGTCCACCATCCCGCACAGCGCCGGGAGGCTCGACAGGGCCGCGTCGGCGACCGCCTGCGCCTTGTCCTCGCGCTCCCCGCGGGTCATCACGAGGTCCAGCGCCGTCGCGCCCTCCTCCCCGAGCGCCACCACCCGCCGCGTCAGCAGCGCCGTCGCCCGCCGGGCCAGGTCCGCGTCCGCCGACCCCACCAGCCCCGCCGCGGCCCCCAGGTAGGCCGCCGGGTCCATGACGCGGCCCAGGGCCTCGAGCACGGCGTGGGTGGCCTCCGAGGCGGCCTGGAGGTCCCCGGACCGGCTCGACGCGTCGGCCCGCCCCCGGATGAGCTTGCCCAGGCGTCGCAGCTGCCGCAGGGCGAGCTGGATCAGGTGCGAGAAGGCCGCCTGCTCCTCGGCCACCTCCTCGGCCGTCTTGACGAGCGCCCCGCGGCGGCCGGCGTCGGCGCCCTGCGCGACGGCGTCCGCGACGAACCCCGCGGCCGCCACCGCCAGCGGCGAAGCCAGGTCGTCCCCGGCCCGCTCGGCCGCCAGCGCCAGCACGTCGCCCAGCGCCACGGCCCGCGGGCCCGCCGCCGCCGCCCCGCACAGGTCCCGCGCGAGCTCCACCTGCCACGCCCCGGACAGCCCCTCGGCGCCCGCGGCGCCAGCGGCGCCCGCCGCCGCCTCCCCCACCAGCGCCACCAGCGCCGCCGGGAGCGCCCCGGCGCCGCCCCCCCCCGCCGTCGCCGTCTCCGTCGCGCCGAGGAGGGCCTGCAGCAGCGGCAGCCGCCAGTGCGGGGAGATGCCCCCGAGGTGCGACACGAGCGTCGCCGCCAGGTCGCCCAGGGGCCGCCCCGCCGCCGCCCACGCGGGCGCCACGGCCCCCAGCACGGCCCCGGCCACAGCGTGCGTGTGCGAGTCGTGCGCCGCCTGCGCCGTCCGCCCGACGAGGGCCAGGACCTCGAGGGTGTGGTCCAGGGCGGCGTCCGGGCGGGCGCGGGCGAGCGCGGCGACCAGCCCGAGGGCCTCGTTCCGCTCGGCCGCGTCGCGGGCGCGCTCCGCCGCGGCCACGGCCAGCGACACGGGGACCTCGGCGTCCACGCCGCGCCCCACCGCCCCGCGGAGCCACCCCAGCGCCAGGCGCGACGCGTACGCCGCCGCGGCCCCCGACGCGCCCGCCCCGTCCCCGCCGCCGTCCCCGCCGCCGGGCCCGGCCGCCGAGAGCGCCGCCGCGAGTCCCAGCACGTGCGGCACGAGCTCCTCCTCGGACGCCACCGCCTTGAGCGTGTCGAGCGTCTCGAGCGCGGACGTGACCCGCGACACCCCCTCGGCCGTCGCCACGAGGCCCGCGTAGTCAGCCCCGGCGTCGTCGCCGGCGCCCTTCCTGCCCCGCTTGGCCTTCCTCCCCGGCGCGGGGGCCGCGTCCCCGCCCAGCAGCAGGGGCGCCAGGTCGTCGGCGGAGAGCGGGAGCAGGGCCACGGCCTCGCGGGCCGCGTTGACGCACCGCTCGTCGGCGTCGGACGCCGACATGGCGAGGAGCGCCGCGAGGAGCTCGCGCCTCTCGGCGCCGGCCGCGGCGGCAAAGGCCCCCCGGGCCGCGGCCTCGGCGGCCGCGGCGCGCAGGGGCCCGAGGGACGCGTCCGACGTCGACAGCACGGACGTCAGCGTCGCCGCCGCCGCCTCGGGCGGGCTCCCCTGCGCCCGGCTCCCGGCCGCCCCCACCAGCCTCACCGCCAGCGCGACCCCGCCCTCCGCCATGCCCCCGAGCGACGCCGCCAGCCCGGCGCACGCCGCCCGGCCGGCGGCCTCCGCGGCGGCCGCCTCGGCGGGGCTCGCCCCGGCCTCCTCGTCCGGGCAGGCGAGGGCGTCCAGCAGGGCCGCGGCGGCCTCCGCCGCCGGCGGGTCCGCGCCCCGCCCCGAGAGGCGGGCGAGGGCGTCCTCGAGGTACGCCAGAACGTCGGGGCCGGCGGGGGCGCCCTTCTTGGGCCTGGACTTGGGCTTGTCCGCCTGCCCCCCGCCGGCGCCCAGGACGGAGCGGCGCACGGCCGCGGCGGCCTCCCGCGGGTCGCCCAGGCACCCGCCCCCGGCCTCGGCGAGGGCCGACAGGACGGCGCGCCCGGCGGGGTCCCCCTCCGCGGCCGCGGCGGGGCCCGCGGCGGCGGCCGCCGCCCGGCGCACGGCCGCGTCGGGGCTGGAGAGCCACCCGAGGACGCGCGCGGGGGCGTCCTCCAGCCCGTCGAGGCCGTCTTCGGCGAGGCGGGAGAGGGCCCGGGCGCGGACGGCGGCCGGGACCTCGGGGTCCGAGGCGACGTCGGCCAGGAAGGGGGCGCCGAGCCCGGCCGCGGCATCGACGACGGGGCCCCCGGCAGAGTACAGGGCCGCCTCGGCGAAGGCCTCGCGCGCGGCGGGGGCCGCGGCGGGGCTGCGGCACGCGGACGCGGTCAAGGCGGCCAGAGCGGCGGCCAGGAGCTCGCCCGTGGCGGCTGCGGGCCTCTTGCGGAGGCGCGTGAGGTCGTCGGCGCCCGGGGCGGGGGCCGCCCGCCCCTTCCCCTTCTTCTTCGGGGGCGCGAGGGCGGCGGCGGCCGCTGCGGCGCGCTCCGCGTCGGCCGCTTCGAGGGCGCCCCAGCGCCCCCGCATGCACGCGACGGCGCCCGACAGGCACCCGGCGGCGTCCCCGCCCTCGCGCTCGGCGGCGAGCAGCCCCCAGACGGCGGCGAGCGCGGCGGCGTCCGAGCCCGCGGCGGCGGCGGCCGCGAGGGTGCCGCGCGCGGCCTCCACGTCCGCGGCGACGCCCCTGCCGAGCCCGGCGAGGATCTCGGCCGTGGCCGCGGCGTCCCCCGCGGCCCGCTCGCTCCGCGAGCCCTCGCCGGCCGCGGCTCCCTTCCCCGCGGCCTTGGCGACGCCCGCCAGGCCCCCGAAGGCCGGGATCCCCGTCGCCGCGGCCTGCTCCGCGGCGGCGACCGACACCGGGCGCATCTGCGACCCCGCGGGGACGATCATGAGCTCCAGCATCGCCGCCAGGGCCCCGGGGGCGGACGGCCCGCCGCCGCCGGCCACGGCGCCGAGGGCCTCGAGGAGACCCTCGCAGGCGGCGCGGCAGGCTGCGGCGGCGGCCCTGTCGCCGCCCTTGGAGCGGAGACGGGGGAGGCGGGCGCGCAGGGCCGCCTCGGCGGCGGCCCCGAGGGCCTCGGGGGGGGCGCCCCGGGCGGCCTCGGTCGCGAGGGCGGCGGAGACGACGGCGTCGCTCTCGTCGGCGACGCGCCTGAGGGCCGCCGCCTCGGCGAACGCGCCGCCGACGCCGTCGATGGCCCCCAGCGCGGCGAGCCGCAGCGCCTCGCTGCTCCCGTCCACGGCCTGCGCCACCGTCGCGGCCTCCGACCCCAGCGGCGCCGTCGCCGACCCCGCCAGCGCTTCGGCCAGGAAGTCCGCCAGGGCGCCCCGGGCCCGCCCGCCCTTCCTCCCCTTCTGGCCGGCTCCGCCCCCCTGGGCCTCGGCGGCCCCGCGCTCGCGCTCCAGCGCCGCCGCCACGGCCTTGCCGAGCGCGGACGGGTGCTCCCGGTCCAGGTGCTGGACGAGGGTGACGAGGACGCCGCCGCCGCGGAGGAGGGAGCCGTCCGAGTGGGAGGCGACGTCGAGGACGAGGGCCGAGACCTCGAGGGCGACGTCGGCGTTGAAGGGGACGGCGTCGACCAGGTCCCGCATCATCGTCTGGCACTCGTGGTGGTGCTGCAGGCCGCCCGCCAGGCCCTGGGTCAGGAGGAGGACGGTGCGCGACACGGGCACGCCCGACCGGGCGAGGGCCCCGAGCTCGCGGGCCAGGCCGGGGACCCGGGCGACGGCGACGAACACGTCGTGCGCCCCGACCCCGGCGCTGTTCCCGCTCCCGCTGTGCCTCGTCCGCGCGGACACGCCCCCGAGGCCCGAGCAGTGCTGGCACACGGCCGTCACCAGCAGGGCGGCGTGGGGCACCATGGCCTCCGGCAGCGAGGCGAGCGCGGCCTCCAGGAGGGCCGTGGCCGCGCCGGCGCTCAGCCCGCCCCACCGGCACGCGGCGCCGAAGACGGCGAAGCTCGCCGCCCGGTGGTCCCGCGACGAGCGGTGGGAGACGCCCGCTGCGAGGTGGGGCATCAGGAGCCTCAGCAGCTCCTCGGACGACGCGCGCTTCTCGGACAGCAGCTCGGAGACGACGAGGGCGAAGAACGGGGCGTACGTCGCGTTGGCGCTGTCGGGCTGACCGGCGAGCTGCGCGGGGGGGGGGCGGGGGCGGGGGGAGGGGCTCGGGCCGGGCACGGGGCGCCGCCTCTGTCCGGACCGCGCCGGGCGCGGGGGGGAGGGGGGGGGGATGTGGGCCTGGCCCGCCTGGGAGGAGGCAGGCCGCGGCAGCGGGGCAGCTGACGCGGCCGCCCCGGGCGCCTGGGAGATACTCTGACACTTGTTGTAACCGAGCCGACATGGGCTGTGACGGCCCGGCTATTAGAAAGTGTGAGGGTACGCGCGGGCGGGGGCGCCTTGGGGCCCGGGGGTCACCTTGGCGGCCTCGCAGATGGCGAGGAGGGCGGCCTTGTTCTTGCCGCAGAGCTGCACGAGGGCGGACCGGGGGAGCGTGGCGCCGGTGGACTTCATCCCCGAAAGGAACTCCCACCGGGTCCCCTCGACGGAACAGATCTGCACCAGGCGGACGAACTCGCCGGTGCTGTGGAAGGGAAGGAAGGAGGCGATGGCGTCCTCCGCGTTCCTCTCGTTGATCCTGCGGGGCGCGCGTGCGCCGGGGGGGGGGGCTCCGGCGATCAGGGCGTGCGGCGGCGGGGGCACTGGCGAGGGTCTCGGCGGCTGGGGGGGGGCGTCGCCCAGGCCTCCACGGCGGTGGGGGCCTGGGGGGAGTGCGCGGGGCGGGCTGCGGGGCTCCGACTCACTTGTAGACGCGGACTAGATACTCGAGGGCCTTGAAAGCCCCCGGGAGGAGGAAGTGCGGCGCAAGCTTCCGGAAGAAGGCACCCAGCTCCCCGTCCTTCTTCGCGTTCTCCTCCGCTGTCATCGCCGACCTGCGCCCGGTGGGGAGATATAGTGCACGTTCAGGCAACTGGAGCGGTAGATAAAGGTCTTCTCAAGACAGAGAGCCGAATAAAAGCCCCCATGGGCGTGCATCGAGGGAAATAACCGAGGAACTGCTCGGTCCTCACCGGTCGAGGTTGGTCGTGGCCGGGGCGAAGAGAGTCTTGGCGAAGGCGTCGAAGCTCGGGTCCCTGTTGGAGAGCTGACTGAGGCCCTGGTGCGCGAGCTCGAGAAGTGTCTGCGAGAAGAGCCAGGGTAGCGCGGGTCGCGTGTCGCAAGGCGGGAGCAATCGCGTCCCAACCAGACCTCCCCGTCGGCGGCTGCTGCCCCCAGCCGAGACCCCGGGGGGTCGTCGGGCGCCGCGTTTAGTCGCGACAGGGCACGGAAGAAACGTTACTCTACATTATTGCGCCCGGATATCGCCGAATCCGGGGCATCTTCATGCACACGACGCCGCGGGAAGCGAGGGACGGCTCTGCCCCCGCCCTTGGGGGGGGCTCCTACCTCGGCGTCAAGGTCAGCGGCCTCGTGAGGGGAGAAGAGAAGGCTGGCGCGGCCGCGTTCCCTGCGCTCCGGGACGGCCCGGGCCACCTGCAGCTGGTGCAGCTGCGAGGCCAGGCTCGTCATCGTGGACGATACCTACGAGAGAAGCAGAAGGGAACCGAGCAGCCCCACTTCGTTTCCACTCGCGTGCCAGTGCGGCGGTCTGCCCGACGGCGCCCCCCCGCCGAGCCAAAAGGCCGGCCCCGGGGCATCCGCGGCCCCCCGGCCCGGGGCCGCCAGCGAGACTCGGTTTTCAAGACGCCGCGCTGGTCGCCACCCGCGACAGACGCCGGCTGGGAGGCCCCCCCTAGCCTCAGAAGTTGTCCTTGGCCTTGCGGATGGCCCCGAAGGCGGTGGCGTTGTCGCAGTCCGGGGCAACGCCGACCTTGGCCCGGATCGCCGGGTCGCTCGGGCGCAGGAAGGGGTTGGTCTGCAGCTCGTCCTGCAGCAGCCCCGGCACCGTGGGGATGCCCTGGTCGCGCATCTCGGCGATCCGCTTGGCGCGCTCCTGGAGGGCGGCGTTGTCCGGGTCCACGGACAGGGCGAACTTGGCGTTGCTGAGCGTGTACTCGTGCGCGCAGTAGACGCGGGACTCGGGGTCCAGGGCGAGGAACTTGGAGAGCGAATTCCAGAACATCTGCGCGGGGCGGCGGGGGCGGCGGTCAGGGGCGCCCGGGGCGGCGGGGCCGGGGGGGTCGGGGGAGGCGGGCCCGGGGGAGGCGGGGTCGAGCTCGCGGGGCGGGCTCACCGGGGGGGTGCCCTCGAACATGCGGCCGCAGCCCATGATGAAAAGGGTGTCGCCGGCGAAGATGGCCCGCTCGTTGCGGAAGAGGAGGGTGATGTGGCCGAGGGTGTGGCCGGGGGTGTCGAGGCACTCCATCTCGTGCCCGAACACGTCGTACTTGTCCCCGTCCGCGAGCTCGACGTCGATGCCGGGGATGCGGTCCCGGTCGGCCTTGGGGCCCACAATCGTGCACCCGTGCTTCCCCTTGAGAGCCAGGTTGGCGCCCACGTGGTCGTTGTGGTGGTGCGTGTTCAGGATGTAGGCGAGCTCCGTGGCGCCGGCGGCCTGCGAGGGGGAGGGGGGTAGGCTCCAGTGGGCGACGGCGGGCGGCGCCGGGGGGGGGGCGTTTGCGGCGTCGGTGCGCGGGGAGGGGGCCCCCACCTTCATGGCAGCCTCGACGGGCTCCTGCTCGGCGGGGTCGACGACAGCGGCCTTGCCGGACTTCTGGTCCTTGATCAGCCAGATGTAGTTGTCGTCCAGGGCCGGGACCCTGCGCGATTCGGGGGACGGGGGCGAGCGCGTCGCATAAGGTGGGTCGTTGGGGCCGGGGGTGCCCCGTCATCGCCCCGCGCTGGCAGCATCCGAGCGCGATGTCGATTCGTCCGCAGATGTTCGCGGTGAACACGAGGCGTATAGTGCCGCGAGACTCCCGATATCCCCCGTTTCATCCGCGAGAAGTCCGGGAAGGGCTCAGGGACCCGTCGATGTCCCCTCCACGGAAGGGACGGAGCGCCATGGGCACTCGACCGGGCCCGAATCGGAGGACTCGCCTGTAGACGTTGAAGCCCTCGGTCTGAACAGGCTCCATGGCAGTCGCGGAGAGAGCGCGCGCGGCGAACGTGGGCCGGGGAGGCGCTGAGGGGGTGCGTTGGGGGGACGCGGCGTGGGGCGTGGGGAGGGAGACGGGGGCGGGGTGAGAGGCCGAGCGGGCGCGGAAGAGAGCCCGGGAGTGTACCACGGTCGAAGCAGCCAGGCGCATCTTGCGGGGCACTCCAGTTCTGCCGCGGAGGCCGGGGGTCGCCAGCAACTAGCGGGGGGCAGCCCGCTGCTTGCTAGGCGGTCGACGCGGGTCCGCCGCAGTCAGGGACACTGGCGCGGGGGTTGGGACGACGCCCGTCGCTGCCGTTCCCGGCTCAAGCGCGCTCGCGTGAGGCCCGCGGGCCAGCCTCGCTTCGCTGACCAGTCGAAGGAGTCGAAGCAATGGCGGGGGCCTTCGTCGCGAGTGCCGCCTCATTGGTGGGTGGCAAGGGCGCCACGCGGTCCTCGACCGTCTGCAGGGCCGCGCAGTTCCGTCCCTGGTGAGGATATTCCTCGGAAAAGGGAACATTCAGGATAATGACAGCTATAATTACGTGGTTATGCATCGAAAATCTGCGACGTAGCAGCGGAAGAGGCGCACCGGCCGCTTGTCGTCCGGCAGTGGTCTGGGGGTCGCAGCCGCCACTCCCTCGCTCGTCAAGGCCGATCGCCCGTGTTTCGCGGGCACGATGGCACGGAAACACCTCGGGTAGCCACTTACCACCGCCCGTTCTCCTGCTGCGCAGCATCGACATCCACAAGGGCAAGGTGAAGCAGATCGTGGGCTCCACCCTCAGCGACCTCGGGGGGGAGAAGGCGCCCCAAACCAACTTCGAGTCGGAGCTGCCCTCCTCCGAGTACGCCCGCATGTACAAGGAGGACGCCCTCGGCGGCGGCCACATCATCATGCTCGGCGCCGACGAGTGGAGCCGCAAGGTGAGCGCGAGCGCCCGGCCCCCCACGCCGTCCCCGCCCCCCCCGCCCCCGGCCGCGCCGGAGCGACCCCCCGTCGCCCACCCCGTTGCCCCCCGCCCCCCCCACCCCCCCCCCCGCCCCCCCCGGCGCCCCCCCC
>Ga0181582_10003104_pt1 | contig 13331 bp, 10 predicted proteins | sample 071ome_32_FD_132438 | JGI IMG/M metagenome (GOLD analysis project Ga0181582, IMG submission 132438) | Coastal salt marsh microbial communities from the Groves Creek Marsh, Skidaway Island, Georgia - 071405AT metaG (megahit assembly) | ecosystem: Environmental > Aquatic > Marine > Intertidal...
CGGCCGACCGCCTTCGCCTTGGTCTGGTACGTCTTCGTCGTGGGGGGACCAAGCGGCGCGAGGACGAACCCGCGCGTCGCGCTCTGTGGGCGGGTGGGTGCGTGCGTGCGTGGCGAGTCAGGGTTGACCTGCGATCGAAATCTACCACGTTCTACTACGGAGGAAATCTGGGAACACGAGCGCCTGTATAGACTGGAAATATCAACAAACACGCCTAGCGAAACGGACGGACCCGCAATACGTACGGATCGAGCGTGCGAGGTTCCCCCTATCGGGGGTGACATTGAGGCACGAGAACCGGTGCGCAACTCGGCATTCGACCTCACGGGCTTCAACACAGGCGACGAGAGCATCATGGTGTTCGTGTTCGTGGTGCGTGGACGTTCAGGGGAAATTCGGTTTTCGATTCTCCCTTGGGCGTCCCTTCATCACTGATCGCCTCGACGCTCGTTTCGCACGAAACGAAACGAGCCAAGACATCCAGAGCATACCCATCTCTCTCCATACCGACGGAGAGATGAACGTGGGACCGACGCTTGCGCCTCCAACGGCGCCCGCGTCTGGTCTACCAAAGCTTGGGCTGCAATTCCAGTTCAATGCTTCCAGACGTCCGTCCGTTCTCGTTCTCTCGTGCCCGGCTTCCACCGCGAAAGCAACCACAGGGACGAAACAGAAGGTCACGCGGTGCGATGTGAGGGCTTGCGCGGCAGCGGGGGGCGACTCTGCTCCTGATTCCACGCGTGGTCTGGGACCGCGCGTCGTCGTCTTGGGCGAATACGACGAGCGTACCGGGTCGGACGCCGCCTCGTCATCCCCCTCGTCTTCCTCCTCGTCTTCGGCGGTTCCGCTGTCTTCGTACCAGGCCGCGGGCCAGAGCGGGCGAGACCAGGAGGGGCGGTCGCTGGCGGGGAAGAAAAAGCCGTTGAAGATCAACCTGGATCTTGCGCTGTATCGGGCGCGACAGACGCGGATACAATCAAACCGGGCGGCGTCTGTGAAAGACCGGGCGCGTCTGGCGAGGGAGGCGGAGCAGAGTCTGCGTGACTGCATCGAGGCGGATCCGGAGGACGGGCGGGCGTACGTCATTCTCGGCAAGATGCTGATGCAGAAGCGTCGGTATGATGAGGCGGAGGCGCTGTATGACAGTGGGTGTGCGACGACAAGGGGGGTGAACCCGTTTCTGTGGACGGCGTGGGCCAACCTGGCGGTCAAGCGGGGGAACTTGGCGCTGGCCAGGAAGCTGTTTGATGCGGCGATTGTGGCGAGTTCCAAGCATGCGGCGGCGTATCACGGGTGGGGGCTGCTTGAGAAGGGGCAGGGTAACTATACCAAGGCGCGGGATATCTGGATCCGGGGGATTGATGCCACGCGGCCAGATGGGAGCCCGTACCTGTTCCAGTCGCTGGCGGTGCTGGCGGCCGAGCTGAATCGGCCGGACGAGGCCAGGAGGTGGTTCCGGGAAGGGACGCTTGGGGCGACGGGGAAGGAAAGTCACGCGATCTGGCATGCTTGGGCGTGCATGGAGGTCAAGCAGGGGAGCGACGAGAACATCGTGCGGCAGCTCTTCCAGAACGGGCTCAAGAGCTCGCCGAAGAGCAGGTATACGTTCCTGTCGTGGGCGCTTTGGGAGAAGGATCTCGGGAATGTGAATCAGGCGCGGGCGCTGTTCAAGAAGGGGACGGCGCTGAACAGGTCGGACGCCGCGCTGCCGCAGGCGTGGGCGCTGATGGAGGAGCGGGCGGGCAACTTGGAAGAGGCCAGGCGACTGTTCAGGAAGGCGTCGAGGGCTGATCCGAAGCATTTATACGTGTGGCAGGCGTGGGGTTGCATGGAGCAGCGGGCGAATAACGTGGAGGAGGCGAGGGAGCTGTTCCAGCAGGGGGTGTGGGCGGCGCCGCCGAGGGCAAAGGCGACGTCGCTTGTCTTCCAGGCGTGGGCGTTGCTGGAGCAGAACGAGGGCAACGTGGAGCTGGCGAGGGAGCTGTACAAGTGTGCGGTGAAGGCGGATCCGAAGTCAGAGCCTTCGTGGTTGGCGTGGGCGCAGATGGAGGAGGCGCTCGGGTTGTACAACCGGGCCGCCGAGCTGCGCACCTTCAACATGCAGGAGAAGCAGATCGTGCAAGCGCCTGCGAACTTCACCACTCTCAAGTCGATGGACGACCAGGGGCTGCTTTCGAAGGCGTTGGAAACCCTGGGCAAGTGGTTCGAACGGTACGATGGCGCCGGCGCCGACCACGAGTACACAAGATAGATCGAACCGGGGGAAGGGGAAGGGGGAGGATGCAGTACAAAACGAACGATTTCTTCATGGACACGGTTTTATTATTTATTTGTTCATTCAATCTACCAGTTTCGTCCCATCCCGCCCTCTATCCCAGCGTCTCGATGCTCTCCTTCACCGCCGCCTTGGCATCGCCCAATGAGATGAAGCCGCGGATCGTCGACGGGTCCGGGGCGGTCTGCGATTCTGAGACCGGTTTGCTGAACGCCGCGTACGATGCGTGCAACAGCTTCTTGGTGATGATGACGCATTCGTCGGCGTGGGCGTCGAAGCGAGCCGGGTGGAGGAAGCGGAGCAGCGTCTTGCTGTCATCGAGAAGTTTCCGCTCAAAGAACCCCCAGAACGTGGAAGAATGCCGAGTCAGGACCTTGAGCACGTCGCTCGCCTCCCATCCCGGCCATTTCAGCTCGTTTTCCAGCAGGTCGTCCCACAAGTCGCCGAGGTCTTGCTGCCGCATGTAGCGAACGAAGGCACCGAGCCCGTGCTGCACGGCGTCGGCGACGGCCGATCGGGACAGGCGGCGGTGGTCGGTCTGGTCGTCACGGTCATGGGTCTCGTGGTCATGGGCTGAGTGCGTGGCTCGGTGATGCGTCGAACGATGGCTGTTCGGGCCGACGGCGTGGTTCGCTCGTGTGTTGGCCACGGGATCACGCGGCAGTTCGGGCGCCGACGCTTGAAGCTGCAGGCTCGACAGAAAGTCCTCGACCTCGTGCGAGACGGGCTGTGACGGGGCATCCGTTGACGTCCCGTCTCTCTCTTCGTCCCGCCTCCCCAGACCCGTCGGCGCCTCCCCTTCGCGCTCCCTTTCATCATCACCAACGACGGCATCCCTCGCCTCGATCGCGTCCAAAAACGTGTCGACGTTCCCTTCCACCTCGACGGCCTTGACGCACGCGATGGCGTTGGCCCGGGCCCGCAACAGCAGCCCGTTGTCGTTGGTCACCAGGAGGCAGTGCGCCCTGTGCTTCTTCTCCCGCAACTTTTTCACCAACCGCTCCTTGAAAAACACGCACGTCTGCATGATGAAGTCGTCGTTTCGCAGACTCTGGTTCTGCCCGTCGATCAGCGCCACCTCCTCGGCCGCCTCCATGTGGCTCGCGGCGCCCTGCACGTAGTAAAAAGAGTCCCTGGCACTTGAAAGCGTGTGGATCCGCTTGATGGCATAGAGCGCGGCATCACGCAGACGTCCCTCTTTCAAATGGTCGAGTTCGCACAAGACCACCCACGGCACCACGAGGATCAGCGAGACCACGTTGCCCCGTTTCGAGTGGCTGCCCGTGAGGTCGCCGAGCCGACGCTCCAGGAACGAAAAGTGCGACAGCAACACGTTGGTGTCGAGCACGATGCACACGTGCACGGTCTTCTCGATGCTACCGAACACATTGAGGTCGCACACATCGTAGTCCATGGCCTGCCACGCGTGCTGATGCACGACCGATTCCAGGGCCGGCGAGACGTCGTTCCCAAACCCGTTCGTCTCAAACCCGCTGACCCCGCCGAACCGGCCAACCCTGTTTGTCGCAGCCCCGCTGACCTGCTGCCGCGCCATCGCGACGTCTTCGAGAAACTCCATCGACCCTGCCCCCTCCCAGTCCATCGCGGGGTCGTCCTCTCGCATCGATACAAACTCAGTGTCCATCCTTGCTATGCCAATGCTGGTCTCCAGCAGCTCCGTCAGCGCCTCCACCATGAACGCGGGCAGCCAGATGGCCACGACCGGGTTACGCAACATGACGGGCATCTGCGAGTCAAAGTACTTCTTCTTCAGCCAGGCGGTGATCTTTGACGACGGGTACGGCCCATGGACCTGGTTGTTCGGGTCCACGTACATCCACCCGGATGCCTCGCTGATGCTCGTATGCGTCAGCTCGTATACGAAACTCACGACGGCGAGGGCGGCCGCCCGCCTCGTCGGAGCCCGCACACAGATCTTTCTGCCGAGGGAGTCGACTCGGAACGACTCGGACAGAGCGAACACGACGTCGCCCATCTGGATGTGCGTGCCCATGAACCCTGGCGAACGAGCGAAGCGCGAGTGAGCGCCGAGTCTGGGCAGGGGGGGCGAGCGCACGTCGTCGGCCAGTGTCCTCACCGAAAATCAACTTGACGGCCTCCTCTGGGACCGAGACGTGAAACCCGACGCCGGAATCGGCGTATAGGTCGTTAAGGACCATACTGGTCGTGGCTATCGATCACTGCCAGTCACACACATCGTAGGGGAGAGTTTTTAGAAAGTGAATCGGTGCATTGAGCAGCCCTCGGTTCGTGAGGAGCGCCCGAGCGCCGAGACGACGTTGCTATCAAGCCGCCGGATTGGCGGCCACCGTCATACGAGGGGGCCTCTTCGTCGTATCGTCGTTTTGGTCCACCTCACTCGCCGCCGCTCACGCCTCAGCCCTGTTGCTTCTGTTCGAGCAGACTCGCCAGCTCCCGCAGGTTGGCCTCCAGCTTGGTCTGAAACTCGGCACATTCTTTGAGCGAGTTGATGTTTTGCCGTTCGTTGATGGCCTCCAATAGCATGCCGTTCTCCTCGAGCTTCTGCTGGATCTGTCTTGTTGTCAGGTACGGCTGCTCCTTCTTCTTGCCAGCTCCCTCGGCTTGGTTCTCGGCCGTGGCAGCTGCGTCCGTCATGGTATGGCGGTGGTGGCGCCGGGCGGTCGTCAGTCGTCGGTCGTCGGTCGTCGGCGGTCGGTGGTCCGTGGTATGTCTGGTGCAGGGCTGCCCCTTCGTGCTTTCTCGTCGTCTGTCTCCCTGACTGACTTCCCTCAAAGGACACGGAAATCTTCTCGCGTGCCGTCCCGCTGTGTTCTGCTCCGTCGTCGGGATTCCGACGTCAATAAACGTGTTGTTCCTGGTCCTCTCGTCGTGATGCTGTTCGGCCTTTCACCACAGGTCAATCAAGAAACGAAAATGGCTCTGAAGGCCAGGCTCGTGTTGGTCCCTCCAAAGCCGAGCGAGTTGGTCACCACGGCACACCCACCGTCGAGCGCCGCGGCCTCTCGTACCAAGGACAGCCCGCCGGTTTCGTCGATGTCACCGACATCGTCGAGGTTGGTATTGGGTGGCGCCGTCCGGTGGCGGCAGGCCAGGGCTGCGATGGCGGCCTCGGTCGCGCCCGCCGCGCCGAGCATGTGGCCGACCGTGCCCTTGGACGACGACACGAGCAGGGGTTTCTCGTGTCGCGGTTCCCGGAGTTTGTCGTTGCTCAAGAACGCGTGTCTGATTGCGTCCAGCTCGGACACGTCGCCGAGGGGCGTCGACGTGGCGTGGGCGTTCACGTAGGCGACGTCGTCGGGTCGCAGCCCGGATGACGTCAGCGCCCTGGCCATGGCAAGGCGTGCTCCATGAGGCGTCGGCTTGGTTATATGGTGCGCGTCGCCGGACATGCCATAGCCGAGGACCTCGCAGTAGACGTCGGCGCCGCGCTCGAGCGCGTGGTCGAGCGCCTCCAGGACGACCACGGTGGCGCCCTCACTCAGGACGAAGCCGTCCCTGTCCTTGTCGAAGGGTCTCGACGCGCGGTGGGGCTCGTCATTGAAGCTCGTCGAGAGGGCCTTCATGCGGGAGAATCCTGCCAGGGAGATGGCGTCCACGCACGACTCGGTGCCCCCCGCGAGCATGGCCGTGGCGTCGCCGCGCTGCACGATCCGGAAGGCGTCGCCGATGGCGTGTGCTCCGGTCGCGCATGCCGTGGAAGGGGCGAGGTTGGGCCCCTGGAGGCCGTACGCGGCGCTGACCACCCCGGAGGCCGTGTTGACGAGGATGCGAGGCACGAAAAAGGGAGACATCCGCCGGGTCTTTTCGTTGGCAACGAGGACGCCGGCATGCGCCAAGTCTCGCGTCGACGACATGCCCGCCCCAATGCACACCCCGATGTTTTGTTTCCGACGTTTTCCCGCTCTCTCGTTGTCCTCCAACATCGCCAGCAGTCCTGCGTCCCGGAGGGCGTCGTCGGCCGCGAGGCTCGCGAGCTGGACGAACGCCGTGGGGAGCACGACCGACTCGAGGGCTGGGTGATTCTGCAACTCTTCACGCTGCAACAATCGTTCGCGCACCAGCGCGTGGTCCACCTTGCCCAACACGCGACTGGGCAGGGCGGTGGCCGAGGCGACGACATGCCGATGCTCCTCGGGGAGGTGCTCCGGCCGGAGGCCCACGACGCTCGACCGTCTCGACAGGACCGCGTCCCAAGTCTCTGCATACGAGAGGCCCGCGGGGGTGATCATGCCGATGCCCGTGACGACGACCCGGTGGTGCGGCGGTCGCGGCGGCGGGGGAAGTGTCGTCGTTGACGAGAACCAAGACGACGACGCTTGCTGCTGTTGTCGTTGTTGCGTGGCGCTTGCACTCGCCTCGAGCTCGAGCATTTCTCGGAGACTATTGATACGCGCCCGACGGCGACCCACGCCGTGCAACCACGATGCCATCGAGGGAGAAACGAAGATTTTTCAGGACAAAAGATTTTTTCAAGCCTCGACGCCGATTTTTTCAAGCCTCGACACCGCCGCTGCTCATATAGCTCAGGTTCCCCTTGCTCAGCAAGAGCCGCTGCACGCACAGCAAGGCCTCGCGCTGGACGCCGCTGTCCGGGTGCGCCATCAGCCGCATCACCAGCGTCTTGCCGTCCAGGTCGCCGACGACGCCCTTGCCGTGGGCAAAGTACTGGACAAAGTTGCTTACCCCCCGACACGCCAGACGCAGCGTCGTCGCGTCGTGACTAGGATCGAGCAATCCCAGAAGTCCCTTGAGCACCGCCGAATTGTTGTCCATGAGCCGCTCTGCGTTCTCCAACCAGAAGGCCTCCGAGTCGTGCATCGGTCCCGGCACCAGCACCCCTTCGGCGATTTCCTTCTTGTACCGCTCCATGGATGACATCGCCAGCACGCCAGCATTCAGTCTGTCCTGCAGAGACTCCAACAGCGACGCGATGTCGGGATCGTCCCACTCTTGGTTCCGCCGGTGCTCGATCGCCTTTGGCAGCCCGCTCTCCACCGCCGACAGCTCGAGCGTGATTGTCTGATGGTGGTTGCGGTGATTCGTCGTCGTATTCATAGTCATATTCGTCATCGCACTGCCACCACCCAGCAGGGACTTGACGGCGAGCAGCGACACGCGGACGACCTTCTCCTTGTGCGCCAGCCGGATGCACTCCACCAGTGCCCGCATCACGGCCGGCGTCGCCAGCACCTCGTGCGCCGGCGGGAACAACGACAGCAACCACACACACAGCGCGAGCTCGTACTGCGCCTGCACGCTCATCGAACTCGCGACACTTCCGCCGCCGCGGCCACCCCCGCTCGCACCGGCAAACACACCAACGATGGCCTGCACGCCGCCGCTCGCGTACACCAACCGCCTCGACCCCGCCTCCTTCAGCACTACAGAGAGACAATGCAACGCCGTCGGCACCGCGCACTGCGGGTGCGACGGCTTTTTCAGCTGCTGCACGCACCACTCGACAAGCTGCTTTTTCGCCACGGCCGCCGCAGACTGCCGTGGCGAACTCCCGCCATCGTCCACGTCCTCCACATCGTCCACATCGTCCACGGCGTCCACGTCGCACGCCAGCGCCACGCTCAGCACCCTCGCCGCCTTCTCCTTCGTGTACCAATCGTCCCTCCCCAACAGCTTTGTCAGCACCCCATAGGCCTCCTTCCCGGTTCCGGTTCCGATTCCGGTTCCGACGACCCCAGCACCAGCAATTTCCTCAAACGCCAGTTCGGGGAACAGCAACCGCCGCATCATCCCCAGCCTCGTCTCCCAGCTGCTCCTCGCCTCTGCCCCCTCGGCGCCCATCATCATGACCATATTCTCCAGAATATCATCCAGCATCGCCAGCACATACTGCACAGTCTCATCCTTCGTCACGTTCTTCAGCACGCTCAACATGGCCTGAACATAGCGATGCCCCTCCGGCGACGCGAGCAGGCCCCACCTCGACAGCGTCCCCGACGCCGACGTCGACGCGTCGCTCGCGTCGTGCGCCCCGTACGCACCGCGATGATCGTAGCGACGCAAAAGCTGCAGCTCTTTATCCGTGATTAACCGCGCCTACAGACGAGACGGCGGAGGGGGGTGGCAAAGAGCGCGTGAGGCAAAGCGAACGCATCGCAAAGCGAATCTCGACAGACACCGTACCGTGCTGTATATCTCCCAGGGAATCTCCCGCCCCGCCAGGATCGCCTCCGTGCTCTGCGTCGGAACGTGCTCGTCGTCGGCCGTAGACGGCGCGCCGGAGAACAGCGGCTGCTGGTCCATTTGTTCTGGAAATCGGTCCTGTTCGAGATCAAAATTGCGCGGATTTCGGGTAAAACGCTCCGGATTTCTCGACCGCGCACGGACCGATCGTCGTCACGTTTGTCTACGACAGCACCGACACGAAACGAAGAATTCAACTGCGACCACCCGGCGACCTGCGTTCATCTCCCTCCCTGTGGAAGCCCGCGCATCTGGGTCCGGTCCGCCGTCGCCAGTCGCGCCCCTGCCCCGTTACGATCGCCCCATACTTTATTAAACTACTTCTCGGTTGGTTGACTGGGGTGTGTGTGTTGCGGGAGCAGATTACGGAGAAAAAATGGCTGGTGAGTGCTTGAGAGATGAGGGACCCCCCCGCCCGTTCGTTCTATCCGGCAGGGCGGGTCGTTCGTTCTATCCGCGTTGAAGTATATCCACGGTGTCTCCAGGTCGAAACCCGGGCGAACAGCGGGCGAAAAAGCCTCGTGCGAATTTTGGCGGTGCTGCGCGCGGAGATTCCGCGGCCGCGGCGGTTGTTCGCACGTTTCGGCCTGGTGGGTCGACATATGTTGTATTTTGCGTCGTATGGGGCGGGACCCACGGGCCGGTGCGCCCGGTTTGTCCGCCGAACATTCGAATCCGGACGAAAATCGTGCGCTCACGGTCACTCACTCTCTTGTTTTCTCGTTCTCTCTCTCTTGCGTAGACATCACGGGAATGGGCGAGGAGATCAGGGTCGGGCGTCGCTGCTTTGTGAGCAACCTGGCGTGGCGCACCTCTTGGCAGGATCTCAAGGACAAGTTCCGCGACTGCGGAAACGTGGTGTATGCCAACGTGATGCGCGACGAGTCCAACCGCTCCAAGGGATGGGGTATCGTGGAGTTCGAGACGGCTGAGGAGGCTGTGAACGCCATGAACACCCTGAACGGGGCCGAGATCCACGGGCGTCCGATCATTGTTCGTGAGGACAGGGAGGACCGCGAGATCAAGGACTTCTCCAAGCCGTTTGGTGGCAAGGCCTTCTCCGCCGGAATGAAGAAGGAGGGCGAGGAAGTGCCGCATGGAACCCAGGTGGTGGTCCACGGCCTGCCGTGGTCGTACACCGGTGACCAGCTCCTGGACATTTTCCGTGGCGTCGGGGACATTGTCAAGGGCGATGTCGCCTACGGCCGCGACGGCAGGTCGAGGGGATACGGAATCATCCAGTTCGCCTCGCCTGACCAGGCGAGCCACGCGATCAACCAGTTCAACGGGACCGAGCTCGAGGGTCGCGTGCTCAGCGTGAAGCTCGACGGGTTTGCGTGATTTCGTCAGACAACGGGGTCGGTTGAATTCCTGAATGCTCGAAGGCTTAATGCGCGTCGTCGTTGAGACGTCGAATCGAACCTGTAATAACAGAACAGCAACCGGTTGAGGTGAGCGGGGGAGGTGCGCGACGTGGACGGCGTCAGTTTCTCAGATCAAACGCATGCGTTCGACCGTTTGTGATTCGCTTTTCTCGCATTTTAGACCGTTTTATGCCCCGTACGGCATTGATTTGGAAAGTATACACCCATATGCAGCCATAGGGACGGAAAAACGGGCAGGACCGTACGTTATCTCGTCCCACGAGACGTTGGAAAATCCGTCCGGTTTAGATACGTGATGACCGCAACGAGCGACTTCGAGGAGCTACCCGACGAGCTCCTCATGCTCATCCTCGGCTCGGTGAGTATTGAACTCGACCGACGTGCTCGCTCTTCGCGCGCCCTGACTCTCTCACTCTCGCGCTACGCGCTTCGTTCGCCAGCTGGACCCAATCTCCCTTTCTCGTGTCAAGGAGTGGAACCGGTACTGGAAGTCGTTCGTCGAGGACAACGCCGCCGAGCTGTGGCGTTCGGTCCTGGTCTCGGTGGGTATTGAACTCGACCGACGTGCGCCCTGACTCTCTCACTCGCGCTACGCACTTCGTTCGTTCGCCAGTGGGCCGGAGTCAACGCGGCGTACGAGGTCGATCTCCGGAAGGTATGGTCATCGTTTCAGCCGCCCGACGTGCCGGACTTCGAAGAGAACCTGTGCCGGCGACTGCATGATATTTATACAAACTTTGGCTCGACAGGGTATCGAATGGTCCGGATCTTTGCCCGGCTGTTCGAATGGGTCGCCCGTCTGCCAAGGGGCGCGCCCGTGTACCATTTTTTGCCGCCGGTGACGGGAAATTTTCCGCCAGACAAGACGCCGCCGATCGAGCTTCGCGCGCTCTATAGTCTAACCGGGGGTCAGATGCCCGGGTGGCTGTCCCGATTCATGTCGGGAGAAGACAAGGACGAACATCTTCCCGGCGATGAGCCTGGGATATTCGGCTTTACCGACATCTACGACACTCCTATGTCTAGGGGTCTGATGCCGTGGGTGTTCCACGATGACGGGATTCCCGGTTCCGATATCGCAAAAAGAGGCGCCTTCGCAGTTGGCGCCAACTTTTGTGTAGGGCGCGGTCAGAATCCCTTCGAGGAGACCTTGTTCGTCAGCCAGCAGCACTTTCTGTCCTACAAAGTGAGCGCATGGCCGGGGCTTGTCGAGGCGGCGTTCCCCGACCGATGCTTCAATCGCGGGGCCATCTCGGAGATTCCACGGGACAAGGTGCACCACGCGGAGATCGAAGACGAGGTCGCCGCGCTTGGCTATCCTGTCAATCCCGTCTATCCGCTGGTACACTGGCTCGAGTCGTACGTGGAGCAGCTCGAGTCCGGCAACTACACGCATCGACGAACGCATCGGCCCGATGCTCAGCTTCGCGACAACGACGTGCTTCCCGAGGACGAGAGCGAACTGCAGCTGATTCGGTTCCCGATCAAGCCGCCGGGTTGCCAGACGCTCGTTTCGTCCAGCGGGATCGAGATCAAGGTGTCGGTCTCTCCCCAGCTGTCCCTGTCACCAGGACCCGGGGTCCTTGTTTGGGGATACGAGTGTACCATGCGGCTGCTCAGCGTCGACGAACAGGCAGCGCATCTGGGAGGCGAGCGGAAGCTCACCGAGCGGGGGGGGCCCCTCCACCAGGTTCAGCTCACGCGTCGCTACTGGCGGATTACGTCGCCCGCCGATGAGTTCCCGGAAGAGGTCGAAGGTAAGTCGTTGCTCGCGATGTTGTTGATTCCGATGTTGTTGATTCCGATGTCGGAGGCTGATGATGAGTACAAACCGTTGAAGATTAATAATTGCTGACGAGTCGTGATGACAACTGTCCAGAAGCCTCCGCATTCGCATTGATGATGACGTCGGTGTACACCACCACCCAATCATTAACGCCCCCTCACGCGCGCACCCACCACCACCACAGGCCCCGGCGTCATCGGCCACCATCCCATCCTCCACGCCGGAGGGAGCCCGTTCTCGTACTGCTCGCTCACGCACGTCGACATCTCGTCGTACGGAGGCCTGCCGGCGAGCCTCATCGGCGAAGAAAACTGGATGGAGGGGTATTTCACGTTCGAGGAACAACTCGACGACGCCTCGTCCAAACCCAGGCGGACCGTGCGCGCCGCCGTTCCCCGCTTCCACCTCGCCTTCCCCGACGTCCTCCTGTAACGCTCGCCGAGCGGGGGGGCCCTCACCGGTTCGCGTCGTTGATCGCGCCCTCGACCATCTTCTTCAGGTCCTGAATCACCTTGGCCTCCTTGGCCTTCTGCTCCTCAAACGCCAGCATGGCCATCGCCGCCTTCTCTTCGGCGCTATACACCTGGCCCTCCTTCCGCTCGCGGATCGCGTTCATCTTTGCGTGCCTGTTTCCGCTCATCACGTAGCCTGCACGCTCAAAGGCCTCGATCTCCGTCGCATCCAGGCCCACCTCTCCGCGCCGCGGGATGCGCTGGCCGGTCGCTACGAAAGCCGCCATCGCAGTCCCCTCGCCCGGCATGAGCTTCGACCCGTACGACCCGGCGAGCATCACCCCGCCCTCGCCGCCGGCCCCGCCCTCGTACGTGTAGAGCGGCTCGGGACCGACCATCGCGTTCTCCTCCTCCTCCTTTCTCCGCTTGGCCTCTTCCCGTGCCACGTGCGACTCGATCATATCCAAGTACTCTCGCAGCAGCGCCAGCTCCTCGGCGTACAGCGCCTGCAATGGCGCGTCTGCCGCGAAGAGCGCATCCGCAGCCGCCCGCTCCTTCGTCCGCTTCCGCTCCTTCTTCTCCTTCTTCTGCAGCTGGGCCAGCTCCTCCGCGAGCTCCTCCTCGTCTTCGGTGAGCATCGAGTCGTCCTCACTGTCGTGCGCTGCCGGCGGCGCATCCCCAGGGGGCGGCGAGGGCGTGTTCTTGTAGATGCCCTTCTCCGCCCACCCGGCCCGCCGCGCGTTGCGCTCTTGCCGCCTGTGCGCGACGTACTCTTCCGAAGGCCCGCCGCCGTGACGCATGGTATAGTCTCGTAGTAGTCTCGTAGTGGTGGTACGTATGCACGTGGTTTGTGTTTCTAGGGGACGTTTCGAGAATTTGAATGAAAAAACTCATCAGCTCAGAACCTGTACATCGTCGTCCCGTCCTCGTTCACCTCCCCGCCAAACGGATCCATCCACCCCACCCCCTCGTCGTCCCCACTGCTCGAACTGCTGCTACTGCTCTCCTCGCTCACACTGCTCACCACCAACTTCCCGCCCTCGCTCTTCGCAAACGCCCCGTGCAGCAACCCATCCCGCCACGCCTCCAAGCTCCGGTCTCGATCCTCGTCGCTCTCAAACGTACACACCTTCCCCTGCACGGCCCCTCCCCCCCCCCCCCCCCCCCCCCCCCCCCCCCCCCCCCCCCCCCCCCCCCCCCCCCCCCCCCCCCCCCCCCCCCCCCCCCCC
>Ga0181582_10003107_pt1 | contig 13324 bp, 10 predicted proteins | sample 071ome_32_FD_132438 | JGI IMG/M metagenome (GOLD analysis project Ga0181582, IMG submission 132438) | Coastal salt marsh microbial communities from the Groves Creek Marsh, Skidaway Island, Georgia - 071405AT metaG (megahit assembly) | ecosystem: Environmental > Aquatic > Marine > Intertidal...
CCATCGCGCTGCATCTCGTACAGGCGCAGCACGCCGGTGGTGGTCTCCTCGGTTACGCCCTTGATGCCCGCGGCGATCTTGGTGAAGCGATCGGAGGAGTTCGCGAGGGATTCGCGCAGCGTGTGCAGGACGACCCGGTACTCCTCGGAATCGTTCTCGTCGGCAGAGGGAACAACACCCGCCTTCTCGAACTCCGCACCCTTGTGCACGAGCAAAGTGGCGTCGCCACCGTCGTCGAGGATCATGTTCGGGCCTTCACCATTTGGCCAGTCGAGCACCTGCTCGGTGCACCACCAGTACTCCTCGAGCGTCTCGCCCTTCCAGGCGTAAACCGGGATGCCCTGCGGATCCTCGGGAGTTCCGTTGGGGCCGACGACCACAGCGGCCGCAGCGTGATCCTGCGTGGAGAAGATGTTGCAGGAAGCCCAGCGGACGTCGGCGCCGAGAGCGGTCAGGGTCTCGATCAGAACTGCCGTCTGGATCGTCATGTGCAGCGATCCGGTGATGCGGGCACCGGCGAGTGGCTTGGAATCGCCGTACTCGGCGCGCATCGCCATCAAGCCGGGCATCTCGTGCTCGGCTAGACGGATCTCGTCGCGGCCGAATTCAGCGAGGGACAGGTCGGCAACCTTGTAGTCGGGGGTGCCGTCGGACTTGGTCAGGGACATTCGTTCTCCATACTTCGGTTCAACGTGGGTAATGCTCACGCCAGCGAAGAGTGAAGTTCGACGCACGCCGACGGGAGCGTCTCGACGGGAACCAGGGCTCCGGACCATCGGCGACAACTGAATTGTGCCATGCCCCGGCGCTTTCCGCCGCTTGGGACTCGCTCAGGCCTGGGCTGGAGCGACTACCGCCATGGCGAGCCCCGGGGCGGCGACTGTGACCTCACCCTCCCCGGCGGGGATCGCGACGCCGGACCCCTGGGCGGCGGTGCGTGCAGCGTCGGCCGTGGACACCTCGACATCGCCCTCGATGGCGACCACCAGCCGGTACTCCCCCGAAGCCAGGACGGCTGACTCCCCCCGAATCACCCGAACACCGAACGCCGCGCCGCGAGGTTCGACAACAGTCGAGGACCTGATGAATTGCGGGGCGTTGACGAAATCCAAAATGGTGAGCGCGTGATCGACATATACCGGCTTGTTGGTGAGTCCCAGGCGCAAGACATTGTCCGAACTGGTCATCACCTCGAATCCGATCCCGCGAACATAACTGTGCGGGATTCCCGGGGCGAGGTAGACGGCGTCCCCCGGCGCCAGCGTGAAGAAGTCCAATAGCGGCGTCATCAAGACGCCGAAGTCATCGGGAAAATCAGCAACTGCTTGACGGTAGGCCGCGATCTCCGACTCACCCATAAGCCGGCTCATGGTTCCTGCCGCCTGTGCATCGCGGACGGCGTTTGGTAGTTGCGCTACCAGAGTCGTCGCACTCTCTCGTTGCTCGTGAATGGCCTGGATCGCGGCAACGTAATCGTGGGAGTGAAGAGCAGACGCCGCTAGCGCAAGCCCGTCGATGCGCTCGATGATCTCCGCGGCATCGGACGCTGGCCGCCAACCGATAAAGGCATCGAACGGCTCGAGGGCGACGAGCACTTCGGCCTTCTCGTAGGGATCGGCGAGGATCTGCGGACCGGCGATCTGCTGGTCATCCCACATCTTCTTGGCATCGTGCGCATCGGGATGAACCTGGACCGAAAGCGGACGGGCTGCGGCGAGGATCTTCGCCAAGACCGGGGCCTGTTCGCGCGTAAGTCGGTCCGCAAGCGTTCCGGCGAAAGAGACGTCGTCGTTGTCACCCGTATGAACCGAGGAGTCCAACACCGAAGCACCACTCGGGTGGACGCCGAACCACAGTTCGGCCTGGGGTCGTCCGGAAGCCTGGCCCGTCCAGGGTTCGAGGCCGTCGACGATCCCCCAGTCGTAGTCCTTGACTTCCCCGCGTATCGAGAACATCACGTGGTGGGTGGACTCGGGCTCTGCGGACCTTCGATCGCCTCATCGATGAGCATGACGGGAATTCCATCGCGAACGGGGAATCGCCTCCGACACACAGTGCACACGATTTCGCCCGTTGCCTCATCCGCCTCAACCTGCCCATGGGCTTCGCACGGGCAGGCAAGGACGTCCCACAGATGCGGTGACAACCCCAGTGGTGAGTTCGGATACTGACTCATGCGCTTTCACCAGCCATGAGTGCAAGAACGTCGTCGCGAAGCGTGCCCATCATGGCGTCATCGCGGGCCTCGACATTCAAACGCAAGAGCGGCTCGGTGTTGCTCGGACGAACGTTGAACCACCAGTCTCCGGCGTCGATGGTCAGGCCATCCATGTGGTCAGCACTCACCCCATCACGCGCCGTGTACGTCTCCTCGATCAGTGCGGAAACGGCGGCTTGGTCTTCGACACGCGTGTTGATCTCTCCGGAGGCCGCGTAGCGGTCGTACTCGGTCAGCAGAGAGGAAAAGGTTGTCCCCGCCGGCGCAGACCCCAGCGCAGCAAGCGCGTGCATTGCAGCAAGCATCCCCGAATCGGCTCTCCAGAATTCGCGGAAGTAGAAATGGCCCGAGTGCTCACCTCCGAACACTGCATCTGTTTCAGCCATGGTTGCCTTGATGAACGAATGGCCCACGCGTGTCTTGACCGGTGTGCCGCCGTTCTCCACCACTACCTCCGGCACCGCCTTGGAGGTGATCAGGTTATGGATGATCGTCGACCCCGGGTGCCGGGCGAGTTCTCGAGCAGCGATCAATGCCGTGAGCGTCGACGGGCTGACGGTCCGACCCTGCTCGTCGACGACGAAACAACGATCCGCATCACCGTCGAAAGCCAGACCGATATCCGCTCCCGTCTCACGCACGCGTGCCTGAATATCGACGAGGTTGGCGGGCTCGATCGGATTGGCTTCGTGGTTGGGAAAGGTGCCGTCGAGCTCGAAGTACATGGGGTCGATCGTGAGCGGAAGCGCGGGAAGGCCGGCTTCGTCGGAGAGAACCGCGGGCACTGTGTAACCGGCCATCCCGTTTCCGGCATCGACAACAACCTTCAGCGGTCGAATCCCGGAGATATCGACGAGTTCGCGGAGATAGCGCGCGTAGTCGGCCAGAGTGTCCTGCGAGCGCACATCGCCGATGGGGCCGTCGGCCTGTGGGATACCCGTCTCGATCATCGCTCGGATTTCGCGAAGTCCGGTGTCCTGCCCGACCGGCGCCGCCCCGACTCGACATAGCTTGATGCCGTTGTATTCCGCCGGGTTGTGGCTGGCGGTGAACATCGCTCCAGGCAGACCGAGAGATCCGGAGGCGAAATACAAGCCATCGGTGCTGCACAAGCCGATCAGGACAACGTCGCAACCCTGTTCCCGAACACCCTCGGCGAAGCTCGCGACGAGGTCCGGTCCGGATGGACGCATGTCATGGCCGATCACCACGGCTCCCGGACCGCCGTCGGAGGCCGCAACGCCCAGCACTCGAACGAACGCGGCTCCCACATCGTGAGCGAGATCCTCGTCCAGTTGATCGGGGTAGATCCCCCGGACGTCGTAGGCCTTGATGATCGAATCGAGATCGCGCATTAGGCAAGGCTATCGGCGCCGGCACCTGATCGGGCCGCTACTGCGCCCGGCCTTGCTACCAAAGACCGTCGTGATCGAAGGGTTGATCCTCCGTCGACTTCGTGGCCCTCGGGGAGAAAACCGGATGAGCGTCGTCGTGTTGCGAATTGGTCACCGTGGACTTGCGAGAACTGAAGTCAGCATTCGACACGTCCGGGACGACGCGCAGGTGGCTACGACGGCCGCCGGCGAGGTCCGAGGGTGACTCCCCGTCCGGCTCTGAGACCGCTGGCGCGAAATCGTGGCGGGGCTTCGCAGCCTCGCGCACCGCGTTCGCGAGTGCCTCGAGATCATCGGTACTGGGCTTGAGCGCATCCGGGTCGGGAGTGATGCGCACAACCTCCCAGCCGCGCGGAGCGGTCAGCCGATCGCTGTGCATCTGGCACAGGTCGTAGCAGTGTGGTTCGGCGTAGGTAGCCAACGGTCCCACTACTGCGGTGGAGTCCGCGTAGACGTACGTAAGGGTCGAAACGGCCATCTGTGTGCACGACGGCTTCGAACAACGACGACGACTCACGTCCGGCACGCTAGCGGCCCGATCTCGCTCACCCGTGGAGCCGCGCCGTGGTCCTTCGCCGTCGGGCGCCAGCAAGTTCGCCTGCCCCAAACTGCAGGTTCGCGCGGTGAGAGTGCAAGTTCGCGCGGTGAGAGTGCAAGTTCGCGGGGTGGCTACTTCGTCGCGACGGCGGCATCGGGCACCGCCTGCGGAACCGGCACGCGGACCCGTAGCGGCTTCCACGGGTATCCGGTGATCAGATCACCGAATCGCGAACGTTCCTTGACGCGGTGGGCCGCGAGGATCGGACCCGACCCCGGGGCGGGCGTGATGACCCCGGTGAACCATTCGACATCGGTCGGCGGCTCGAACGTCACCACCCGGACTTCACCGGCGGGGATCGAGACCCGAACCGGCTCGGTGGGCTCGGCAATCGTGGTGCCACCGCGGAACGGCAACATCGTGACGTCCACTTCCACTGACGTAGCCGGGGCGACGATCTGGACCTTGACGTCTGTGGCCGCGCGCACGGGGAGACCGCTGACGGCCGACGGTCCGGTGAAGGGCTGGGCACCGGCGGTGAAGGAAGCCTCGTTTTGCACGGTGCGGCCACCAAAGAACTGCCGCATGCCAGCGACGATCGGGTGATCGGACGTCAGTTGCAGCGCCGCGGGCAACACTCCATCCGGGGACGGGGGCAGCGCCGGTGCCATGTCCAGCGTGGTGACCGATCCAGCAGGAACAGTGACGCTGCCGCGCTCGAACGGTAGATAGCTGCCATCTTGCGCGAGCACGCGAACTTCCACGATGGCGTCGTTATCGCTCGTGGAGACCACGGACAACACCCGGGCACCGTCACCGGCGAGGATGCCCGGTATGTAGACGGTGGTCGCAGGTTCCGCTGCCGCCGGGATCCAGTCGGTACCGACCGATTCCAAACCGCTGCGCTGTTCGTCATCGACCGACGCACCCACACGCCCCGAGCGCGCGATCACGTGGAAGGCCGTGCCGTTGACACCGGGCGCAACCTCGTCGAGTCGGACGACGATTCGATCCTGGCCGGGGACGACCAACCCGCGGGTGGTCGGTGTGTCGATCTCACCGTCGGGTCCATGGATGACGACATCGACGATTGCGGACGTCACATCGGGGTTCACCAAGACCACACGGGTAATGCGACCGGCCACCGCGCCACCCCCGACGAACCAGAAGTCCGAGCCCGCGGGCGCGCACGCGGTGCTCGCCATGCCGCGTCCGCGACCGCTGGGGTCACGTCCCCACTGGTCGGCGATCAGGCCCGGCGCGAGAGCTCCCTCGCCGTAGGCCTCGATGGCGGGCAATTCGGTCCCGAACGCCTCGATCTGGCCCTGCTCGCCGGGCGCCTTGAGGTTCGAGCTGGCCGACTCCGCGCCCGGCAGCGTGCGAAGTCCGGCCTCGCCCTCGCCCTCTTGCCCGGGTTGACCGGGAATGACGGCTCCGGTGACGCGTACGCCGAGGTTGCCCCCGGTTCCGGGTTCGGGGCACAGCAGCACACTGGAGCGGATGGGCTCGGCGATGATCGTGCCCTCGATGGGATCGGTCGCGTTTGCACCGACCAATGACCCCGCTGCCACGATCGCGCCCATGATGACGGCCACGATCACCGGTGGCAGCCAGCCGATCACGCCTGCGCGACGCGAGCGTTGGTAAGCCTCCGGGCTGTCCGGGCTGTCCGGGCCGTGCGGGCTGTGCGGGCTGCCCGTCGATTCAGGGGTTGGGTCATCGGTCATGACCGCACCTGCCCTTCCTCGGCGTTCTTGCTCGCCTCGATGTCCGCGAGGTCCAAGAAGTGCGGGGTTTCGGGTGCATCGGGCCTATCCGGATCGTCAGGATCGGGGTCGAGGACTCGGCGCTCGGGCAAAGCGAGGATGACGAGGACGACCATCACGATCCCCTGAACGATCAACCAGCCGCGGCGCACGGTGTCGTCGAAGGACGCCACCGCGATCGATGTCGCTTGATCGGCCGGGACGACGAACGCCGACGACCAGTTCCACGGCTCCGGCAACGCCGCGGGGGCGAGAGGTTGCCCGTCGATGGACGCCTTCCACTGCGACGTTGCCGATGATCCGATCCACAGCACTCGCGATCCGGGTTCTACGTCAAAGGCCTCGGGCAGGGCGGTGTTGAGATAGGGGTCGGTTCGGATGTCTCCCGGCTGGGCGAGATCGACCGCGGTCGGTAGGAAATCACCGGTACCGGTATCCACGTCGAGCACCTGGGCTCGCGACGTCACGCCGCTGATGCGCCAGAGCACCTCACCGTCGGCACTGGCCAGCCGGCGCAGACCCGGCTCGGAATCCAATGCCGGGACGATCGATCGAGAAGAGTTAGGCGTGAGCTTGACGTAGCGCACGCCGTAGGACCTCAACGCATCCACCTCACCGCCACCGCGTCCCGACGCGAGTGCGGCAACGAATTCATCGATGGGTTGCCATACATCCGCCGGCGGGGCCGTTTCGGCAGCTCCCAGGGTCAGGGCGGATCCGCCGAGAAGTGTGTAGCGGACTTCGCCTTGACCGCTGTCGGTGAGCACCAACGTCCGGGGAGCCTGAGCGCCGTTTGCCTCGGCAGCCACGAAGGCCGGCACATCCGTGCGGGGTGCTCGGACGAGGACATTGTCGGTAGCCGGAATCCACCATGCAGCGGCCGCGATGGGCGCGATGACAGCACCGATCACAGCGATTACGGCCAAGGGTTGACCGAGCGTGAAGCTCTGGCCGGCGAATCGTTCACGCAGCCCCTCGACCGCGATCCCCGCCGCAGCGATCATCGCCAGCCCCAATACCAAGGTCATCGGGCCGGGCCACGGCGAGACGGGGAACAAGCCACCGGGGGGAAGGACGGTGATCGATGCCTGCAGCACTCCTACGGCCAGGGCGAGGAGGCCGAGAACCCACCAGGCGCCGACATGGGCGAGCGTGTCGCGCCTGAACAGCGCTAAGAACGCGGCGAAGAGCAAACCCGCGGTGACCCACAGCGGATTCATGCCCGGGCCGCCGGGATGGAGCAACAACACGTCAAGCGCCCGCAGATTCGGATCCACGATGCCGGGCACGTTCAGTCCCGGTTCTAAGAAGAACAACACAGGATTCGTCATCAGGTGCGCCGTCCACGGCATCAACACCAGGAGCGGCAGGAGGATTGCGATCGCGAAGCGCGCGATGATCCCCCACGCATCCGAGCCCAGGCGTCGTATGGCAGCGATCGAACCGGCGACGGCAACGATGAGTCCCACCGCCCACACGGCGGGCGTCGCAGCGAGGATGACGGACATCAGCAACGCGGTCCCCGCTGCCCGACGCATCGTTCCGCTTCTGCGGGCCAGTCGCACACCCGAGCGGATTGCGAAAGGCAACGCTACGGACGTGATGAGCGTTCCAACTCGACCTTGCTCCACCGCTCCGGTCATTGCCGGAAGCAGCGCGTAGGCAAGACCCATCCAGCCGCGAACCGCCTTGCTGGTGACCATTCCGCGGGATGCGAAGTAGGCACTCCATCCGGCGACGGGCGCGGCCAACAGAACCAAGAAGTTCATGGCCCAGTCGGCATTGCCGAACAGCGCAGTCGCGACCGAGGCGACGACGATCAAATAGGGCGCTGATGGCGTCTGCGATCCAGGTCCGACGTCGTGCCAGGCGCTGACGTAGGTCCCCCAGAGATCGCGCGCACCCTCGGGCACCGGGAGCAGTGCACCGCCCTGCAAAACACCCTCACCCCACCACAAAGTGCGCGTCGCAACGATTGCGATAACCAGTAGCACCAGCGTGGTCAGCACACTCGGCTTCAACAGGATGCGTCGGAAGAAGCCCGACGAATCGTCGGGCAGATAGGCCGCTCCTTCATCGATCGGCCCGGACTCCAGAGCGCTCAACGACGACGGCGCCGACGCCGAACTCGTCGTCAACAATCCGCCGATGGCCTCGCCGACCTCGCGAAGTTGGTCGACCGATGTCGGTCGAAGCGATCGAGTGACCGAGGCTGGCTCGGTACTCGTTCGTGCGATGAGCGACCGCGACCTCGCGATACGTCGGGGTCGAAGCGCGACCGATGCAACAGCCGCGATCTCATCGCGAGCAGCCCGTAGGTCTTTGCCGATCACGTATGAAATGGCGCGCAGCACGCTCCCGATGAGTAGTCGAAGCGCGACGAAGGGCGCACCCACCGCCGTGGCATGCGAGAGCAGGACGCGTACGGCGGCCTCTCGGTCGGCTCGATGGGAACGCTCGTTGGCATCGCGCACTTCTCGTCGGCCGTGGGCCGATGCTTCCCGGTGATGCAGGACCGCATCGGTGGCGATCAGAACCCGACCCCCGGCTCGATGCACGCGCCAGCACAGTTCGAGATCGTCTCGGTACAGGGGAAGGTTCGGGTCGAATCCGGACAACTCCTGCCATACGTCTTGACGGATGAGCATGCCGGCCGAGCTCACGGCCATCACATCGCGGACTCCATCGTGTTGCCCCTGATCGTGTTCGCGGCGCTCAAGACCGGTCACTCGCCGACCGTCGGCGTTGATGGTCACACCGACTTCGAGCAAAAGACGTCGGTCGTGCCACCCGAGGATCTTGGGGCCGAGGACCACGGCGGAAGGGTTGTTGTCGGCTGCATCGAGCAGGTGCTCAAGACATGAGGGGTCCGGTGCGCTGTCGTCGTGCAGCAGCCAGATCCACCGGACGACGTCGTCGGGCAGTTCGGGTTGACGGGCAAGTGCCGACTCCACACCCGCGTGCGCCGCGGCACCGAAGCCGCGGTCGGTATCGAGTTCGACCACTACGTCGGGACCCAAGGACTCCCTCAACAACTGCGCACTCGAATCCTGCGAGGCGCTATCGACGCCGACGATCGCATTCATCGGGCGGGTCTGTCGCCCGAGGGTGGTCAAGACGGCTGGAAGCCAGACTTCCCCGTCATGCGAGACCACGACGGTCGTCACGAAATGCTGACGCCGGGGCATGGGTGGTTCATCGGCGAAGTCGTCAGCGAAGGCATCCCACTGGGCGTCGTCGACGAATCCCACGGGGGCATCCGCCGAGTGGTCGACCGAGGGGTCTACCGGAGCCCCGTCCGCGGGCTCGCCCGGAGTGACGAGGGGGGAAGTGGACTCGCTCACCGGGTCAGGGTACGGCCCACACGGGTGGAACTAGACGGCGCGCTTCTTCAGGCGACGGCGCTCTCGCTCGGACAATCCACCCCAGATCCCAAAGCGCTCGTCATTTGCCAAGGCGTATTCCAGGCAGTCGTTGCGAACATCGCACGAAAGGCAGACCCTCTTGGCCTCACGCGTGCTACCGCCCTTTTCGGGGAAGAAAGCCTCGGGATCGGTCTGCGCGCACAGCGCCTGCTCTTGCCACGCGAGTTCCTCGACATCGGACAGCGGGAGCAGTGCGAGCTCCGCGATTGTTCCTCGGTCGGACACGCCGGACCCTCCTCGACCCGAGACTCGCGCTCGGATGAACGCGCTTACCGGTGTATTACAGGGGTGTAGTTCACTTTCGTCAAGCCGGATCAGCCAAAAAAGGCACTTTCTCGGACGAAATTGACCGATTTGCCCTGTGTGATCGCACACACGTGCGATGAATCCCGCGCGCGCCGTGGACCGCGTCCCCCCAATGGGGGACGACCGTGGAGTGGTTGGATTCACGGGTGCAGATCACTGTCCTGGCAGGCGGAATCGGTGGAGCGCGCTTCATCCGCGGCCTTCGCCATCACCTAGACCAGGCCATCGCAGATGGCGCGATCACTGTCATCGGCAACACCGGCGACGACATCTGGATCCACGGATTGCGGGTGTGCCCGGATCTCGACACGGTCATGTACACCCTCGGTGACGGCATCGACCCCGAACGCGGTTGGGGGCGGCGGGACGAGACGTTCCACGCCAAAGAGGAACTTGAAGGCTACGGCGTCGAGCCAACCTGGTTCGGTCTCGGAGACCGCGACATAGGAACGCATCTGGTTCGAACCACGAGCCTGAACGCCGGCTTCCCCCTTTCGGATGTGACCGCCGCGCTGTGTGAGCGTTGGCAACCGGGTGTTCGCCTACTGCCCATGACCGATGATCGGGCAGAGACGCACGTCGTCGTCGACGATCCCGACGACCCCGGGACGCAGATCGCCATCCACTTCCAGGAATGGTGGATTCGATACCGCGCAACACTGCCAGCCCATCGATTCGTAATGGTCGGCATCGAGGAGGCAACTCCGGCACCGGGCGTGCTCGAGGCCATCGACGCAGCCGATGTGATCGTGCTGCCACCGAGTAACCCGATCGTCTCGATTGGCACGATCCTCGCCGTACCGGGAATCGCCGATGCGATTCGCTCGACAAGTGCTCCGGTAGTCGGTGTCAGCCCGATCATCTCGGGAGCGCCCGTGCGCGGCATGGCCGATGCCTGTCTTCAGGCGAGTGGGATAGCAACGACGGCAGCGGCTGTGGCCGCACACTACGGATCCCGTGCCACCGGTGGCCTGATCGACGGCTGGCTCGTCGATGAATCCGATGCCGATTGCGTCGGTGATATCCGAGAACGTGGTATTGCCTGCCGCGCAGTCCCACTTTTCATGACCGATCTCGATCGGACAGCGCAGATGGCCGAAGAAGCCCTTGACCTAGCGGCACAGGTGACGAGCACGCCGTGAGCGCTGGTTGAATGCCGTGCATGGATACCGAATCGGCCTTCACGTCCACGAATGAAGGCGACAACTGGGTGGCCGTCTCCCCCAAACTGGTCACCGCTCGCCGATTGGTCCTGGCCATCGCACTGGTGCCCATCACGGCCTTCGTCGTAGGCGTCCTGCTCTGGTCGGGCGCCGCGGCACTCTTCGCTGGTCTTGTCGCCGGTGTCGCGTTGGTGGGCTTCTTGTGGGCCTGGTGGTTGATCGGCCGCCGCGTGCGTTCCTACGCCTATTGCGAAAGGGGCGATGACCTACTTGTCTCCAGTGGCATCTTGTTTCGGCGCATGGTGATCGTGCCCTACGGCCGCATGCAACTCGTCGATGTCAAAGCCGGCCCCATCGATAGGGCGCTGGGCTTGACGACCGTCCAATTGCACACCGCAGCCGCCACCACCGATGCGGCGATACCGGGGCTCGAGCCGTCCATCGCCGCCGATCTGCGTGACCGACTCGCACGTCGAGGCGAAAGTCGATCGGCGGGACTGTGAACGAGGACTTCTCCCCCGCGCCAGGCAGTTCCATCGGTGACGATCTCGGTCTTGGACTCGCGATGCCCGGGAGCAGATTGATCGACGCCGAGGGCCACCGCAAGGTGCACCCGATCTCACCGTTGGTTCACGCAGCGGCCGTCTTTCCGGCTCTGGTCGGTGTCGCGTTCGCCACCGGTATCCAACGCGTGGGTTCCCTGGCTGAGGGGCTGGGCGGAATTCCCGGCCTGGGGTTCTTGCCCCCGATATTGACCGCGATCGTCGTCTTCGCCGTCATCGCACTGCTGTTGAGCATGGTGGTAGCGGCGTTCCAGTACTTGCAGTGGCGAGCGTTCAGCTTCTGGTTCGACGACGATGGAGACTTCCGGGTGCAATCAGGGGTTCTCCTTCGCCAACAACGACGCGCGCAACTCTCACGCATCCAAGCCGTTGACGTAACGCAGCCGTTCGCCGCCCGCCTGTTCTCGATGGCAGTCGTGGTGATCGAAGTCGCCGGTCAGAATGATTCGCGCGTTCGCCTGAAGTACCTCTCGCTGGCCGATGCTCGCGAGATCCGGCGAGAGGTTCTGGCCCGTTCGGCTGGACTGTCGTCCACGACAGCCGAGGCGCCCCAGGATGTGGTCACCCGAGTTCCCGCCTCTCGCCTCGCGCTCTCGCTATGCCTTCGCGTGACCACCGCCGGCTTGTTCCTGGTCACCATCGTCATCATCGTGGTCAGTTACCTCACCGGTGGTTGGGGTGCCATCGGCGTAGCGCTCGTCACCGGCGGCGTTCCGCTGCTGATCGTCCTCGCCGAGTTCGTGCGCTACTACGGGTTCACCGTGGCGCAATCCCCCGACGGCCTGCGCCTGCGCTACGGACTCTTGCGAACCGAATCCCGAACCGTTCCGCCGGGTCGAGTCCAGGCCATCGAGTACGTCGAGCCGCTTTTGTGGCGACGAAAGGCGTGGGCGCGGGTGCTTGTCACGATCGCGGGCGTGGGAACGGAGTCGTCGGGATCCGGTAGCCAGCGGGGCGACACCGTATTGATTCCCGTCGCCGACATTCAGCAGGCACACGACATCGTGGCTCGCGTCCTACCCACCTTGAACACCGAGTCGCTCACGTGGGTTCCCGCCCCCACGCGTGCCCGACGTCGCAGCCCGATTCAGTGGAGGAACCTTGCCGTCGGGTGGGATGAAGACAGTTTCGCGATCCGACGCGGTCGCATTACTCGGCGACTAGCTGTTGTTCCGCATGCTCGTACGCAGTCGGTGCGATGGACGCAAGGGCCCTGGGAGCGCATGTTCGATCTGGCCTCGATGCACGTAGACACCACGCCCGGTCCCGTGTCGGTGTCCGGGCTCCATCTCGATGCCGTGGTGAGTCGTAACATCGCCAAACATCAGGCCGACGCGGCTCGACGCGGACGGCAAATCGACAACTCGATCCACTGGGCGGCCTCGTGAATAGCGTGAACAGCGTGATTGGCGCTGTGACCGTCGTACCAATTCAGATCGATCACTCCTTCGCTCCGGGCGATGACCTCGAATCGATTCTGCTGTCCGCTCTCACATCAGCACAGTGGCCCGACGGATCGACAGGGATTCGCACTGGTGACGTCGTCGTTGTGACAAGCAAGGTCATCGCGAAAGCCGAAGGCCGGATAGTCCAGGCCGCTTCCCGTGATGACGTCATCGACCAACAAACGCAGCGCGTCGTCGCAACCAAGCAGACTCCACGCGGCATCACCAAGATCGTCCAGACATCGCACGGCCTCGTTCTCGCCGCTGCCGGTGTGGACGCGAGCAACACCGACATCGGAACCGTCGTGCTGCTACCGGAGGACTCCGACGCATCGGCCCACCGACTCCGCGAATTCATCGCAGATCAGGCGGGCATGGACGTCGGAATCGTCGTTACCGACACGATGGGTCGTCCGTGGCGTCTGGGTGTCACTGACGTAGCGATCGGTGCCAGCGGGGTACGTGTTCTCGACGACTACACGGGACGAACGGACGTGTACGGCAAC
>Ga0181582_10003110_pt1 | contig 13319 bp, 4 predicted proteins | sample 071ome_32_FD_132438 | JGI IMG/M metagenome (GOLD analysis project Ga0181582, IMG submission 132438) | Coastal salt marsh microbial communities from the Groves Creek Marsh, Skidaway Island, Georgia - 071405AT metaG (megahit assembly) | ecosystem: Environmental > Aquatic > Marine > Intertidal zone...
AAATTAGCTGATCGTCGACTCTCCCTAACAAAACACGCGTGGGCGCCAAGGCGAGGACCCCGGTGGCGAGTTCCTCTTCCGGATATTTTTTTTCGTTTCCCCCGCCTCCTCGTCTTTCTTTTTCGTTGACGTATCTCGATTTCGGCCAAATTAGCTGATCGTCGACTCTCCCTAACAAACAACGATCGCAGCCGGGCAGACCGTGACGAAGAGGGAAGAACAACAAGGCCTAACGCCCGACGTTATGCCCGGCCGTGGCAGATCTAGCCGGGCGGGCTCGCGGGACGCGGCCCCAGCCCTCGACGGAACCACTGACGACTTGGGGATCGGGGACCAGCAGATGTCCCCACGGTGGCGGGCCCCCCTCCCGGTCATCGAGGAGAACAGTACCCCCGGCCCCGGGGGGGAACTGTACGGCCGGCTGTCCGCCTCCGGTGCCGCGTCTGTTTCTCGGGGTAAACAGACCGATTCTAGCTTGGAGTCCAGTGGCGCGGCCGCCAAGGGGGGCTCGATGGAGGACGCGGAGAAGGAGGGCTACCTCCCGGACGAGGCCGAGATGCGCAGCACGTCGATGAGGTACGCCCGCATCCCGGGGAGCGCCGGGATGTCCGGCCAGACGCCGGCCAGCCCCGCCCCCGCGTCGGCGACCCTGGCCGCCGCGGCGCCCCCGCCCGCCAGCACCCCCCAGGCGGAGCTGGCGGGCCGCCTCCTCATCCCCCACACGGCCATCGACATCGACCTGGACGAGCCCGAGCTGGGCCGCGGCGGGTTCGCCGTTGTGCGACAGGCAATGTACCGCCCCCACGCCACCGCCCAGCCCCGCGCCGTCGCCGTCAAGATCTTCACCGCGGACGTCGACGCCACCGCCCTCCTCCTCAAGGACGAGATCGTCAAGTTCCTCGACGTGGTCCTCCACTGCACGCACGTGGCCAAGATGTACGGGTTCACGCAGTTCCCGGAGGACCACCCCTGCTCCGGGTGGGCCATCGTCATGCACCTGTACCCCCAGGACCTCCGCAAGTACATAAAGTCGTTCGCCCCGTCCCCGCCGCCCCTGACCGAGGCCCTGCGCATCGCAGTGGAGGTTGCCTGGGGGCTCCAGTCGGTGCACGAGGAGCTCGGCGCGGCGCACTCGGACCTCAAGCCGCAGAATATCCTCCTCGACCGCAAGTTCGGCGTCCATATCTCGGACTTCGGGGCCCTCAAGGCCCTCGGCGCCGACCGCTTTGTCGCTGTGGAGGCCTTCACCCTCGTCTACTGCGCGCCCGAGCAGCGGGAGGAGGAGGGCGGGACGCTGACGACGGCGTCGGACGTCTGGGCCCTGGGGCTCATCATCGTCGAGCTGCTCTGCGGCAAGCGGCCCTGGAACCCCAAGAAGGCCGAGGGCCCCGACCTGGGCACCATCCCCGACGCCGTGCCGCACGACCTGGTCCTGGCGCTGCGCCGGTGCTTCGACCGGGACCCGGAGAAGCGCGCCACTGCCCGGGACGTGGCCGAGGCGGTCGAGGGCGCCATTCGCCAGGTCCAGAACGCCCCTCACATGCTCGGCTCGCAGCTCCCGTCCCAGATGCGCGCCTGGTGGCAGACGGAGATTTCCCCAGACAGCGACCGGGTGCCCTGGCAGCACTTCCGCAAGGCCCTCCGCCGCCTGGCGGCGAGGCAGCAGCGCATGTGGACCGTCCTGGACCGCGGCAACGAGGTCGTTACCTCCACTCTCCAGCGCATGGGCATGGCCCTGCAGAAGGCGCACCGCCAGGAGCCCTTTCTGGACATCATCGTGCAGGGGCGGCTCGACCCGGGGGCGACGGGCACTGTGGAGGCGAGCCAGCTCTTCGCGGTGCACGTGGAGCTGAGCACGTGGCTGCACATGAACCGCGCCGGCCAGAGCCACGAGACCATGGGCGAGATCACGGAGGTCGAGGAGCTCTTCCAGGTTCTCATCATGTCGTGGCAGGGGGACGCCGGGACCCTCTCCTCGCCCAAGGAGATCGTCCAACAGTACATGCGCGTCAAGACGGAGGGCCTCAGGAAGGTCATCGACCACACGGCCTACCTCCGCTCTATGGACCGCATGCGCAAGGAGGCGCCGCGGATGCAGCAGGGCTCCCGGCAGTGGCTCTTCGACATTGTCAAGGCCTGGCTGGACATCCACCGCGGGTCACGGAGCCGAAGGGACTCGGACTCAGGGAACGGCAGCGGGCCCATGCACACGGGGATGGCGTCGCTCAAGTCCAAGGGCAGGGCCTCGCTGCGCAAGGCCGGCGCCCCAGCGGCCCCCGACCTGGTGCCCGAGCCCACCCCGCGCGGCGCCCAGTCGGCCGCCGGCAAGTCCTCGGCCGCCGGCAAGTCCTCGGTCGCCGGCAGGTCGTCAGTCGCCGGCGACGGCACCAGGACCTCCTTCGGCTCCAAGCCGCTCGAGGAGCGCACGCGGTGGCTCTTTAAGGAGGACGAGGACGGCAAGACGAAGAATGTCATGGCGGTCGTGTCCCCCGGTGGCTTCGGCAAGACGGCCCTCGCTGCGGGCATCTGCCTCGACTCACGCTTCAACGTCCACGCCTTCCACTTTTGTCGCGGCGTCGACGAGTCCACCCGCACGGCCCGCTCTATCGTCCACTCGTTCGCCTTCCAGCTCGCCAGCTCGGTCCCGGCGGCCTTCGACGCCATCCTGGACGCGGCCAGCGCGATGCAGCAGGACGACGTGCACGGGGCCGGGGGGGGGACCCACGCGGCGTCTGCCTTCGAGGCCCTCATTCGCGAGCCGCTCGCCAATGCGGTCGACCAGGGCGCCGCCGTCTCGGGCGCCCTCGTCGTCGTCGACGGGGTGGACGAGATGCCGGCTCGGGAGCGCGCTTTGCTCCTCGGCCTGGACTGGGAGGCCCTCCCGCTCTGCGTCCTCTTCCTGTCTCGCGACGTCGCCGTGTCTACCTTGCGCGGGCGCGCTGTGTGGGTGGACCTGCAGCTCTTCCGCGCCGAGCTGGAGCAGGACATCGAGTCGTTCGCCAAAAGCCAGCTCCAGGGCCTCGTCCCCGAGGAGGAGATGGACGAGGCGGCGCGGGCCCTCTCGCACCACTCGGGCAAGTCTTTCCTCTACATGCGGATGATCCTGGCGCAGGTGCAGCAGCAGGGGGGGGCGTGGTCGGCCATGGACCTGTGGTCCCTCCCGGCGAACCTGGACGATATTTTCGAGGAGGACCTGCGGCGGGTGCTGGATGGCCTCGACCTCGACATGCAGCAGCGTGTGGAGACGCTGCTGACGGCTATGGTCGCAGCGCCCGAGCCGCTGCGGATCGACTGGGCCGCGGCGCTGATCCAGTCGCTCCGCACCGGGGAGTCGCTGCGCAGCTCGGACATCCACGCGATGTTGTACCGCCTGAACGAGCTCATTGAGGTCTCGGACGGCGAGGACGACGCGCGCGTGCTGCAGTTCCACCACATGGCGATGAAGGACTGGCTCGTCAACCGCGGGTCGGCCAAGGTTGGGGCGGCGCGGGTGGGGAAGAGCGAGGAGAAGACGCGGCTCTTCGTTATGCAGGCGCACCACACGATGGCCTCTTTGTGCGTCAATGCCATCCAGAGTGTGCGCTTCGACGACCTCTTCGCAGCCAACCCAATCTACATGGGCCCCGCGCACGACTACGTCATTCGCCACACGGTCGTGCACCTGATGGTCGTCGCGGACTGCGAAATTGAGATGTCAACGTTGGCCACGGGCGGCATCTCTAACTCGAACAAGGAGCAGCTGGCCTCCCTTTGGGACCGCTTCGAGAAGATGCTCGGCCTGGTCAGCAAGATCGTCAACAACGTGGCCTTCGCGAGGGCGCACCTTGAGGCGGGGTCGCACCGCTACCGGATCTACGCTACCGACGTCGGTGCAATCGTGCGCAAGATGCGGACCCTTAACACGATCATCATGACGAAGATGAAGCGCCTCCTGGCGGGCGCCTCTGCGGCAGGCAAGGCGACCGCCATTGGGATGGTCGCGGAGCAAGACGACGAATGGCAGAACGAGTTCAACAACGCACGCCAGGGCAAGGGGCAGGAGCTGCGGCAGGACCTAGTCCCTTCGTCGATGCTCGGCGGGACCATGGCCGCTCCCAAGAGGATGAACGACTCAGCAACTGATGTTGAGCATGCGGTCGCCAAGGCGCAGGCGCAGATCGAGAACCTCAAGGAGATGGTATTTTTCCTTGGCAGCCTCAACTCGTACGCAGCGCACCCGGAGGCCGCGTCCCTCACTTTTCAGGCCATCATGTCCGCCGCCCCGGGTACGTTCCCGCGTCAGATCGGCGACCAGATCGCGCTGGACCCGCAGCTCCCGCTCCACAGCTGCCTGGTGGAGTTCGAAGCGCCTGTGCCAGCACCCCTGGTCGGGGAGGTCAACGTGCACTCCCGTCCCGTCACTGGCGTGTGTGTGAATGGGATCGGAACGATCGTCGGGTCTGTGGCCTCAAATGAGGAGGACATCCACGGGCACTCGAGCATTGCCGTCTGGAGCACCCTGACTGGGCGCTTCCGGGGGAGGCTAAGCACGGGCGAGGACGTGGCGCTCTCGAGTGTGGCCTGCGATGGCAGCGGAAACGTGTTCTGTGCCTGCGGGTCGGACGGCAAGCTTTTTGTCTGGGAAGTGAAGAAGTCAAGAGGTGCGGGGTCCTCGCTGAACCAAGGCAGCGTCCGTGAGAGCTCAACCTCCCGTGCGTCCGGGAACATGGGCACCCGGACGGGACTGACGAGAAGCAGTGGGGACACGACTTCAGGAGCTGGAACCACGCCGGGGTCGTCCAGTCAGCACTCGGGCAGCGACCTCGGCGAGAGGCAGCACACACCCGTCAACCGTGCGAACCAGGAGTCGAGTTCGAACGGGTACCCATCGCTACAGAGCGGCTCGGGGGAGTCGGGCTCAACCTCCTCGGGCCGGTACTCGTTCGGTTCGGGATCGCAAATCTCGGGCGCTCTCTCCGGCCCCATCTGGGGTAAGCTAACCGTCCTCCCCAGGTCCGGCAGCAAGCAGGCATCCCACCGGGGGGCCGTGCTGAGCGCCGCCATGTCGGACGACGGGAGCCGCATCATCACAGGCGGGGACGATCATACGGTCCGCGTGTGGGACTGGCTCACAGACAAGGACCCGCTCATCCTCTCGACCCACTCGCGTGGTGTCACGACCGTCGCGATATCCCCCAGCGGAGCCTACGCCGTGTCCGGCTCCCTTGACGGCACTTGCGTCCTCTGGGAGCTCGGCACCGGCGAGCTTCCGACCCAGGTTGAGGGCGTGAGGGTGCACGACGGGCAGGATGGGGGCGACGGCGTCTCGTCCGTGGCCATCCGGGTCAACGAGACTAAGCGCCGCGCTCAAGTGTTCGTGGCAGTGGGCATCAAGGGGGTCATCAAGGTCTTCGACGGCCTCTCAGGCTCCTTGCTCCGGGACTTCATCATCCCCGGCGGAGATCCCCACTGGGTCTACATCGGCCAGACCTCAAGCGTCGTCGGCTGCCTCTTCAGGTGGCGCAGCATGTCGCGCATCGTGGTGTGGGACCTCGAGTCGGCCATCCGGGTGTGCGAGTTCCGCGGGGAGAAGCTCTGCCGTGGCGGGGTGAGCCATAACGGCGCTATCATGGCCGCGGGGACCCTGGATGGAGACCTGCGCATGTGGGACCTCCAGTCGGCGCTCAAGGACGTCGAGACGGGCTCTTTCTTCTCTGTGGCCTCAAAGGCAGCCAGCGGGAGGACGCTATCCGAGGAGCCCACGTCGCCTGCGGCGATCGCCATCTGCGGCCACTCGAGCCAGATCAACTGCATCGCCATGACGGCGGACGGCTCAAAGGTCCTGTCGTGCTCGGAGGACGGCAACATCATCCTCTGGGAGACGGAGATCACCGCGAAGGGGGGGGTCGTCCTGGCCGAGGTGCAGCCCCGCCTCGAGCCGATCACGAGCTGCTCCATCACAGTGCTGGAGGAGGACGTCCTGCGCGTTGCTGTGGCCTACCAGCAGCAGACCGTGTCCATCTGGGACCTCACGGTCGAGGGCACGGGGACGAGCGACGCTGCCCAGGCCCTGATGGGCAAGGCAACGGGGAAGGTGTGCTCGATCGACGACTTCGACCTCAAGTGGTCCTTCGACCCGACCTCCGGGCAGAACAAGACGCTCTCCATGTCCAGCGACGGCACCCTCGTCGTGGTTGGCGGCAACCTTGGCCGCGTCCGAGCCTTCAACCTCGTGGATGGCAAGAAACCGGCCCCTGTCTTCGACCACCGCCACCGCTCGAGCATCAGCAACGTCGACATCCGGATCGCCGAGTCGGGCCACGTCTGGCTGGCTTGGTCGGCCGAGGACGGCATGGCCGGCGTTAGCATCCTCCGCAAAAAGAAGAACGTTTCCAGCCAGATGATGTCGGTCACCCCCGGTGTCATGCAGTACCTGCCCCACCCCCTCGACGTGGGCGGGCTGGCCATTGTGGAGGACCACGAGAGCCGCAAGATGCTCGTGATAACGGGCTGCAACGACCGCTACATCCGCGCCTGGGACGCCAAGACGGGAGAGATGCTCTGGCGCTTCACGGCGACGCACCGTGGCTGGATCACCAACCTCAACATCTCGGCCAACTACGAGTACATGGCCACCACGTGCAACGACGACGGCGTCCGGGTGTTTCACCTGCGCCCGCGCACCACGTGGCACAAGGGGCGCAAGCAGGTCTCCGCCGCCGACAGCGAGGCCAAGAGAAAGGGGCGCGCTGACCAGAACAAGAACACTGACTCGAGCTCTGACGGCGATCCCCTCAATTGCCCCATCGACTTCGTGCTGCTCCGTGCCACCCAGGCCCCGGTGGGCGCGAGCCCCAAGGTGGTGGTGGGCGCCGGGATGATGGTGTACCCGACCTCGATGACCACCCTGGGCGTCTTCGACACGATCCCTGACGTTGCGACGATGCGGAAATTACAAGCTGTCCACCGGCGGGAGTTGGGCGTCAGGGCGCGGGGTACAACGGGATCCACGCGCAAGGCGGGCTCGGACGACAACTCGCATCAGTCCCGCTCGTGGAAACGCTATTCCAGGTCATCTAAGTCCCAGGGGTCGCAGAGCAAGGGCAACTCAGAGGGCACGTCGAACAACACAACGTCGACCCCGGCGTCCGAGGGGGAGGTCAGCCCCCCCCCGGTCCACAGTGGGAGGAATGTCGTCTCTCCCCGCGGCGACAGTCGGGGCGGGCGTCCGGAAGCCGGCCGGCGCAGCATGGCGTCGGGGGCGACGGGCGACAGCGACACGGTCGCCTCAGGGAACTTGCTGTCGAAGACCAAGCCGCTGTACAGCTTGTCGGGCCTGACTCTCCGCGATCTGACCCTTGCCGTGTGCCCGAGCACCAGGATGATCGCCACGGGAGACACAACGGGCCAGATCGCCCTCTGGAAGGACGACGGTACCCTCATCTTCCGCAGCCAGGTGTTCCGGCGTAGGGTCCTCTGTGTCTACTTCTCACAGGACGGGCGGACCGTAATGTTTGGCTCGAGCGACGAGAGCGTCGCCATCATCACCTTCCGCGGGGAGCTCCTTCTGGCAAAGGACGCGTACAAGGCCGAGAACCACTACACGGTCGCCAAGGAGCAGGTCGACTTGATGACAAAGACCCTGTCGGACGGCATTGGGCAGGAGACGCACGTGATCAAGGCCGGCATGGGCGAGGTCCTGGCCGTCGGGTCGTCCGACGATGCCGCGATCATCGGTGCGGCCTCGGTCAGCGGCACCATCAAGCTCTGGTCCCGGTTCCGTGGGACGATCCGGAACCCATGGGTGGAGATCTGGAGTGAGGAGGCCGGGGTCCCCGTTGTGGACATCTCCCTGTGCGGGTCGGGCAGCACGCTCGCGGTGCTCCTCATGGACGGTCGCATACACGTCTACTCGTGGCGAGGCTTCGGGTTCCGCATGTGGCTGCGGACGGGGTGGGCGCCTGCTGGGCTGTCGCTCTCGTCCCGCTGGCAGGGAACAAAGTCGCACAGTCTCGCAATGGAGGGCTGCGCGTCCCTCTACCTGTCCCGGGACTCGCGGGTCCTCGTGGCCGCCGGGTCCACGTTCAGCGTGCACGCTGGCGAGCTGGTCGACGATGTCGGCAGCGGCGTTTCCCGCGTCTGGGATCTCGATGTCGAGGCCGGCGGGCGGTCCATCACCCTCCCCGACGACACGGTTTGTGGCTCCATGATCCGAGTGGTCAAGGCCGACGCCCGGGACTACCTCCACGGCTTCGGGAGCCTCGCCCCCGTGATCCACGGATACTTCATCCTTTCCATCCAGGGCTCCATCCTCCGCCTCGCCTACCTCCACTATGTCGAGGAGACAGGGAGCTTCCAGGTGGACCAGGAGGGGACGTGGATGTTCTACGCCGGTGACCCCAAGTGGCGGAGCGCGGCGGTGACGTCTGCCTTCCCGCTTGTGATCACGGCCGTGGACTCGTACCACAACGTTCGCCGCCTGGGGCTCCGGACGACGCTGTCGCATCCGTCGTCGTCCCAGCGGGGCGACATCGCCAACCAGATGGCCGGAGGCACGTCGCGGGAGGGCTCCCTAGGGAGCACCCACGAGTCCTCGCTGAGCGGTCACTCGGCCAAGTACAGCGACGACATGATCGAGGAGGGCTGGTCGAGCCGCGAACTCTGGCTCCTCTACTGGCTGGTGGGGCTCAGCGCCACGGCCGTGGCTACGGCGCTCATCGCCGCCTGGCGCTTCCAGCGCGCGCTCGACAGCCACAGGTTCGGCTCCCGGGCCCCCAACCCCAAGTGACCATGACCACTGGCCACGTGGCACTGACGGAGAGGAGGACCGCGCAAAGCAGCATCACGAGGCGCGCGAACAGCTGCTCTGTGGCCAGTTTGGACCCCACCCAGTGTGCCATCATCCATCCGTCTTGAAACAACTACGGATCAGCCCCATCACACGTTCGACGGCCCGCCCACCGTTGCGGGCTGCGGTTGCCCCTGCTGCCCCCCGCTCCCCGTGATGCTGTTCATGAGGTTCCCCATGGCGCCCTGCAGAACGCCCATCACTGCAGCCGCTTGGAGCCCCCCTGCGCCGGCCGCAGCAACCCCCACGGGCGCCCCGCCCCCCGCCCCCGGCTCGTCCCCGAACAGCGGCTGCTCGGGCTCCCGGAAGGACCCGTGGAGACCGACGATACCGGCGCTCAGCGTCATGCCGTAGATGAAGGTGGACAGGACGCTGCTGAAGACGAAGACGGCGAGGAAGGTGACGCCGCTGGCGCCGAGTACCTGCTCCCGGACGCTGAAGTCACGCTGCCCGAGGCGCAGGGGCATATTGAAGAGGAGGACAAAGAGCCACATGAGGCCCAGGAAGGCGAGGGTCACGACGCTCCGGGGGTTGAAGACGACGCACAGGGCCGTGACGCTCAGGCCCACCAGCAGGTAGTTGCGTCCGAAGTGCGAGATGTTCTTCCGCAGGCGTCCCACCGCGTCACCGAACCCCGCAGGTTTGGAGAACATCCTCCGGTCCATGCACTCGAGCCACGGCCTGCGCGGGCGAGGCTTTGATGGTGCGTTCGAGTTGTCCAGGAACCCGCGCCCGCGCGGGGTCCGAGAAAACCGCGTCGCGGGACTTCTTGGGCAGGAGTTACCTGGAACCCGAGTGCAGGCTGACCGCGGCGTCCCTCACGCGGTGCACCCCGGCGGTGATGGCCTGGAGCCGGTTCCGGCGCACGGATGAGACATCGTTCGCGTCCCCGCCACCCAGAATGGGATGCTTTTCCGATTCATCTCCGATTGCGGACATCTCTCCCGAGATCCGCGTGCTGAGCGGAGCCCGCTGCTTGCTTTCCGGAAACGCCTGTTTGGATGGGGCCGCGGCCTCGTGCACCCCCTGGGCGCGTGGAGGGAGGAGCAGGCGGCGAGTGAGGGGTGGGGTCTGCGCCGTGCCGCACTCCCCCCACCCACGACAGGAGGTGGGGAGGAGCGGGTTCAACCCGTCGCGGCCTGCTGGCAGTGAGCGCAAGATGGAGCGTGCAAGGCTGACTGTGCCTCCGCGTCATCCGCGGGCTGGGCTTATCCGCCCAGCCCCTGGGCCTTACCCAGAGACGTTGGCTACGCTGCTACCGCCACGAGTTTCGGATTGCTACGCTATCCCGCATCCTCTCTCACCCTCCAGGGGACTGCCCGGCCATCGGCTCCTAGTCCTTCTTGATGTCCGACCTGGGGAAGGCCTTGGCAGAGTCCCAGAGTTCCGGGTTGATCTCGGAGCAAGCCTCGAGGTCAAGGAGGTAGCGGAGCTTGCCCGCAGCGGGGCGAACGAGCTGCACGGGGAGGGCACCCGGCAGGGACTGCACCTCGAGGGCACGCTGGATGACCTCAGCCTTCCCCTTCCCGCAGGCGACGACCAGGACCTCCTTGGCGGCGTTGATGACGGGCATAGTCATCGTGATCCGCTCGCTGGGGGGCTTGGGGGAGTTGGTCACGGGCAGCACCCACCCATCGGTCGCGGCGGTGGCGGCCTTGTTGGGGAAGAGGGACGCAACGTGGCCGTCAGGCCCGACGCCGAGCAGGATCATGTCGAGCACGGGGAACCCGCTGCCGTCCTTGGGGAGCACGTTCGCAGGCAGGTTCATCATCTTGCCCTCGTACGCCCGCGCGGCCGTGGTGGCGTCCGCGCCCTCGAGGATGGCGTGCACCTGCGAGTCGGGGATGCCAGCCTCGGTGAGGAAGGCCTTCTTGGCGGCGCCGTGGTTCGAGTCCGGGGAGTCGTGGGCGACGTTGCGCTCGTCGACGTAAAAGACGTGCCACCTGGAGAAGTCGGGCTTGTTGTCCATGCGGAAGACGAAGGGGAGCATGTCGACGAGGGAGCCGCCAGAGAGGGCGACGGTGAAGGAGCCCTTGGCCTCGACAGCGGCGGCGGAGGCGTCGATGAGGGCCTTGGCGAGGCCGGCGCCGCAGGACTGCTTGTTCGGGTACATGAGGACGGCGGCGTCGCCCTCGGCCTGGGGGTAGCTGAAGACGTGCGGGGCACCGGTGCCGGCGCCGGACGATGTCGACACGGGGGCGACTGTCCCGGAGGCCATCAGGTGCGCGCCCATCACTGGGGGGATGCCCGTCTCCCACTGGCTGATGCGGATGACGTTGAAGCGGGGGTTAGAGAGGTCGGCGGTGTCGATCTGGGTGGTGGGCCACTGCGGCAGGTCGAGGGCTCGGGGGCCAAGGATCGCCGTGGCGAGGCAGGGAGACGCAGCGTGCCGCGCGATGCCCGGGCAGCGGGCACGGGCGAAATGTCAGGTCCGATATCTCAGGCGCCACGCCAGCCGTAAACGGGAAAATGCATCCGAACCCGGGTCGTTACCTGTCCGTCCGAGGTCGCAGCCTTGTCCGCGGCGGCAGCGCGGGGGATGATGCGGCTTGCGGGGCGGGATGTCGAGGTGGAGGCCAGGGCTGCGCTGCGCAGCTGAACAGAGCGAGCCTGCGGATCGGAGGGAGGGAGGGCGCGGGATGGTGGCGGGAAGGGCGTTGAGGGGTACCCCGCCCCGAGGGAGGGCGCGAGTATGTGCCTGCCAGGCTGCCGATCCTACTGTCTGAGCGGGATCACTGTCTGAACAATCGTGAGATGCGTGAGACCCGCCGCGAAGGCCTATCCCCCGGCGACGGGGGAGTGTGCGGGAGGGGAGAGTGCGGAGGGGCCCAGCGGATACGGTAGCGGCGCTCCGTCGCTTATCAGGACGTGATCGACAGCCATTCGCGCATAGTATCGATCATTGTATACCAATGCGCCCACGCCTCTACTAAGAAGCGGTCGCAATGCTCCGGGGAGCATGCGCCGGGAGGAAGAAGGTCCTCCCGAGCGGACCCAGGGAAACCTGGCTGTTACCCGTGTCTCGCATCGATCTGGGGCCATATTTCGATGGATCCAATACTATTTAGCTATCTTTGCACCGAGCCACCCATTGGCGAATGTATCGACGTCACCTGAAGCATAATCCGGCGCGAAAGGGACCCTTTCGCGGCTGTGAGGGAGTAGTCCTCAGTCCGGGAAACCTTGAGGGGAGGTTCAATGATACACTTGGCGAAGACTGCCTTCGAGTAGAAGTGTGGGGCCCTCTTTACGCCGCACGTCGGCAGCTCGCGTGAGGGGGGGGCACTCGATGCCCGTCGGGCATGGGGGCCGCCGGCTGCCCCCGGAGGACCGGGTCCCGGGGGAACCCGTAACTCAGTGGCTCGGGCGCGCGCTCCTCCCGCGCGACAAATCTGATTAGCCCCTTTTCGTCGTCAACAAAAAATCACGACCAGCGTCTCACGAGAGCCTGCACGGAACCGCAAGCAGACCCCTCAGGGTTCCTTGGGGTTAGGGCACCGCCCTCCGACACACGGCCGAGAGGAGGACAATGGACGTGGACACGGCCGTTGAGGGGAAGAAGTACAAGGCGAGACGACCCGAGCCGTCGACTGTTTCCCTCAACTCGCGATGATAACTGCACTTCACCTGGGACGACCTCCCCACCGCTGCGGAGCCCGGCCGCCGGCCCCTCTCACTTTGATACGGCCCCTCACGCCCGCATAGGCGCAGCGGACCCCGATATAAGCGCGCAATGCCCCACTCCGCCCCCTGTCTCTTTCCGCACGGGAAACAACCCTGCGCGCCCCGACTCGCCCCCGCTGCTGCACCCCCTCCCCGTGAGCGGCTGCTCCCGCCCGCGGCCGGGGGCCTGAGCAGCTCCCGCCGCGGCGCCCCCGCAGGTGTGGGTGCCGAAGCAGCAGTACCCCGACAAGCTGGTGGACTTCCGCAGCGACGCGATGCCGGACCACCTGGGCCCCAAGGGCTTCACCGTGGCCAAGAAGGCCAAGCGCGAGGCCCAGGGCCTGACGCCGGTGGACTGGGAGGACACGGAGGGGCTCGGGGCCAAGGTGGACATGGAGGAGATCCGGCGGAACGGGCAGGCGCGGAACTTCGTCGGCGTCGGCAAAGTCTCGGGCAAGAACTGGAAGGAGGCCAAGGCCCCCATGCGGTCCCTCCGGGCGGCGGGGAGGAAGGCCGACCTCTCGGAGATCATGAAGGAGCGCGAGTTCAAGCGCTACGCCAAGGAGCAGCGCGCGGCGGCCAAGGAGAAGCGGAACGAGATCCTCCGCAACGAGCGCGAGCGCAGGAGGCGCGTCCGGGAGGCCAAGGAGGCGCGCCAGAAGGCCGCCGAGGTGACGGTCGAGGTGTCGACCAAGACGGCCAAGCGCATGATGAAGTCCAAGAAGCAGCGCAAGATGCTCAAGACGGCCGACACCGCCAAGGTCTCCAAGTAGGGAGGCGTCCTGGCCCTTTGAAAGCGGAGCCTTCCTGGCCGGCGCGGAGGAGGAGC
>Ga0181582_10003112_pt1 | contig 13318 bp, 9 predicted proteins | sample 071ome_32_FD_132438 | JGI IMG/M metagenome (GOLD analysis project Ga0181582, IMG submission 132438) | Coastal salt marsh microbial communities from the Groves Creek Marsh, Skidaway Island, Georgia - 071405AT metaG (megahit assembly) | ecosystem: Environmental > Aquatic > Marine > Intertidal zone...
ACCGGATCCATATCCCCCTTGAGGGCGATTTCCGTAAGGTCTCTGCCGAAAGCCTTGAGAGCGGGAGTTTTGCTTTGAGCTTTCTTTTCAGCTTTCTCACCGTCCTCGGCTGAGGCGGCATACTCCTCAGACTCCTGAAAGTTCGGGTCGACCTCCTTGAGAATCTCCTGACGGGTCTGATCCAAATCAATATCCAGGCCTCGCAGCACCTTGGCGGCGACTCCATTGCCTTCCCGAAGAAGCCCCAGCAAGATGTGCTCGGTTCCCACGTAGGTGTGCGAAAGTTGTTTGGCTTCCTTGGCTGCCAAGTCGAGCACCTTCTTAACGCGAGGTGTGTAGGGAATGGTCCCGGCCACCTTGTGGTCCGGACCGGGCGGTACGTGTTTTTCCACCTCCATTTGAACGGTTTCGAGGTCCAGCCCCATTTTTTTGAGGACATTGACCGCAACCCCCTGATCCAGCTTGATCAGGCCCAGCAGCAGATGTTCGGTGCCTACGTAGTTGTGGTTGAACCGATCGGCTTCCTTACGTGCCAGAGCCAGGACTTGTTGAGCCCTTGGCGTGAAATTGTTGAATGCTTCTTCGCTCATGATATTGGGTTGTTGAACGGCTGCGGTGACAGCTGTTGCCTGTGTCATTCATGCCAGCCAGGTTGTCTTCCAACGATTTGAAAGGAGATCAGAACGACTTGACACGCGCGAAACAGTGACCACCGGGTGGTCTGTTTTGGCCCATCTGGCTTACCTGAGGGAACCTAGATGATTTTGACTCAAAAACCAGTTTTTTTAGCCTCCAAGGCGAAAAAAGTCCCCATGGTCTTTATCGGTTTAAAGGATTCCGGGCTTAAGCCTGGGTAGCCTGCTTCCTCAGCAATGAGGCCCCGACATGGAGAGCACGTGGATGATGGAAGGCGCTTTTCCAGAGGTTGCCCTTGACTTGGTTCGAGACAGTGCCGTCTCGGTGCAGATACCCGAACCATTCGCCATGTTGAGTGTCTTGAAAATGACTGAAGGCCCAGTGGTGAACTTGTTCGTGCATTTTGGCATAACGCGGTTCTCGAGTCTGTTGGTAGGCGTAGATTGTCGCAATGAGGGCTTCGTTGTGGGGCCACCAGAACTTCATGTCATGCCAATATTCCTGCACCGGAAGTCCGTTGAGAGAGGTGTAATAAAGGAGACCTCCATGAACGGGGTCCCAAGCTCGCTGGAACATCCAATCCAGCATGTGGCAGCCTGCATCCACCCAAGCAGTTTCGCCGCGCATCGCGCCTTCATGGATCACAAACCAGGCCGCCTCGATGGCGTGGCCTGGATTCAGTGTCTGACCCTCCAGGTGGGGGGAAACGTTGCCATCCGGGGTGGCTTCCTCCAAAACACAACTGAGTTCAGGGTGTACGAAAAGTTTGAGAATGGATTCGATCATCTGATCGATGATCGGGTTGAAAAACGCCTCGTTCCCAAGGGCGTCGCGTAACTCCTGTGCCGTGACCAAGGCAATCATGTAGGGACCCAAAGCCACGGTGGGTCGCACTCCAGTGCCCTTGGACTCAAAGGCGCTGGTGGGATCCAGATGCCAGTGCATGAAATGCTTCAGCAGCGCCATGCTGCGGTCAGCTGAGGTTGCGTTCTGGGTGGCCTTGGCATGAAGCGCATAGGCAATTGCAGCAAAGGACTCACTGAAGGCGTAGCGCCTTTTCCTCAAGGCTTTCCCCTGGCGATCGAGGAGGAAAAACATGCGCCCATCAGAGTCAAACCCGTGCCGATCCAAAAACTCGATGCCATGACAAGCCCAGTGGAGCCATTCAGGATTCTTATCGCGATCCAGATAAAGGCGCAGCAACATCCAGCTCATACGGCCTTGCGCCCACACTGACTTGTCGGTTTCGTAAACATTGCCGCCTTGATCGAGGCAGGAAAAAAAGCCTCCAGATTCTTCGTCCACACAGGAGGGGAACCAGAATGGCAGGACATCATCCAGCAGGATGTGTTCATAAAGCTGAGCCATCGAGTCTCGTCCTTCCGCCTGATCGATCCTTGCGCCACAAAGCCCTTCATGGATCGAGCTTCGCCATTGGTTTGCTGAGCCAGGTTCCTTCATGGCCGAAAATCCAGTGCGGGTTCTGGGAGTTGTCGTTGGATATCCTTCAAACGATAACCCAAGCCAGGCCCTTCCAAAGTGGAGAGCTCAAGGCAGCCTCCTTTTCGCTGATAGAGCCCGGGATGTACGGTTGCTTCTGGGCCACTGGCATCTGGGTAAAATTGCATGGCGTTGGTTTCGACTCCCATGATGGTGCCCACACGGGCAGCAAGCTGGACGTGTGGAATTTGGGCTAACATCGGATTGGTCAGGTCTTGCACCATGAGCCCCATGCCATGTGCCTTGGCCCAGCACGCACTGAGCAAGGCCCCTGTCTGGGTCTTGCAAGTCTTGAGAGCGACACCACTCCAGCCCAGTTCTCTGCCTCGGGCAACCCATTTCCAATCGTGGGCACTTTCGTCAAGATAAAGCGGTTTGCGTGCCGATACGCTATGGACATCAATGGGATGTTCGGCCAGTTCGTAGGGGAAGGGTTGCTCTACGTAAAGCAACATCCCGTAAATGCGCGGATGCGAATCGCGAAGACGATCCAGAATCAAGTTCACATAATCCGGTTCGGTGACCGTGCAGTTGAAATCAGCGGTAAGCCAGCGTACGCCATGGTGGATGGAGATCTGCCCCACTCGGATGCAACGATCATAATCCCACTCGGCGTCATTGCCGCGAAGCTTGATCTTCAGGCATTGCAGCTGATCGCGCTGGATCCAGTCTTCCAGAAGGACGGGATGCCCATCCTTGGGCTCTTTTCCTGTGAGGTCTTCCGCTTCAAGCGGATCCAGGCCTCCGACCAAATGCCATGCAAAGAGGGTGCTAGGCGCCTCTTTGAGAAGATAATCCGCAGGAAAGGTGTCAGTGAACGGAGAGTCTGTGAATGAAGGGGCCGGTTGCAGGTATCGACTCAAGTCATGGCTGAGATGCTGAGGGGAGTAGCACTCATAGGTGGGCAGATGGTTGCAGTGGCCGAAAGCATCATGCAAGGCAATGTCAAACAATGAGAGACAGATCAAACCAGCCAGCCAGGGCATGGGTTCCAAGCCCTGGCGATGGGAGCGGTTGAAATGTTCCCACAGGGGTTGGAGGCGATACTCCTGAAACTGCCATCCCAATTCCAAAGCGTCACCGCTTTCCTCCACTTTCAGCCACTCCTCGGCCAGCATGTGACAGAAGGACTGCATGGCCTGCAATCGTTCCTGATTGGGTAAGGTGCCAGGCCAGGTCCATTGAACACTCAAGGGGGTTTCACCCCATCCTTCATGCATCTCTCCTCGGGCGTTTGAAACCCACAATCGTGCCCTGGCTACAACGACTTCGGTGAGCACTTCAGTGCCAAATTTTAAAGGCATTCGGGTCTCAATGGGGAGATAATACAAACTGACTCCACGAATGCGCATGCCGTTGGATGGTCCCATGAGAGGAGGATGCTCCATGCCCTTTGGTTTGGGCAAGGCCGACTTTTCTTTTTAAGTGGGCTAGCGTTTCGAGGGCAGAGAGCTCTCGAGAAAAGGCGCGCGCAAGCGTTGATAAACCCAAGCTTCCAAGGGCCGAATCAGTGGCATCCAGCGACGCAATGGAGAATAAAGCAGGCGGACGCGCAAGATAGACAGGAACATCGTCAAGGAAGATCGGAACAAGGTTTGTGTGACTTTCGAACCGAGTTTATCGGTCCATTCGGTGGGCGTCTCAAGGATCTGATAGCCATGGCGTTTGAGCAGGTAGAGTAAATTGACGTCAAACGCCAGGTCCGCAATCATCAAGTTGGGCTGAATCCTTTGCACCGCCTCTTTGCGCATGACTTTGGCCGGGCACTGGGTATCCTTGATCCCCAGCTGGAACAGCCCTTGAACGATCGCATGAAAGACGCGGCTGGCAAATCTTCGCGTCAAGGTTTGTGCCTGGTGGAGTTTCGCGCCTGGAAGCCAGCGTGATCCGATCACCGCTGTAGTCTGAGGGCTGGTGGCACAGATTTTCAGCAAGTGAAGCATCGCGGCAGGAGGGGTGGCTCCATCCGCATCTGTGTAGCCTATAAAATCTTCCTCCGATTCGAGGCGAAGCCCTTGGATCAATGCACCTCCCTTTCCGATGGGAGCCTTGAATTCAAGAGCACGGATCCTGGGTTCCATGCGAGCATGGTGCAGAACCACTTCCAGGGTGGCATCGCGGCACCCATTAAGGATGACGATGATCTTCCACTGACCCCCATGGTGCTGGGAAAAATGCTGGGCATAAGCGATCAGGGTTTCGCCAATGCGGTCTTGTTCATTGTAAGCAGGTATCAACAAGGTGAAGCTCGGTAAGGACCGACCGACCGGGAGATGGTCTTGAGGCGTTGAGCTCATCCTTTGAACAAATAAAAGGGGTTATCGATGCACGCCGGCGAGAACGTCTCGCGGTTTCATGGGGATGTCCATGGGTTCCAGTGTCATTGGTTCGGAGTGGTTCAGAAAACCTCGGCAAGTATCAAAGAAATGTTGTTCCGAGCGTGATTGACGTATGGCATGCAGGAAATGCCCCTGAGGGTCGATCCCCAGTCCGATGAAATTAAGATATTTCTTCAAACGGGTGATGTGCGCTTCGTCTGAAACTGTTTTGTATCGCAAAGTATCATAAAGATCCTGGATGTAAGCCAAAACATCCTGACCCGTCGGATACACGATGGCCTCTCCTCTTTGCGCTTGTCTGATCTGGTCAAAAATCCAGGGGTTTCGTATGGCACCACGCCCGATCATCCATCCCGCTCCCTGAATGTCTTTCTGAACCGTCATGGCATGTTTCGCAGAGTGGATGTTTCCATTCATCAATACCGGAAAGGGCAGGTTTGCAGCTGCCATTCTGATGGATCGATAATCGACTGCAGAGCGATACATCTGCTTCACGGTGCGTCCATGAAGGGTGAGCAAGTCCAGATCATGACGGGCAAACACTTTCATCAGTTCAAGAAATTCATCTGAAGAATCAAAACCCAGACGGGTTTTGACCGAAAAGGGAAGATCGATGGCTTGACGAAGGGCTCCCAGAATGGCGTCGATGCGTTCAGGTTCACGTAAGAGCCCGCCACCGGCGCATTTTTTGTACACAATAGGAGCCGGGCATCCCAAGTTGAGATCAATGCCAGCAATCGGGTGTTGGGCCAATTCTTTCGCTGTAGCAACGAGGCAGGGGATATCGTTGCCGATCATTTGAGCGATGACAGGCTTTCCTGTTTCGTTTTCATCGATCGAGCGCAGAATGAATCGGTCCAGGCGAGAGGTGCTGTGCACACGAAAATATTCGGTGAAATAAAGGTCTGGGCCGCCTCTGCGATGCATGACCTGCCAGTATTCAAGTGAGGATACCGCCTGCATGGGTGCCAGGGCCGATACTGGGCGATGGCCACGAATAGCCGATCGATAAACATCGGTAGGTTTTTGGACTCTTGGTTCCGGTGGGGATGGCAGCATGCTTGGCTCCTTAACGCGTCTGGCGGATGAAATAAAGAGAACATCCACCAAAAACAAGATTCGGAAACCAGGCCGCAAACATCGGTGGAAGCGCTCCTCGGGTTCCCAAGGCCAGGCCTAGTCGCATGAGGATGAAATAGCCAAAGCAAATAAAGATGCTGCTGGCGACCCCTGCAAACACATTACGCCTGCCTGAGCCAGCTCCAAATGGGATAGCAATCAATACGACGACCAGGCAGGTGAAGGACCATGCGATACGACCATGATATTGGGTCTGGAGTCTTGGGCGCATCTCGGGCGGGATCACTTCGTGGAGATCATAGTAATCGTGAATCTCAGCAAGTGAAATCTGGGCCTCCTTGGCCATCCTCACACTGCTCATTTGGGCGATCTTGATCTCTGTTTTGAATTGTCTCGGAGTTTCTGTGAATTCCGGTTGTGGCAGCACCTCATGAAACCGGTTTTGTAGAACCTCTCCTTGAGGAGTGGTGACCATGAATTGTTCTCGCGCCCGATGAAAGGTCCAGACCCCATTCGTGTGCCAAGCGGACTCAGCCTCAATACGGTGTCCCAGCTTTTGGGAATGTTCCAGAATGACATAAGGGGACACCATCTCGGTCGTTTGCGCGTTGTAGCGCTTGATGACCCATTTGCGTCCGTCACGGTGGTTGTGAAAGAATGCTTGATCGTGCCATGCGTCATGCGATGCGGGCTTGCCTTCATTGCCTTTCTGGTAGGCGGCCATCAGAGCAGCTGAATGTTCAGCACTACGTGCCCCCCATGTTTCATTGAGGAAAAGAAGGGCCATGCTTAGAAAAACCCCCCAGAAAAAATAGGGCGCGCACAAGCGCCACCAGCTGACGCCAGCCGCCCGGATGGCCACCAATTCGTGATGTCTGGATAAATCGGTCAAGGTGTAAAGAAGGGCAAGAAGCAAGGCAATGGGGAAGGTGGTGCTGATGAACTCTGGCAGTTTGATCCAGTAATAATAAATGCAAGCCGTCAATTTCATGCCGGCATCCTGGAAGTCCTCAGCCATGGCCAACCAATCAAAGGAGACCCAGAAAATCAGAAAACCCACCAGGCAGTAGGCAAGGGGGATCATCAACTCACGGGTCAGGTAGCGATCAAGCAGACGCATAAATCAAACAGGGTTTATTGGATCATAAAGCGAGCCGCCACTCAAGCCCCAGCGGGTTGACGCAATAAACGTTTAGGGTGTTCATTCATGGTCGAACAGATATCCTGAAACCATGCGCAATGACGAGGGGGAGTGGAAAGGTGTTTTTATCAGAATGTATCGATATGTCCGATCACGCGTTGGATGGCTAAGTCTGGTTTTGGTGGCAGTCGCTGTCGCTGAGGCGTCTGAGGATACCTTTCTGGACGATTTGCAGGAGCGAACCTTGCGATGGTTTCTGGACTTTTCCGCACCTCCATATGGGCTGACTCTGGATCGCGCTCCCCATGAAAATGGCTTTTCCAGCGTTGCTGCTGTCGGATTTGCACTGACAAGCTATGCTGTTGGCGTGGAAAGAGGGTGGCTTTCTCGTGCCAGCGCGGTTGAACGCACTCTGACCACGCTGCGATTTTTTGATCGATCCCCTCAAAATGACCATCGGTCAAACACCACGGGTTATCGCGGTTTTTATTATCACTTCATCGACCCTGAAACCGGCTTTCGTTATCGACAGGTGGAGTTATCGACCATCGATACCGCGTTGTTGATGGCTGGCGTGCTCTTTGCGGGGGAATACTATCAGTCCAACGATCTGGAGGAACAGGAAATCCGCCAATTGGCCGAACGCCTTTACCGAAGGGTTGATTGGCAGTGGATGCAGCAGGATCAAGGCCTGATCAGCCATGGATGGAAACCCGAATCGGGGAGCCTCAAACATGGGTATGGCGGTTACAATGAGGCTATGTTGCTGTATGTGCTAGCGCTGGGAAGTCCGACGTATCCCGTTACGGAAAACGCCTGGGACCAATTCATGAGCACTTGCCAGTGGGGGTCTTTTCAAGGTCAGGACTTTGTCCAGTTTTCACCCCTGTTCGGTCATCAGTATTCCCATGTTTGGATTGATTTTCGCCAAATAACGGATGACTTCATACGTGAAAAGGGGGTGGATTGGTTTGAAAATGCGCGACGCGCGACCCTTGCCCAAGCCTCCTACGGTCGCGAAAACCCCCAAAAATGGAGGGATTACGGGAAGTATGTCTGGGGCTGGACGGCTTGTGATGGACCTTTCAATGGCGCATTCACCTATCTCGGAGAGAAACGTCGATTTTGGACCTATATGGCTCGGGGAGTTTCGGCTCTGGAACTCCGTGACGACGGCACCGTGGCCCCTACGGCTGCGGGTGGGAGCCTGCCCTTTGCCCCGGATCGGGTCCTACCCACTCTTGCGTATATGAAGAAGCGCTATGGTGAGGACCTTTACACCCCGTATGGATTTGTGGATGCCTTCAACCCGTCACTGGATGTGGGTGGGCTTGAGTTTCAACATGGGCGCAGGGTGCCCGGCAAAGGCTGGTTTGATGATGAGCACTTGGGAATCGATCAAGGCCCCATATTGCTCATGGCTGAAAATCATCGTAGTGAACTCATCTGGAAAGTCATGAAACGGAGTCCCCATATTCGCAGAGGGCTGAGACGAGCCGGTTTCACTGGTGGATGGCTTGAAGGCGGGCAAGAGCCTACCCTTTGATCCTCAAAGGTCTCGGCACCAACCGAAATCACTGAGCGGCACATTGATCATGTAGCGACTGTGGCCAGTTCTTTGTCAGGAAGCGAAAGACCCATTTTTGACCCGATTTGAGGCGGTGGTAAGCCTTGTGAATATCCAAAATCATGGTGATGCGGCGATTGGGGCAATTGAGTTCTCCCACATCATGAGTGGCCACCGGTTCAAAACCCATCACGCGGGTATGAAAGTCATAGGGGCTGTGTTTTTCGCCCTCGAAAATATCGGTTACATAATGCGAATAGCCTCGTTCGATCGTATCCTGGCTGGCTGCGCGCATGAGCGCTGCGACCACCAACATCATGGAACGATAGGCAGGGATCACCGCAAAGCGCCCAATTTCTGCAATTTTGTGATCCTTGACAAAAGATTCGACATCGAGTCCATTGTCCAACTTTTCAAAACCGTATTCCTTGTAAAGTTCTAAGGGTGGATTGTAGAGAACGCGCAGGACACCCACAGGGACATTGTCCACCTGCGTGATAAACCATGAAATGTCCTTCCTGCTGAGGTCCGCTAACGGAAAAAATGCTTCAGCACTCCCGATCCAGTTTTTTTCCTCAGCATAGGTCTCCTTCAGTACCTTGACGGCCGCTTCACGTTGCTCGGGCTGGGTGATGCGCGCTACCTGAATGTTTTTGGAAAGAGATGGTTTCATCGGCGGCGTGGTTCTTAAGCAGTCCAGGTTTTTTGGGATAAACTAGCAAGGCGTTGCATGATGGAAGCGTGATGTTGGCGAATATCCTTCAAGCCTATGTCATGGGACAAGCGGGGCGGATGTATGGCTTGAGAAAACTCTACTGAGAAGGGTACCCCTTCAGGAATTTTCTTATAACCTTCCTCGGACGGGAAGGTCAATCCAGCGGTCACGACGGGAATTCCCGTTTTCAGAGACAACTGGGCGGCACCTGTATATCCTTTGAGTAATTTTGTGGGGTGTCGATTGGTGGTGCCTTCAGGGAAAATACCGATGGATTTCCCGGATTCGAGGGCTTTACTCGCTCGAGATACGCTACTTTGTCGACTGGTGAAAAGGGGTTTCAATACGTTGAGGAATTTCGGTTTGGCAGGTTTTCGCGAGACGGTAATAACTTGTCCGTAGTGGTAGAAAAACCAAACTCCAGGTATCAGGCAGAAGTTCCAATCTGCCAAAAAATGAACTACCTGGCCGCCGCGCAGGAAGTAGAGCAATGCTGGGATGTAGATCGCCTCGAGTTTTTGGCTATGATTGAGCACCAGTATGAACGGATCGTGTTCGGGTTGGATGTGCTCGGCCCCCTGGCAAGAAACCAATTTGCGACCCGCGAGGCTCAAGGTGCTTCGGATCAGAAAGCGCAAAGGCCTACTCGGGCTCTGATGCAGAGGCGTTTTCCAAATGCTTTTCAGGGACAGGGGCCCTCGAATGGAATGAATATCCATATTCAAGCGTCTTTTACTGCATGGGCAGCTCAATCTTGATGGGTTTTTGTTCGCGATAGGATTGTTCGGCCGCATCGCAAAGTTGGTGGCTGGTGCACACATCCTGCTCGGTGATGGGGCATTGGGAAGGTTCTTTGAGCGTCCTTGCGAAAGCCCTCAGCTCCTCCACATAGGCCTCACGGTAACGACTCGGGAAAGAATGTTCGATTTTTGGGCGTCCGACGCCTTCCGCATTGGAGAGCACGGTTGATGTCGCGCTGCGATTTTCAGCCTGCAGCATACCTTTGTCTCCAAAGGCTTCAATGCGCTGATCGTATCCGTAAGTTGCCAAACGGTTGACGTCTATGGTGGCAAGCAAACCACTTTGGTATTTTAAAGTCACAAGCACATTGTCGAGGTCGTTGATAGCCTGGATCTCGGGCACAAAGTTGCTACCAACCGCGTAGACCTCGACAGGGTCCTCCCGCGTAATGAATCTGAGCATGTCCAGGTCGTGGACAATGCAATCGTGAAAAATACCATGAGATGTCTTGAGGTATTCCAGCGTCGGTAGAGGAGAATCGCGTGATGTGATTCTTACCAGCATGGGCCGGCCAATGGAGCCGGCCTCTACTTGGGCTGCAAGGCTCGAAAAGGTTGGGTCAAATCGGCGGTTGAAGCCAACCATCAGCGGGCGCTGAACTTTTTCGGCCAGTGCGTAACATTCGCGAATCTGTTTGAGGGTTTCCCCCAGTGGCTTTTCGGTGAAAACGGCTTTCCCTGCTTCGAGGGCCTGAAGGATTTGGGAATAATGCGCACCTGTCGGGGTGGCAATGATCACGCCATGGAGGGTGGGATCACTCAAAGCCAGAGAGAAGTCGCTTGAACCCGGGCAGCCATGGACCATGGCGGTCTGTTCCGCAAGGCCTTGGTCCGCATCGACCACATATCCCAGCTCGAGTTCAGCAAGCTGACGGATGCTCTGAAGGTGAAATTGTCCAGCCCGGCCCAAGCCGACCAATGCGAGGCGAAAGTGATCCATGTCGCTAGATTTAGCAGATCAGGCCCCTTATGCCATCCTATAGCGACAGAAAACCTCGTGAAGAGGCTTTCCGAAAGATCTGAGGGCAAAAGGTGCTAGGGTTTGGAAGTCTCGATCACTTGGTCTGGCTTTGCATCTTGGTATTGGAAATGATCCATCAAGATGATTTGACCATTCTCGCGCTGACTGAGGAATATGGATTCTCCCCGAGAAGAAAGTTTGAAATTGGCGTGAAGCCCACTGGGAGCTCTCCCGTCTTCATCGGCCCATATCATGAGTTTCTCGCCGGGTGCGAGCGTCTTGCCTGCAGGAAAAGCCCATTTCAATGGCCGCTGACCATCGTCACTGAGAAAGATGTTGGATAAATCCACCGTGGTTGATCCGAGGTTTGCGCATTCGATCCAATCGTCATAGTCACCCTGTGGATCTGCTTTGAACGTTCGGTTGATGGCCATCAGGCGCGTGATGGAAAGTCCATGCCCCTGAGGCTTGGATGGAGGCAGAGCCGTCATGCTCAAAGGTTGAAAAGAAGCGGTTTGAGGGAAAAACATGGATCCGCTCTGGTTAGGCTTCCCGCGTGCTTCGAGATAGTAATACACGGTCTGGCCTGGGCTCAGGTTTTCAAGTTGTGCCTCGAATTGACCCTGACCGATCGATTGCATGGGCTGATCTTTAAATGGCTCCAAAGGTTCGGTCTTGGTGTAAAGCACCAATTGGTCCAAGTGATCGTCGTTGGATCTCAGGGTGGCGGTCAGTTTGGTCTCTAGTAGAAGGCGTCCCAAGGGATTGGGCTGCACCGTTATCGGAGCGATTTGTACCGTCTCAAACTCCGGGGTTGGCAGGTTGGTTTCCGGATGGTTTCGGAGGTAAGCGCCACGCTCTTCAATAAATTCTTTCAAGCCGGGGGCCCCACCACCAGGGCCTTCGCCCCTGACCGATTGAGTCAAACCTTGGAGGAATTGCTCAAAGGTTTCTCCGCCGGGTTGCCTGGTTTCACGCTGAATGTCCTGATCAATCAGTTTTCGGTATTGCTCTACCAAAGGTTCGAATTTGTTCCAGGTCAACCATTCCTGGGTAATCGTACGGACATGAGCAAGATACCTCATACGTAAGTTGGGGTTTTTCAGCAATCGCAACAAGGGCTTGTTACTGTCCTCCACACCAAAGAGTGGATCCAGTTCGACCCCACTTACATTTCCTCTGAAGCCAGGTCCTCCAGGCAGGCGAAAGGTTTCATTGTTGTCGTGCGCAATCATGTGAAAACGCCCCCGCGGATCCTGGTAAAAATTGAAATCACTGGCTCGAACCCAGTAGCCATCGGCATCGATCAACACATTTTCAAGGGCCAAAAACCACAGAGCACCATCCACGTCCAGAAAGGGCTCCAAGGTCTTGTCCAAGGTTTCAATGGGCGCCTCTGCCAAAGCCTTTGCAAAGCGAATGTAGTGATTCCAAGCAGGTAATGGATCTTCTAAATCTGTCTTGAGTTCATAGAAACCGCCGTAATCTGTCGGTCGGTCGCCAAGGTAGGCCATGCCGTTGCCTGCTCTTGGATCGGCTGGTTTTTTCCACCGCGTACCTTTGGATGTATCAAAGGCCTCCTTGAGGAAAAGGGTGTCAAATTGTTGGGAGTTGACATAAATACCCCACAATTCGCCGTTGATGACAACGCGTATATGATGGGCCTTGAGCGTGGGTTGATAGTCCTTGGAAACGTGGCTGAAGAGGATCTCCCTCATCACGGTTGGGTCGGTGTGCGCATTCAGCAGATTCAGGGTCTTGTATCCTTGAAGGGTCTGTTTGCTGTCTGAGTAATTGATACTGATGTTGAGAGATTTTTTTCTCCCAGGGGCCACCATGCTGGTGGAAGTGTTGCCCCGGTAGCGTACGCCGACTTCTGGAATCGTCCAATCGTCTAACTGAAGGCGTGCCGGTATTTCGACATCGGTGCGGTAAAATGCACTCAGTTCGGCTTCCCAGTCATCGGAATCAAATTCCAGGAAAAGAGTTTTCAGGACGCTGTTGTCATAAAGAGACTTGTCGCCATGATGCTCAACTTTTTCTGGAAGGATTTGCAAACCTGCCTGAGGAGGTGGCTCTGTGCCATTGGTGCGTCGCCGAGGGCCGCGCACCGGTCGAGGATTGGCTCGAAGCTCCTGGCGAGCTGCTGTTCGCTCGTCCTTGTTGAGCCTTCCATCGCCATCCAGGTCAAATTGGCGCGTGAGGGAATCTGGCTCCTCGGGAAGGGCAGGTGAAATGCCGCCGGGTCCAAAACCATTGGGCCCTCCCAATCCGGGCGCCAACGTCGGAGGGGCCTCCTCTCTATTCTCACTCCTTTCCTTGGCGCCGGAACGTTCGGATACAGCTTGAATCATGCTCACCCGCTCCTCAGCCGACAATTTGCCATCACCATCTTTGTCGAACTCCTTAATAAGCTCGGCTTGTTGACCCCATAACGGGAGTGCGGAGGCCAGGAGGATTCCAATTAGTGAGTGGGCCATGCGTGTCACGTGCGTGATAGACGGTAGGTGATGGGAGGATGGGTTGGATGGGTTGGATGGGAGCATGCGCAAGGGGACCATGGTTCTTCTTTCAAGCCG
>Ga0181582_10003115_pt1 | contig 13312 bp, 15 predicted proteins | sample 071ome_32_FD_132438 | JGI IMG/M metagenome (GOLD analysis project Ga0181582, IMG submission 132438) | Coastal salt marsh microbial communities from the Groves Creek Marsh, Skidaway Island, Georgia - 071405AT metaG (megahit assembly) | ecosystem: Environmental > Aquatic > Marine > Intertidal...
CATCAGTCATTTGATCTAGAATTTCGAAGCGGCCTTTAATTCTATCCATTGCTTGCTCTGGAGTTTCTGCTTTTTTCTCTTCTTGCTGAGCAACTGGATTGGATACTTTAAATTCCTCTTTGTTAGATGGTTCAACATCAGCAGGTGTTTTAAGTAATACACGAATTTTGGTAGCATCAGGACCCATTAGTGCTGAACCATCAACAGTAATGAATGGACCTTTCTTACCAAATGAAATTGGCTTTACTACCGGAAAAACCGTATCTTTGATAGGGGCGTTACGGTAAGTACCCTTTTTGATTTTAACAAAGTTTGTCATATTAGCCTCCCACAGCATTAATTAACAATATAACTATTATAGCAAATTTTGAGGATTTGTCAACCGATAAATGAGCTCAATAGTCCTAAGAAAAGGAGATATACAAGCCATCTACCAAATGTTTCAGCACCATCAGTGGTAAAAATAGCATCTAATTCAAACACTACAAAACCAGCAATGATTGTGAACATGATTAGTAAAAATGTAAACATATTATCTCCTTACCTTATACATATATTATAGCAAAAGATGAGGATTTGTCAACCAGAATTTCTGGTTTTTTATAAGTGTAAGTACTTGATTTTAAAAGATTTTTAAGATTTAGTGGGGTTTTTTCGAGCTTTTTGCCGCTTTTTGTGGGCTTTAAGTATCAGTCTATCTGCTCGCCACAGTATGTATTTGATTCGTAGGGATCTAAACCAAGCAGTAGTCTTGTTCCATAGTTTTTCCATTATATCTCCCGAATTACAATTACACCGTATTGATCCATTGCAACTGTTTTGCAATTAATTCTATTTATAACCTCGTACACTAAATCTATCATTTTCTGACTATTTCCACAGATAATGGTCAGCGGTATGCTGTCTTGATTCATCAGTATGAAATTCTCTACCTTTACATCAACCGTGTGATGTCGGCACCCATGCAAATCTAGTCTCATTTCGTGTCAATGTCATTAATCTATTTTTGTTGTGTTCCAATATTGGCATCATATCCCAATACATATCGTGTAGTTCTTTTTGGCTTTTTGATGATAGTTCTTTTATGACTTGGCATATTTTGTTTAGTCGTTCCTCACCATTATGTATATCATCATAACTTTCGTCCCAATAATCTCCAAAAGTTTTAAACCCTAATCCTTTGAGGTATTTTAGATGATGTGTACTACTCCAAAATATTTGAGGTTGCCAGTACATCATTGGCCTAAAAGTTTTTTCTGTGATTAATAACTCTTGAAAAAATTCTCCCATATAAGAATTCTTCTCTGGGTCGTTATATTGAGGGCAACATGTGAAACACTCTCCCCCATCTGATGTAACTGTAAAATATGTGTTATCATATATATGACTATAGTTTCCAACTTTGTTATAATCATTTCTATCGTGTTGTGAAAAAAGTTTTGAATATACTTCGGTTCGATCTCCAACTATATCAAATTGCATTGGTAGGAGAGTTTCTAGTTCTTTAGGTAACAAGTTATTAAAATAATAATGAAAACTGATAAGATTATTTTTTTGATCTAATAGATCGTGTTTCCACATATATTCGCACAACATTTGTCTAGCATTAACCATATTACCGTTCAAACAATTAAATTTTTTAGTTCTTAATTCTTTATTTGGTGCTGGGGGATTATATCCTTCTATTATTTCATTTGTACCTTTATTTAATAACCAGTCTTTACTAAAATAATCGGCACCAAAGATTCCTGATTCTAAATTAATCTTTCCTTCTGTTGGTCTGTGTATTTCATGCCATCGGTTGTACACATCTTTTAATTTGGGATTATTTCCTCTTAGTGTTATATTACCTAGAGGTATTCCGTGTGTTTTAGCAAAGTCATGTATTAATTCAACATACCATTTGTTATTATCAGTAAGTAACATTGTTCCCTCGCCTGCGTAGGTAAACAATATTCGTTTTTTGTGTTTATTAATGTCGAGAAGTATAGGTCTAGTATATAATGGTTTTGTAAAATCTTCAAAGTCTTCGCGATCTTTGCTTTTTACATAATCCAAATATACTACATGATGATATCGTGTACCAATATCGATAGCCATTTATTCTATTACTATATCTTCCATACCAGCAGTTCTAAGTCTGGTAATGTGGCCTATTTGCCATTGCTTTGTGTCTAAACCTTTCATGACTCCTAGGTACTGATTTCTCAATAAGGCAAATTGATTTGCTAAGTGAGTTAGTGTGATAACACTGTCTTCGCTATCTACAAATTTTTCAGCGTCTCTGCTACTAAGTTGTCTGTTATAACTTTCGAGATATTTCCTAAACACTTTACTGCGTTCCTTACGCAATTCAATATTTATGTGTTCGAGAATTGCTTCGATTTCTTGAAGTTGATTAAAGCGGTGTTCTGTGATGCCTGGGAGGGCGGCACTGGATCTCTCCAGGCTACCCTTGATTCGGCATTCGTACTTGGCTTCTTGTATTTGGACATCAAAATAGTCTATCGCTTCTATAATGTTGCCTAAATCATCTACAATTTTATTATACCAAGTACTCATGTTTAATCCCAGTAATCTTCTTCGTCATCTTCTTCTTCGCTTTCAAGGCCAAGATCATAATGACTTACAAGTGCTGTTTTCATAATAGTGTCAAACGAGTTGATGTTTTCTTCTACATCTTCTAGATCAACATTATCATCGAATGCTCTTACTATTTCTTCAGCAACATGCAATTTTTCTTTTTTCTGAACATATGGTTTTACTTTATCCCATAGATCATACAAAAGTGCTAGTTCAGGACTCATCAATATACTCCTCTGGTTCTGGATCAAAATCTTCTGCAATAGGGTCATCAACTACATCATTTTGTGCAATTGGATTCTGGCCCCATTCGTCAATAATTATCTGAAGTTTTTCTCCAGTCCAGCCTTTTCTGAACTCTTTGATTTCTTCACCAGTAACAGGCGAAGTATATAGCAACTTATTACCTACTTTTTCAACAATACCTTTTGCTTCAAGCATTTCTAATAGGCCGCTATACGGATCCATGCCTGTCTCATATGGTATCTTGATTTGTACACCTTCAAACGGTTTACTGTATCGTGATTTCATCACTTTACATGCCGCTCTAATACCTTGTACAGTAGATGTTTTGTTACCATCCTCGTCTTCTTTTAGTTTTAGTTTTTTCATTGCTACAACTATAGAAGATGCATAGATAAATCCCTGTCCGCCTGATATTTTATCATCAGGGTCAAACATGTCTTGTGATGCATAAGTGTGGTTGGTTGCTACAAGTGCAATCGGAAAAGGAGCGATCTGATTCACTGTATTTCTAACCAAGGCTGTCAGTGCCTTAGGTTTTCTACCCATATCACCTTTCATATCACCTTTTTGGAATTGATCTACATCAGTTGGTGTCAGCAACATACCTAAACTGTCAATTACAAAAACAAGTTTAGGTTGCTCGCTGTATTCCAAATCACCGTAATTGGATTTGTAGTCTTTCATAAACTCTGAAATTGCTTTTGCAACATCATCGATCATTGAAACACTGATACGCAATAATTTTTCTGGTGAAGTGTCAACATCAAGTGCTTTGAGCCATTCCTCATCAAGTGCGTTCTCAGAGTCGAACAATACGACTTGACAACCCATTTGCTGAGCATTTCTCACTATGTTACCTGAACATATAAATGATTTTCCAGAACCAGACTCGCCTGCAAACACACTGACTTTACCTAGCGGAATACCGTTGTTAAAGTTTCCACTAATAAGATAGTTAAGTGTGTGGTTGCCTGTGCTGATCCAATCTTTAGGATCGAAAAAGCCAGCACTGATACCTGTAATGCTTTTAGTAATTCCCGTACGGAACTTCGTTAAGTCAAATGGTTTCTGCATGATTCTTCTCCTTAAGACTGACGGTTACGAATCATTGCAAGAATGTCATCTGCTGATTTCTTTCCTTGATCTGCTGGTTCAGCCGCTGGTGCTGGAGCAGAAGCCTCTTCAACAACTGGTGCTGGAGTAGGAGTAGGTGTTTCCACCACTGTTTCTGCTACAGGAGCCACACTTGGTTGCGGAGTTGCTTGTACAGGAGCCACAGTTGCTTGTGTTTTACTTCCTATATCAACTCCATAGGGTTTATAAAAGTTACCCCATCTATCCGGATCATACTGATCACCGTTAACACTTGCTTCAAACATTTCTGCAATCGCTTGTACACCTTCTGCTGTTGGTTTAGCAGGAAGGAAATCTGCAAGATTAAACAATCCATGAGTGTCAATAGCAGACAACTGATCTTCAGTTAGAGCAGATTCTTTTCTTGCCCACTTAGAAGTCGAATAATCAGCATACTGACCTTTAGTAGTTTTAGTTAAACGGAAATCTGTACCATTTACATAATCAGTAGGAAGGTTTTCCATATCTGGGTCCATCAATGCTGATTTGATAATGTTAAAGATTTGAGGTCCAATTACGAATCGTCTAATTGGATTTTCTGGAGTGGATTCATTTAACGGGTTTTCATTTACAAAACCTTGGAAAATGTAACTTCTCTTTTTCCAATACTTTCTGCCCATGTCTTCGAGACTTGGATCTTTAAACCAAGGACGAACCTCAGTTAGTACTGGACATGTTTCGTTCCACATTTCCATGCAAGGTACTTGTACTGTTACTGGACGGCTATCGCCACCTTTCACACCAGGGAATGTTAAACGAATCATTTGTCGTTCAACCCAAAAGAAGTCTGCGTTTACATCTTCATCTGGAAGGAATCGAAGTGTGCAACTAGTGCCTTCGTCAATGTTCCAAAATGGGTAAATTGCGTTATCGCTTTGAGTTGGGGAATTTGAAGAACCTTTGTTCTCCATTGCTGAGAGCTTTGCTCTGATTTCTGCTAAAGATGCCATAATGTTTTCTCCTTATATGTGCCATGTCTTTGCCATGTTTGTTATGATAATCATAACTGTTTGTTTATAATAATGCCAAGATAGAAAAAAGTCAACCTTTTTCTAACAATGTTATTTAGTATTTTTCTTGCAGTTATTCTTCTACAAATTGGTTTAAGAAACTTTCGTATGTTGCTTCTACTGTCATTTGTGGCGCACTAGCATTATGATTATGAGTGTTAGCACTTAACAAACAACTCTTAATAGCACCGTATTCAAACTGACTAAGTCCGCTACCTGCATTAAGTTTTCTGCTTATACCTTGTAAATAGTTTCCTAATTTTGGATCGTTTGCCGCAAAACCCAATTGGCTAACTTGATAACCAAGTTTAGCATGTGGTGTTGCAAAATCCATAACATCGCTTTCGCTCAATAAATTTTTGAGGTTAGCGAATGATTCTTTATTAATTGCTTTTGTAAGATAACCTTCAAATGCTTTTCTTTTTACAGAAAGTGTTTTTAGATTATCCATAACACTAGCAACTTTATCATCAAAATGTGTTTCTGTGAACAATGCTTCGATATCTGTTGTATCTTCGTCTAATTCAATGTGATCATCAGTCTCGGATAAACTTTGGATGGCAGTCTCATAAGTTTTTGCACCTGATAATCTTTTAAATGTATCTCTAATATTTTGTACATTTTCTATTGCAAGATCAACATACACTTGATTGTCTTCGTTTACAAGTTTTGACTTCCTAACATAATTTACAAATTGTCCTAATGACTTGTAGTCAGCGGCCATTTCAACTATCCTAGTACCAACTTCATCAAATGTTTCACCACCTTTTTGTAAATGGCGAGCCATTGCTCTAGCCATTGCTAAATTATTTTCAGGTAGTTTAAATCTTTCTTCGCCTCTCTGTATAAAGATGCTGTGAATATTTCTACTTCTTGCACCTCTTACTTCTTCGTTTACTGGTTTCTTATGTTTGACTACGATCTTAACATTGTCGAGACCTTGGTAACTAGTTTTAGTGCTACCAGTCATAGTATCGAAACCTTCCATAACATCTGCCATGTCTTTCTCCGAGTTTCTCACAATATCTGCTTGCTCACCTTTTGCTTTAATTTTTTTATCAAAAACTTTGTAATCAAAATTTAGCAAATAGTCTTGACTGAGATTTTTTAGCATAGGTCTAAGTTCGTGCTCTGATAAGTCTGCACTAGTGTTAAGAATAATAGTATCGTTACTATTATCGACTCTTACTAAAATGTTAGGATCCTGAACTACAAACCTTGTTGCTTCAGAAGGATTAACTGTAATTTTTCCTTCTTTATCAAAACTTTCGATTTTAAATCCAAAGCCTTTCAAAAGATTAAAAACTTTTTCAGATATTTGCTCTTTATTGATTGCCATATAACTATTTATCTTCTAGAGCAGACCAATTGGTAATGGTCCGTCGTCATCATCTTCCCAACTCAATGTATCTACACCTAAACTACTGTTTACAGCATTATATACATCTTCTTCAAAGGTACCAATATATTCGATCATTCTAATTGCTAAGACTAAACTCATGACTAAGTCGTCTGTTTCTCCTGGCTTAGCGGCAAAACTGTTTGCTCTAGAAACAAAATTCTTTAACTCACTTATTAAAGGCTTACTAAAAACCTTTAATTTTTCTTGTTCAATTAATCGTTTTAATTGTAAACATGCTTCAACTTTTGTTTTATGTCCTGTATGAAAACCTTTGCGTCCTTTTTTGCCTTGTATTTTTTTAGGTTCGTGTAAAAAATCTCCTGGAAAACTTTCTTCACCGGTATCTCTGATAACAACTAATGCGGCCTCACCAATAGTATTGTTTTCAACACTCCAATATAATTGAGAAGCACCGTTAATTTGTAGATAATTTAATATCTCCATCATAACTTTCATCTGGCCTTCAATTGGAGTTTTATTATGGCACCATTCTGCTACTTGCACCATTGTTGGTATTTCTATAACTTGTATAGCGGCATTGTCGCCACCAGTACCACTACTAGGATCAAGACTAACTACATAAGTTTTATCAGGATCAATATTTTTATACCAACGAGTTTGTCCCATTTTAATAGCAGGCTCTACACCTTTTATTTCTAAAAGCCTTAAAGGATCTATCAATGTTTCGTCGTAGATAACAAATTCACATTCATGCTCACGCCTAAATCTTTCTTCACCTACTCTGTATCTTTCTTCTTGTGCCCAAGCCTCATCTCTGTCTGGGTGTTTATCCCAAGTTGCTAACATTGCTTTAAAACCATTGACTCCGACATCATTCTCGTTACCATGCTCGTCAAACAATTTGTTTGCTTGTTGCCAAATCATAGCAAATGTATCGTCATCACTGTTTGGTGTGCTTGTAATAATACACTTACCACCTGTTGCTAGTGTGGGAGATAGTGCTGTCCAAAACTCTTTAGCAATAGTATTACGCACAAACGCAAACTCGTCTAAGTAAATAAGTGTTAATGACATACCACGACCGGTGTTTTCTGTTGTTGTACTACTTACAATTCTACTGCCGTTATCAAATTCTATGGAAAATCTGTTATAATTAACTACACCTGCTCTAATGTGGTCTGGGCAACTTTCATATGCATATCTAACTCTCTGCATAATTTCGCTCGCACCCTGTTGCTTGTGGGCGGCAACAAGTATTGTACTATCAGGTCTAAACATTGCATACCACAACAAATAACCTGCGGCTACAGTGGTTTTACCCATCTGTCTACCTAGCATGTTAATACTAAATCTATACTTGTTATAGTTGTCTACTAGTTCTTGTTGGTAACTAAAAGGATCAAACGGTATAGAACCTCTCACAGGATGCTGAATCATCATGTGTTTTTTGAGAAAATGCATTGGGCCTGTTTCTGGATTACAACATTCGTTGAAATCTCTGAGCTGTTCTGCATCGTATTCTACTTTTGCATAGCCCTGTTTGATTAAACTTGTATCTGCGGTTCCTTTTGCCATATTATTATTTATACTACTTTTTTATGCCTTTGTATAAGTACCCTTTCCAAATTAACCTACTGCCTTTCTTTTCTGCATATCCTTTTTCAAGTAAGTAATCTTCAATTTCGTACAGTTCAGGTGAACAAGGAATTACTTTTTCTGCTAATATTTCCCAGTCTGGATATGTTTTATCAAATGCTTCTTGGATTGCACTAACATTACTCAAAGATGATACCATACTGATAAATTGTCCTCCGGTCTGAAGATAATTTACACTGTCTAATGTTGCTTGAACAATAGTTTCACTACCATCTATACCACCGTTTGGTACTTTACCAGGAAACCATCCTGCTAATTTAGCAACTCTTTCATCAATGCCACTAATATCACTTATAATAGTGTTAAAATCTTTTTTATGTACATCTTCAAATATATTACTTTTAATAAAAGCAACATTATCTGTTTTGTGCAATCCTGAATTTTCTAAACTTAATTCTATGTGTTTATCAACACAATCCACACCTAAAACATCTTTGACATATTTAGAAAACATAATTCCGACAATGCCAATACCACAGCCTAAGTCTAGCAGAGTATCTCCGAGAGTGTCTGGATCTATTGCATCTAATGCAAATGATGTTAGTGTTGTAGGTGAGAAACAATTATCTCGATCTACATAAAATTCAAATTTTCCTAATTTGCGGCCGCCGTAAACTTGTAATTCCATGTCTATACCTCTTGTATAGAACTATTTATTGAGGGAAGAAACTATTTTAAAGAAAATCTAGTTGAGGTTTTGCAGTTAAATTGTATGTGTGAACATAGTCGTTGAGAAAATCTGCAACCGCTTTGTGTCCAAAATGATCAGGGTGTACACCAATTGGTTCTACTGAGTGTTTTAACCCAAAATCAATTCCCGTAAATGTACAAGCAGGAATTAATCTATGATGTTTAATCAATTTAGTGTAATACTTGTCTAACAATTTTTTAAATCCTTCTTGCCGGCCGCCTATCCAAAATAAAAGATGTGGTATATTTTCAGAAATTAAAAAATCGCTAACACTTTCTAATACTTCTCTGGTTAGTTCTAAGTGTCTAAATGTATTTGCTTTAGATTGTTCGTGCTGAAAATCTTTTTCGTGTTTGTGTCTTGCTAACTCGCCTTTTAGAATTTCTCTCATATCTATCTGTTCACCAAATTGATCTTCTGCTAGATAATCGACATTCTTTTTTATTTTAACAAAAATTGATTTCCAAGGTGATACTTCTCCATCGAGCAGTGATTGCTCGCTTCTAAAAACTACAGGCACTATGTTGTACTCTTCATCAAATTTTTTGTCTGTAACAATACCTTTTAATGCTACGGGATCGAATTTTCTATAGTTAGGATCTGTTAGTTCATTGATAACAAATAAATTTTCAAATGTGCCGTATTTGTTGTAATATTGTTTGCAAAACCCAATAGTATCTTCGTACATCATTTCGATTGGTTTAGCAACCATGCTGTGATTCCAGCAATTTTGTACATTATTATGATTGGCAAACATCTGAACCCAACTAAGTGTGTCAGTAATCACATCTTTTGATGTTATAGTTGGGAGTGCTTGTTTCCCACCGTGCCAGCCCGTGGCATAAGAACATCCGTTTACAAATAAATCACGCATATGATTATTTATTTAGGATAATTTTGCTTGTAGTTTATCTTTGAGTGCGTTAAAAATAGCACTTTTATCTGTGCTATATGAAGGCAAACTTAAAATAGTTGGCATTGACTTAGGTTCATCCATGTTGTGATCATGGTCGTCACAACCACATTCACCATCTACAATCTCTTTACCACAACCGTCGCAACGATCGTCACCATCCTTGTCATTAGGATCAACAACAACTTTTTCGTCACCATTTGGTTCAGTATCGTCGTCATTTTTAGGTAATGTAATGCCTGCAAGTCTTAATACATCATGTAGTTCTTGCATACTTTTAGCATTAGCACTAATAGTTACACTAGCATCACCTTGTCTTTTAGTTTTGCTGTATGTAACATTTTCTGAATCTTCTTCTTGTGCCATAGGTGAACCAATCATCGGAAATGATTCCATAAGATTAAGAAGTTTTTTATTGAAATCCTTGTCGTTCATTAGGTGTTTCTCCTAGTGCTTTGAGAAATTCTATCAACTTCTTTAGTTTGTTCTGCACCTCTACCCATGTTAGGCATACCCATCATATCGGCATGCATGGTGCGTAAGTTATCGCCCATTAATTCGTCTTTGCTTGGGTAGTTACGGAAATAGTCTGCACCTTTCTCTGCTTTGATTTTATTAAGTTCTGCTAGGAATTTGGAGTTATATTCTTCACCATAGAACGCTTCATCGAAATCTACATCCATATTTTCGTTTTCGTAATGTGCTTGTTCTTCTTTTGCAAGTTCTGCATCTTCTTCAGTTACAAAACGATCAACATCTTGTTCAGCTCTAATAGCCTCTACATCAGCATTAATTCTTCTTGGTTCTTTTACGCCGTAGCATAATACTCTTTCATGATCTAAACCAAGGTTTACTGCTAACCATACTTCTAAAATTCTCTCATTTACTGGATATTTTAGTACAACATCTGTGCTACATACTTCACTTGTAAACATTGCGCCTTTTGCTCTAACAAACTCTACTGGATTCTCAGAAATAGGTGTTCTTTTAAAAGGACTAGCACTAACAAGATTGTATTTAGAAAGGCATTTTTCAATCATGCTCATTTGATCAGCACCACAGTCGTGTGCTAGTTTAATTCTGTAAGCATACTCTTTTTTAAAAGACTCTGCAATATAATCTTTAAGTTCCATAGATAACTCCATTGTTACACTTATTTATCACTTTGATTAATAATTTTTAGAAGTTCATTTCGATCAAAGACATTTGCTGTAACAGTTTCTTCACTGTTACCAGTTTGCTTGTCTAATCGTGCCTTTTTAATCATTAAATCCACTTGTTGTAATTTGGCTTTTGTTTTTGCATCACTTGCTTCTAGTGCAATTTTTAGCATGTTACTTGCTTCTGCAAACACTTTACCTGCGGCCATATCACTAACATTCATTCCTAAGTTCATTAATTGCTCGTAACTGTCTATGGCTTTTTTACCAATGTCATCCATTTCAGTTTCGTGTGTCTCAAGGCCTTTAATTTCCTTAAATGCAGTATTGATTTTATCGCTAATAGACATTGCTTCTTGTACTTCGACGATTTGATTTTTAGATTCCTCTATTGTAGGAACTACTTCTTCCTCGTCTTTTCCAAGAACTTCTTCTAGTGGCGGTAAATTAAATTCTTCTTCTAGTTTTCTAGTCATAATACTATTTACCTAATAAAAATGCGTACTTTTTACCAATATAGGTCGAAATCATCCTTTGTGTTTGTGCATTATGTGAGTTCAACAACTTATTGTAAAGAGGCCATTCTAGTCCTGGCTGGCATGCTCTTAAACTAGACACCTCGTGGCTTGTATAAGCACTCTTTAAATTATCTGCATAGAACTTGTCGAGCCAAAAATTTAATTTGTCTGCATCCGTAGAATTCGTCCAGTTGTTTTTCCAACTCTGTGAACTATAGCCTAGTTCTGGCCATTCTCTGTCAGTACCAATAATTTCATAGCCAAACTTTTCAGGATACATATCAATGTCACTCATAATTTCTTTATTGTCGAGACTTGCATATAATCGTAAAGTATTACTTCCTGCTGATGTTAACACTTGCTCGTCGGCTACTTGATGTGCATACCTTCTAATAGATTTTTCGTCGTCTCCTGTAAGACCAACTATAAAATTACCAAATGTAAACGCCTCAGGGTATTCGTCTCGTACTAATCTTAATGTATCAAAATTTCTTTCAGGTTTGCCGCCTTTTCTAATCAATTTAGTTACACCAGGATTAAAACTTTCAATACCAAAAAACATGCTGTTAATTCTTGCTTCTTTTAATATTTCTAATTGGTGTTTCTGAGCACCTAAAACATCTAATCTCACAAAAGCATTAAAGTTTGGCTCAAAGTCTAATTCTCTAACAACTTCTGCTAGTAAGGTTATTTTAGTATCTACTTCATTGATTGTGTCGTCTGCTAATACAAATTCTGTAATGCCGAATTGATTATATGCTGTTTCTAATGTATCTTTTAATAATTGCTTGTTAATAAATTTTGGATTTTTATTGTTACGATAGTCATATCCACAAAAACTACAATTAAATTTGCAACCTAATGACAATTCTAAGGTCATAGTTTCTCGTTTGTCCCAAAAGTCTGATTCTAATGGCAGTACACAAACAGGTGTTTCATGAATTATAGAGTCATAATTTTTATATGTAGGTGGATTAGTGCTGTGTAAATACTCGTCGATTGATTCGTTCCTCAACCATTTGCTAAAAATATTAGTACATCTACCTATAAAAGCAATATCTACCCAGTCGCTTTGGCCAACAGTGACCCTATAACCGCCCAGCATAACTTTGACCGGTATGTGTTTTTTTATTTTAAAAACCAGGTCCTTAAACTGTTCGGTACTACTTCCGTCGATACTACCACTTAATGATATCCAACAATCTTTTTCGTTGCTAAACCATGTAAGTATTGCTTCTAACAATTTATCTTGTGGCCATTCGCGCCAGTAATCTATAACTTCTGCGTTGACATCGTGGTCTCTAGCAATTTTAGCAATATGATATATACCGGAAGGGCGACTGTTATTATGCATGAGGCCTTGCCTAGTAGGTTTTTTGCCTAAATCACTGAGTATTAATAATTTCATTGTGCCAGTCCGAGTATTGTTCTAAAAAAAGATTAAAAATCTCTTTGTGTTGTTGATCGGTATGATGTGATAGTATCCATTTAAACTGTTCCGAGTCTTTGTATTCTTTGCTTACCACTTTGTCCATATAATCAAATGTATCTATTTGTAAAAATTTTGATGTACTTATGTGTGATTGCCAATTATCAAAAGGCAAAGAGAACAATAATTTTATATTTAATTGTTCACACACTGTTTTTAAAAGGGCCAAATTGCTTACTCTGTCATGAATATATTTAAAATCTGCAACATGATGCAAATAATGGCTTATACTATTTTTGTGTTTGCCTTTTATTTCATCAGTGTCGACCCACCAATTATTTGCTATAAATCTATGTTTACTCAATGGCTCATATATTCTAGATACATGAGAATCTATGTGTTCTCCCAAACTTTGATTATAAAAATCAATCACATCTTCTGAAGATTTAATTAAATTTAGTTGGGGGTCTTGATCATCTATTTGTACAATATCTCTAATATATTGTGTTACTGAAAATATACAATGTGTGTATTTATTTTTAAGCAATTCTTGAATACATATTAAAGTACAACTAGAAATATCGCCCGCTCCTAAACCTACTGAAACGG
>Ga0181582_10003116_pt1 | contig 13309 bp, 9 predicted proteins | sample 071ome_32_FD_132438 | JGI IMG/M metagenome (GOLD analysis project Ga0181582, IMG submission 132438) | Coastal salt marsh microbial communities from the Groves Creek Marsh, Skidaway Island, Georgia - 071405AT metaG (megahit assembly) | ecosystem: Environmental > Aquatic > Marine > Intertidal zone...
AGCAGCAGCAGCAGCAGTAGTGAAGAAGACGAGCCGGAAGAGCAGGCTCCCCCGGCCTCGTCGGCCCCCGTCCCGTCCTGGCGCGACCTCGTCGCCCGCCGCGACGCCACGCTCAAAGCCAAGGAGGAAGACGAGAAGCGAAAGAAAAGACGCGGGGGCGAACGGGGTGATCGCGGTGGCCGGCACAAGCGCCAGAGAGACGACATGACTGCGAAGACGACGACGAAGAAGGACAGGTGGAAGGCATGAAGACAACCATTACTGCAATATGATACCCACAGGCGACTCTCCACAACCACTCCACTACTGCTTGGCCTTGACGTACCGCGCACCCCGCCCCTCCCTCCCTTCGATCGCCGCCCGCACCGCCCCCCGCCACGCCTCTGGGTACCCCAGCATCCCTCCCACCACCAAATCCTCCACCAGCACCTGGTCCTCCACCCCGATCCCCTCCCCGTCCTGCAGCGGCAAAATCAACCGAGCCATCGCGTCCACCGCCACCTCTGCCTGCTCCCCCAGCCCCCGCACGGGCATATCCTTCCAGTCAATAAACTTATACTTCTCCACCCCCTCCTTATACTCGCCCAAAAAACGCTCCATCTCAAACTCCACGTCCTGACTCACCCGAACCCGCCGAGCCGAGTCCACCACCAACGAGTCCCGCACCAGCCCCCGGCTCGTCCCCATTTTCACCATCCACAGACACAACAACACATACTTCCGCTGCGCAGACTTGCCGTACTTATTCTGCAAGTCCCCAATCGCCTCCTGAAAACCCAGCGGAGACGCCTCGTAGACCTGACGACAGTACTCTGGATACGCGCAGTCGTCGTTGCCAATGCCGCCCTCCGGCGTCGCCAGTCGGGACACGAGACCCACGACGGGCAGTGCGCCTTGGACCGACTTTAAGAATTTACCGATTCCGAAGCCATCGGCGTTGTTGTCCGACGAAGCCAACGTCCTCGTCGTCGTCGTCCTCCTCCTCCTACTGGGCGGTGCTCGAGCTTGAAGATAGGACCGATCTCCTCGTTGAGCAGGCTGGCGATGGCCAGGCTGGCGACGCTGGCCAGGTTGGCCAGGCTGGCTCGCCACAGCCCGTGTCCGTGTCCGTGTCCGTGTGGCGTGTCCAAGTGTATGCATCGCGTCGAAATTGGAAGTGGGAGGCGAAGAAGAGGACCGCGGTCTTCTGAAAGCCGGCCGGCTTTCAGTTCAAAAACCGTCTCTTTTTTACCAGTATCACGGGCTGAACGATACGTCAGTCTATTCGTTGCAGGCAGCGGCGCGCGTTTTACTGGAAAGAGCGCGATAAACATCCGATTTTGCATCCCGAATTTGCCGACGAAATTGCCCGACGGAAATATGATTGCCCTCCTCTTTGATAAGGACACGCCGATGAAGGAGAAGCCGGAGAAGATCCAAAAGGCCTACGAGGCGTGGGTGGCGAAGCAGGCGCCGGCCGTGGAGGGTGGGTTCTCGGCGGTGTTTGGGAGCTTGCAGGGGGCGTTCCTGGGGACGTTGATGGGGACGATGACGCAGGGGAGTCTCGCAGAGGCCCAGGTACGTATCGGGATTGGACCGACCGAAACAGACGTGCGCCGGCACGCAACTGACCGATTGACCGATTGTTATACCCGACCGACTGACTCGTTGTTCGCTCATTGTTCGCTCGCCAGGCCACAGGGGGTCCGACGGCGCAGATGATGCAGATGGGGGGTCCGATGGTGCAGGCTCGGAACTTTGCGGTGATGACAGGGACGAATGCGGGTATTAATGCGTTTATGCGTCGTTATAGGAAGGTGGACGATATTCAGAATTCGTTGGTGGCTGCGTTTGGGTCAGGGGCGTGTTTCTCGTTGGTGAGTGGGATGGGGTCGAAGCCTGCGATCCCGGGGGCGACGGCGCCGAATCCTTTGATGGGGGCGTTTAGTGCAGGTGTCGTGTTTGCGCTGTTCCAGGGGGCGTTTTATAAGCTGGGGGAGAGCTGGTCGGGGCCGAAGACTGATGATACGGAGTATGCGAGGGTGAAGGCCATGTTGGCGCACCTGGGGTATGCGAAGTTTGAGAAGAACTTGAAGCGCTGTCAGCTGAACGATCAGACGCTGTTATTGTGGGATACGACGGCACTGCAGGAGGCCAAGATCCCGGCGGGGCCGAGGCTGGTGATTCTGAACCATATCGCGACCAAGGGCAGGCGGAGTGATATCCTGAGCCCCGCGATTCCCGTCGGCGGTAAGTAGTAGATGGGTAGGATGGATGTAAACTGTCTCCGATCGATCAAGAGGGTCGACCCTCCGGACGTCGATCGACGGCTAGCCAGAAATTTCAAAATCGAATGATTCAGTTTTGTCGTCCGATCGCACTTTGCATCTCGATTTGCCATTCAATTACATAAAGCTTCGGCTAACATGGCCCCGGGGATCCCTGCGATGGTGCGTCTAACAACTTGGCGCGCCCGAAATCGGTCAACACTAACCACACCACGCACCCCCCGCAGGCCTCCGGCACGCCCACCTCCGCCACCAAGTCCGCCGCCAAGACCCCCCAGAACCCCGGAGGGCTCACCGAGTTTGAGCTGCAGCGCCAGAGGCGCATCGAGGAGAACCAGAAGCGCCTGCTGGCCCTCGGCATCCTCGACACGAAGAATGCGATCGAAAAGGCCGCGGCGGCGAAGCGCAAGCCGGCGGCGGCGTCGCAGCGCGGCCTGCCCAAGAAGCGGATCGTGGTGCCAGAGTCAGAGCGGAGGCGGAGCTCGAGGATCAAGGGAGACGCGGCCGACGGGAACGAGGTGACCGAGGAACTGCGCGGCGGCAAGGTCGTGACCAAAGATATGGTGCCGGCCGAGCCGGAGGGTCCGCACGAGCGGCACAGCAAGGTCGACATCCCGTTCGAGAGCATGAACGCCACGAAGGAGGAGGACGCCGAGACGCTGGAGGTGCTCCGCGCAACGCCGCGTGCCGGCGAGAAGGCCACGAGCGCAAAGACGACGAAGAAGAAGACGGCGACGGCGGGAGAGATTACGTCGCTTTCGCTGGTGGAGAAAAATGTGGCCAAGGTGACCAAGGCTGGGACGGTGCATCTGTCGTTCATGCCGGGAAGCAGCGAGATCCTGGCCGCCGCGGACAAGAAGGGCGGCGTCGGCATCTGGCGCGTGAACGCCGAGGAGCGGGAGGGCGCGTGCGACGGGGTGCACGTATTCGCCCCGCATGCCCAGTACGTCAGTGGCCTGGTATGGGGCGAGCGGAGCAACTCGCAGCTGGTGACGGCCAGCTATGACGGCTCCGTCCGATACCTGGACGTCGAGTCGGGCGTCTTCTCCCTCGCCTACTCGGACGACGATGCCGAGTTTTCGGCGATGAACATGTCCGAGCACGTTGTGTACCTCGGGACCAATACGGGATACCTGGACGCGATCGACCTGCGATGCCCCGACGTCATCCACTCGCTGCACGCCTCCTTGAAGAAGATCAACACGGTGGACATCGACGTGCGCGGAACCGGGCACTCTCTGACGTGCAGCAGCACGGACTGCACCATCAAGGTGTTCGATACGAGGAAGATCCTCAAGACGACCGCCAAGCCGTCTGCCAACAGCGTGACAAAGCCATTGCTCCTCGGCAGCCACGAGCGGGCCTGCCAGGGGGCATACTTCGCGCCCGACGGGTCTGGCCGGATCGTCTCCACCTCCTTCGACGATACCGTCCGGGTGTGGGACTCGAGGAACGCCTCGGGCGGGGTGATGAGCGAATCCCTGAGCATCAAGCACGATAACAACACTGGCCGCTGGGTCTTCCCGTTCCGGGCGGTGTGGAGCGCCGACGCGTCGAGCGTGCTCATCGGCAACATGAAGCGCTACCTCGACGTGTTCTCGGCCACGACGGGACGATTGACATGCCAAGGCTCTGAGCCGGAGCTGATGACGGCCATCCCGTCGAGGAACTGCGTCTCCGACGACGGAAAGCGGGTCGCCGCGGCAACGGCCAGTGGGAGGCTGCACGTCTACACGGTCCGTTAGAGATGGAGCGAGGTGGACGCATGTCTGGGAGGCTGCACGTCTACACGGTCCGTTAGAGATGGGGCGAGGTGGACGCATGTCAGGTCGGACAGGTCATGATGATGAGCCTGTTGGCCTCCCCCGAGGCCAACCAACTGCAGCCCGGAAAAATCTGCTGTTCCTTCCCTGCGCTGCACAAGAATACACCCCTCCAGGTAAAGAAAACACCTTCGTGCACTCAACGCATCGAAACAGCGCACAGACGTCGCGGTGACCACGTGCGAGCACCAACGTCCAGATCGTAAAATTTCAGTCGACGAATCATGCCAGACGTCGACTCTCCCTCCTTCGCGGCATACCCGCTCACCAAGAGAAAGGTACGAAGGTTCTCCCGGTGCCGCGACTGTCGTCGGGAGCCGTGGCCGTCATGCGACCGCCACTCACTTCACACATCGTCGTCACCTATGTAAACACACGCAGTCTGACGCCCTGTCGATGGACGGCGATAGGCCGGCCGTGAAGGCCAAGCCGCGCATGGAACGTAACCGCGTGTTGGTCACCGGCGGTGCCGGGTTTGTGGGCAGCCACCTGTGCGAGTACCTGGTACGTCGATCTCACCGACGCTGTCGTCGTTGCTGTCGTGGGACCCCTGACGCTCTCACTCGCTACTTCGCTCATCGCTACACAGGTCAAGCGGGGCGATCACGTCATCTGCGTGGACAACATGTTCACCGGGAGCAAGGAAAACGTGGCGCACCTGCTCAACGAGCCGAACTTTGAGCTCATCCGCCACGACGTGGTCGAGCCCATTCTGCTCGAGATCGACCAGGTCTACCACCTGGCGTGCCCGGCCAGCCCAGTCCACTACAAGTACAATCCCATCAAGACGATGAAGACCGGGTTCATCGGCACCATGAACATGCTGGGGCTGGCCAAGCGGTGCAGGGCGCGCTTCCTGCTCACATCGACGAGCGAGGTGTACGGAGATCCTCTTCAGCATCCTCAAACCGAGGAGTACTGGGGCAACGTCAACCCCATCGGCGAGCGTTCGTGCTACGACGAGGGCAAGCGGGCGGCAGAGTGCCTGACGATGGACTACCACCGCGAACACGGCCTCGAGGTCAGGATCGTCCGGATCTTCAACACGTACGGGCCGCGGATGGCGCTCGACGACGGCCGCGTGGTGAGCAACTTTGTGGCACAGGCCATCCTTGGACAGGAACTGACGGTCTTTGGTGACGGCCAGCAGACCCGGTCGTTCCAGTACATCTCGGACTTGGTGCGCGGGATGGTCGCCATGATGGACCAGGACGAGGTCGTGGGCCCCATCAACATCGGGAACCCGAACGAGTTCACCATGCTCGAGCTGGCGGAGCTCGTCAAGTCCATCGTCAACCCCGACGTCAGCGTGAAGTTCATCGAGAACACCGCCGACGACCCGAGCAGGCGCAAGCCGGACATCAGTCGGGCCAAGGAGCTGCTGAAGTGGTCGCCGAAGGTCCAGCTGAAGGACGGATTGCTGAAGATGCTGGACGACTTCCGCAAGAGGCTCGAGCAGGCAGAGGCGCTCGAGCGGAGGCGAACCATGGACGGCTTCTCGCCCAAGGGCGGCCCCCCATAAAAATTTAACGCTCTGCGCCTTCCCGTCGCCGATTTTCGCAGGACAATCAGCCGAAACCGACGAATCCTTAGGTACGTGCGTGTGTGATGGCGAGGAACGCGGGCCGACGGGCGCGCAATGTTCGATTCGCATGAACCGAATTGTACTTGTCACAAAGATGCAGCCGCCCTTTCCGTCCTCCGTGTGCCCGTTTCCGCACTTTCCGTGCCGCCCATGCACATCTAATATATAAAGCTGCCTGTTGCCGCGAGATTTGTGGCAGGAACGGCTATCGCCGTTCCCGACTCGCCGTACTCACTCACTCACTCACATTCCCCTTACTTCGCAGTCTCTCTGACGCGGTCCCCATCGAATCATCACCATGGCCGTCGACTCCCAGGGGTACACCGCGATGGTGTACGCCTTCTCGGTGACCTTTGCCGTCGGTGGGTATTGACCTCGCGCCCAGAACCCACGCCTGATGCTCGACGCTCCCTCCCTCACTTGCACCATGCGCTTCGTTCGCCAGGTCTCGCCGTGTACGCGTTCGCCAAGGGATACATCCTTCGCACCAAGATCACCGATACTGAGTCCTTCCTGACCGCTCGCGGGCAGGTCGGCTGGTATCGCGTGGCCTGGAGCTTCTACGCCGGCGCCGTCGGCGCCTGGGTCATCACGTCGCCCGCTGGCTATGCCAGCTTTGCCGGCATGCTCGGCCTGTGCATGTATGCCCTGGCCGCCGGCGCGCCCTTCCTGATGATCGCCTATGGTGGAGACGAGATCCGGAAGAGGCTACCGCACGTCTGTTCCCTGACCGATTTCATGGGATTCAGGTACGGCGAGCTCGTCAAGGCCACCGTGTGCCTCGTCATCCTCTTCAACATGTCGATCGCCCTCCTGGCCGAGTACTACACCATTGGAACGATCTTCACGTACTTTGTGCGCTCCGTGCCGTACGCCATGGTCATCGTCGTTGGCGTGCTGACCCTGGCCTACACGGCCTACGGCGGACTGCTCGTGTCGATCTTTACGGACACCGTGCAGGGAATTGCCAGCGTGTTCTTCTTCTTCGTCCTGGCCCTCTACATGGCCATCACGTTCAGGCCCGGATATCTCCCGCAGGACACCTGCATGGACGACGTGACGTATCCGACCGCAGACGGCACCAACGCGACCTACTGCTTCAACGCGCTGCCGTGCCCGCCTTCCGCTGACGGCATGCTGCCGTGCGTCTCTGGAACGCCCAAGTGCTCACAGTTCGACGCTGTCGGCGGCGTGTGCCCGATCGCCGGGTACTCGTCCATCCTGACCATGCCGCTCTCCCTGTTTGCCGCCACCGTCTTCTCCGAGGCCATGTGGCAGCGCTGTTGGGCATCTTCCGACACCAGGAACCTCCGCATCGGAGCCTGGGTGGGCGCGGCCATCACCATCGTGGTCGTCTGGTTCGCCGGGTTCACGGGACTCCTGACAGTCTGGGCCCAGGACCCGTACCTGAGCTATTCGCCCGACATGGTCAACGTCACGCTATCCAACGGAACGACCGTCGAGGCCGATCAGTTTGCCAACTACGACCTCTACCTCTTCCAGGTGCTCTACAAGGGCAAGTACCCCGACGTCGGACCCAACGCCGAGTATGGAAAGGTGGTCGAGGGCGTCTCCTACTATAGCCAGTACACCGTCTACCCGTCCATCCAGAACTGGATGGGCGTCATCCTCGTCGTTCTGGCCGTCGTCATGAACGAGGGAGCGGTCGACTCCATCCAGAACGGAATGGCCGCCGCCTTTGCCTCCTACTTTGCTCCCATCGTCCCCAGCTGGAACCTCTGGTATACCAGGGCGTCCGTCGTGGTGCTCAACGGTGGCCTCGTCGGCATCGGCGCCTGGCTCTCCCTCGGCAACGTCGCCGTCTCGGTCATCCAGCTCTTCCTGATCACCAACCAGCTGTCCATCTGCTTCTTCATCCCGGTCCTCATGGGCCTGAGCAAGCGGCTCCAGAGGTACGTCGGAGGAGGGAGCTTCCTGTTCTCCGGCGTCTTCTCCGTCATCTGCCTCTGCATCTACGGAGTCAACTACTACTACACCACCTTCCCGGACGGATGGGTCGACCCCTACACGGGCAGGGTGTATGCCGCCGGAAGCTTTGGCGACGCCATGCACTACACCTGGCTAGGCAACGGCTACGCGTGGGACTTTTTCCTCGTCCCCGCCTGCGTCTCGCTTGGATGCATGCTGCTCTGTACCGGCATCTTCGCCCTGTTCGCCCACGTCAAGCCCGTCGGCGACTTTATGAGGAAGATCCGCCTCGACCCCGACCGTCCGGTCTGGGGACTCAAGTCGGTCGCCAACCACCCGCACCTGTACGAGGAGGGACACATCAAGCGCTTCGGGTCCTCCGTGCGCGACGACGTGCTCGGCTCCGATGTCATGGCCGAGCTCGGCGAGGGCGGCAAGGGGGAGGGCGAGAGCAGCTCTATTGAGCTGGAGAGCAAGAATTAGAGAACCCAATAGAGAGTAAACAACCTTCCATGACACCACGCACGGGTCTTCTGCGGCCCCTGGGGGCGTATGCGTACGCTCGGTGGACACAGCACGCGGCACGGTCGATGAGCTCGCTCGCATCCCAACCACATTCCTCCCAATCCTCGTCTCGTCCGTCGACCGGTGCCGCCGCGGGCGCCCGGACGTGGAGATCGTACGTAGCGGGCACTCTGGGCGCGATGACGGGTCTCCTAGGGCTCGTCGCGCTGCGGGATTCGATTCAGGAAAGTCACGACATCGGGAACTTGGTGAGGTCGTCGCACGCGTCGGGACCCGGGGTCGTGGCCGGGGCATTTCGGCCAGAGCTGAAGACGTACACGAAGGAGGAGGTGGCCAAGCACCGGACAAAGGCGACGGGCATTTGGGTGAGCTACAGGGACGGGGTGTACGACGTGTCGGACTGGGCGGACATCCACCCGGGGGGTGCGAGCAGGCTGATGCTCGCGGCCGGAGGTCCGATCGACTCGTTCTGGGCAATGTACGCGCAGCATAACACGGATCAGGTGAAGGAGATCCTCGAGGAGTATCGGATCGGCAATCTGGTGGGTACCTTGACGTTGTTTGAACGCGTTGACTGGCGACTGCGACCCTCGACCCTCGGCCCTCGACCTTCACGCGCACACTGCTGACCACGGCGACTCGTTCTTTCGTTCGTTTGCCAGGCCGGTGGGGCGGTGCCGGTGAAAAACCCGTACGTGGACCAGCCGACGGACAGACATCCGTCGCTCGGCGTGCGGTCGAAAGAGCCGTTGAATGCAGAGACGCCGCTGGAGCTGCTCGCAGAGTCGCTGCTGACGCCGAACGAGATCTTCTACATCCGGAACCATCTTCCCGTGCCGATGCGTCTCAGTGACGATACGTACACGCTGCGGGTGGGCGGAGACGGGCTCAAGAGCCGTCGGTTGAGTCTGGGCGACCTGAAGAAGAGGTTCAAGCAGCACACCATCGTGGCCACGATCCAGTGCACAGGCAACCGGAGGAAGGATCTGATGGACTCGCCGTCGCCCAAGGAGATCAAGGGGCTCAAGTGGGAGGGGAGCGCGATCGGGACGGCCACGTGGACCGGGGTTCTGCTGCGAGACGTGCTGATCGCGGCGGGTATCGACGAGAGCGACCCGAACATCCGCCACATCCGCTTCGAGGGCCACGACGAGGACATCACCGGGTCCACGTACGGCGCGTCCATACCCGTGTCGAAGGCCATGGACCCGCGGGGCGACGTGCTCCTTGCGTTTGAGATGAACGGCAAGGAACTCAGCAGGGATCACGGGTACCCGCTGCGGGTCTTGGTCCCGGGCGTGGCCGCCTGTCGCAGCGTCAAGTGGCTCAAGTCGATCGAGGCGCATGCAGAGGAGAGCGAGTCGTTCTGGCAGCAGAACGACTACAAGAGCTTTTCGCCCAACGTGGATTGGGACAACGTGGATTGGACGTCGTCACCTGCCATCCAGAACATGCCGGTGACCTCGGCCATCACCGAGCCGGCCCCCGGGCGGACGCACGTCGTGAAGCGGGACGGCGACGACCATCTGACGGTTACGGTGAAGGGATACGCGTGGAGCGGGGGTGGCAACGGCATCGTGCGCGTGGACGTGTCGGTGGACGGCGGGACGACATGGCAGGACGCCACGCTGAAGAAGATCGACCAGCAGCCCGGACGGGGCTGGGCGTGGGCACTCTGGGAGTGCGAGGTAGAGATCCCCAAGGGACACACGGGCCCGATCGACGTCGTGGCCAAGGCCATGGACGAGTCGTGCAACACCCAGCCGGAACGCGCAGAGGGCATCTGGAACCTCCGCGGCGTCTGCTGCAACACGTGGCCCCGCATCCGTTTGGACATTTCCGATTGACGACTTACGACTTACGACTGATTGTTGTTACTTACGATGACGACGATGGTGCCCCGCGGAACTCGCTGTGATACACCTGCCCGTCGCTCGTCACCCCCACAAACTCGTCCCGGCCATGCACCTTGCTCATCCCGATCCACCGACTCGTCCCTCGATAACTGGCCACCACCCGGCTCTGCCGCTGCGCCTCTGCGACCGACCCCGCATCGCCCACGGGTCCCGCAGCCCGCCCCCTGCTCGCGGCACGGGCGGCCTTTGCCGCGGCCTTTTCCAGTGCCGCCTCCCCGACGCTGGCCTTGAACGCCTTCGACTTGTTCTCGAACCAGGCCCCGCACGCCACCTCGTAGTCCATTCCGCTCACCACGCAGTACCTCGGGTCCGAATCCAGGAACCCGACGTAGTCAATCTCATACTTGAGGCAATTTTTCCACTGACTCACGCTCCTCCACGTCCGTGGATCCCACACGAACACGTCCCTGTCCTCCCCGCCCGCCCCCAACAACGGACACGCCGCATGCCCGCTGCCTCCTCCTCCTCCTCCTCCTCCTCCTCCTCCACCCCCATCCCGTACCGCCAACGCGTAGTAATGCCCACTCGACGTCGACCCCTGCGGCTGCAACCGCGCCACCCTCGCCTGCCGTTCCGCGATCCGCACGTCATACACGCTCACCATGCTCCCCTCCGCCACGCCCACGACCGCATGCCCATCCACCAGCTCCACCGCATTCGGATTCGCCAGCGTGTGAAACGTCCGAACCAGCTGATCCCCGTCAAACACAGACACATCCTTCGGAAAATGCCGCGCAATCACCGCCATATTCGACACCGCCGACACCGCCCCCGACGTCAACCCGCCCTCCGCCACCGCCAGCGCGTCATCCGGCGCCAGCGGATACACCTGCGTCACCTCAAACCCACCGGCACCCCCCGGGACGACCGCCTCGATCCTCCCGCACACCCCACGCCCGTACGTATCCGTCACCAACACCTTGTCGACGGGCCCACCCGACGGGACGAGGTCGACCCCACCACTCGCCACCCGCACGCTCTGTATCTCCGCCCGAGTACTCAACCCAACCACCTCGTCGTATCGCCGCACCACATTGTCCGATCGCGGCAGGTACACCGCCCCACCCTTGCCCCGCTCCAGCGCCTCCTCCAGCCCGACCGAGACAGACCCCAAGTCCAACCCATACACCTGCCGCCCACACCCCAAAACCACCCGCACAGACGACGATGACGATGACGACGACGATGACGACGACGACGATGAAGCACACCGGAGACACCCGACCCGGTTGCCCCCCGGCACGCTCCCCGGCGCCGACCAGTCCACCGACGACAGCGTCTCCCGCTCCACGCCATCATACCGCACCAGCCGCTTCAACCGCGGACACCGCGACACGTCGAAATCGGCAAACGCCCGAAGGATATTCATAGAGCTCTTGTTGGCCTGGCCCTTCCGGGCTCGTTTCCGGGATCGCCTGCGGCAGTCTTCTTCTGACGCTGATTCTGCCTGCGTCCGGAGTTTCTCTTTGTCTAGTACCACGACGCCAACATCCAGAGTTCGGTCGGGCATTGCGGTCGTCGAGGACAGTCTGGTGGGTTCATTTCAGTGAATGCACACAATCCGAATGGGGGTTCGCGATCGACGATACCGGTCTCTTTTCGTTCGATGTGTCCCACCGTGTAACGACCGAACGACCGAACGACCGAACGACCGAACGACCGAACGACCGAACGACCGAACGACCGAACCGAAGGTGCGTGAGAACGCGATTCTTGTGAGTAGGGTATAGGGTATAGGCTGCTCTAACGACCCCTTCAGTTTTTTCAGTTCTCGGTCCACTCCACTCCGAACAACGAACAACAAACGATGTCGTCGTCGCAGGGGTATGGCGGTCGGGAACTGGAACGGGAACAAGAACAAGAACGGGAGCATCGTCACGGCCATGCCTCGACGAGCGGACGAGGACGCTATCGCTCCGTCCTCCTCGATGAACTGCATAGTCAGATCGGGTCTGCTCCGAATCCTCGCGAGCGGTACCGTGTCCTGAAACGGGTGACGCTCTCCGATCTCTCGCAGGGGCAGCAGTCTGCTGCGTGTGCGGTGGTACGGCGTGGGTACGTGGAGGCGTGTCTGGCGTGTTGTGAGGAGCGGATAGGTGGGGACGTGCAGGAGGACGTGTTGGTTGGGTTGCAGTTGCTGGCAGCGCAGGGGCTGGCGAGTGGCGTGTATGACGACGAGGGCGGCGGGGCGTTGGTCGAGCGGGTGTGTGTCCGCGTGATGACGTCGTGTTCGACGACTTGTTCGACGTCGACGTCGTGTTCGGTGTCGTCGTCGGTCGGTTGGCGTGGTAATGGCGGGGTGTATGCGCTGTCGATGGTCAAGTTTTTGAACAAGGTGGCTCTGGGGCTGTTGGCGAGGAGGGATGATGGGTCGGAGCAGGTGTGCTTGCGGGTGGTGGCGTGCATGGGTGCGGTTGGACGGGCGGGGGGTCGCGAGGTGCACGGGAGGGTGTGTCGGGGGGTGGCGGCCATGGCTGCGCACGGGCGGTGCGTCGGCGGGTGGGTGGGGGCCGTGATTGGTGTGTTCGGGGACAATCTTCGACCGGAGAACGGTGGGGGTGACGATGACGACGACGACGATGATGATGATGCGTGTATCGATATCGGCAGTGTCGAGGCGGGAGTGACGTGCGTCCGGCGGCTGATGGCGGCGGACGTCGCCGGCGGGAAGGATCGCGGATGGTGCGGGGAGGATGCCGAGCGGGCGCTTGTCTGGGTGTTTGAGCGTGTGGCGTGGTTGTACGAGGGAGGGGATGCGGTGCAGAAGGATGGGCACGTGGGTCTGGCGGCGTTGGGGGCGGTCAAGGCGATGGGGCGCGTGGAGACGGAACGGAGGAGGGAGGCTGTCGTTCGGAGTGCGTTTGGCAGGGCGATGGGGGCGCTGGCGCGGACGGAGAACGCGGGGAACGCGAAGGAGATGGTGTGGCTGGCGGGCGTGTTGTATGCCAAGGGGCGTGAGGCGAAATGTGAACGTCGAGGTGGGACGGAGGGAACAGAGGGGATGGAGGGAACAGAGGGAACAGAGGGAACAGAGGGGACGGGTCACGGCCGGATGGGGTGGCTCCTGGCGTGGTCGCTGCGATGCAGTCTGGCCGCGCTCCGGCTGGGTGTTGACGCTGCGATGAGGACCAGGTGCTGCTCGGACGTGGAGCAGTGCGTCGTGTTGCTGGCAGACGGGCGGGGTCGGTCGGCCGATGGAGAGGATCTTTGCTCGCTGCTCGTCGAGGTGGTCTTGGGGCTGCGCACGTGCGGCCGGGGCGTGGA
>Ga0181582_10003118_pt1 | contig 13307 bp, 10 predicted proteins | sample 071ome_32_FD_132438 | JGI IMG/M metagenome (GOLD analysis project Ga0181582, IMG submission 132438) | Coastal salt marsh microbial communities from the Groves Creek Marsh, Skidaway Island, Georgia - 071405AT metaG (megahit assembly) | ecosystem: Environmental > Aquatic > Marine > Intertidal...
GGTTTCATATATTTGCTCGCTTCAAAAAAATATAGACCCGGAGCCGCTAATATGATTAACGGGTCTCCGAGCCTACATTTTCGTGTTTGTTAGCACCCTCGTCTCCTTAAAAAAGTTTGTATAGTGTGGTGCTACATAGCTATCAGCCTGCGCCAGAATGTCGCACCTGTCAATATTTTTATAGAAACATGGCAGATAGAGGCGTTGTGTTGTTGCCCTCCGGCAGACAGCAACAGCATATTTCAGAATTTAGGGAAAAGAAAAAAGATGGCTGGGGCGGTAGGATTCGAACCTACGGTACACGATACCAAAAACCGATGCCTTACCACTTGGCCACGCCCCAGCAATGCTGGCAGACTATACTCAGCTTGATGGTGCTGATCAATCAAAAAATCTGCTATTGATAAGTTCTGTGCTTTGCGCCCAGAAATTCAGCCCTTTTAAATATGCTGCCAGCCTGTCTGCTGCCTCTTTACTGGTAACAAGGCTAAAACAGCTAGCACCAGACCCGCTCATCGCTGCTCCAATAAACATCTTCGCTAGATTTTGGCGGCCAAATTTTGTCATTTCAGATATCAGCATATTGATTTCCGGACAAAGCTGGACTGCCGCTTCGGTAAGATTATTCCCAATTCCGATAAGTTCCTGCCACTGCCCTGAAACAAGCTTCTGTTCAATCTGTTCTGTTTCCAGCTTGCCCTTGAATAGGCTGTTTGCGTCAATTCCGGCAAATACATCAGGGGTAGATAGGTGAATTGCTGGATTTGCCAGCACACAAAATATAGGATCTGGCGGCGGTTTCAGGGGTTCAATAAGTGAGCCTGTCTCGCGCATCACTTGAAATGACGGCGTCATACAGATTGGCAAATCTGCGCCAATCTTGCTAGCAATTTGGTATATTTTGGGGTCAGTCTCATTAATGATTTTCAGCCTGAACAGAGCACGTAAAAGACCAGCACCATCTGCAGAACCACCTCCTAGCCCGCCCCCAAGCGGGATGTGTTTTTCCAGATGAATATCAAGAGGCGGGATAAGATATCCGGCGGCGCGTAATTCACGCATCAGACAGGATAAAATGGTATCGCCGCCAGCCCCCTCTAGTGCCTCAGCATATGGACCGGACACTGTCAGACTATCTTGTTCTGCATGGGCAATGGCCAATTTGTCGGCAAATCTGGTAAAAGCGACAAGTGACACCAGATTATGATAGCCATCTTTGCGCTTTTGTGTTGCCTGCAGGAATAGATTTACTTTGGCAGGGCAATATTCATAGATTCTGTTTTTCAACAACAAGCCCTCTCATATCTGAATTTTTCAGACCAAGCACATCGTCCGGATGCCTATAGCCCCTGCAGCAATTTGTCTTTGGTGATGGTTTCCAGCTCTGCCTCCAGCCCAAGTTCAATCGCAAGCTGCCATTTGAAATAGGCTTCATTTTTTCTACCTGTTTTCCAATAAGCATCTCCTAGATGGTCGGCGATGATGCCATCTGTCGGGTCTAGCTGACTGGCCTTTTCAAGCCAGATCACGGCATTTTCATATTCTTCTTTTTTATAATATACCCAGCCGAGCGAATCTGCATAGGCTCCGGAACGTGGATGAAGTGAAACAGCTTTTTTGATATATTCAATCGCTTCATCAAGCCGTCTGCCTTCATCTGCCCACCAATAGCCAAGATAATTTAATGCCACCGCATCATTGGGGTTTAACGATAATCCGATCTGAAACGCTTTTTCGGCCTCGTTATCTTGCTGTGTACGTTCATAGCAAATTGCTAGATTCCGCCAGGTTACCCAGTCATCTGAAACATGGCGTAAGGACGATTTATACGATGTAGTTGCCTCATTATATTGTCCCTGATAACGCAAAAAATTGCCTGCCCATTTGTCAAATACAGCAAGCTCCTGAGGTCGTGAAAATTGATTGTCTGGCGTTTGTGCCAGAAATTCCTGATATGTTTTGATATGTGAAAGCCCGCCTGCATAGTCCATCGCTTGCTGATAAACTTCCAATTCAAGCATCACCCGCCTTTGATACCATATGCTGTCGGTGGAAATCATTGCCAGAAAATCTGCTACTTTTTCTGTTTGGCCCAAATTCTGAAAATTTAGTGCGATGACAAAGGCTGCAGCATCAAATTCAGGCCAGATTGACTGGGCTAACTGTGCACGTGGAAGCAGAAATCCGGCATTAACAGCAGGTTCGGAAAACCAGCTTAATTCAAGAAAAGACGTCGCAATAAATTGTTTAATGTCAATTTTGTTAAGGTGATTTTTTTCAAGATAACCTATTACCTGTTTCGCATTGAAAGATGCTGGCAATTTTTCCATGATGAGTGAGGTTGCATTTTCATTATCGCCATATCGCCACAAGCCATTAGCGATCTGAAGAACCAGATAGCTATTAGATTGTTGGGGGGCGTCGGCTAATTTTCGATAGATTGCAATCGCGTCTTCAGGACGGTCATCCAATTCTGCAAAATAGGCATGCTGGAGTTGATATACCAGATTATCTTGCTGGCTATTATCTTTGACGATCAGGTCAAAAAATTGTAATTCGCGCAAAGATAATTCAGGTTCGCCCATGCCGAAATAGGCATAGGCACGTAATAATGCCGATAGTGCAAGATTAGCCTGATGTGTCTGGATTTTCTCGCTTAGAGCAATGATGGCATTCCAGTCAGAAGAAATAATCGCATCTGCAATGGCTGGTTCTGCTGCGATTGCAAAATCAATATTTTGTCTTTCCATCAGCCGTGCAACATATGACGCATCTTCCAGATCGCGATTTTGATAATGCGCCATAAAGCTTCGTTTTAACAAAAGCGGTGTTTCGCTATCTGTCTGGATGGTGCGCTGAAAAAACTGGCTTGCCGAACTGATATCATTTTCATAGATCGCCTGTCTTGCGGCCAGAAATGCGCTTACACCTTGTGTTTCAAAGACAGATGGCAATTCAATTTCAGGCTCGGCCGCAATGGTGGTTCGAGCAGTATTATTGACATCAATGCTGGTGGCGGGGTTTTCTGGCACACATGCAGAACAGACAAAAGCAGAAAGCACAATTGCGGTTAATCCCTTTGAGGGCAGAAGCCCCATCAACAGCTTTTTTGCGTTTGTCATACCCACCCTAACATTTTGGCAAATGATATTTCGCAACATGCCTGCTAACCATACAGGCCAGATTGAACATCTGAATTTCTGCCTATGCTGATAATCATTACATATTAGGATAGTTTGGCCCTCCACCCCCTTCAGGGGTGACCCATCTGATATTCTGGGTTGGGTCTTTAATATCACAGGTTTTGCAATGTACACAATTTTGCGCATTAATTTGAAGTGCGGGATTCTGGCCCTGTTCATCACGCACAATTTCATAAACGCCTGCCGGACAGTAACGCTGTTCGGGCGCATCATATAGCGCAAGATTATGGGCAATCGGCACAGTGCTATCTTTTAAGGTAAGATGGGCTGGCTGATTTTCTTCATGATTTGTGCCAGATAGAAAAACAGATGAATTACGGTCAAAGCTGACAATATTATCTGGCTTTGGATAGTCAATTTTGGGCGCCGCATCAGCAGGCTTTAGATTGGCATGATCTGCATGATGGGCAAATGTCCAAGGCGCACGCCCCCTGAAAATATAAGTATCTATCGCTGCATAGCTGATACCTGCCCATAGCCCTTTGGTGAAAGCAGGGCGTATATTACGCACCTTATATAGCTCGTCCCACAGCCAGGATTTTTCAATTTTCTGACCATAGCTGATAGCCTCATCGCGCGGGTTATCAGCACCAAGCTGCTCAAATACTGCTTCAGCTGCCAGCATGCCTGATTTCATCGCAGTATGGGTGCCTTTGATTTTCGGCACATTCAAAAACCCTGCAGTACATCCGACCAGACATCCGCCTTTAAAAGTAAGCTTTGGAATAGATTGAAACCCGCCTTCATTCAGCGCGCGCGCACCATAAGAAACACGTCTTCCGCCTTCAAATACCGATCTGACAGCAGGATGGGTTTTAAAGCGCTGAAATTCTTCAAAAGGCGATAGATGGGGATTGCTATAATCCAGCCCGACAACATAGCCGACCGCAACCTGATTACCATTTAGATGATACAGAAAAGAGCCGCCATAAGTATCTGTTGAAAGCGGCCAGCCAACTGAATGCCAGACAGTGCCTGGCTGAGATTTTTCTGGCTCAATATCCCACAGCTCTTTAATGCCAATGGCATAGGTTTGCGGGTCTTTGCCTTCGGTAAGCCCAAAGCGTTCAAACAGCCCTTTTGTCAGATGCCCGCGACAGCCTTCAGCAAAAATGGTCTGGGTAGCAATCAGGTCCATGCCCGGCATATAGCCATCTGTTTTCTCGCCATCTTTTCCTATACCCATATCGCCTGTTGCGACACCTCTTACAGTGCCATCTTCATCAAACAGCACTTCGGCGGCAGGAAAACCGGGATAAATTTCAACGCCCATTGCTTCTGCCTGTTCAGCCAGCCAGCGGCAGAAATTACCAAGCGAAATAATATAATTGCCATGATTATTCATCTGCGGGGGGGTAGGCAGGCGAATAGCCGAGCTCTGTGTCAAAAATACAAACTTATCTGTTTGAACAGGGGTATCTAATGGGGCAGATTTTTCTTTCCAGTCCGGAATAAGCTCGTTCAATGTACGTGGTTCTAGCACTGCGCCTGACAGAATATGCGCCCCTATCTCGCTGCCTTTATCGATCAGACAGACAGACAAATCTTTGCCAGCTTCATTCGCAAGCTGTTTGAGCCTGATAGCAGAAGAAAGACCAGATGGCCCTCCACCGACAATCACTACATCAAATTCCATCGATTCGCGTTCCATATTATTATCCTTGCCCCCGACCAGTTCGTCGTTTGTGTTATCTATCAATTATCTACTACACACAGATAATTTTCTGCACTAGATTGAAACATCGCTTTGAACATGTTTTAATCGCTGACTTCCAGATGTGACAGATTATCCGTGACGTAAATTGAACATGCCAGACAGAAAATGTGATGACAATGCCAATTTTAGCATAGCAGAGCTAGTTTCCGCGCTGCAGCAACAATATTATGCAGGCATTGATGTGGCACTTGATGATACGCCAAATCAGCACCCGCCAGCCCGCCTAGCTACCGACATTACGGCATCACTGATATCTGAAGCTGATGGCGCAGGCCAGCCAAAGGCTGAGTCTGAGCCTGCAAATCGCAAGCATCTTGGCCAATCAGCTACCCCTCCATCGTCTCAGATAGCAGGTGATTTATCATTATGTGACTCGCTAGAAGCACTTAAACAGGCGCTTGCGCAATTTGATGGCTGTGCGTTGAAAAAAACCGCCAGCAATTTAGTGTTTGCAGATGGCAACCAGCAGGCTGATCTGATGATTATTGGCGAAGCGCCTGGCGGCGATGAAGACAGAATGGGGCTTCCATTTGTGGGAGCGGCTGGCCAGTTGCTGGATAAAATGCTGTTATCGATTGGGCTGCGGCGCTCAGATATATATATCACCAATATTCTGCCTTGGCGTCCGCCGGGAAACAGGACGCCCTCAACAGAAGAAATGCAGATGTTAAAACCATTTCTGATGCGACATATTGAATTAAAGCAGCCAAAAATTATTCTGGCTTTGGGGGGCAGTTCGGCAAAGCTATTATTGGAGACCACGACCGGAATTATGAAATTGCGCGGCACAATCAAAGATATTACCACACCGAACGGAAATAAATTTACGGTTCTGCCCAGTTTGCATCCGGCATATCTGCTCAGGGCGCCTGCCATGAAAAAGCTGTCCTATCAGGATTTGCTGAAATTAAAATCGCTATTATCAGATGACGTTAAATGATATGAAAAAGGGCAATTTGCAGATTGATAGCTAGCAAGGATGTAAGATGCAAAAACTAGTTTCCGCTTTATGGGTGTTATGTTCGATGCTGGCCTGTCTGGCACTGCTGACTCGTCTTAGCTATGCCGCCAATCAGGCTGATACGACGATAATAGAGCCATCATCCTATGCAGCACCTGAAATATTGACAGATGCAGATGTAGAACGGTATCGCCAGATTTTTTTGCTTCAGGAAAAAGCAGATATTAATGGGGCTGAAACGCTCATCAAACAGCTTGATAATGAATTGCTGATGGGTCATGTGTTATCTCAGAAATATCTTCACCCCACAGCTTGGCGTTCGTCTTTTTCCGAGCTATCAACCTGGCTTGAGCTTTATAATGACCACCCTGCGGCCAGCCGGATAAAATGGCTATCTGACAGGCGAAAGCCAAAAGGGGTAAAATCAGCAAAAGCGCCAAAACAGGGCTATCTGAACGGAGTTGGCCAGTTGCGCCCGCAAGGGTTTCGCGCCGATATTCCAGAAAGCTATGCAGGCAGGGCATCACCAAGACGCACCGCAGAAATTGCTAGTCAGGTCAGACGCTCTATCCGGCGTGGCCATCCATCTGGCGGACTTGACTATCTGAACAAACCAGAGAGTTTGCGATATCTTACCAAGACAGAAGAAGCGCATTTGCGTGGCGAGGTAGCCCATGCCTATTACATTTTTGGTGTCGATGATAAAGCCATCAGACAGGCCCGATATGCGATTGCCAGTGGTGGCGACAAGGCATGGATGGGCTATTGGGCAGGTGGGCTGGCGGCATGGCGTTCAAAACAGTTTGACCTAGCCGCAACTTTTTTCACCAATCTGGTTGAATCAGAATCTGCCCCTGATACGCTTCATGCTGGTGCTGCCTTTTGGGCGCATCGGCTAGCCCTTCATCATGGAGACCCGAAGCTTGCAGCAAAATATCTGCAAATTGCGGCTCAGTACCATTTTACCTTCTATGGGGTGATGGCATTACAGGCCTCTGGCCAGTTTAACGAATTATCCTTTTCCTTGCCGCCATTTGACACGGGATTCATGGACTGGCTAAAAGGCCAGCGAGGCGGCAGGCGCGCCTTTGGATTATTGCAAATCGGCAACTGGACAGAAGCTGAGCGGGAACTGCGCTATCTACATGAAGAATGTCCAGAACATCTCAAGCCAAGCATGATCACCTTTGCGGCACATAACCACATGCCATCTCTGGCCTTCAGACTAGCTGATTTGCACCAGCGCGACACAGGTGAAGCCTTTTTGGGGGCGTTATATCCGGTGCTAGATCCAATTTTCGACTATCAGATTGATGAATCTCTGGTACATGCCATTATTCGCAAGGAATCGGGCTTTTATCCGCTTGCACGAAGCCGTGCTAAGGCCGCCGGACTGATGCAACTTATGCCAGCCACCGCTGCCTTTATCTCAAATGACAGACGTTACCGGTCCAGCTGGAAACACAGGCTTCATAATCCGCATATCAATCTTAAGCTAGGTCAGGATTATATCGAGCATCTGCTAGATGAGCCAATCGTTGAAAATAATCTGATAAAATTGCTGGCTGCCTATAATGGCGGGCCTGGTAATCTGAATAAATGGATGAAAAAAGTTGATCATGATGATGATATTTTCACCTTGCTTGAATCACTGCCAGCCAGAGAAACCAGAAATTATGTAAAAGGGGTCATTGCGTATCTGTATATCTACCGCTTGCGTCTTGACCAGCATGCACCAGAATTACAGCAGCTATTATCAGGTGAAGAAACAGATAGTTGGCAACATGATCAGCAGCGCTATCTTATCAGGCAAAATTAGAACGCACAGCCCTGCCCTAATCAAGAAGGAAGCCAGATGTCCAAACTAGATGAAAGCCGCCCCTTTATCGCTGTGAATATCGCAGTGCTAACCGTCTCAGATACACGTTCTCTTGATGATGATAAATCAGGCGATTTGCTGGCCGGCCGAATACAGGATGCTGGTCATCATCTGGCAGGCAGGCATATCATCAAAGATGATAAACAGGCGATCTTCGAGATGGTTTCAGGGTTTTTAGATCAGCCAGAGATTGACTGTATCATTTCGACAGGTGGCACAGGGCTTACCGGACGCGATGTAACCCCTGAAGCTTTCCGCGAGATATTTGAAAAAGAGATAGAAGGTTTTGGCGAAATGTTTAGATATCTGTCTTTTCAAAAAATTGGTACCTCTACCTTGCAAAGCCGCGCGGTGGCAGGTGTTGCCAAAGGAAAATATCTATTTGCCCTGCCTGGCTCGCCATCTGCCTGCAAAGATGCGTGGGATGATCTTCTTATTCACCAGCTAGATTACCGTCATAGGCCCTGCAATTTTGTGGAAATTATGCCGCGCCTTATCGAAGATGGTGTAGCTGGCCGAAATTCAGGCAAAATATAGGTTTTTTATGGCACAAAAGCCAGATTATCTGCATGAACGTAAATATAGCCATTCAGGTGCGGTAATTGGTGTAGATGAAGCAGGCAGAGGGCCATGGGCTGGTCCTGTTACAGCTGCCGCCTTCTGGATAAATCCTGCATATCTCGACAGCTTGCCGCCAACACTCACAGATTCCAAAAAAATCTCAAAATCAAAACATCAAACCATCAGAACAGCATTATCAAAGCCAGAATATGGACATGAATTTTCTGTTCAGCATATTTCTTCCAACCAGATAGATGATATCGGGATATTGCCAGCCACCTTTTTGGCCATGCAACAGGCAGTGACCGCCCTGTCCACAAGGCTGATTGAATTAGATATCCAGATAGCCCATATTCTGGTTGATGGGAATCTGTGTCCTGAATTTGACTGGCCAGCAAGCCCGATTATCAAAGGTGATAGCAAAAGCCTGTCTATCGCCGCTGCTTCAATAATTGCCAAAACAGAACGTGACGGGATCATGCAGTCACTTGGCCGCGACTATCCTGAATATGGCTGGCAGACAAATGCAGGCTATGGCACTGCCGAACATCAACAGGCCTTGCAGCAGGTGGGAATTAGCCCGCATCACCGCACCTCATATGCCCCAATAAAGGCATTTTTGTAAAACTGGCTGATAGCATTTTCAGATAAGGGCGGGTAAGGCGAAACACCCTTGAAACCAGTTCTGTTTTGACAGGCTAGCATCATTAGCAAACTAGCAATGACTACCAGATATGATGAGAGATGGCGCGCCAGCCACAATATATAGGTATTGCATTAAAAAGATTATATAAATTGTTGACTTTGTTTGATTCTATGATTCATTCTTCAGTTCAAAACAGAGATTAAGCGAAACGCAACATGGCTAAAACAGACAGAATCATCAACGGAAACTGCCTTGAAGAGCTGGCAAAATTGCCATCTGCTTGTGTTGATATGGTATTTGCAGACCCGCCCTATAATCTGCAACTGGCAGGCCAGCTTACCCGTCCTGATCATACGATTGTGGATGCGGTTGATGATGCGTGGGACCAATTTGACAGCTTTGCAACTTATGATGCGTTTTCAAAAGCATGGCTAGGCGAATGCCGGCGTATTTTAAAACCAGACGGCACTATCTGGGTGATTGGCAGCTATCATAATATTTACAGAATAGGCAGACAGATTCAGGATTTAGGCTTCTGGATGCTAAATGATATTATCTGGCGCAAATCAAATCCGATGCCGAATTTCAGAGGCAGACGATTTACCAATGCCCATGAAACCCTACTCTGGGCATCACATTCTGAAGCATCGAAATATACCTTTAATTATGAGGCGATGAAAGCGCTGAATGATGGGGTTCAGATGCGCTCTGACTGGCTGATACCGTTATGCACAGGCGGTGAGCGGCTAAAAGATGATGCTGGCCAGAAGGCGCACCCTACACAAAAGCCTGAAAATCTGCTGGCGCGGGTTATTCTGGCAACTACCAAGCGGGAAGATGTTGTGCTTGACCCGTTTTTTGGCACTGGCACCACAGGGGCAGTCGCGAAAAAGCTAGGCAGGCATTATATCGGCATTGAACAGGATGCTGGCTATGCCAAACTGGCAGCAGATCGTATCAAGGCAGTAAAACCTGTTACAGATATGAGCATTCTGGAAACATCTCAAAAGCGAACCGAACCGCGTGTGCCGTTCGGTGCGCTTGTCGAAGGCGGATTGCTGAAGGTAGGTGACCAGCTATTTGATTCTCGCAAACAATTTTCAGCACGTATCAGAACAGATGCCAGCCTGATTACACAAGATAGCCAGACTGGCTCAATTCATGGTCTTGGTGCTAGCCTGCAAAACCAGCCTTCCTGTAATGGCTGGCAATTTTGGTATGTGATGAAAGCAGGCAAGTTAATATCGATAGATGAGCTTCGGCAAAGCTATCGAAAACAGACAGCCTCAACATCAGCGTAATCACCAAGCTTATTTTCTCAAATTGCTATGTTCGGGAACTGGCCGGTCGGGGTAGTAATAACAGCCCGATACCAAGCAATATCACCACAATTACCATACCAGCTCTTTCTGTCCCAAAGCCAAATACCAGCCATCCATATATTAAGGGCCCGATAAAGCTTGTGGCCTTGCCAGACAGCATAAACAGACCAAACAGGCTTGCGCGTTCTTCTGGTGGTGCTTGTGTTGCGATATAGGTTCGTGCCGCCGACTGGCAGGGGCCGATAAAAAACCCTAATGCTAGTCCGGCAAGCCAGAATAATATGGCTGATGGCGCTAGAATACAGATAGACCCAAATAAGATTAGACAGAATAGTGATATTCTAATCAGACGCAAACTGCCAAATCTGTCATTAAGAGGCGCCGCAATAATTGCGCCAATGCCAGCGGTAATATTAAGCCCAATGGCAAATATCAGGATCTGCTGTTGTGAAAATTCAAAAATTTTAGCAGCATAAATCCCGCCAAAGGCAAATAAGGTAACCAGCCCGTCATTAAACGCCATCCGCGCCAGTAAAAACCGTATCATACCCGGAATCTGCATCGCTATTTTGATGCTATTAAGCGTCTGGGTCAGCACAGAGCCAGCTTTTTTTTGTCTGATAGCCGGCGGGTTAGGGCAGAGCATAAAGAGCGGAAGCGAGAAAACCAGCAACCACACACCGGCAATCACCATTGTTATGCGGATATGTTCAAGACTATCCGCATCAAGCCCAAATGGCGGGCTATCTGGCAATATGAATAGCACCAGAACAGCCCCAAGCGCAAAAATGGCGCCAATATATCCAGCCCCCCACCCATAGCCGGATAATCTGCCTGTCTGGCTGGCAGGCACAAGGCTGGCAAGCCACGCATTATAAAAAATAAAAGCAATCTCAACACAGAAAATAGATACCGCAGACATAATCAGCGCATAGATAGCCCAGCTAGGGTCAGGAAAGGAATACCATAATAGCATGGTTGCCCCTGCCCCGATAAAACTACACCCAATCAGTGCCGGTTTTATGATGCCTTTCAAGTCAGCTATTCTGCCTAAAAATGGGCTTACCAGCCCGATGAATAGCGTGGTGATGGCTACCATCTGTGACCAGTATATACTGCCTTGTTCTGGCATGATCTGGGTAGTGAAATAGACAGAAATAAGAAAGGTGGCATGCAATGTCGGGACAGGCGAAGATGCCCAGTCATATAACATCCAGCTGATATTGGCTTTGGTAAAAATAGGTCTGTTTTCAGCCATCTAGATTTTCCTATCCAGAACAGGCTAGTCAATCGGCTATTTTATCATACTGTCCTACAAAAATGGCTGATGATGCCTGATAATTTGTATAACTGAATGCTAATTTTCATCACAATGGTCTAGAATTCATAGCATTGCAGTGCAGATACACCACATCCTAGCTTATCTCGTCCACCTAGTCCGGTAAGTTCAATCACGCATACAGCCCCTGCCAGAATGCCGCCTGCCTGTTCAATTAGCCGCGCGCCAGCTGTCAAGGTGCCGCCGGTTGCCAGTAAATCATCACATAATACTACGCGTTTATTCTTGATTGCTCTGCTGGCCTGAATAGATAATCTTGCTTCGCCATATTCAAGCGCATAGCTTGTTTCAATAACCTTGCCCGGCAATTTACCAGCCTTTCTGATCATCACCGTACCACAGCCGAGCGCCAGTGCTAGCGGCATTGAAAACAGAAAGCCCCTAGCATCAATTCCGGCAATGATATCTGGCTGATATGTTTTTGCCAGCCCTACCATTTCGTCTATCATCTTGGATAAAGTATCTGCATCTTCGAGTGCCGGACTGATATCATAAAAGGTGATGCCTTCTTTTGGAAAGCCCGGTGTTTTCGAGATATGTTCATCAAGATTAAGAGTCATATTAACGCGCCAATTTACCAGTATTAATGGGCTTTTTTCTCCAGCCTACGTGCGTGCAAAATAGGTTCGGTATAGCCAGAAGGCTGGCTACACCCTTCAAATACTAGGTCGCAAGCTGCCTTAAAAGCAATAGAACTGTCAAAATTATCTGCCATATTTTCATAGGCAGAATCATCTTTATTCTGGTCATCCACAATTTTTGCCATTTTCTTCATCACGGCCATGACCTGTTCTTTGGTGCAGATACCATGATATAGCCAGTTGGCAATATGCTGAGATGATATGCGCAAAGTTGCCCTGTCTTCCATCAGCCCGATATTGTTAATATCTGGCACTTTAGAACAACCAATGCCCTGATCAATCCAGCGCACCACATAGCCTAAAATACCTTGTGCATTATTTTCAAGTTCCTGCTGGATATCATCCTGTGACCAGTTAGGCCGGCTTGCTACCGGAATGGTCAGAATATCATCAAGAGAGGCGCGGCGATTGCCTGTTAGCTCTGCCTGACGTGCAAATACGTCAATCTGGTGATAATGCAAAGCATGCAAACTGGCGGCTGTTGGCGATGGCACCCATGCACAATTTGCCCCTGATTGCGGATGTCCGATTTTCTGGCTCATCATCTCTGCCATCATGTCAGGCATCGCCCACATGCCTTTGCCAATTTGCGCCTTTCCTGAAAATCCGCAGGCCAGCCCGATATCTACATTCCAGTTTTCATATGCCCCAATCCATGCGGCCTGTTTCATATCTGCTTTGCGTATCATTGGCCCTGCCGCCATCGAGGTGTGAATTTCATCACCTGTTCTATCCAGAAAGCCTGTATTGATAAACACAACGCGCGTGGCGGCGGCATGGATACAGGCTTTCAGATTTACAGTTGTGCGGCGTTCTTCATCCATAATGCCAATTTTGATAGTGTTTTCTGCCAGCCCCAGAAGCTTCTCAACTTCTGTGAAAATCTCGCAGGCAAACCCAACTTCTTCAGGGCCATGCATTTTGGGTTTCACGATATAGACAGACCCTGTGCGTGAATTGCCTTTGCGTGTGCTATCAGGCATGGCGGCAAGTACAGTCATAAAACCATCCAGAATCACTTCTGGAATTTCACTACCA
>Ga0181582_10003125_pt1 | contig 13298 bp, 8 predicted proteins | sample 071ome_32_FD_132438 | JGI IMG/M metagenome (GOLD analysis project Ga0181582, IMG submission 132438) | Coastal salt marsh microbial communities from the Groves Creek Marsh, Skidaway Island, Georgia - 071405AT metaG (megahit assembly) | ecosystem: Environmental > Aquatic > Marine > Intertidal zone...
AGCTCGGAGAGCTCGCGTCCGAGGGTACCGAGCATGGTCAGGACGCTGCGAAGCTGTTCCGCGACGTCGTCGTCCGCTGCCGGTTCGAGCGCCCCGTCCTCGCCGAGGCGCACCGGCCCCTCTCCCGGGGGCGCGAGCGGCTCCAGCCGCTCCAGCAGCCCGTCCAGCGCCGCCCGTCCTCGCGATAGTGCGGGGCGCACGCGGTTCTCGAGCCGTTCACGGATCTCGTGACCGGTCTCCGTTCCGCCCACGGCTTCGTGAATCGTGGTCAGGATCCCGCGCCCTCGTCGATCGAGACGTGAGATCGCGCGGTACATCCCGCGGCGCGTGATCTCGACACCCAAGTGGGAGGTGGCGGCATCCTCCACGTTGTGAGCCTCATCCAGAATTACACGCTTGTACGCCGGCAGCACCGCGGCCTGCGTGTAGTTCGCGGTGGCGCGTCGCACGGCCAGGTCGGTGAACAGCAGGTGGTGGTTCACCACCAGCAGTTCCGCAGACGCCGCCTTGCGCCGTGAAGCCTGGTAAAAGCAGGCCTGAAAGTGCGGGCATCGGGCGCGAAGACATATGTCGGGATCGCTGCGGACCTCCTCCCAGGTATCGTCCGACGGGCGAAAGCCGAGATCCGACAGCGAGCCGTCCTCGGTCGTGTTGATCCACTCCAGCAGGGCGCGCATCTCGTCCGTCCGGTCCTCCTCGAACAGCGTACCCTGGCTCTCCGCAGCCAGTTGAGCCCGACGGATCGAGATGTAATTCCCACGCCCCTTCACGAGTGCCCAGCGTACGTCTCCGAGCAGGCTCTGGACGAGAGGAAGGTCCTTTTCGGCCAGCTGTTCCTGAAGGTTGATCGTGTTGGTGGACACGACCGTCCGCTCGGCGTTCTCCTGAGCCCAGCGCACGGCCGGCAGGAGATACGCGAGGGATTTACCCGTCCCCGTACCGGCTTCGACGATCGAGATCCCTCCGGCGTTGAACCGGTCCACGATCGCCGCCAGCATATCTCGCTGCCCCGGGCGGTCCTCGTAGCCGCCGAACCGCGTGGAGAGCGCCCCCCCTGGGGCGAGCACGGCATCCAGCTCGGCCGAGCGAAGAAGGACCCGCTCTCGCGGCCTCGGCGGTTCGACGACTACGTACAGCTCGTTTGCCTCGTTGTCGATGATCGCCGTGCCGATCCCCTGATCGTACAGGAGCCCCGCGACGTGCATGTCAGCATCCGAAGGCTCCAGCACTCCACTCGGATGGTTGTGCAGCATCACGCTCCCCTCCTTCGCATCCCGCGCCGCGACCAGCACCGCCTCGAAGTTGCCCCGTGCGACCGCGCGCGGATCTCGGACGACCCGTTGCTCATCGACGTCGGCGAGGAAGCAGACTTCCCTGCCCCCGGCCCGATCGATCTCGGCTCTCAGGCGGGCGCTTGCGTCGGCGGACAGCGACAAGGGGAGGACCGGTGGGGCTTCCCTACCCGGCCCGTCCTCCGTACCGCCCGCGGCGTCGTCTGCCGGTTCGAGACCGTCCACCCCGAAGAGCGCCCCCACAGGGACCGTCATCGGGAAGCCCTCGGGGATCTCCGAACTCAAGTCTTGAGCTTCTGCTTCTTGGCCGCCGGAAACAGGACGTTGTTGAGGATCAGCCGATACCCCGGCGAGTTGGGGTGCAGCGCCAGGTCCGTCTGCGGATCACCGATCTGATGCTCCGCGTCCTCGGGATCATGCCCACCAAAATACGTGAACGTCCCCTCGCCGAGGTTGCCATGAACGTACTTGGCCCAATCGCCCTCCTGAGCGAGCACGATCGTGCCGGACTTCAGGCGATCCTGACGGAACGACGTCGTGAGACCGTAGAAATCGGGGACCACGGCTTCGTGGTTCTGAGTCAGCATCGACGGGACGGGATCGAACTTCGCCGAGAAGTCGAACAGCGTGTACACACCCAGCTCGTTACGCCACGGCGTGTTCACCTGATGCCCGTCGATGTCGGAGAATGCGTTCACGGAGGGCGCGATCTGAACCTGCGCATCGGTGAACGCCATCGCCTGGCTCCAATCCATCCTCGTCGATGCGTTCGGATCCGGCGGCGTACCGTCCGAATACGCCGCCGCGATGTCGGCGCTGTGAGCCGCGAGGGCCAACTCGAGTGTTTCGGTCGCGGAGCACATCGCGAAGAGGAAGCCCCCATCCTCGACGTACTGTCGAATGGTCGCGGCCACGTGCTTCTTCAGGGCGGGCACGTCCGCAAAGCCGCCCTGACGGGCAATTTCCTGATTCCGGGCGACCTCTTCCTGAAGCCACGGAGCCCCGGAGTACGTCAGGAAGAACTTCGAGTACTGACCCGTGAAGTCTTCGTGATGAAGGTGGATCCACTCATACTCCGACAGATCGCCGTCCAGAACGTCGCTGTCCCAGATCTTGTCGTAGTCGATCCCGGCGTACTCGAGCGCCATCGTGACGGCATCGTCCCACGGCGTCGAATTCGGCGGGGTGTAGACCGCAACGCGCGGCGCCCGCTCGAGGGGCACGGCCTCCATGTTCGACGTCGCGACCGTCGCACGCATCCGTGCTTCGGCGGATGCGTCCATCGGTTCGATGCTCACGCCCCGGAACGCCGCTTCACGTCGAATGTCTTCGCGGTCCGGGACAAGGAACGACCCACCCCGGTAGTTCAGCAGCCACTCCGACTTTTCCTGCTGCTCGAGGGTCCAGTACGCCAGTCCGTACGCCTTGAGATGGTCCTGCTGAGAGCGGTCCATCGGGACGAGGAGCCACTGGGCGGACACGCCCGCCGGCACCCCCAGGGCGATCAGCGTCAGAAACAGTGCGCGCAGTCCGCGGAACCTCGACGTCATGCTCGTCATCCGCCCCGCCCCCGGAGTCGCTGCAGCTCCACACGCGCGTCGGGGACGACCGCGGCATTGGGACGGTTCATGATCAGATCCTCGAGAAGGCGGATCGCCTCGTCGAGTCCGCGCGGCGTTCTGGCCCGATAACGTGCGAGCGCGAGAGACGCTTCGGCCACCTCCGGCGCATCGGGGTGCTCCGAGATCAGGACCGCACGGATGTCGGCGGCTACGGCCCCCTCGTCACCGTCGGCGGCGATCCGCGCGGCCTCGGCGAGAACCAGAGGTGCTTCGGCCTTCTCGACCTGGTCGGCGGCCTCGGCGAGCCCCAACGCGGCCTCCCGGTGGCGACCGTGATGCGCCTTCACGCCGGCGTCGGCAAGCGCCTCGGCTCCCGGAGCGGACAACCTCCCGAGGAGTCCGGCGAACTGGATCACGGCCGTCGCATCGGACGGGGGCAGCCCCGTCAGCGCGAGAAGCAGGGCGGAGCGCCCCGCCTCGATCGCCCCCTCGGCAAGGAGCAGGTACGCGCGCTGCAACGAGCTCTTGGGACCCTCGACACCGTCCAGTACCGCGACGGCCCCTTCCGAGTCACCGCGGGACTGCAAAACCCCGGCCACGGTCGCCGCGAGGTCGTCGATCTCGGGGGCGTTGGGGAAATCATCCCTGAATGCGGCCAGCATCGACCGGAGTTCGTCCGGCGTGGACCGACTGCTCTCCAGCCGGATGACCTGGGCCGTCGCGCGACGACGGTCCACCGAACCGGGAGAAAAGGAGTCGGCGACCCGCCGCTGAGCGTCCACAGCCGTGGCCGTATCCCCGGCCGCGAGTGCGACGTCGATGATGCGTTGATCGAACTGGCGGCGCTCGGCCGGACTCGCCGCTCCCGCTCCGAGTTCGTCGTAGGCCCACGAGGCCACATCCGTCATCCCCGCGTCCCGCGCTCGACGGGCCGCGTCCGCCAGGAAGGTGGTGCGTGCGCGACCATCCAGGTCCGACGACACGTCCTGAACCAGCTCCAGTGCGACGTCATCCACGCCCAGATCCAGCGCCACCCGGGCGGCCGCTCTGCGCCGAGGGAGCATCGGCGAGGTCGAGAGCCGCTCGACCACTCGACGGGCCGCCTCCTCAGTCCCCTCGGTCAGCCCCTGCACCCGCCGGGTCACGGTCGACACCTGCGCGGCATCGTCCCCCACCGCTACCGCCCATTCATCCGCTGCGTCGATGGGATGGCCGGTCGCGGCAAGCAGATCTCCGATCTCCATGGCGAGCGCCCCGGGGCCGACCGCGTCCCGCCCCGTCCGGAACACGTCCAGCGCCTCCTCCGCCCCGAAGGCCCGCTCGAAGGCGCGCCCGATTTCCCGGTAGGCGACCTCACTCTCCGGCTCGGCATCCAGCCATACGTCGGCTTCCCGGCGAACGGCGGCGAGCGAATCGACTTCGGTGAGAACGCGAAGCTTCAGATATCGGACCCCGGACGACGAGGGATCTTCTTCGAGGAACGCATCGACCGCCGGCAGGATCCGGATGATCTCACCCTGATTCCGAAGGACCCGCTCCAGCGCGAAGAGGCCACCGGACGAGCTCGGGCTCTCCTCGAGCAACTCGCGGAGAACCGCCTCCGCACCGGCGTAGTCACCCCGGGACTCGAGGGCCGAAGCCGACCGGAGGCGCTGAGCATCCGAACTGCGCATTCGGATCTGCGCATCGAGGGCGGCAGGAGCGGAGACCAGTGCACACACGACGGCGAGCAGGGCGCGGTTCATGAGCCGCCTCCGGGGCGAGCGCGGTTCAGTCGCTCGAAGTACTGCAGGACGAGTTGGCGGACAGCAGGGCTCAACTGCTGGAGCTGAGCTCCATCGGGAATCTCGTAGCGCATGATCCCCATCTGATCGGCGGTCAGCGACATCACCTGTCCGCGCTCGAACTCCTCGGGCGCCTCGGATTCCCGCTCCTCACTGAACTCTTCACGTTCAAGTGAGCGGCCGGCATCGAGGAGTCGGTGGAAGAGCCGTTCCTGTCGCTGGATCATCTCGGGGGTCAGTCGACCCTGCGTCGCCATCTCCTCGGCAATCGCCCGGGCCTCCTGCGCCAGCTGCTGCAGGTCACCCAGCGACTCCTCCGCACCGGGCTCGTCGGCCAGGTCACCGAGATCGCTCGCCACGGACTGCTGGCCCTCGGACATCTGCTGCATCTGCTGCTGCATCGCCTGTTCGCCGAGCTGCATCGGCATGAGCTGGGTGGACTGGTTCATGATGTCACCCTGCTGCTGAGCGAGCTGCTCCAGCTGCTCGGAGACCTCCTCTCCACCCTGTCCCTGTCCCTGCTGCCCCATTTGTTCGGCGTTCGCGATCGCCATCAGAGCGAGTTGGTTCAGGTCGCCGATCGCCTGCTCGGCCTGGGCTGTCGCGGACGGCGTGCCTCCCCGGCGTCCCTCCATCGCCTCGATGGTGTTCTGCAGAGACTCCATGGCGAGCCCCATCTGTGCCGAAAGCTCACGGTTCTCGCCCATCGCGCCTTCGGTCGCGAGCTGCAGGTTCTCGGCGATGTTCTGAACGCCCTGAAGCATCGACGCCTGCTCGGCCCGCATACCGGCGAGCTGATCCTGGTTCGCCCCCTGCATCCGCTCGCTGAGCTGGTTCTGGCGACGCGCGAGTGAGAGAGCGTCGTCGGCGGTCTGCATCATGGCGCGCTGGATCTTTTCCATCTGCTGCTGCGCCATCTCCACCATCGCCTGCTGCATCTCCTGCGCCGCCTCCTGCATCTCGTCCGCGGCCTGCTGCGCCTCCTCGCCGGCCTCCCGGCTGTCTCCCTGCTGCGCTTGCTGCTGCGCCTCCTGCATGCGCTCCCGTGCCTCTGCTGAGCGCTCACGCGCTTCCTGAACGCCCTGCGACGCTTCCTGCTCACCCATCTCGGCGAGTCGTTCCTCGAGGGACGCCATATTCTCTTCGAGTGCCGCTGCCTGACGCTCGAGATCCTGCTGCTGCTGGGCACGCAGCTCGGGATCGTCACCCTCCTTCATCGCATCGGCGAGCGCCTGCTCCTGGCGTGCCAGTTCTTCCACTTCACTCGTGGTCGCGCGGAAGTCCTGCTCGAGCGCAGCCCTCCTGAAGCGCTCCAGCGCCTCCTCGAGCCGATCACGCAGTTCCTCCTGCTCCCCGGCCATCTCTTCGAGCGCCTGATTCGCGTCGGTCATGTTCTCCTGCTCGAGCGCGTCGGCCATCTCTTCCATCCGCCGCTGCAGCTCGTCGCCCGTCATCTGCTGCAGCATCTCCTGCAGTTCTTCGAGCTGCCGTCGAAGCTCCGGGTCGGCCTGTCCGGCCTCCTCCATCATCTGCTCGAGGGCTTCCATCTCCTGACGCATCGAATCGACCGCAGCATTCATCTGCCGCTGTTCCTCGAGCGCCGCCTCCAGTTCCTCTCTCTGTTGGAACTGGGCCTCTTCCTCCTGCCCTTCCTCCTGCCCCCTCGGAGTGGCGCTCTCGAGCGCCTGCTCCCGGTTCTCGGTGGCCTGACGCTCTGCGTCGGCGGCCAGTTCCTCGAGCCGGTCCGCTACATCCTCGAACGCGTCCTCCGCCTCTCGGCGCAGCTCGGCGGCATCGGGCATGCGGAGCACGTACTCGTCCGACACCGTCACCTGTCCTGCCGGGCTGTTGTCCGTGGCCCGAGCGTGGTAGCGAACCGTGTCCCCGGGCAGCAGTCCCCAGCTGCGCAGGTCGAGTAACGGGCGAGCGAGAATCGCTCGCTGTCCCCCGGCATCGAAGCCCTGTGCGACGGGCTCCATGCGCTCGCCGAACGAGGTCACCCGGTACGCCACGAGCTCGATGCGACGCAGACCGTAGTCGTCTGCGCTCTCGAGCAGAAGCGGCTGCCGGAAGTTGAGCGGCATGACCGTGTCGCGGCCGGGCACCGGAATGCGGATCTCGGGGGCCGCGTCGGAGACGACGGTGACATCGACCGGCTCCGGCTGAATTTCGGCGGCGCCCCCCATTTGATCGCGGAAGACCCATTCGAAGGATCCGCTCACGTCGGGAGCCCATTGCGCCCGGAAGTTCGCCTCCTCGATCTCGAACGAGAGCGCCTCGGCTCCGGTCGAGTCGACGAGTTGCACCGAGGAGAGCGGACGACTGGTCAGCCCCTCGAACACCACGGTCGAGCCCGCGGGAAGCCTGAGAGGCGGCGGGTCGCCGCGGTACTCATCGGCGGGGATCCCGGTATGAGGGGGATACGCCACGCTGAGGACCATATCGCTCACGAAGAGCGGGTCGACCGGCACAATACCGTACGTGGGGGACTCGTTCCCGGCTCGGTCGAGGACACGGTACTCGATGTCGGCCGAGACCGTCCGGAACGTGTACCTGGCCCGACCGTCGACCACGTCGAGGGACTCCGAGCGGGCGATATCGCCTGCGGCCTGCCACGCCACGTCGATCGTCTGCCGTCCCGCCGCCGAGATGTCGAGTTCGACGTCCGTGCCCCGCAGGACCTCGATATCCCCGGGCTGCACCACGAGCGGGGGAAGCACGGGATCCCTCAGCGTCGCAATGGGCGACATGACACCTCGCACCGCGTGTCCGGTGCGCGCCGGTGAGATCACAGTGAGTCCCGCGAGAACGACCGCGACGACCGACAGAAACCCGAGCCCACGCCGACTCCAGAGCCGGGCCGACTCGGCGATTCGGCCCGCGAGATCCTCCTCGGATCGTCCCTCCAGATCACGGACCACGCCGAAGACGGCGCGACCCGCTAGCGCGCTCGACACCCCCTCCGGCGTGCGGCGAGAAAGCTCGAGCGCACCCGCCACGAGTCCGGACCGAATGCCGGCAGCTTCCTCGATACTGGACGCCAGGCGCGCCTCGGACAGCCGTCCCAGCCATCGCCGCAAACCGACCCAGCCCCCCAGGACGAGGGTCACGGCGACCATGTCGAGCACGGCCGGCGTGTCGCTGCCCTGCACGAAGCCCCCCGGACCCGCGAAGCCCCAGGCAACAACGAGCAGCACCACGATCCCTCCGGCGACCCACACCGCCACCACCCCGCCTGCCCTTCGGGCTACCCAGCCCCGTACGGCGGAGACGCGGCCCTGCAGCTGCTGCGACGCCGGACTCACGAAGCGGCCTGCCCCAGAGCGAAGAGGAAGAGGTTCACACCCATGCGGATCGCCGCCTCACGTATCTCCGCCGTGTCCTCATGCACACCTTCGTCTTCCCAGCCGTCTCCCAGGTCGGACTCGTACGTATAGAAGACGAGCATCCGACCCTCGAGGAAGATGCCGAAGGCCTGCGGAGGGTGTCCGTCGTGCTCGTGAATCTTCGGCAGCCCCTCCGGGAAGTCGTAGAAGGTCGAAAAGACGGGGTGTTCGGGTGGGATCTCTGTGAGCTCTGCGTCCGGGAAGATCTGGGCGATCTCCGTGCGAAAGCTCTCGTCGAGTCCGTAGTTGTCGTCAGCGTGCAGGAAGCCGCCCGAAAGGAGGTAGTCGCGAAGCGCCGTCCGCTCGGCCGGCGTGAACTCGACGTTCCCGTGGCCGGTCATATACAGGTACGGATAGTCACGCAGCGCCGGATCCAGCGCGGTGACGCTGACGTCCCTCCGCGACGTCGGGAGTCCCGTCCGCTCGCGGAGCGCCTCGAGCAGGTTCGGTAGCGACGACGGGTTCGCATACCAGTCGCCACCACCATCGTACTGAAGTCGCGCGATGGTGATGGAGTCCGGCGCGGTCGTCACGGTGATCGGTGACGCCGTGACGGCCATCAGGGCGAGCAGGATCGAGTTCATTCGTCGGTCACGGAATCCTCAAGATCGTGCACGATACGGTACGCCAGATTTCGCGCCAGACCATGACGCTCCGCGACTTCCCGAGCGACCGCCGAGGGGCGTGCCCCGGCCCGAAGACGCTCGGTCGCGAGGGCCCGGGCACGGTCCACTTCCGCCTCCGCATCTTCGGTCTCTCCTGCGGGCGCAACCACGACCGTCACCTCCCCGCGGGGCGTATGCTCCTGGTAATGGCGAAGGGCCTCGGGCAGAGTCCCGCGCACGAATTCCTCGTGAAGCTTGGTCACTTCGCGGGCCACGCAGACCCGGCGCTCGGGTCCGCATCGAGACCCGAGGTCCTCCAGGAGGCGCACCAATCTCTGAGGTGACTCAAACAGAATCACCGTCTCCCGACTCTCCGCTACGCGCGCGAGGTCGGCATCCCGATCCCGACCCTTCCGGGCGGGGAAGCCGAGGAAGGTGAAGCGTTCCGCGGGAAGACCCGAGGCCACCAGCGCGGCCAGCGGAGCGCTCGGCCCCGGGATCGGCGTAACCGAGTGCCCCGCCGCCACCACGGCATCCACGACGCGCTCCCCGGGATCGGATACGAGCGGCGTGCCGGCGTCGGTAACGAGTGCGAGATCTTCGCCACCGTCGAGCCAGCCTACGATCTGCTCGGCACGCCCTCGTTCGTTGTGTTCGTGTACCGACACGAGGACGGCCTCGGACCCTGCGCGCTCGGCAAGAACGCGCGAACGACGGGTGTCTTCCGCCAGAATGCGGGACACGGTCCGAAGAACCTCCCCAGCGCGCGGCGAGAGGTCGTCCAGATTCCCGATCGGAGTGCTGACGAGGTAGAGAGTGGCCACAGGGAAAGATAGCGTCGTGGCCCCACGAGAACGGGGTCGGTGGACGAATCCACCGACCCCGGCCGGGGCGAAGGCAGCGCCCCGATGCGGTCAGGCCCTAGAGGTGCTCGAGGACCTTGTTCTCGTACATCGCCTTCGGACCGGCGCCAATGACCTGGTCGACCAGTTCGCCGTTCTTGAAGAAGAGGACTGCCGGGATCGACCGGACGGCGAAGCGCGCGGACGTCGCCGGATTGTGGTCGACATTCAGCTTGCCGACCTTCAGGCCCTTCTCCTGATACTCGCTCGCGAGTTCGTCCACCGCCGGTGCAATCATCCGGCACGGGCCACACCATTCGGCCCAGAAATCGACCATGTACAGCCCGTCGCCGCTCTCGATTTCCTCGGCGAAGTTCTGATCCGTAATGTCGTTGACCACATCGCTTGCCATTTCGGCTCTCCTTGTAGCGTGTCCGGGCGCGCCGTACGATCCGGCCGTCACCCGCTGACCCGTTCCGAAACCCACCGGTTCAGGCCATCCATGATGTATTCTCCGTCGGCGAACCCGCTCGATCACGTCGCGATCGCCGTTCACTCCATCGAAGATAGTGCCAGCGTCTTCGAACTCCTCTCGGGCGAGACGTGTTCCCCGACCGAGACGCTGGAAGCCCAGGGCGTTCGTGTCGCCTTCGTCGGCTTCATCGAACTGCTCGAGCCCCTCTCGCCCGACACCACCGTTGGCCGCTTTCTGGAACGCAGAGGCCAGGGCCTCCATCATATCGCCTACCGAACGAACGACATCTCGACCGAACTGTCCAGACTCGCTGCCGACGGCGTCCACCTGATCGACGAAGAACCTCGACTCGGGGCCAACGGACACCTCGTCGCATTTGTGCACCCCAAGAGTAGCGCGGGGATCCTCACGGAGCTGGTGCAGCACACGGACTGAGCGTCCGAGAACCGGATCAGCGGGCGGCCATCACCGCCTGGAGATCCACCTGCTCGACGAGCCAGCGGCCGTCATCCGTCTGCACCACCACGAACGGAACGTCTCTCGCGTCCGCGCCATCGGGCGTCGTCAGGTCGACCATGATCCGCGTGGCCGGAACGGTTCGCCCGGCAACGCGCGACTCGCCCGTGATCCGGTAGTCCTGATGCTCGAGGATCGACGCGATCGCATCCATTCGGATCTCGACGTCTTGTTTCTTGACGCACGGCATACCACCGAACCAGCTCCCGATCTTCTTGAACGCGCACCCGAACGTGCTGCCCGTCTCCATCGCCGATCCCTCGGACGTACCGAAAATGCGGCCCATCGCCCGGACGTCGTGCTGATTCGCGGCGGAAAGGAAACGTTCGACGGAAAGCTGTGCCCCGATCTGAGCCCCGGGAGGAGCCTCCATGACGACCGTCGTGCACGCAGTCGGTCCCGCGAGGGCGAGGGTCACCAGGGCGATCATCCTCAGTTCAGTCATCGGAGTCCTCTCGAGGGTCCAGCGAGGTGTCGTTCGAATCTCTTCAAATGACGTCCCCAGTGAAAGTCTTTTCTTCGCCCTTCCTTCGGGGGTACGGGCCCGGCTTTGGCCGGGCCCGCCAATCCCCTATGCTTCAGCTGCAACGGAGCGATCGGCCGGCGCGAGGACGGCCGGCGGAACGACGTCGAACGCGAGGGTCGAACGGTCCTCACCGACCCGTACGTGGACCGTCGTGCCCTCCGCGACCTCCTCGTCCAGCAGCAGCATGGCGAGTGGGTCCTGCAGGGAGCGCTGAATCGCGCGTTTGAGCGGCCGGGCACCGAAGACCGGATCGTACCCGGCTTCGGCGAGAAAGGCCTTCGCCTCATCCGAAACGTCCAGCTCCACCCCTGCCTCGGACGCGAGCCTTCCCACCCGAGCGAGCTGAATGTCGACGATCCGGCGTAGTTCCTCCTGCGCGAGCGGGCGGAAGACCACGATATCGTCGACCCGGTTCAGAAACTCGGGACGGAAATGGCGGTGCAGCTGCCCCCGGACCCGAGCTTCGACCTCGTCCCACGCCCCTTCCGTGCCGGCCTCCAGAATGTCCTGGCTGCCGATGTTGGAGGTCATGAGGACGATGACGTTCCGGAAATCCACCGTACGCCCCTGGGCGTCCGTCAGCCGTCCGTCGTCGAGGATCTGCAGGAGGACATTGAACACATCCGGATGTGCCTTCTCGATCTCGTCGAAGAGAACGACCGCGTGTGGGCGTCGACGCACTGCCTCGGTCAGCTGGCCTCCCTCGTCGTAGCCGACGTATCCGGGAGGCGCCCCGATCAGTCGCGCAACCGCGTGCTTCTCCATGTACTCGGACATGTCGATGCGCACGAGCGCGCGCTCGTCGTCGAAGATGAACTCCGCGAGCGCCTTCGCCGTCTCCGTTTTCCCCACGCCGGTCGGACCGAGGAAGATGAACGAGCCGACTGGCCGGTTCGGGTCCTGGAGCCCGGCTCTCGAACGCCGCACGGCGTTCGACACCGCGACGATCGCCTCGCCCTGGCCGATGACACGCTCGCCGAGGTGCTCCTCGAGCTGCGTGAGCCGCTGCCGCTCCGACTCCATGAGCCTCGTCACCGGAATTCCAGTCCACTCACCCACGACGGCCGCGATGTCGTCCGGCTCGACCTCCTCCTTCAGGTATTTGTGCTCCTTCTGGAGTTCGGCCAACCGTTCCGCGGCCTTCTCGATGGACTCCTCCGCCTGCGGAATCTCCCCGTAGTTGATCTCGGCAGAGCGGTTCAGGTCACCGGTCCGCGTCGCACGGTCTGCCTCGACTCGAAGCTCCTCCACTTTCGTCCTGAGCGCCTGGATCTCTTCGATCACGTCTTTCTCCGCCTGCCAGCGCGCCTTCATGCCCTGACTCTTCTCGCGAAGCTCGGCAAGCTCGGACTCGATCGCCTTCTTCCGCTCACCGGCCGCCCCCTCCGACTCGTTGTGGAGCGCCTGGCGCTCGATCTCCAGCTGGATGATGCGACGCTCGACTTCGTCGATCTCCTGCGGCAGAGAATCGATCTCGATCCGCAACCGGCTCGACGCCTCGTCGATCAGATCGATCGCCTTGTCGGGCAGGAAGCGTCCACCGATGTATCGATCCGACAGCTTCGCCGCCGCGATGATGGCGTCATCGGTGATGCGCACACCGTGATGGACCTCGTACCGCTCCTTGAGCCCCCGAAGAATCGCCACCGAGTCCTCGACGGACGGTGGTGCCACGAACACCGGCTGGAATCGCCGCTCGAGCGCCGGATCCTTTTCGATGTGCTTCCGATACTCGTCGAGCGTGGTGGCTCCGACCATCCGGAGTTCCCCCCGCGCGAGCGCGGGCTTCAGCATGTTCCCTGCGTCGACCGCCCCTTCTCCTCCACCGGCACCGACCACCGTGTGCATCTCATCAATGAAGACGACGTATCGACCGTCGCCCTCGGTGATCTCCTTCAGAACGGCCTTCAGCCGCTCCTCGAATTCTCCCCGGTACTTGGCCCCGGCGAGCATCGAGCCGATATCGAGCTCGAGAAGCTTCTTGTCCGCCAGAGACGTGGGTACGTCGCCCTCCACCATGCGCTGGGCGAGGCCCTCGACGATCGCCGTCTTTCCGACGCCGGGCTCACCGATCAGGACCGGATTGTTCTTCGTGCGACGAGCCAGAACCTTGATGACGCGGCGGATCTCCTCATCCCGGCCGATCACCGGGTCGAGCTTCCCACGCCGGGCCTGCTCGGTCAGGTCACGTGAAAATCGCGCCAGGGCTCGATAGCTGTCCTCGGGCGTATCGTCGGTCACGCGGTGGGAGCCACGGACCGACTCGAGCGCCTCACGCACGGCAGCGAGGGTCGCACCAGCATCGCGCAA
>Ga0181582_10003132_pt1 | contig 13286 bp, 9 predicted proteins | sample 071ome_32_FD_132438 | JGI IMG/M metagenome (GOLD analysis project Ga0181582, IMG submission 132438) | Coastal salt marsh microbial communities from the Groves Creek Marsh, Skidaway Island, Georgia - 071405AT metaG (megahit assembly) | ecosystem: Environmental > Aquatic > Marine > Intertidal zone...
AGACTTCCCGCTGAAGATGCCGGTCGGTTTGACCAGCAGAACAATCACAAGGATGACGAATGACACGGCGAATTTGTAATCCGTCGAAAGAAACTGAACCAGCGTGTCGGGCGCCATCGATTCCGGCACCAGATAGGTCACCACACGTTTATAGGCAAAGGTGACGAACAGCTCGGAAAAAGCGATGACAAAGCCACCGGCGATGGCGCCAATCGGATTACCCACCCCGCCGACAATCGCGGCGGCGAAGATCGGCAACAGAAGCTGCAGATAGACAAAGGGCTTGAAGCTCTTGTCCAGCCCGTACAGCGTGCCGGCGATGGTCGCCAGCGCGGCCGTCATGATCCAGGCAATCATCACCACCCGGTCCGGATTGATCCCCGACAGCAGCGCCAGATCCTCGTTGTCAGAAAAGGCGCGCATTGATTTGCCGGTGCGGGTTCGGTTCAGGAACCAGAAGACCGCCGCGACAGTGATGATGGCGGTCACGACGGTCACCACCTGGGTTGTCTTGATGGCCAGCCCCTCATTCAAACCCGTCATGTTCTTGAATTCCCGCGCCTTGATGATAAAGCGCTGGCCATCGGCGAAGACCTGGTCGCGCGGGCCAATGACGAACCGGATCAGCCCGTTATAGACAAACATCACCCCGACCGAGACAATGAGATAGATCACGCCTGACGCCTTCTGGCGGCGGTAATAGCGATAAACCAGCCGGTCCGTGACCAGACACAGGATGATGGCGGCGAAAATACCGACGGGAAGCGCCAGCAGCGCGGTCGGCAGCGGGCCAAAGCCGATTCCAGCGCTCTGCAGCCCCCAGGTGGCCAGGATCACGAACATGGTGCCGATGGCCATCGTCTCGCCATGCGCGAAGTTCGAGAATCGCAATACAGCATAGACAAGCGTTACCCCAAGGGCACCAAGCGCCAGCTGGCTGCCATAGGCAAGGCCCGGCACGATGACGAAATTGGCCAGGATCACAAGGGCGTTCAGGACATCGCTCATCTCACCCTCCCAGAAACGCCCGCCGCACCTCGGGGTCGGCCATGAGGGCCGCGCCAGTGTCGGTATAGGCGTTGCGCCCCTGCACCAGAACATAACCGCGGTCGGCGATATTCAGCGCCTGCTTGGCGTTCTGTTCGACCATCAGAATGGCAATCCCGGTCTGCGCCACCTCGATGATGCGGTCAAACAACTCGTCCATGACGATCGGCGACACACCTGCCGTCGGCTCGTCAAGCATCAGGATTTTCGGCTGTGTCATCAGCGCCCGACCCACCGCCACCTGCTGGCGCTGGCCACCCGAAAGTTCTCCCGCCGGCTGGGCGCGTTTCTCATGCAGGATCGGGAAAAGGTCGAAGACCTGCCGCATCGTTGTGGCGATGTCATCGCGGCGGATGAAGGCCCCCATTTCAAGGTTTTCTTCAACCGTCATGCTGGTGAAGACATTGTTTGTCTGCGGCACGAACCCCATGCCGCGAAGAACACGTTCCTGCGGCTTCAGCCGTGAGATATCCTCGCCCTCCAGTAGCACCCGCCCCTCGCGCAGGCCCAGCATGCCGAACATCGCCTTCATCGCCGTCGATTTGCCGGCTCCGTTCGGCCCGACGACCACGGCAATCTCACCCGGCTCAACGCCAATGGTGCAGCCATGCAGGATATCGGCGCCGCCATAGCCGCAGACCATCTCCTCACCGACCAGAAAGCTCATGACACAGCCCCCGCGCGTGGCCGGTTTTTCAGCCCGGTGCCAAGATAGGCCTCGATGACCTCTTCATTCGCGCGCACCTCGGCGGCAGTGCCGGTGGCAAGGACGGCGCCCTCGGCCATCACAATGACCGGATCGCACAGCCGCGAGATGAACTCCATGTCATGCTCGATCATGCAGAAGGTATAGCCGCGTTCGCTGTTGAGCCGCTGGATGGCGTCGCCGATAGTGCGCAGCAGGGTACGGTTCACGCCGGCGCCAACCTCGTCGAGAAACACGATCTTGGCATCGACCATCATGGTCCTGCCGAGTTCCAGCAGCTTTTTCTGCCCGCCTGACAGATTTCCGGCAAGCTCATCTGCCACCTGGTTGATCTGCAGGAACTCGATCACCTCATCGGCCTTGCGGCGAAGCGCGGCTTCCTCGGCGCGAACCCGCGCCGGGCGGAGCCATGCATCCATGAGCCGTTCCCCCGACTGGCCGCCCGGCACCAGCATCAGATTCTCGCGTACGGTCAGCGTCGAGAATTCATGCGCAATCTGGAATGTCCTCAGCATGCCCCTGGCGAACAGCTCATGCGGCGGCAGGCCGGTAATATCCTGACCATCCAGAAGCACCCGGCCCGATGTGGGGGCATGGAGTCCCGCAATCACATTGAACAGCGTCGTCTTGCCGGCACCGTTCGGACCGATCAGGCCGGTGATTGATCCGGGCGCAATCGACAGCGAAACATTGTCGACAGCCTTGATGCCTCCGAAATGCTTGGAGAGATTTTCAACGACAATCATGCGGCACCGGCACAGCCATCAGAGCGGACAGACATTCAAGACATTATACATAAAAGAAAAACGGCCCAGACAGAATGTCCGGGCCGTTCATGGATGTCTTGGCCCTAGCGGTAGCCAACGGTGGTGTTCTTGCCACCGTCGATCAGGATCTCGGCATAGCTTCCTGCCGACTCACCGGACCCGATCAGCTCAACAGCCGACGCGCCAACATAATCGACGTCGCCGCCACCGGCGATGATCTTCAGCGCCTTGGCAAGTTCACCCGGGTAGATCTTCTCACCCGGCGCGTTGGCGACCATCATGACCTTTTCCTTGTAGGAGGATGCGTCGGTCGAACCGGCGGCCTGCATGGCCATGATCAAAAGCGCAGCAGCGTCATAGGACTCGGCCGTGAACGGGCCATTGGCAAAGCCGGCGGCCTTTGCCATTTCATCAAGCATCTTCGCACCCGGGCTGTCGGTTCCCGGCAGCGTGCCGATGGACCCGTTGAGATCAGGGCCGATCGCCGCTGGCAGGGCATCACCGATCATGCCGTCGGGAAGGAAGAAGCTGTCGAACGCACCGGTGTCAAGCGACGACTGGATGATCATCTTGCCACCCTGGTCGAGATAACCGGCCACCACCAGCATGTCACCGCCGGCCTGCGACAGGGCCGCAACCTCGGCACTATAGTCGCCCTTGCCCTCTTCGTGAGCCGCGTTGATCGTCACGCCGCCACCAAGCTTTTCGTAATTCATCTGGATGCTGTCAGCCAGACCCTTGCCATAGTCGTTGTTGGTGTAGGTGATGGCGACGGATTTGATGCCCTTTTCCATCAGCATTTCAGCCACAACCTGGCCCTGACGCGCGTCAGAGGGCGCGGTGCGGAAGAACAGGCCTGAATCCTCCATGTCCGACAGCGCCGGCGAGGTTGCCGAAGGCGAAATCATCGCAACGCCCTTGGCCATGGCCACATTCTGCAGCGTGGCGATGGTCACGCCGGAGCAGTCGGCACCCATGATGCCGCTGACCCCGTCAGAGGTGATCAGACGCTCGGCTGCGGCGGTGGCCGCAGCTGCATCAACACAGGTCGAGTCCGCACGGACAGGGGAGACCGAGCTGCCACCCATGAACGCACCGGAGTCGGTGGCTTCCTTCATGGCGAGTTCGGCACCGGACGCCATGTCGGGCGTCAGCGATTCAATCGGGCCCGTAAAGCCGAGCAATACGCCGATCTTCACGTCTGCAGCCATCGCAGGTGTCGCGACAAGCGCCGACGCCATGGCCACCATAAGCAATTTCTTCATCAGGACCTCCAAAAGTGATGAGAATACCAGGCGGCAAGTAAAGGACAGGACGTGACCTCAAGGCAAGCAGGAATCCGCCCCTTTCGGGCTATATACCGACTGAACCGGCAGCTCGACCCTGCCCGGACAGCTTATCCCTGCTTTGGATAGCCCAATGTTTTCAACGCGGTGGTGATCTCGTCCAGAATGACCGGATCATCGATTGTCGCCGGCATGTTCCATTCGACGCCATCGGCGATTTTCGCCATGGTACCGCGAAGCACCTTGCCGGAGCGCGTTTTCGGTAGCCGGTCGATGGCAACGACAAGGTTGAATGCGGACACCCGGCCAACCCGCGTTTTCACCAGGTCTGTCGCCTCGGCGCAGACCTGATCGACCGGCTTGTCACAATTCGGATAGAGGCAGATCAGCCCCAGTGGCAACTGTCCCTTCAACTCGTCGGCAACACCGATGACCGCGCATTCCGCGACATCGGGATGTTCGGCCAGTACCTCTTCCAGTTGTCCGGTCGACAGCCGGTGGCCGGCGACATTGATGACATCATCGGTGCGCGCCATGATGTAGAGATACCCGTCCTCATCCTTGTAGCCGGCATCGCCGGTCTCGTAATAGCCCGGAAACGTGGTCAGATATTTCGCGATGAAAGCGGCGTCCGCGCCCCATATCGTGGGCAGGCAGGATGGCGGCAGCGGCAGCTTTACCGCGATGGCGCCAAGTTCGTTCACCGCCCGCACCGTGCCATCCTCGGCCAGGATGTCGATCTCATAGCCGGGCATCGGCACCGAGGGCGAGCCAAGCTTGACCGGCAGCGTCTCGATCCCAACCGGGTTGGCGCAGATCGACCAGCCGGTCTCGGTCTGCCACCAATGGTCGATCACCGGCACGCCAAGCTTGTCCTGCGCCCATATGATGGTGTCGGGATCGGCCCGTTCGCCGGCCAGGAACAGATGTGTCAGCGATGAGGTGTCATAGCTCTTCAGGAACTCGCCATCGGGATCGGCGCGCTTGATGGCGCGGAACGCGGTCGGCGCGGTGAACAGAACCTTGACGCCATGATCGCGGATCACCCGCCAGAACACGCCGGCATCGGGTGTGCCGATGGGCTTGCCCTCGAACAGCACGGTCGAACAGCCGGCGATCAGCGGCGCGTAGACGATGTAGGAATGGCCGACAACCCAGCCGATATCGGACGCGGCCCAATAGACGTCACCGGGCCTGACGTCATAGATGTTCGGCATCGACCATTGCAGGGCCACCGCATGGCCGCCATTGTCGCGCACCACCCCCTTTGGCTGGCCGGTTGTTCCCGAGGTATAGAGGATATAGAGCGGATCGGTCGCCTTGACCGGCACCGGCGCCACCTCATCGACACCTTCATGCGCGGCGTGCCATTCCAGATCGCGCCCGGCGACAAGGTCGGCCGCCAGCGCCGCACGCTGATAGATCACGCAGGAGTCCGGCTTGTGGGAAGACAACTCTATCGCCTCGTCAAGAAGCGGTTTGTAGGCGACGATCCGGTTCGGCTCATGCCCGCAGGACGCGCTGATGATGGCCTTTGGCGTCGCGTCATCGATGCGCTTGGCAAGTTCGGCCGCGGCAAAGCCGCCAAAGACAACCGAATGCACCGCGCCAAGACGCGCGCAGCCCAGCATCGCGACCACCGCCTCGGGAATCATCGGCATGTAGATGATCACCCGGTCACCGGTGCCAATACCAAGCCGTTGCAGCATGCCGGCAAAGCGCGCCGTGGCGGTCTGCAGCTCGGCATAGGTCAGCGAGGCCGCGTTGCCGGTAATCGGCGAGTCATAGATGATCGCCTTCTGCGCGCCTCGTCCGGCGGCGACATGCCTGTCAACGGCGTTGTGACAGGTGTTCAATTCGCCATCGGGAAACCAGCGATGGAAAGGCGGCTGCGACGAGTCGAGCGCCCTTGTCGGTGCCTTGTGCCAGTCTATGGCATCGGCGGCCTCCATCCAGAACGACGCGACATCGGCCTGCGCCCTGTCATAAAGTTCCTGATAACCCGCCATTGATCTTTCCCCTGCCATCCGGCGTCAGCTTTGAGCGCCATCCATATACTAGCCATAAATTGATGACCGGCAAAAGCCCTGGAGGCGAGCCCCTTCTCCTGTTATCACAAGTCAGTGATAACATGCGGCACACACCCTCCGCATCTTGGTCAGGAAGGTATCTACCAATATAAGGGACCCACCGACATTCCGGGCAAATGAAACCGGGCAAATGAAATCGACAGAAGGGGACAGACATGCCGGTTACCCAGCACGTCGCCGACATGATTGCCTCGGCGCGGTTGCTGATCGATTCCATCGGCGCCACCGAAGCCGCAGAATTGCAGCGGCTTGATGCCGCCATCCTGATCGATCTTCGTGATATACGCGAACTGCAACGGGCTGGAACGGTGCCGGATGCCTTTCATGCGCCGCGTGGCATGCTGGAATTCTGGGCCGACCCTGCAAGCCCCTATCACAAATCGGTCTTCCAAACCGACGGGAAACTGATCCTGTTCTGCGCCTCCGGGTTGCGTTCGGCGCTGGCGGTAAGAACATTGCAGGAGATGGGCATGGACAATGTCCTCGACATGGAAGGTGGCTTTACCGAATGGAAGATGCAGGGCCTGACAGTTGAATTCCTGACCTGACGCCAGGCCGTCATCGCCGCCATAATCAGCCAAGCGCCCGCGACGTTGCCCGCAGCATTTCGATCAGCGCCGGCCGGTTATCCGGGTCGCTCGGCGCATCCTGCGAGGCAAGATGCACGATCACGACTTCACGGGCCGGGTTGATCCACAGCCACTGGCCATGGATGCCGATGCCGCAGAATTCGCCGTCAGCCAGGCCTGTCTGATACCATTTCGAGCGATAGCATCCATCCGGGAAATGGCGCGGACCGTCGGCCTGTGCCAGCCACGCCGCGCGCGTGTCATGCGTTTGCATGTCGGTGATCCAGGCCTCCGGTACCACCTGCCGGGCGCTGGCGGCACCGCCACAACGAACCATCTCGCCAAGCCGGGCAAGGTCAGGCGCGGTCAGGCAGATGCCGCCGGCAACGCGCGGCGCGCCAAAGGTATCGAGGGTGATATAGGCTTCGGTGGCAATCCCGGCCGGCCGCATCAGATGGCGAGACATCAAGGCCGCAAAATTGTCCCCTGCCACGCGCTCGACAATCCAGCCGAGAAGATCGCTATGCGGCGAGCAATAATGGAACCGCTCGCCATGCGCGCCATCCGAGGCCGGCAGACGTGCAAGGAAGCTGCGCAGCCCCTCACTCGACGCGCCCTCTTCCGGCGGGTTCCAGGCGGCCGCCCGGCGATAGGCCATGAAGATGCCGTCCTCATCGAGATATTCCTCGCTGAAGGCCGATGCGACCGTCATGTCGAGCACATGCCGCAGCGTCGCCCCCTCATAGGCGCTTCCCCCTGTTTCGGGAAGGTAGTGCGTCACCGGTTGGTCCGGGTCGAGAACGCCTTCACCGACAAGAACACCGACAAGCAGCGCGGTCAGTGATTTCGAGATGGAGAAGATGATGTGCTGCCGGTCCGGCGCGCCCCAACCGCCATACCACTCATGAACCAGCCGCCCACGATGCAGCACGACAAATGCGTCAGTGGCGTTCGCCCGCAGAAAATCGGCAAGGCCGGTACCGGCATCATCCACCGTCAGGCCGGACAGATCCCGGCGTGTCTCGGGCAGCGCCTTCATGTTGGCGGCAGGCGGCATCGGCGCGGTTGGCAGCAACTGCCGGACATGCGAGAAGGACCAGCGGCAGACGCCCGGGCCCCGCCAGTTGGCCACCGTCACCTGCCTGTTGGGCGTTGGCGGCGCCCCCTGCATGAGATGCATCACATCACTCATCCGACATTATCCCTCAGCTGTGCATCGTCTCAACTGCCACCAGACAAGCTGGCATCGCAGCCGACGGCGCGATTATTCTTGCCGTCAAATCCCACTGCCGGCAAGCGCCGCGCTCTCGGCAGGCGTCGTCAGCTCGGCGTAGGCGATGGCCGCATTCGCGAAAACTGCGGGCTGATGGACATCATACACATCATGTTGCAGATGGAGGTCGATGTGTTTGCCAGGCTTCGTTATCTGCAGGGTGCGCCAATGACCGACCTGCCCCGTCGCCAGTTTGACCGGCAGGCGGTCAGGCGGTCAGGTGGTCAGGCGATCAGGTGGTCAGGTGGTCAGGCTGATTGGTGCGCCGTCCGCAAGGTTGGCATCGGCCGGATCGTGGCTGACAAGCAACGCCGGAATCTGTCGGTCACGGATCCGATCGCGGACAAACATGCCAAAGCCCTGCCGCAATGCCGGGTCAAGTGCCGAAAACGCCTCGTCCATCAGCAGAACCTGTGGCTCGGCGAGCAATGTGCGCATCAGCGCCGCCCGTGCCGCCTGCCCGCCAGAGAGCGATGCCGGGTCGCGGTCGGCAAATCCGGGCAGATCGGCCGCCTGCAGCGCCGCCTGAACCCGCGCCACGCGGTCACGCCGGTGGCGGGCGGCAAGCCCGAAGGCAAGATTGTCGCCGACCGACATATGCGGAAACAGAAGCGCGTCCTGAAACATCAGCCCGACACCGCGCTGTTCGGCCGGAAGGCTGGAGATATCCACCCCGTTGAGGCTGATGCGCCCCGACCATTGAACGGTATCATCCATCGTCCCGCCGATCACTGCGAGCAGGGTCGATTTACCACATCCGCTTGGCCCCTGCAGAAGATGCAGTTCGCCAGCGGGCACCGTCACCTCCAGCCGCTCGATCAGGGACGGCTGCCCGGCATAGGCAATGGTCAGATTGCGCAGCTGCAGCATGTTGGGGCCCTTGTTTACGAATGTGCGAAACTATAGCCTGTGACGGTCAGGCTATGCTAGATCGACGCACAGGAAAGTCATCCTGAACCTGAACCGATAAACCAGAAACGCTGAAAATGAACCCGTTCTATGCGCTGCACCTCGTGATCCTGCGGGCGATCTCCCCGTTCATGATGATCGTCACGATACTGTCCGGGGCAACGTTGATCGGGTCATTGTTGGCCGGGTCATTATTGGTCGGCCAGGCGCTTGCCAGTGACCGCGACTTTGCCGCGATCCGCGAGGCGGCGCGTGGCCAGACCGTGTATTTCAACGCGTGGGGCGGCGACGACAAGATCAATGACTATATCGCCCGGGCCGGCGATGAACTGGCACGGCGCTACGGCATCACGCTGAAGCATGTCAAGCTGGGTGACACTTCGGCCGCCGTGTCGCGCATTTTGTCGGAACAGGCGGCAGGACGAAATACCGGCGGGTCGATCGATCTGCTGTGGGTCAATGGTGAGAATTTCGCCGCCATGAAACGGAACGGGTTGCTGCAGGGCACGCCCTGGGCGGAATCGCTTCCATCCTGGCGGTATACCGATGCCGACTCCCTGCCAGCGATCAAGCTTGATTTCGCGGTACCGACCGACGGGCTGGAATCCCCCTGGGGACGGGCGCAACTGGTCTTCGCCCATGACAGCGCCCGCCTGCCAACCCCGCCAAGAAACGCCGCCGACCTTGCCACTTACATCATCAACACGCCCGGCAGGTTCACCTATCCGCAGTCACCCGATTTTGTCGGCCTGTCCTTTCTGAAGCAGATCCTGATCGAGACGGCGGTTGACACGGCGCCGCTCTACCGGCCTGTCGAACCGGCGCTGTTCGATGCGGTGACAGCCCCGCTATGGCAGTGGCTTGACAGCGTGACGCCGCATCTGTGGCGCGGCGGGCGGGCCTATCCGGCGAATTATCCGATGCTGCGCCAGCTTCTGGCCGATGGCGAGGTCGATATCGCTATCGCCTTCAACCCGGCCGATGCGTCCTCGGCGATCGAGCGCGGCGAGCTGCCGGCCAGCATACGCACCTATATCCATGATGCCGGTACCATCGCGAATGTGCATTTCCTCGCCATTCCGTTCAATGCGAACGCGCCGGAGGCGGCACAAACCGTTGCCGATTTCCTGCTCTCGCCGGAAGCCCAGATCCGCAAGGCCGACCCACGTGTCTGGGGCGATCCGACCGTGCTGGCGATGCACCGGCTGTCGGCGGCTGATCGGGCCGGTTTTGCCGCCCTGCCGCGCGGCGTGGCCACATTGTCAGAAGCCGACCTCGCCGCCACGCTGGCCGAACCGCATCCCTCATGGATGAAGGCCATCGAGACCGAATGGCGGCGTCGTTATGCCAGCGGTGGCTGATTGTAGATGACACGATCCGGCGCGATCTGGCACGACCCGGCAAGGCATCACCTAATGATGTCAGGATGATGTCGGCATGATTGGCGCACGTCATATCATCACCGGCATTCTGGCGCTGGCAACCGCGCTGCCGGTCATCGCCGGCATCATCGGGGTTATGGCGCCGGCCATAGGCCTGTTCCCACCGCTGGGTTTTGTCACTCCATCACTTGATCCGGCGCGCGAATTTCTGGCCACGCCCGGGCTTGGACGTGCTGGCATGACATCGCTGATCACCGGGCTTGGCGCGACATGTCTTGCGCTTCTGTTCAGCTTTGCGCTTGTTGTCACATATGCGGGCGCGCGTCAGGCAAGCTGGCTGCGGCGGTTTGCCGGGCCACTGATCGCCGTGCCGCACAGCGCGGTCGCCATCGGCGTGCTGTTCCTGCTGGCACCCTCGGGATGGCTGATGCGGCTTGTCTCGCCCGGCCTGACCGGCTTCGACCGGCCGCCCCTTTGGGCGCTTGTCCCGGATGGCAGTGGGGCGGTGCTGTGTCTCGGCCTGCTGGTCAAGGAAGTGCCGTTTCTGGTCCTTGTCAGCCTTGCCGCTCTCGCCACCCTGCCGGTCCGGCGGTTGCTGGCGACAGGCATGTCATTGGGATATGGCCGCGCGGCAAGCTGGGTCTATCTGGTCCTGCCACTCGTCTATCGACGCATCAGGCTACCGGTATTCGCCGTTCTTGCTTTCAGCCTGTCGGTTGTCGACATGCCGCGCCTTCTTGGCCCGATGCTGCCACCGCCACTGGCTGTGCTGATTGTCGAGGGGTTCGAGGATGCCGAGCTTGCGGCGCGCCTCCCGGCCTCTTTCGGGGCGGTGATGCAGATTGGCCTGACCATCGCCGCGCTGGCAATCTGGTGCGCCGGGGAATGGGTCTGCGGCCGCACGCTGGCATGGCTGCGGCGCAGCGGGGTTCGCCTTGCCGCCTTGCGCGCCTGTGTCGGCCTGCTGGCCGGGTTGGCGACTGTGCCGCTTGTCATCGGCTGTGCCGGGCTGGTCGCAGCAGCGCTGTGGTCGGTCGCCGGACCCTGGTTCTTTCCGGCAGCCTTGCCGGAGTCGCTGACATTCCGGTTCTGGATGCGTGCCGACAGCCTCGCCCCGGCGTTGACAGCCAGCCTCGTCATCGCCGCCGCCGCGTCATTCCTTGCCGTAATACTGGCCCTGATGGCGATTGAATTGGCGCGCTCACGCAGCCGTACCGGCCTCTGGCAGGTCTTTATCTTCGCGCCCATCCTGCTGCCGCAGGCGGGTTTTGTTCCCGGGCTGCAGATGGTGCTGACCGTCACCTGGCTTGATGGCACCTGGCTGGCGATGATCTGGATGCACATGCTGTTCATCCTGCCCTATGTCTGGTTGATTCTGGCACCGGCAGCGGCATCGCTTGACATGCGGCATGACCGGATTGCGGCCAGCCTTGGTGCCGGTAGATGGCGACGCTATGGCCGTGTGACCCTGCCGATGCTGACACCGGCCATCATCACCGCGCTGTTTGTCGGCACCGCGGTGTCGGTGGCGCTGTATCTGCCAAGCCTGTTTGCCGGTGCCGGCCGGATCACGACAATGACCCTGGAGGCGGTGGCGCTTGCGTCGGGCGGCAGCCGGCCCATGGCCGGTGTGGCCACGATGCTGCAACTTCTGGTGCCGATACTGTTCTTCGCCCTGTTTCAGACGCTCTATCGCCTCGGTTATGGGCGGTTCGCCGGCATGCGCGCTGGCGGCTTGCATTGACCGCGCATCCCGCGCACTCTTCTGCTGCGAGACTGGTGATGGACGGGTGCAGACGTGCGCATTCTTGTTTATGGCGATTCCAACAGCTGGGGTTATCTTGATGACGGGTCGGGAACCCGGCACCCTGAACGCTGGCCGGTGATGATGGCGCGGCATCTTCGCGCCGCCGGCACCGAGATCGAGCTTGTCGAGGAATGTCTTCCCGGCCGCACGACCAATGTCGATGACCCGCAGGAAGGCGCCTGGTGTAATGGTAGTGCGCCACTGCAAGCCATTCTGCTGTCACAGCAACCTCTCGATCACATCATCCTGATGCTTGGTACCAATGACATGAAGGCGCGCTTCAACCGCGATGCCCCAGCAATTGCCGCCGGCCTGATGTCGCTGTTGGCGATCATCCGCGACACGGCTGCCGGCCCCGGTGGATGGCATGATGAAGCAACCGCGCCAGTCACCATCATCTGCCCGCCCGAACTGGGCGAGCTGGCCGATGACCCGCACTGGATCCGTCACCGGGAATGGCGTGGCGGGCGCGCCACCTCGCAAACTCTGCCGCCCGTGTTGCGCGAGGCCTGCGTCGCGGCGGGCGCCGGATTCATCGATGGCAACCGACACGCTGTGTCATCGCCGCGCGACCCGATCCACTGGAGTGCCGAGACCCAGGCCGCTTTCGGCGTCGCGATCGCCCGCGAAATCAAGGCCAGCGGCTAAGCATGGTCTACCGGGTCATTCTGCCGCTCATTTTTGTCGGGCTATGGTCGTCCGCCTTTGTCAGCGCCAAGGTCGGGGTGCAATATGCGACACCTTTTGCGATGCTGATGCTGCGTTTCGGCATCGTCAGCTGCCTGTTCGGGCTGATCATGCTGGCGGCATGGACCTTGCGCTACTCCCCGCCGGAGACCCCGGAACGGCCGGTGATGGCGCTGACCGCGCTTGTCGGCCTGCTTTTGCACGGCATCTATCTTGGCAGTGTGTTCTTTGCCCTCTCGCGGGGGCTGTCGGCCGGCATTTCGGCGCTGATTGTCTCGCTGCAACCGCTTCTTGCCTCCGGCCTTGCCATCATCCTGTTTGATGAAAGGCTGCGCCCGGTCCAGATCATCGGCATGCTGGCGGGCATCACCGGCGTTGTCCTTGTGCTGCTACCGAAGATGGATGGCGCGATGCCGATGATCGGGCTTGCCTCGGTGACAGTTGGTCTTGCGGCGGTGACGGGCGGCACCCTGCTGCAAAAGAAGATCGGCGGCAAAATCGACCTTCTGACGAGCAACCTCATCCAGTCGCTTGCCGCGACGGCCTTCTTCCTGGTGATCTGCGCCACCGTCGAGCCGCCACAGATCGACTGGCAACCGCCCTTCCTGCTGGCGCTCGGATGGCTGGTGCTGATGGTCTCGATGGGGGCCTATCTGATCCTGATGGTGCTGATCCGGCGCGACAGCATGGCGGCGGTGTCATCGCTGATGTTCCTGGTGCCGCCGGTCACCGCCATCATCGCCGCCATCGGCTTTGACGAGCC
>Ga0181582_10003143_pt1 | contig 13267 bp, 13 predicted proteins | sample 071ome_32_FD_132438 | JGI IMG/M metagenome (GOLD analysis project Ga0181582, IMG submission 132438) | Coastal salt marsh microbial communities from the Groves Creek Marsh, Skidaway Island, Georgia - 071405AT metaG (megahit assembly) | ecosystem: Environmental > Aquatic > Marine > Intertidal...
GCACCACATGAGCATTGCCGGTGGCGGTGATCAATTTGGCGGCACGATCATATTGGATGGAATCGGTCGCTGTGAGGGTTTCATCACCATTCACGATCCGTGCGTTTTTGCCTGTCATGACCGCATTTTGATTGGTCATATCGTAAGTGATGGTCTCGCCCGTGGCGACAAACGATCCACGGGTGAATTTCGCGTTATTCTGCCCCAGAATATGGGTGATGGTGGTGTTGGTCACCTCTTTATTCTGACTATCTTTGCCCACGGCATCGACATAATCGGCGATGATCACATCGGCGGTGAGGCGTGTATCGCCGCGGGTTGCGCTGGCATTGCCGGTGGCGACATATTGTTTATCGGCTCGCTTCCATTGCAGGCTGGTATCCGCTTCGACGATTAATTTTTCAGCCTCTTGAGCCAGCGCGTGATGGGGAACGGGAGAGATGATCGCCATCACCACCGCCGCGATTCCTAGGGCTAATTCCCGATAAACATTCCGCATAATCCCAACCCCCATAAATAAACTCACTTGGTCTTCAATTATTGTGTCGTGTCTTGATTCAGCGTTAACACTGATTTTCCGGTGAATAAAACATCCAGCCCGTGATCTTTGATGACCATGCCATCAGCTTTGACCTCGCCATGAGGGGCATAGCCTCGCACCAAAACATCACTTGTCATCATGCCAGTGTCGAGATACGCCACGGCGGATTCGGTCAATAAAGTATAGCCCAGATCAGGCCGCACGATCACCACCCGGCCATCGAGATTCACCCGATCATCGGTGCGGAAAAACAAACCATGGTTAGACCGCGCAGTCATGGGATTGCCGGCATTGGTGTCCATTCGCGCACGCGGTGACGTTAATTTGATTTGATCAGGCTTGTCGGGAATTTCTGCCGCGCTCTTGGCCAAGACCACGAAATCATTGCCTTCTTGGGTGATGCCTTTATAGGTGACGCCTTCGAGAATCAATTCGCCCTTATCTTGGGGGGTGATTTGAGCATCAACTTGGATTTTGATGTCTTCTTCTTGGGTCAAGCTGATGAAGGACAGGCCTAGCCCGACCATCACCATTGCCGCCATTAAGATCAGATAGCGTTGAAGTTTTCGTTGGCGATCGGCTTTCAGCATTTCGCGCGCAGGTTCAGATAGCGATTGTGACCTTGGCGCAAAGGAAAACGCTTTTTTGTTTTCTTGTGGAGCCGGATGGTCGGAATCTGGGGCTGTGGTCATTCTTGATCCTTAGGATGGCAAAAAGCCATGAATGGGTTAATGCGAGAAAATATCGACCTCATCAAACCCGATTAAATCCATCTCCGCGCGAGTCTTCAGAAACGCAAAACATGCTTTTGCTGTTTCGGTTCGGCCTTCGCGTTCAAGCCGTTCATTGAGGGTGGCTTGCAATTGATGCAGGTAAAGCACATCGGACGCCGCGTATTTCAATTGATCCGGCGACAGTTCTGCTGCCCCCCAATCGGAAGATTGTTGTTGCTTGGACATATCTTTTGACAAAATTTCGCGCACCAATTCGCTCAAGCCATGGCGGTCAGTGTAAGTGCGGCAAAGTTTTGATGCTATTTTTGTGCAATAGATCGCCCCGTTGATGGGGCCAATGTTATGCATCAAGGTCGCCAGATCAAAGCGCGCGAAGTGAAATAGTTTTTCAACCCCTTCATCCGCCAGCATAGCGGCGAGGCGCGGCGCGGGTTTCTGCGGATGGCTGATTTTTACCAAATGAGCGTGCCCATCCCCATTGGACATTTGTACCAAACAAAGCCGATCCCGATGAGGGTTCAGCCCCATGGTTTCGGTATCAATGGCCACGCTAGAGCCCAGATCAAGCCCAAGAGGCAGATCGTCGTGATAGAGATGAATGGTTTCGGTTGATGTTGCCATTGCGTTTACACCGCGCTTTTTCTGATCATTCTTTATGGATAGCATAAGCCGAGGATTGGCGGCAATAAAAGAACGGCTTAATCATATGGCGCAAGGATCATCTTTACCTCTGCAAGAAACCGCGCAATATTAGGGGTGTTTTTCACTGGCCTGTCTTCGCCCATACGGACCTCTTCTCCCATGGCTGATGCCTCTTCCTTAAATCCTGACCTTGAAAACCTCTTCCAGTTACGGCGCAAAGGCGCGTTAGACGCCATTGGCGTTCCAATCTTTTCGATTTTTGCCAATATGGTAGGGTTTTCAGCCATTGCCCGCGAATCTGGATTTGATATCAGCCAAGCAATGGTTACCTCGGCGCTGGTATGGGGCATGCCAGGTCAAGTCGCCATGGCGTCTTTGCATATGGCGGGCGCTTCTGCCTTGGTGGTGTTCACCGCGGTCGCTTTGGCCAATATGCGGATGCTATTGATGGTGGTCTCAGGCATGGATTTGACGGGTCTAAGGGATGCGCCCATGGCGTTTTGGAAAAAAGTCCTGCTGATGCAAATGCTTGCCATCACCAGTTGGGTTCATATTGGGCAATTTGAAGGGCAATATAGCAAACAAGGCTTGCTGTATTATTTCATCGGCTTTGCGGCGATGGTTTATATTTTTGGTATTCTCGGCACAGGTGTTGGGTATTTTATAACAGAATGGGTGAGTGATGATGTCTTGATGGTGATCCTTGCCATCACGCCCATGTATATTCTGATGATGGTGGTTAATGCGCGGCAATTGGTGAACCGATACGCAGGCTTATTTGGCGGGCTTCTCTGTCCGCTCACCTATCCCATGATTGGCGAATGGGGGATTATGTTGGGCGGGATTGTTGGCGGCACGCTGGTGGTGCTCACGCGGCGTTGGCTTGACCCAAAAACTTACCCTCCAGTCAAGCCGTCCTCAAAGGAGGCGGGGCATGGATAATGATAATCTATGGCTTTTGGTGGGGCTTGCGGTTTTAGGCACGTTTTCGTGGCGGTTTCTGGGGGTTGTGATTGGGGATCGCATCCCAAAAGATAGCGTTTGGTCGATATGGATTAACGCGGTTGCCTATGCCATGGTGGCTGGGGTGATGATGTTGCTGGTGGTGTTTCCATCAGGTTTGGTCGCGGCTTCTGAAATATCTTGGCGATTGTTGGCGCTCTTGGCGGCGGTTTTGATCATGATGTGGTCGCGAAATATGGTGGTGGCTATTTTCGCGGCGGTATTGGTGTTTACGCTGATGATGGCCATCACCGGTTGAAAAAAATCGTGAACACATCTTGCGTCAAACTCTTGTTTTCAGCGCAATCGACATATATCATTCTTTAGCGCCAACATGGATGAAGAAGATGAAGACCCAAGACGATCCTGCTGACATCATGCAAACTGCACAAGACTATATTGAACACCTTAATCTAAAACCTCATCCCGAAGGGGGATGGTACGCCGAAACGTTTAACAACAGCAATGGTGTGGACGAACGCGGCGCGTTATCCGTCATTTATTATTTGCTGGAAAAAGATCAAGCCGCGCATTGGCATCGTGTTCGTGACGCAGATGAAGTATGGCTTTGGCATGCGGGGTCAGCCTTAACGCTTTACACCAAGCCTGATGAAGGCAATGTCACCAAAACCGTTCTGGGGCTGAATGCCGCCGCCGGGCAAGTGCCGCAATTGGTCATTGCCAAAGGGCTTTGGCAATCCGCCAGCGCGATGGAAGGTTGGGCTTTGGTGTCCTGTGTGGTGGCGCCGGCTTTTGTTTTTGATAAGATGGATTTTGCCCCACGCGGATTTGAGCCTGGTTTTGGAATCTGATTAAAATTTTAGGTGACGATAACTCTAACACGAAAATATCATTGACCGCATTGAAAATGAGAATTATTCTCATTCGCATAATAAGGCTCACTTCAGGAGAGTGAAATGTTGAACACCAAACGCTTGTTCATTTCCATGATCATAGCTTTTGTATTGCCCGTAACATCAGGGATCGCGGCGGAACTGAATGTCTATTCATACCGAGTGCCGCAATTGCTTCAGCCGTTTCTTGATGCGTATACAGAAGAAACGGGCACGAAGTTTAATGTTGTGCATGCTCCGAAGGGATTGGCTCAGCGGCTTCAATCAGAGGGGGCAGGGTCTCCGGCTGATGTGGTGCTGACCGTGGATATTTCACGGATCGCTGAATTGGAACAAATGGAATTGTTGTCGCCGCTTAACTCCGATGTCATCAACCAGCGTGTGCCAGCGCATTTGCGCGATGATGGCGGCACTTGGACGGCGTTATCGACCCGGGCGCGGGTGATTGTGGTGGCGAAAGATCGCGTCAAAGAAGGGGAAATCACCCGCATTGAAGATTTGGCTGATCCGCAATGGAAGGGTCGTATTTGCAGCCGGAAGGGCAGTCATGTCTACAACCGGGCGTTGCTGGCTTCATTGGTGGTGCATTTGGGTGAAGACGCCGCTGAAACATGGGCAAAAGCCTATGTCGACAATTTAGCCAAACGTCCTCAAGGCAATGATCGCGCACAAGCGAAATCCATTTATGCGGGTGAATGCGATGTGGCGTTGATGAATACTTATTATTATGGCGCGATGGCCAATAACGACAAAAACCCAGAACAGCAAGATTGGGCCAAGGCGATCCGTTTGGTCTTCTTTAATCAGGATGACCGTGGTCAACATATTAATATTTCGGCGGGAGGAGTGGTCAAAACCTCACCGCGTCAAGACGAAGCCAGGGCTTTTCTAGAATGGATGACAGGGCCGACCGCGCAACGCATCTATGCGGAAGTGAATGCAGAATATCCGGTGAATTCAGCCGTGAATCCTGATCCAAGTGTTGCCGCTTGGGGAACTTTTAAGGCCGATGAAGTCAGCATAGAAGCCATTGGCCGCGCCTCAAGTGCCGCTCAAATGATCATTGATCGCACGGGGTGGTAACGGCGCCAAAAAATAGACTTCCCAGATAGGTTTAATTGTTCCATACCTTAAGCATCATCATTATTATTGATGATGCTTTTTTTGGGGACATACATGACCAAGCCATCATCACAACAATCGGTTCATCGGTGGGGTCATGCGATTATGCAATACCAGTTTTTGCCTTGGGCTTGCTTGTTGTTTATGGGCATCACCTGGGGATTGTCCTTTTCCTTAGGTAAAATAGCCGTGGAACACGGGGTGAAGGCTTTCGGGGTCAGTTTCATCCAGTCGTTTTTATCGGGGGTGATGCTGTTGGTCATCACCATCATCCGCCGCAAGAACCTGTTTGAAATATTGCCTTATTGGCGGTTTATTTTAATGATTGCGTTGTTAGGCGCGGCGGTGCCGGGCGTGTTGTTTTATACCGCCGCCCCTTATGTTCAAGCCGGCATCTTGGCCATCACCGTGGCGTTGATCCCGATGATGACTTATTCCGCTTCCATTCCGTTAAAGGTTGAACAGTTTTCGTGGCGTCGGTTTTCAGGGCTGATTTTTGGCATTGGGGCAATTTTATTGATCGCTTTGCCGGAAAACAGTTTGCCTGACCGAAGCGCGGTGCCATGGATATTATTGGCTTGCATTTCTTCGGTTTGTTATGCCGCTGAAAATATCATCCTTGGGTTTCAATCGGCGGTTAACATTGGGCCGATCCGCCTATCCATGGGGATGAATATTTTGGCCGCGGCTTTGTTGTTGCCTGCCGCCATCGCCACTGACAGTTTTTATTGGCCGCATTTCCCGTTCACAATAGCCGAATACACGTTGATTGGATTGGCGCTGATTTCAGTGGTGGCCTATACGATGTTTGTTTTTTCTGTGGCGCGTTTTGGCGCCGTCTTTGCTTCCCAAACAGGGTATATCGTGACCTTGGCAGGGGTTTTCTGGGGCATGTTGATCTTTGGCGAAAATCACTCGATTTGGGTCTGGATGGCGTTGGTTGCGATGATCCTTGGCTTGGCGTTGGTTTCCCCACAAAAAGATGAGCCACAAGAAAAGATTTGAACAAATCTATGAATTGATTTTTGATACCGTCATGTCTATTGAACCAACCCATCGCCGAGGCCGTCGCGGCAATCGCCAAGACAGACCATCGCTCTCGCCATCTACCAAAGGGCTGATGGGCGGGCAATATTCGCCGTTGAGCGCGGCGGCGATCCAGCAGGTCGATCAAACCGCTCGTGATGTGCTGATGAACATTGGGTTTGCTGATGCACCACCCCCGGTAGTGGCGCTTGTCACCAAGGCGGGCGGGCATATTAATGACCATGGACGACTTTGTTTTAGCGAAAAAATAATCACCGATGCGCTGAAAGATTTAGCCAGACCGTTGACGCTTTATGGTCGAAAAGATGGTGTTGAAATTCACCTTGAAGGCGCAAGGGTTCACGCTGGAACAGGGGGGGCGGCACCGCTGATTTATGAGGCGGAAACCAGACGTTATCGCCCCACCGCATTGATGGATATTTTTTCAGCCGCAACACTGGTCGAAAGGCTTGAGCATATCCATTTTTTCAATCGGCCAATGGTGGCGCGGGATATGCCCGATGACCATAGCCTTGATATCAATACAGCTTACGCTTCGATTGCGGGCACCACCAAACCTATTGCCACCTCTATTGCTCATGTGGAAACCATGGATGATCTTGAGGTTTTGCTCAGTCTTGTTGCTGGGTCAATGGACGCCTTCCGCGCCAAGCCGTTTCTTTCGCTTAACATTAATCATGTGACGCCGCCGTTGCGATTTTCACCGGATGCTATGTTGGTCTTGATGCGGGCGGCGGAACTTGGCATTCCCATTCACGCGAATACCTTTGGCCAAGTTGGCGCGTCCAGCCCGGTCGAGCCTATGGGCGCTTTGGCGCAGACCGTCGCAGAAACCTTGGGTGGGATGATGGTTGCTTGGCTTGTTGAGCCTGAAGCGAAGGTTATCTTTGGCGCTCGCCCCATGATTACGGATTTACGGACTGGCGCGATGAGCGGCGGCGGCGGCGAACAAGCCCGCATTATGGCCGCAACCAGTCAGATGGCGCGTTATTATGGTTTGCCCAATTCCACGATAGCCGGCGCGACCGACAGCAAAATCCCTGACGCGCAATCCGGGTACGAAAAAGCCATGTCGGTTTTGCTGGCGGCGCAAGCGGGGTCAAATATGATCACCCAAGCCGCAGGGATGCAAGCCGCGCTCATGGGATGCGCCCTCGAAAGTTACATCATTGATAACGATATGATCGGCGCAATCCTGCGAACGCTTGATATGCCGCTAGACTTTGACTCTGGTCATACCTTGGAAGCGATCCGAAGTGTCGTCCATGGCGAAGGCCATTTTTTGGGTCATGCTGATACATTGTCTCGGATGCAAAGCGATTACCTCTATCCCAAACTTGCCGACCGCCTGACCATCGAAGATTGGCAGAGGCAAGGCGGGTTGGTGATGGATGAGCGGGCGCGCATAACCTTACAAGATATCATGGCGCCGATTAATGACGGTCGATTTGATCTTCAGATTGATGACGCGGCTGATGCGGATATTCGATCACGGCTCGATATTCGATTAAACCGCTAGCCTCGATTTGTTCTGCCCATCGCAGAATTCGATTGCCTTTCCTGAGCAGATGAAGGATAAGATGCCCGAAAGGCCTGAGACGAAGATGATCTTAAGCCTTAGGATTTGAATTCCGGAAAGCTTACTCATTGACTTCTTTTTCTTCTCTCAGCCTTGCTGACGAAATTCACAGTGCTATTCGTGATAGCGGTTACACCAACCCCACGCCGATTCAAGCTCAGATGATCCCGCTTATTCAAAACGGGCATGATGTCATCGGCTTGTCGCAAACTGGCACGGGGAAAACTGCGGCCTTCGTATTGCCTATTTTGCATCAACTGGCAACCAGCAAAACCCGTGCGCGACGGGGATCATGTTCGGTCCTAATCTTATCGCCAACGCGGGAATTGACCAATCAGATTGCCGATACCGTGCGCCGCTATGGAAAATACATCAATTATGCTCAAGCCATTGTGGTGGGCGGGGTCAGTTACCCCCCACAGATTAAGGCTTTGCGGCGCGGGGTGGATATTGTCATCGCAACGCCGGGGCGCGCCCTTGACCATATCGAAAGCGGGGAATTAGGGCTGGACGAAACCACCACGATCATCCTTGATGAAGCCGATCAAATGCTCGATTTTGGGTTTTTGCCGGTGATCAAGAAGATCACCGAACGCTTGCCAGAACAGCGGCAATCCATCTTGTTGTCAGCGACGATGCCAAAAGCGGTCAAGGCTTTGGCTGAATCCCTAATGACCGAACCAAAATTAGTGGAAGCTACGCCAGAATCCAAACCTGTTGATCGTGTGACCCAGCAAGTCATCATGGTGGAAAAAAGCCGGAAAAACATGGCGCTTCTCGAAATCCTGTCGCAAAAAGAGGTGGATCGCGCGATTGTTTTTGTTCGCACCAAATTTGGCGCAGATCGGGTTCAAACATTCCTCAATAATTATGGAATTTTGGCGGTGTCGCTCCATGGCAATAAAAGCCAAGGGCAACGGCAACGTGCGCTGGGGCAATTCCGCAACGGTGAAGTCGCGGTGCTGGTGGCAACGGATATTGCTGGTCGCGGCATTGATATTGACGATGTTTCGCATGTCATCAATGTTGACTTGCCTAATATTCCGGAAAGTTATGTCCATCGTATTGGTCGAACAGCGCGGGCGGGACGTGAAGGCGTGGCGATTTCCTTCTGCTCGAAAGGCGAAAAACCCTTTTTGCGGGATATTGAAAAATTGATTGGGGTGGAATTGCCTAAGCGGGCGGATGAACCTGGCAAGGTTCCGATTAAACCAAGCGACGCCACGCCTATGCTTCGGCCTGAACCTCTTTTTGACCGTTCCAACAAACGCGGCGGAAAATCTGATCATAAGAATGATCGGAAAAATGATAAGCGGAAATTTGGCAAAGAGAAATTCGGTAAAGAGAAATTTGGCAAGGCGAAGTTCACCAAAGATGGCGGCAAGCCTAAAGCGTTCAAACCAAAACCGATTGACCCTAACCTCGTCCTTCCTGACGATTTGACCGCATCGCATCAAAAAGACCATCGCCAAGATGGTCGCGGCGCGTCAAAACCAATGGGGAAAAGAACAAGACCAGATTCGGGCAAGCCTTATGCAGGCAAGCCAAACGCAGATAAGCGAAGCGCCGGTAAGTCTAACGCGGGCAAGCCAAGCGCCGGTAAGTCCAACACGGGCAAGCCAAAGTCATCAAAGCCAGACTTTGGACGCGGTAAGCCAACCACGTCAGCAAAGTCTAGTGGTAAACCTTCGGGGGAAACCAAACGGGGCAACCCAAAAAAATCCGCCCCTAAAGGCAAGTCTGCAAAGCCCAACACCAAATCCAATACTAGGCGTCATTTTGATGCTCCAGCGGAACGTGGGTTGCGTCGAAAATCACGTTAAGATTCATTTCATCCAGAACAACATTCTTTTTTGCGAAAAAATCGTTTCATAAACATTCGATAATTTGCATAGTAGGAAAAAGGAGTTTTGGAAATGAGTCATCGCCGTGTCCCTTCGCCGTCTTCGCGGCCGCGCCGTTCTATGCTTGCCGTTCCCGCGTCGTCCATGAAAATGATGACGAAAGCCTGCACCACGGATGCGGATGTGGTATTCCTTGATTTGGAAGATGCGGTTTCAGCCAACGAGAAACCTGCAGCAAGGCAATTGGCGGTAGATGCCATTCGCAATCTGGATTGGAAGGGCAATGGAAAGACCATTGCTCTGCGTGTCAATGGATTGGATACCGCCTGGACATATCGTGATCTGGTGGATGTTGTTGAAGCCGCGGGCGATCGCCTTGATAGTGTTATTATCCCTAAAGTTGGTTCGCCAGCAGATCTCTATGCGGTTGATGTCATCGTCAGCCAAATCGCAGAAAGCAAAGGCTATGAACCGGTGGCTCTTGAAGCGTTGATCGAAACCGCGCAAGGGGCAAGCCAATTGGATGCGATTGCTCGATACAATCAAGAGGTGGGGTCTCGCCGCCTTGAAGCCATGCATTTTGGCGCTGGAGATTACGCCGCTTCTGTTGACGCCCGAACCGTTGAAATCGGCGGTCTTAATCCTGATTATCCCGGTGATCAATGGCATGGCGTTGTCTCAAGGCTTGTGGCGGCGGCGCGTGCTAACGGCATTGTGCCGATGGATAGTGCCTTTGGCGATTTCAGCGACAGCGACGGCTATCTTGCCGCCGCAAAACGCGCTATTGCTATTGGCTTTGCGGGGAAATGGGCGATTCACCCAAGTCAAATTCCGCTGGCCAATGAAGTGTTTTCTCCAAGCGAAGAAGACGTGCGCCGCGCTCGCGGAATTCTTAAAGCGCTTGATGACGCCGCCAAAGATGGTAAAGGCGCGGTGCAGTTTGAAGGGAAAATGATTGATGTCGCCTCAGAACGAATGGCGCGATCAATTCTTAAAGTGCATGACCAAATAACAACAACGAAGAGAGCGTAATGCCCCGCCCAAAAATTTTACAAACCCGCCGTTGGCCTCACGCCGCGGAAGATGCCTTGAATGCTTTATTTGATGTGACCGTTGACGCTCAAGATCGGCCGTTGAGCCGTGACGAATTGATAAATGGGATCAAAACCCATGATGGCATCGCCGTCACCGTAACCGATAAAATTGACGCCGACGTGATCGCCGCCGCCGCCGAAGGCCAGTGTCAGATCATCGCGAATTTTGGCGTTGGCGTGAATCATATTGATCTAACCGCTGCGGCTGAACACGGTCTTCTTGTATCGAACACCCCCGGGGTTTTGACGGATGCCACGGCTGATATTGCCATGACCTTGATGCTCATGGCTTGCCGCCGCGCGGCAGAAGGAGAGCGCGAAATTCGCAACAACGCTTGGTCAGGATGGCGGCCAACTCATTTGCTGGGGATGGATTTTTCGGGCAAGACGGTCGGGATTATTGGCATGGGACGGATTGGGAAGGCGGTGGCGCGGCGATGTGCCTTGGGCTTTGGCATGAAAGTCGTTTTCTATAATCGTTCCCGTGTCACCGATTGTGGTGATATCAATGCGGTGCAATTGGACACGGTGGAAGAGGTTTGCGCAAACGCAGATATTGTGAGCCTGCATTGCCCTGGCGGCGATGAGACGCGTCATATTCTTTCGGCTTCGGCGCTTGCCGCGATGCCTTCCCATGGCTTGGTGATTAATACTGCCCGCGGCGATGTTATTGATGAAGATGCGCTGGCAAAAGCTCTGCATGATGGTCAAATCGGCGGCGCAGGTCTTGATGTTTTTCAAGGTGAGCCAGTGATCAACCCGTCATTGCTTAGCGCCCCCAACACGGTATTCTTGCCGCATCTTGGATCAGCAACAATTGAGACGCGCAATGCCATGGGAATGATGGTGGTTGAAAACCTGAAGGCTCATTTTGCCGGTGAAACTTTGCCGAACCCCGCATGATACCTCATCGTCTGATCACCAAAGCCGAAACTGCATTTCAAGCCGCGTTAAAAGCGGCCGCGCCTGATCGCGTCATGGCAGCAGCTTTGTCGCGTCTTGATCAGCATCCAACGCAGATCATGGCTTTGGGTAAAGCCGCAGGACCTATGGCACAAGCCTGTCGAGACGCGGGATTAATGGCGCCCGGGGTGATGGTAACCCATGATCCCAGTCAAAAGGTCGATGGTTTTGACATAACGATAGGCGGTCATCCGGTGCCTAATGAAAACAGCATGCTTGGCTCCAAAAAGATGATGGCGGCAGCAACATCGCTTAACGCTGATGATCATTTGTTGATGCTGGTCAGCGGCGGCGGTTCAGCATTATCCTGTTTGCCCGGCGAAGGCTTAACCCTCGCGGATAAAATTGCCATCAATGAGCGATTATTGGCCAGCGGGCTTGATATCCACGCCATGAATGCGGTGCGGCGGTTTTGTTCCGGCATCAAGGGGGGGCGATTGGCGCGCGCGGCTGCACCTGCAAGAGTAACTCAATGGGTGCTTTCCGATGTTCCCGCGTCAGGGGATTTGGCAACAGATTTGGCCGCGATTGCGAGCGGGCCGATGGCGCCTGATCCGGTGTCGGAAGACGTCATGCTGTCATACTTGAAACAAGCGGGGTTAATGGAAATCGAAAAGATCACCTCATATCTCACCGCCATTGAGGATCATCCTGAAAACAAGCCGTGTCGTCCAAAGGATAGGGTTTTTGACAGGGTGGAAACGGAAATTCTGGCCAGCAATGAGATTTGCCGTGATGCGGCCGCGCTATCTTTGGGCGGCAATTCGTGTAATCTTCCAGAATTAACAGGAGAAGCCTCATCCATGGGCGTGCGGCTGGCGGCGATTTTGCGCGAAAGCCAACTTCCCATCCAAGCCGCCACAGGGGGAGAGACTGTGGTCACCTTCGCTTCTTCAGCATCATCTGGAAAAGGCGGGCGCTCTCAAGAACTCGCGTTGTCGTTTTTGATGGCCATGACCGAACAACCCACCACTTCGCCTAAAGAATGGGTGCTATTGGCGGCTGGCACCGATGGCCGCGATGGTCCGACTGACGCGGCAGGCGCCTTGGTGCATAGCGGGATGCAGGCTCACCGCAAACAAGGCCTAGATGCCCTTAATGCTCATAATAGTTACCCTTACCTGGATCAATTGGGGGCATTGATCAAAATGCCGCCAACAGGCACTAATTTGGCGGATATTGCCATCCTCTGTTCAGCCTAAAGTGATGGAAGAAAAGCTATCCTTTTGGATAGTTTACGCGCCAAGGGGTAGGGCTTACATTTAGAGTATGTCCAATCTTGCCTTTGACACTCATCAATTCGTCCTTGACCTGACGAAAGCCAAGATGCCTGAAGCTCAAGTGGAAGCTTTGGCGCGTCATTACGCCAATTTGCTTAATGACCGCTTGGCGACCAAGGATGATCTGAAACTCCAAGGTTTAGCCTTCAAAGAAGATATGGCTACCCTTCGTTCAGAGTTGAAAGAAGATATGAACGTCTTGGAACAAAAGATGGATGCGGAATTTGCCAATGTTCGAAGCGAAATCGCACGCCTTGATCAGAAAACTGACCGCCTTGATCAAAAAATTGACCATCTTGAAGAGCGGCTAAGCGCAAACATTATCAACACCGCTCTGAAAACACAGATCGCTAGGGTGGTGGTGATCTGCACGATTATGGGCTTGATGTTCACCTATTTCATGCCGGTGTAAAGGCAATCCTCAACATTCTTGGCTTATTAAATCACGCCATTCTTCTCAAAATCACGAATCTCATCGACTGAATATCCCAATTCCTCAAGGATAGGACTGTTATGCTGGCCTAAGCGCGCAGGCGGCGTTTTGAGGTGAGGGCCATCATGATCA
>Ga0181582_10003144_pt1 | contig 13264 bp, 11 predicted proteins | sample 071ome_32_FD_132438 | JGI IMG/M metagenome (GOLD analysis project Ga0181582, IMG submission 132438) | Coastal salt marsh microbial communities from the Groves Creek Marsh, Skidaway Island, Georgia - 071405AT metaG (megahit assembly) | ecosystem: Environmental > Aquatic > Marine > Intertidal...
CGACGGAAGACTTGCGTGGCTCAGCCACTCGACCGGCGCGGCTCCGAAGGCGCGCCAGACATGGGCAAAGAACCCGTTGACCGAGTCCATGAACAGGTTTTTCCAGACCAGTGCAGAAACTGTCGGCATGACGAAGAAGGGGGCGATCACCAGAATGCGGACAACGCCTTGACCCCACATCGGTTGATCCAGAAGCAGCGCTAGAAGTACACCAAGGATAACAGTGATAATAAGGACCCCACCGACGATGACGAGTGTGGTTGTCACGCTGGGCCAGAACGAACTGCTGCTGACAAAGCGCACGTAGTTGTCAAAACCTACCCACTGAAGACCGTTTTCCAATGAGTCTCCGCGGAGCGGCAAGTATTTCTTGAAGCTGAAGAATAGGGTCATCGTCAGCGGGACCAGCATCCATCCCAAAAGCAAGATGACAGCTGGGGCCATCATGATGCGGGCGGCTGAGCGAGAGTGTTGGGTTGCCATGGATACACTTCCTCTGTTGGCAGCGACGATACTACCCTAGCGAATTTCACGAGTTTTGCGGAGAGCGAGTTTTGCCGTGGTACGGGGCGGCCTGTATGGCCGCCCCGACCCGGAGGATATTAGCGGTAGCCAGCGGCTTCCATTGCGTCGTTAGCAATCTCTTGCGCTTTTGCAAGAGCTTCCTCGACAGTCTGCTGACCAGCGTAGGCAGCCGCGAATTCCTGGCTTACGTCGGTCGCGATGCCGGCGAATTCAGGGATAGCTGCGAACTGAACACCTACATACGGAACCGGATCAACAGTCGGGTTCAGCGGATCTGCTGCCAGAATGGCGTTCAGGGTCATCTGTGCGAACGGAACATCCTGATAGATCTCGTTGTCATAGAGCGACTGACGGGTTCCCGGAGGGATAGACGCGTGGCCGTTCTCGAATGCAACTAGGCGCATGTAGTCAGGTCCGGTTGCCCATGCCATGAACTCTTTCGCGGCGTCGACTTTCTGCGTACCGGCAGGAATTGCCAGAGCCCATGCCCAGAGCCAACCCGAGTTTTTGCCCAGACCGGTGTTTGGAGCAACTGCCCAACCGATGTTGCCAGCAACGTCCGATGCGCCGCCTTTACCGTCTTCTGCCAGCCAGCCAGCTGCAACGGTTGCGTCCATCCACATGCCACACTTGCCCTGACGGAACAGCGAGAGGTTTTCGTTGAAACCGTTGGTCGCGTAACCGGCCGGACCGGATTCTGCCATCATGCCAGTGTAGAAGGTCAGAGCGTTGTTCCACTCTTGGCTGTCGAACTGGGCGTTCCACTCTTCGTCGAACCAGCGTGCGCCGAATGCGTTGCCAAGAACGGTCGCGATCGCGCCGCCTTCACCCCAACCGGCTTTACCGCGCATACAGATACCGTTGATGTCGTTTTCGCGATCGGTCATCGCCGCTGCTGCTTCACGGATGAAGTCCCAAGTCGGCTCGTCCGGCATGGTCAGACCAGCTTTTTCCATCAGGTCGGTGCGATAGTGAACCATCGAGCTTTCCGCATAGAACGGAGCAGCATAGAGCGTTCCGTCGTAGGATAGACCGCCGCGAACTGCGGGCAGGATGTCTTCTACGTCATAGTGTGCAGGCATGTCGTCCAGCGGGACCAGCCAGCCGTTTTTGCCCCAGATCGGGGTTTCGTACATACCGATCATCATGACGTCGAATGCGCCGCCTTTGGTGGTGATGTCGGTGGTGACGCGCTGACGCAGGACGTTTTCTTCCAGCGTCACCCACTCGACCGTGTGTCCGGTGCGCGCTTCAAAGTCATGAGTCAGACCTTGCATCTTGATCATGTCGTCGTTGTTGACGGTCGCGATTGTAATTGTGTCAGCAAATGCGGCCGAGCCTGCAACAAGTGCAAGAGCGGTTGCCGCGCGTAGTGTGTTCTTCAAAGCCATCTGGGTCCTCCCGAAATAGATGTGGCCCGCAACTGCTAGCAAGCAATCTAACGCGCAGTCAATTATTTTTTTACGCGCGCTAATATTTATTTTTGCTCACGCTGAATTTCGCAGGACCAATCGGGCTTCAAAGAGCAGCTCGTCACGGGTAGAAAATTTCCCCCCGCTTTCAATTAGTTGTAGTAGTTTTTCGACGCTGTGACTGGACACTGAATCATAGTCATGCGCCGCCGTTGTTAGCGACGGACAGGTATACTTGGCGAATGGGTGATCGTCATTTGAAGCCAGCCTGATCGAACAATCAGGCGTCCGACCGACGCGAATCCCCATCTCGTATGCGGCCGCAAGAAAACCGATAGCCAGTCGATCATTACTGCACAGGATCGCATTCGTCGGCAGGTTGCCTTCGGTCAACAGCTTCAGCGCACCGTTTTTGCCGATTTCTTCAAAAGCCCACCCCTCGCCTTCGATTTTTACAACATGGGGTTCGAATCCCAAGCCCTCCATCCCCTGCAAATAGGCTTGTCGGCGTTTGTTGGCATTCGGGTTCGCCGGCGTTTTCATCTCGTAAAACAGAGGCGGTTCACCCGTGCGAGTCAGGTACTCCACTGTCTGATTGACAAAACTGAAGTTGTCCGAGCCGATAAACGCCTCGCCTATGCCTTCAAGGTTGCTATCAAAAAGAACGGTTGGGACGTCTTTGCAAAATTTCTCGATTGCCAAGCGATCTGATGCTCGGCCAAGGGGTGCCAACAAGACGCCTGCAGGTTTCATAGACCGAAGAAGATCAAGGATTTCAACCTCGTGTTCCGGATTGCCGTATGAGCTGAACATTGTCGGTTGAAAGCCGGCAGCAATGCAACGCTCTTCGATATTGCGGGCGATCTCTGCGAAAAACGGGTCGGCCAGGTAAGGAACAACAATCCCCACATTCTTCGTCAACTTCCGGTTCTGGTTCACGGCGAACATGTTCGGACGGTAATCGAACTTCTCAAGCGCCTCTTCAATGCGCTTGCGCGTTGACGCACGCACACTATCCGGATCGTTGAAGTACTTTGAAACCGTCGGTCTGGAGAGGCCGCTGACTTCTGCGAATTCTTCCATGTTTTTGATTTTCTTTGTGGCCATGTCAGGTCGCGATCCGTGCTAACGCTTTTTGAATAAAAAATTTCATGCCAAACATGTTAATTTACAACTTTTCGCGCGTAAACTTTTTTATTCCATGTCGGCAATTTTCTGCACCATGCGTCCGGCAACTGCATTGCGCTTACATCACTTCCTTCTCAGGTCACGAGCAAGTTCTCCACAACTTTATCTGACCGCATCAGATATTTTACTTTACAAGCCACCCCCTTATCGACACCATATCTTGTAGAAGCCGTGGTTCAAACTGCAGCTTCTAGAGCAGGCACCTAGCGCTTGGGGCGCTGCCACGCCCGAGCGCTACACGATAGTAAGAGAGGTGGCGCCATGGCTATGTCCGAGTCCTATATGGACACAGAAGACCTTCATCCGATCGATATCGTCGAACACATCGCCGAGTATTATGAATGGGATTTCGACCGCATCGCGGACGATCAAATTGCTATGGCTGTGCAGGGACAGTGGAAGACCTACTCGATCACACTGGCGTGGTCTGGCTATGACGAGACGTTGAAATTGGTCTGCACCTACGAAATGGACCCGCCCGAAGGCCGCATGGCCGAGCTTTACGAAGCGTTGAATGAAGCCAATGATCAATGCTGGGCAGGCGCATTCACCTATTGGGCCGAGCAAAAGCTGATGGTGTACCGCTACGGTCTGGTTATGGCAGGCGGTGGTGCTGCGACTGGCGAACAGATAGACACAATGATCAACGTGGCCGTTCTGGCTGCTGAACGGTTCTATCCGGCCTTTCAACTTGTTGGCTGGGGCAATCAATCCCCCAAAGAAGCGATGCAGGTAGCCATTGCAGAGGCCTACGGCCGCGCGTAACACTGCGCCCCGAAGCGAGAAGCGGAGGGGTCATGTCATTTCAAGCACTATCGGAACGCGGTCTTGTCCTGCTGGGATGCGGCAAGATGGGATCAGCCATGTTGGCCGGCTGGCTAGAAGGCGGCTTGGCGCCTGCATCGGTTTGGGTAAAAGACCCGTTCCCGTCTGATTGGGTGAAGGCGCAGGGCGTTCATGTCAACGAAGACCTACCCGCCAACCCGGCGATTGTGTTGATAGCAGTGAAACCCCAGATGATGGCGGACGCACTGCCCGTTCTGGCTGCAATGGGCAATGGCGACACGTTGTTTGTTTCAGTGGCGGCAGGTGTAACAATTGCCAACTACGAAAATATTCTTGGTGCGCAGACACCGATCATCCGCGCCATGCCGAACACGCCCGCAGCCGTTGGCAAGGGAATCACAGCCATCATCGGAAACAGCAATGCATCTGCCGCGCATGTGGACACCGCACAAGGGTTGCTCGAGGCAATCGGGCAAGTGGTACGGCTTGAAAACGAGGGACAGATGGACGCGGTCACCGGCGTTAGCGGGTCGGGTCCGGCTTATGTTTTCCACATGATCGAAACTCTTGCCGCCGCAGGCGAGGCACAGGGTCTGTCCCCCGAGTTGGCGATGCAACTGGCCAAAGCCACCGTCGCCGGTGCGGGCGCATTGGCGGAGACGGCGGATGAAACGCCCGCGCAATTGCGCGTGAACGTGACCAGCCCGAACGGAACGACTCAGGCGGGACTTGAGGTTTTGATGAACGGGGAAAGTGGGCTACCGCCGCTGATGACGGCCACTGTTAAGGCCGCGACAGATCGGTCAAAGGAGTTATCGAATGGCTGAGATCACCTTTGACGACTTCCTCAAGGTCGATATCCGTACGGGCACAATCGTAAAAGCCGAACCTTACCCCGAGGCCCGCAAGCCTGCGATCAAGATGTGGATCGATTTTGGCACCGAGCTTGGGGAAAAGAAAACCTCGGCACAGGTGACGGCACATTACACGCCCGAAACTCTGGTGGGGCGGCAGGTGATGGCCGTGGTCAACTTTCCCCCGCGCCAGATAGGCAAGTTCATGTCCGAGGTTCTCGTGCTTGGCGTCTCGGACGCGGATGGCGGCATCGTACTGCTATCACCCGACCAGTCTGTTCCAAACGGGGGGCGCATGCATTGAAGAGGATTTTCATTACCCGTCCCTTGCCTGACTCGGTCGTAGCCGAAGCCGAGAAGCATTTTACCGTTGAAGTGCGCGAGAAAATAACGCCGTTGACCCGCACAGAACGCCGCGCGGCCATGGCGCTGTATGACGGTATTCTTCCGACCCTTGGTGACAACTTCAACGAACAAGTCCTGTCAGGCGGACCCCACCGTTGCAAAATTTTGGCGAACTTCGGGGTGGGATATAACCATATCGATGTGGCTGCCGCCGCCGAGAATGGCGTACGCGTCAGCAATACCCCCGGTGCAGTCACGGACGCCACCGCAGATATCGCCCTGATGCTGATGCTGATGACCTGCCGCCGCGCGGGCGAAGGCGAGCGCATGGTGCGCGCCGGAAAGTGGGTGGGCTGGCACCCAACGCAGATGCTGGGCATGCACCTTAGCGGCAAGCGGTTGGGTATCGTCGGCATGGGCCGGATCGGTCAGGCCATCGCCAAGCGGGCCCACTATGGTTTCGGGATGGAGGTTGCCTATTTCAACCGCTCTACCAAAAGCGTTGATGTGCCTGCCACACAGTTGAAGTCTCTGACAACTTTGGCCGCGAATGTGGACGTGCTGGTCGCCGCCGTACCCGGAGGCGCCGAGACACGCCACCTGATCAACGCGGACGTGTTCAACGCAATGCAACCGCATGCGCATTTTGTAAACATCGCACGCGGGGATGTGGTCGATGAAAATGCGCTGATCACAGCCTTACAGACGGGACAGATCGCTGGGGCTGGCATGGACGTTTACGAAAACGAACCCGAAGTGCCAGCGGCGTTGATAGCGATGGATAACGTCGCGCTGCTACCGCATCTGGGCACCGCCGCGCTTGAAGTGCGTACCGCAATGGGCATGTTGGCAGTAGAGAACCTGCGGGCGTTTTTTGCGGGCGAAGACCTGCCCAACCCGGTGGACTAACCGTTATCAATTCGTGCCGGACTTTCTGGGCGTAAAAAAGTAACTCAGTGCTCGCTAAGCGCCTGCCTGTCGCCGACAGCTTCACGCCAATGGCGGCGGCACAGGCTGACATAGGTTTCATTGCCGCCGATCTGCACCTGATCACCTTCGGTCAGGGTGTTGCCGTCTTCGTCCTGCCGCACGACCATCGTGGCCTTCTTGCCGCAATGGCAAATTGTGCGCACTTCGCGCATCTCGTCGGCCCAAGCCAACAGGGCGGCCGATCCGGGGAACAACTCACCCTGAAAATCCACGCGCAGGCCATAACACATCACCGGAACCCGCAGATCGTCCACCGCGCGGGTCAGTTGCCAGACCTGCTGTTTCTCAAGAAACTGCGCTTCATCAATGAACACACAGGCCACAGGGCCTTGCACCAGACGCGCCTCGATTTTGGCGAACAGATCTTCCCCTGCGGCAAAGGTATCCGCCTCTTGCCCGATCCCGATCCGGCTGGCGATCCGCCCGTCGCCTGCCCGATTGTCAAACTGGGCGGTCAAAAGATAAGTCTGCATCCCGCGCTCGCGGTAGTTATGCGACGCCTGCAACAACACCGTCGATTTGCCGGCGTTCATGGTGGAGTAATTGAAGTAGAGTTTGGCCATAAAACGGTTATGCCCGCCCGAGCGGGATTCGCAAGGGCGGGCATATCGTCAATTCGATCTGATCAGACTTCCTGCAACGCCCGTACTTCGATCTCGCCCTCTTTCCGCGCCTTGATCGCAAGCGCTGCGGCGTGCGATCCGGCGGCGGTGGTGAAATACGGGATTTTGTCATACAGCGCGACGCTGCGGATTTCGCGGCTGTCTTCAATCGCCTGCTGACCCTCGGTGGTGTTCATGAGCAACGCGATTTCGCCGTTTTTCAGCATGTCCACGATGTTCGGGCGCCCTTCATAGACTTTGTTGACGGTGTCACAGGCAATGCCTTGATCCTGCAGCCACTTGGCCGTGCCGTGGGTGGCGACAATGGTAAAGCCTTCTTCAATCAATGTCTGTGCCGCTTCGATCATCAACGAGCCTTTGTCGCTGTCCTTGATCGATACAAACACCTTGCCTTCGGTCGGCAGGTCAGTGCCTGCGCCAAGCTGCGCTTTCAGGAAAGCGCGGGCAAAGCTTTTGTCCGAACCCATAACCTCGCCGGTCGAGCGCATTTCGGGGCCAAGAATCGTGTCGACACCGGGGAAGCGGGCAAACGGTAGAACGGCCTCTTTCACAGCAAAGGTGTCGATCATCGGGTCAACGAGATCAAATCCGGTCAGCTTCTCGCCTGCCATCACACGAGCAGCGATGCTGGCGATCGGGCTGTTCACGGCTTTGGCCACGAAAGGCACAGTCCGCGAGGCGCGCGGGTTCACTTCAATCAGGAAGATCACGCCGTTTTGCACGGCAAACTGTACGTTCATCAGGCCGACAACCTGCAGCTCCAGCGCAAGGGCGGCAGTCTGGCGTTTGATCTCATCGATGATGTCTTGAGACAACGAATATGGCGGAAGCGAGCAAGCACTGTCACCCGAGTGCACGCCAGCCTCTTCGATGTGCTGCATGATACCTGCAATGTGGACGTTTTCTCCGTCGCACAGCGCGTCAACGTCCAGCTCGGTCGCGCCAGCAAGATAGCTGTCCAAAAGGACGGGGCTGTCGCCTGACACCACAACCGCTTCGTTGATGTAGCGTTCCAGATGCGCGTCGTCGCGGACGATCTCCATCGCGCGCCCACCCAAAACATACGAGGGGCGGATCACCAGCGGATAGCCAACTTTCTGCGCGATCATCATCGCCTCGGCACCCGAATGCGCGATGCCGTTGTTCGGCTGCTTCAGGCCCAGCTTGTTCACCATCGCCTGGAAACGCTCGCGGTCTTCGGCAAGATCGATTGCGTCGGGCGTGGTTCCTAGAATCGGAATCCCCGCCTCTTCCAGTGCGTTTGCCAGTTTCAGCGGGGTCTGGCCGCCAAATTGAACGATGACGCCGTGGAGTGTTCCGTTTTCCCGCTCGACACGCAGGATTTCCATCACATGCTCGTAGGTCAGCGGTTCGAAATACAGGCGGTCCGATGTGTCATAGTCGGTCGACACGGTTTCGGGGTTACAGTTGATCATGATCGTTTCGTAACCCGCGTCCGTCAGCGCGAAACAGGCATGACAGCAGCAGTAATCGAACTCGATCCCTTGGCCGATCCGGTTTGGTCCTCCACCAAGGATGACCACCTTTTTCTTGTCGGAAGGGCGCGCCTCGCACTCGACATCGCCCATCACGGGGGTTTCGTAGGTCGAGTACATATAAGGCGTTTGCGCTTCAAACTCGGCCGCACAAGTGTCGATGCGTTTGAACACTGCGGTCACGCCAAGATTGTGACGTGCGCGGCGCACCTGACCTTCGTCACGGCCGGTCAGCTTGGCCAGACGGGCATCGGTAAAGCCCAACATTTTCAGAGCGCGCAGCCCTTCTTCGGTGACGGGCAGGCCGTTGGCTTTCACCTCGGCTTCCGCGTCTATAATTTCGCGGATACGTGCCAGGAACCACGGGTCGAACTTGGTAACCGCATGAATTTCATCATTGCTCAGACCGTGGCGCATGGCTTGCGCGATGGTCCGCATACGGTCCGGCGTTTGCTTGCTGATCGCTTTGACGACTGCCGCTTTATCGGGTGCTCCTTCGATCTCGACCTCGTCAAAGCCGGTCAAACCGCTTTCCATCGAAGCCAGTGCCTTTTGCATCGACTCGTGAATCGTGCGGCCAATGGCCATCGCCTCGCCCACCGATTTCATTGCGGTGGTCAGGTATGGTTCGGAACCCGGGAATTTTTCAAACGCGAATTTCGGGATTTTGGTGACGACATAGTCGATGGTCGGCTCGAACGACGCCGGAGTGACTTTGGTGATGTCGTTGTCCAGCTCGTCCAGCGTATAACCCACCGCCAGTTTCGCGGCGATTTTGGCAATCGGGAAACCCGTCGCCTTGGACGCCAAAGCCGACGAGCGCGACACGCGCGGGTTCATTTCAATCACAACCATGCGGCCATCCGCAGGATTAACGGCCCACTGCACGTTTGATCCGCCGGTTTCCACACCGATCTCACGCAATACGTTGATCGAATGCGTCCGCATGATCTGGTATTCTTTGTCGGTCAGCGTCAGCGCAGGGGCCACGGTGATCGAGTCACCCGTATGCACGCCCATTGGATCGACGTTTTCAATCGAACAGACGATAATGGCGTTGTCGGCTTTGTCGCGGACAACCTCCATCTCGTATTCTTTCCAGCCCAGCAGGCTTTCATCGACCAGAATCTGGTTCACCGGCGATGCATCCATGCCCGAGCGGCAGAAATGGATATAGTCATCACGGTTATAGGCCACTCCGCCGCCGGTACCGCCAAGGGTAAAGGCCGGGCGGATGATCGCGGGCAGACCGATATCTTCCAAAGCTTCCAGCGCGATTTGCACGCCGGCTTCCAGATCAACCTTGCCGTTGTCTTTCTTCGGAGCGGTCACAATGGTGGCGCGCGGGTTCTCGATGCCCAAGCGGTCCATCGCTTCGCGGAACAGCTTGCGGTCCTCGGCCATCTCGATGGCTTCGCGCTTGGCGCCAATCATCTCGACGTTGAACTTCTCAAGCACGCCCATCTCTTCCAACGCGAGCGAGGTATTCAGACCCGTCTGCCCGCCCATGGTCGGCAAAAGCGCATCGGGGCGTTCTTTTTCGATGATGCGGGCGACAACTTCGGGTGTGATCGGTTCGATGTAGGTTGCGTCGGCCAGTTCCGGATCAGTCATGATCGTTGCCGGGTTCGAGTTGACCAGAACAACACGGTAACCTTCTTCGCGCAGCGCTTTACAGGCTTGCGCGCCCGAATAGTCAAATTCGCAGGCCTGCCCGATCACAATCGGCCCCGCACCAATGATCATGATTGACTTGATATCAGTTCTTTTTGGCATGGTGCACCTCAGGGCTATGGCAGACGAGCAGGAGCGCAGAGTCGCAAGACCGCGCAAATTGTCGTGGGTTATAGACATCGACGGCTTGGGTGCAAGGGGCAAAGGGGGTGAATTCCGCGTCTTCCCTTGACTTTCGTCTCTGGGCCATGTGTATCAGCGCGACTCCGGAATTTCCCAAAGGGATTTGAGATATGCACGCTTATCGCAGCCACACCTGCGCCGCCTTGAACAAAGACAACGTCGGTGAAACTGTCCGCCTATCGGGTTGGGTGCACCGCATCCGCGACCACGGCGGCATTTTGTTTATCGACCTCCGCGACCACTACGGCGTCACACAGGTTTTGTGTGATCCGGATTCGCCTGTCTTTAAAGACATGGAAAAAGTGCGCAGCGAGTGGTGTATCCGCATTGACGGAAACGTCAAAGCCCGCGATCCCGAGCTGATCAACCCGAAACTGCCAACCGGCGAAATCGAGGTGTTTGTTCGTGACCTGGAAGTTCTGGGTGCCGCTGACGAACTTCCGCTGATCGTATTCGGCGATCAGGAATACCCCGAAGAAACGCGTCTGAAGTATCGCTATCTGGATCTGCGACGCGAAGCGATGCAAGAGAACATGAAACTGCGCTCGGACGTTGTGTCCTCGATGCGCCGCCGTATGTGGGATAAGGGTTTCCGCGAATATCAGACGCCGATCATCACCGCGTCGTCGCCCGAAGGCGCGCGCGACTTCCTTGTTCCGTCGCGTCTACACCCGGGCAAATTCTATGCGCTGCCGCAGGCCCCGCAGCAGTTTAAGCAGCTGATCATGGTGTCGGGCTTCGACAAGTATTTCCAGATCGCCCCCTGCTTCCGTGATGAAGACCCACGTGCCGATCGTTCGCCCACCGATTTCTATCAGCTAGACCTTGAGATGAGCTTTGTTGAACAACAAGATGTGTTCGACACCATTCAGCCGGTTCTGGAAGGCGTGTTCGAAGAATTCGGCGGCGGTCGTCCGGTTGACAAACACTGGCCGCAGATTTCCTACAAGGATGCAGCCAAGTGGTACGGCACCGACAAGCCGGACCTACGCAACCCGATCAAGATGCAAGACTGCTCGGACCACTTCCGCGGCTCGGGCTTTGCGATCTTCGCTAAGCTCCTGGAACAGGAAGGCACCGAAATCCGCGCAATTCCCGCACCGAGTGGCGGCAGCCGCAAGTTCTGCGATCGGATGAACAGCTTTGCCCAGAAAGAGGGTCTGCCCGGTATGGGCTATATCTTCTGGCGCGACGGCGAGAACGGCATGGAAGCCGCGGGACCGCTGGCCAAAAACATCGGCCCCGAGCGGACCGAGGCAATTCGTCTACAGCTTGGTCTTGGCAAGGGCGATGCAGCGTTCTTCCTTGGCGGCAAACCGAAGAATTTCGAAGCTGTTGCAGGCCGCGCTCGCGTGGAAATTGGCAATGAGTTGGGTCTAACCGACAAAAACCGCTTTGCCTTTGCTTGGATCGTTGATTTCCCGATTTACGAACAGGACGAGGAAACCGGCGAGATCGACTTTGAACACAACCCGTTCTCGATGCCGCAGGGTGGCATGGAGGCACTGAACGGCAACCCTCTGGACGTTCTGGGCTATCAGTACGATCTGGCCTGTAACGGATACGAGTTGGTGTCTGGCGCGATCCGTAACCACAAGCCCGACCTGATGCTGAAAGCGTTCGAGCTGGCAGGCTATGGCGCGGATGAGGTAAAGTCGCGCTTTGGTGCTTTGTTCAACGCGTTCCACTACGGCGCCCCGCCGCACGGCGGTTGCGCGGCCGGTATCGACCGGATCGTAATGCTTCTGGCTGACGAAGCGAACATCCGCGAAGTGATGATGTTCCCGATGAACCAGCGCGCCGAAGACCTGATGATGAACGCCCCAAGCGAGCCATCATCAGATCAGCTGATGGAGCTGTCGCTACGGGTCATCCCGCAGGAGTGATCCCAAGCGGTGATATTATTAAGAGAAGCCCCGGTCTGATGATCGGGGTTTCTTGTTTACATCACCGGCGTTTCCACGATGCGGTCAATCAAAAGACAGGCCGTTTGCTCAACCTCGGGTGCGTTTGGGGAACTGCCGCGCAGGCGTGCGGCGGCCATGGCCAAGGTGTCATCATGCGCCTGTCGCGCGATGCCAGATATAAAAGCGGCGGCATAGGACAAAGACTCGGGCGAGGGATTACGCCGCAGCAGTTCTGCCGCCAGCGCAAGATCATCACGATAGGAAATCTGATCCGCCTCGATCCGTTCCTGATTGATCAATCGCGGCCCGCCCGGTTGCCGTTCAACAGGCAGATGGCCCAAAATGCATTCCTGAAAATCCGATAAGCTGTCGTGCGGCTTGGGCAAAAACCCGTGCGCCCCCGCCGCAATCGCCACTGGTTCGGCAAAATCGTCTGCACTGGTTGCTAAAATCACTGGCGGGTTCGGCAAAGCAGCCAGCTGGGCAATTAGATCCGTGCCAGATCCATCAGGAAGACCCAAATCAATCAGGATGACACATGGCAAGTACACGCCCAAATGACGCCGCGCCGAGGCTAAACAATCCGCCCTGCGGATACGGGCACCGCTGCGCAGGCACATCAGACGCAAGGCTTCGCAAGCATATCTGCTGTCTTCGACCACGAGAATCGTCAGACCAAGCAAAGGGCGCAACGGGGTTGGGGCGGGGTTCAGTCCAAGGGCAAGGTTATCCATACGATTCTCCTTCTTTCTCGAACAGATTGCCGCGTCATGCCTAACAGGGGGTTAAAAGGTGCGATGCCCTGTCCACTTGCCGCGCTGCGGCAAAAACCGCATAACCCTGCAAACGCACAGGAGGAGCCCGTTATGATCGGTCGTTTGAATCACGTTGCAATCGCAGTCCCGGATCTTGAAGCCGCATCCGAGCAGTATCGTTCGGCGCTAGGGGCCAAGGTCAATGCCCCTCAGGACGAGCCCGACCACGGTGTAACCGTCGTATTCATCGAATTGCCAAACACCAAGATCGAACTGTTGTACCCGCTGGGCGAAAACAGCCCAATTCAAGGTTTTTTGGACAAGAACCCCTCGGGCGGCATTCACCACATTTGTTATGAAGTTGATGATATCATCGCCGTTCGGGATCCCCTGCAGCAAACCGGTGCCCTCGTTTTGGGTAGGGGTGAGCCAAAAATCGGCGCCCATGGCAAGCCGGTTCTGTTCCTGCATCCGAAAGATTTCAATGGCTGCTTGATCGAGCTTGAGCAGGTCTAAGGCTTGGACA
>Ga0181582_10003147_pt1 | contig 13253 bp, 11 predicted proteins | sample 071ome_32_FD_132438 | JGI IMG/M metagenome (GOLD analysis project Ga0181582, IMG submission 132438) | Coastal salt marsh microbial communities from the Groves Creek Marsh, Skidaway Island, Georgia - 071405AT metaG (megahit assembly) | ecosystem: Environmental > Aquatic > Marine > Intertidal...
TGGTCGGGAGCGCAGAGGCGTACGTGGAGGTGGCAAAGGAGCACATGAAGCGGGGGAGGATGGGGGCCGAGGAGATTGCGAAGGAGAAAGGGTTCATGTGATGATGATGATCATGATGATGGTAATTTGTCCCTGCCATGGTGACCACCTCAGCCGCCTCGTGGGCACAAAAATATCTCGCTCTCTCCGGTCTGACGCAATACCAGGCCACAATGCCGACGCAATACCTCACAAAAATGCCTCTGAAGGAAGTTTTCAGCATCGTTGCGAGCGTCCAGTCCGGAAACGTCTCGGGCTGCGCCCCCAGTGCCAGATCCCCCGACCTCGTCGCCCCCCACTCGTCGCGGCTGCGCTACGCTCCGTGGCCGCGTCCGTACGGAAGTATCACTGCATACCCCGCCTACAGGCCCTTCTCACTCTTCCCGGACGAGGACGAGGACGTGCAGCCGACGCCGTCCACCTCGGCCAGAGTGCCCCAGGTACCCACCCGCAAGGGTAAACCCGCGATTCACGCCCGCGTGCGGCGTTTCTTCGGCCGCCGCGTGGTCGATCCGATCAGGCTGGCCTTCATTCGTGCTGCAGACGCGACGCACGGCAAGCGCGACCCGTCCACGTCGAAGCAGCGGCGGGGGGTGTGGCGGGCCGTTGGCGCGGGGTTGAGACGTGTCGTCAGGGCGGTCGGCGCGTGCTTTACGGCCGTTTGGGGGACCGTGTTGGGTCTGTGGATGATCATCAAGTTCTGTAGGTGGATGAATCGACAGGGAGTCGCCGCCGCGGCGGATGACGACAGGAAGACGCGGTAGAGTGGCCGGCCTCCACCTGCTTCTCAACTGCCTCGGACGAAGAAGGAGCCGACCGGAACACCATACTTTTCTCTACTTCGTGACACCGTACGTGAATACTGTTCTTAAAATTAGACCTCACGCCGACGCGCGTTGAGCACTGCCTCTTCTGTGTGTGTGTGCGTGCGTGAGAGAATTCACTGAATGAGTAGCCGGGAACAGACGAACACGAATTCCAGCGGCGTGTTCACGTCCCCGAGCCTGGACGCGCTGTCTTTGGGTGTCAGTGATGTCGGTGATGATACGCCGAGGACGAGCGTGGATTTGGACCGGTACGTTTCGACTTTGAGTTCGATCCAGCCCCTTTCCCACTCACTCACGCTACGCTACGCTCGTTCGCCAGGGTTGTGAGCTGGAATCCGCCCAGTCCAACCAAGACCCGGAAGCTGAAGCCGGTGTCGTCTCGTCGTCTGCTGGGACTGCCGAGGCTGGGGCGTACGGATTCGTTGGCCGAGAACAAGGTCCTCGTCACGACCGGGCTCCGTCGGTCGGAGAGCATCGTCCAGCCCGACCTGTTCCATTATCACGAGCACTTTTCGTTTCTGAGCACGATTGGCGAGACCAAGTCCAGCGAGGTGTTCAAGGTGGCGCATCGGCAGTCGGGCGAGGTGTTTGCCGTGAAGCGCTCTCGGAAGCGGTTCCGGAGCAAGCTGCAGCGCGAGCGTTGCCTGCGGGAGATTCAGATGGTGGCGAGTCTGCCTGAGATGGAGAATATCGTGGCTCAGTACCGGGCGTGGCAGGAGGGCGGACACTTTTACATCCAGATGGACTACTGCGACGGGGGCAGCCTGCAGCAGCACCTGGACGACGCCAAGAGGCGTCGGGTCGACGGCCGTGGTAGCAACACGACCAAAAGTGAGTCGATTGAACCCGCTGTGATGTGGGGCGTGGTCAAGGACGTGAGTGCCGGGTTGCAGTTTCTGCACTCGAACAACGTGCTGCATCTGGACATCAAGCCGGAGAACTTGTACACGAAGAGGGAAGTGGGACAGCAAGGGCGCGTTGTGTGGAAGATTGGGGACTTTGGGTTGGCCATCGGGAAGGAGGCGACCGATTGGGAGGAGGGGGACGGGGACTACGTGGCGCCCGAGTTGTTGCGGGCCGCGACGGAACAGCCGCATCCGGCGGCGGATATATTCAGCCTGGGGGCGACGTTGTATCAGTGCGCGACGGGAAGAAAGTTGCCACGGTGCGTGGGCAGTCCCAACGCGGACATCTCAGGGGTGCTGGAAGCGGGCGACGTGGTGGATGCAGACGTGCGGGTGCTGTTGCGGGCGATGACCCTGCCCGACCCGAAGATGCGTCCGTCGGCGAGCCAAGTCCTGGAGTATGCCGATGCCGTGTTGCGCGGTGACGTGACACGGCCGTCGCTCAAGGCAGAGTCGGATGGTACGAATGGTGCGGATGATCGTCGGGTCGACGACGCGATTGATGGATTCGACGCGCTCGAGGGGATGCACGATATCGATACGATCGATACGATCGATACGATTGGTACCATCGATACGTCGAGGAGTTGCGGCCCCGATCGGCAGGAGATGCCCTCCTTGAGCCCCAGGCAGCCCGTCTCCGACGTCGCTGCCATCAACGAACTGCCCAAGCTCCCGCTGCTCAACCTCAAACCGAGGAGCATCGGCAACGCGAACGACGGCAATGGCAACAACGGCCAGCTTTCGGCGTCTGACAGCTTCCGCATCATGCGGCGCGACACGGCCAGGGACAACTCCGAGTACGCCGACTCGGACTTTGGATCGCTGTGCGACACGGAACGGACGATAACAACCGTCGCTGACATGCAGGGACCGGACGATCTGCGCGATCTGGGGGACCTGGGGGACATTGCGTCGCCTCGGCGGGACGGCGGTCTCTTCGGGCCGCTCTCCTCGCGTCTCCTCCGGGGACACGGCAGTCTGGCGTACGATATGGCCAGCCCAGGCGTCAATGTCAGTAGCGATAGGGATCCCGAGCAGGATAATTGCAGCTCTGGCGGTCCACGGATGAGCCCGTTCAGGAAGAGCCAGAGCAGGACGCAAGATTTGCAGCACACGCAGCAGCAGCAGCAGCAACAACAAAAGCAATCGCAGCAAGGAAGCAGGCATCCAGGAAAGGAACGGGGCACGAGCAACCGCGTCGGACTGACGGTCTGGAACGAGTTTGACGGCGGCGGCGATATCACAGCCGCGCCGTCTCGGTATCGCAGTCCGTTTGCCGACGCGCCCTCGCCCAACAACAACAACGAAAACAACAACAACAACGGGGACAACAACGGGGACAACAACGGGGACAACGACAGCAACGCGGCCAGGGACGTCATCATGGAGAACACCAACTCTGTCAATGTTGACAAGGAGAATGGCGCGGGACTCGCCAAGACGACCGCCAAAGCTGCGAGCAGGTCGGGGGCAAAGTCAACGGCCAAGCTGGTCTCTAAGACGTCCAAGGCGTCGAAGGTCACGTCTGGCAAGAATCGCCCGCCGCACATTCCTCTCCTCCCCATCCAGCAGCAGACGAACGGGAGCTTTGGCGTGGGCAAGAAGCGCCAGGCCTACCGCAACTCGGCCAGATCGGCCAGGAGCTCCCATCGGAGCAACAGCAACGACCTGAGCGCCAGGAGCATCGACGCGCTGATGCCGGCGCACAAGCGGGTCGACATCGAGGGACTGCAGTCCGAGCTGAGCGCCAGGATGAAGCTGATTTGATTGTTCTCGATGGAGCAACTGTCGTAGTAGTACAACGACGCCGATGATGATACAGTGCGATGACGAACGAGTTAACGAGAAATTTACCAGGACGATACTTGATCACCGTAACACTTTCACCCGCATCGGAACTTCACCCGCATCTGGCCCTCGACCACAGCCTCGGGGATGATCCGCCGGCGTCCGGCGTCGGCGTCTTCGATCGCGATTGAGCCTTTAGGCACCCGGGTTATGGCGTTGTTCACGGTCACCCAGTCACGACCCAAGCCGACGACCCGCCCGAGGCGCTTTTTTGCGCTGTTGGGGTCGAGGTACTCGACGTCGCCGTTGCGCATGATTTCGACGCCCAGGTGCTTGCTGATCTTATCTATCACGACGAGGCTGTGTTGGGCGGTGTCGTAGCGGACCTCTACGATGGCGTCGTGTACGAGGTAGGCAACAGGGAGCCAACCGACCAGAGCACGAAGCATTGCCCACTTGCCTAATTGTCCCGAGGAAAACCGATCGGTTTTTGACGTTTCAGGACTTGGCGTCTCACCATATTGAAATTTAAAATGTCATGCGGAGTACTCGGTCGTATGAAGTTGCGGTCGTATGCGTATGCGATTTTAGGTCGCTCCACAGCCGGCGGAGATCATGGAGGCGCTCAGGGGAGGCGTCTTGCCGGCGATACTGCCGGCGTACGCGGCTTGCCACGCGGTCGCGTTGACGGCGAACAATTGGCAATCGCTCAGGGACCCTGCGTTCCAGAGCTGGAGGTTCTGGTTGAAGCTCGTCGCGCTGTAGAACATGCGATTCATGCTCCTCGCGGACTGCACGATCCACGTTCCGACCGTCGGGTCGCCGCCGACGTATTGGTTGAAGCTCGACGCGCCCTCGAACATCGAGGTGAAGTTGAGGACCTTGTCTGTCCTGAACGACAGCGTCATCCCGTTGAATCTCGTGGCGTTGAAGAACATGCGATCCATGGCGATGGCCGACGAGGTGTTCCAACCGGTCAGATCTTGGTCGAAGTTCGAGCTGGCAAAGCAACCGGAGAACGACTTCACGTTGCCCGTCTTCCACAGGTATAGTGGGAAGTCGAACTGAACCGCCCTCTCAAACATGCTGGTCATATCCGTCACGCTGGCCACGTTCCACGAGAGCAGGGGCTGCGCGAACGACGTCGCGTTGTAGAACATGTACGACGTGTCGGTCACGCTGCTCATGTCCCATTCCGACAACCCGGGTTTATTGAAGTAAGGAGCGTTGGCGAACATGCGGCTCATGTTGGTCGCCGCGCCAGTGTTCCAGCTGCCGATGTACTCGTTGATCGTGCAGCCCTCGAACATGGACGAGAAATCCTTCACCTTTGACGTGTCCCAGAGTCCGATCGGCGAGTTTGGCTGACCGGTGTAGCCGGCGTCTTGGAACATGCCAGACATGTCCTCGACATTGGACGTGTTCCACCAACCAACCACCTTGTTGCCGGCGGTCCCACGGAACATGCCCGCCATCGTCGTCACGGAGCTCGTATCCCACCTCCCCACCGTGACCTTAAACCAATCCGTTCCGACCCCGCTTGTCGCGTTCTCGAACAAATTGCTCATATCAGTCACACCCGATGTGCACGACGTGCTAAGGAGGCTCTCGTTCGGCGTGCCCACCAGCGCAAGCAGTCCCGCGCGATTACGCCTCGTGTACGTGTAGGCCTTAAACGGACCCTCCGCCGGGACGAAGCCCTGCGAATTCAGCGGCGCATCGGGACACACGACTGTCCTGCCGTTATTGATGGTATAAAACAGCGGGGATGCGTCGGGAGCCGGGGGAGACGGCACCGGGGGAGACGGCACCGGGGGAGACGGCACCGGGGGAGACGGCACGGGCACGGGCGGCGACGTGTCGAGACTCCTGATCAGCGTCAAAGTCCATTTCGTCCCGCGACTACCGGACTTTTTGAGCTTCGGAGTCTTGCTGCCACCCTTGGCTCCGACGAACCTCCTGCACTCGTCGCTCTTATCGACGGCGTCGATGCCATACATCCGCCTGCCGTTGACGCGGTACGGCTTGAGGCGCCACGTCCTCATGCCACTGTTTCCAAGCGACACCGTCTTCGAAGAGCACGATTTCGAGTACTTGAGCTTCTTCGACTGTAGCCTCGACGAGGAGGAGTCCGGGGCAAAGGTCACGAGGTTGAGCTCCCGCGCCTCGTCGCCGCGCTTGGACTTGATGATCCACCTCTTCGGGTTCTTGGCCCCCGAAGACTGCATCTTGGTCTTCCCGCTCGTGGTATACGAGAGATACCTGTGAATAAGACGGAACGACAGAGGGAGGTGAGGGGTGTCGTCGCATGCGCCACGAACGGAACCTTGGACGCACTTTCCACGGCTCCCAGAGCGCACGGTATAAATACCATTAAATGGTAATTGACCCTGGACCAAGAGAGCAGCGCCGAGCAATGCCAGCAGAAGCTTGGCGAGCAGAGAAGAGGAAGGCATTTTCATCATCACGACAGGAGGTTCTACGGCACGAAACCCAGCCGCAAGAGTTGAGCTTTAGGTTGAGAATTGAGAATTGAGCTTGCGTGCGATGACGAAATCAGTTAAAAAGATCAATGTACGCCGCAAACGACGTAGGGTCGCATGTGACCCCCGGGGTCACGACACGCGTGTCGGACCCGACACGATTATTGCCCATTCCCGTGCCGCACCAGCTGCTTCAGACTCTCCCTCGTCGCCCTCGTCGCCCTCGCCTGTCCCTCCCCGCCCTCCCCGCCCTCCCCCGCGCCCATCTTGCTCCGCTTCTGATCACGATACAACGCCGCGAGCGCCCGAGAGCCCATCCCCGCCACCCGCCTCGCCCCCATCGCCGCACCCAAGCCCACGATGCTCACCGCCGGATCAACCCCTTCCCGCTTCGGTTTCTCCGCCCAGTGCTTGGAACGCAACACCTCTTTCATCGGCGCATCTGCCTGCTCCCCAAACGCCACCCTGTCCACATTGCCGCCCGCCTCTTCGTCCGACGAAGCATCCCTCTCTCTATCCCCATCCCCACCCCCACCCCCATCCCTATCCTTCCCCTTTCCCTTTCCCTTTCCCTTCCTTTTGTTGCGCATAAACTCCTTCTTGCGTTGCTTGGATTTGCTCAGGGGCCTCGCTTCCGCTCCCTCTCTCTCCACCAGGTGTGCGTACTTGTTCCTCGGCCTCTTGGGCCTGGGCTGTTCTTCTTCTCGTTGATGGACTTTCTGCTGCGACGTCAATATCGCCGTCGTCGTCGTCGCCGCCGCCGTCGTCGCCGCCGGGATCGCGTCTGCAGTCGCCACTGGGGCCGACGCCGACGCTGACGCAGCCTCCCTCCCGGCAACCTCCCCCACGCCGTCGCCCCGCGCCATCTTTTTCCGACCCCGACGCTCCTCCAGCATCCGCTTCATCTTCAGCATCTTGCGCATATCTCGCGACAGACCGTCTTCCGCACGCCCTTCCCGCTTTGGCGTGGGCGCGCTCGTTCCTCCGACAGCGAATTGCGCCCGACGTCCTCCGTGGCGCTTCTCGTACTGCGCCTCGAGGGCGAGATTGCGCCGTTTGCGTGCACGTCCAGAACCCATGAAGAGCACGAGCGGAATGCGTCTGTGGAGTAGGGGCGGCAATGCATGCAGCCGAGAGAGACCAGAAAAGAACCAGCCAGACGCCGATTTCATTCATTTCGTTCCCGTCCGCCACGATGATCGCATCGATCGCGAGCACGGGCGTGATCGTCACGGCCGCGAACGCAGTCCCGCGGAAACTCGACCAGTCCCAGTCCCGCAGAAATTCCCGATCCAATCGAGTCGTCCCTGTTGTTGCTGCAACCGCATCGACCAAGTCGGGCGCGAGTGCCTCTGGCTATGCGGTCGCGGGGCTGAGGCCGACGTCCCCGAAAGCGTGGGGCATGATTGCGGAGGAGCTGAAGAAGAACGGGCTGCGGTTTGCCAAGGCTTCGGAGGCTACGAAGCGCGGCGTCCTCCTCATCGACATTCGGCCGGTGCAAGACTACGGTGGGTATCGAATTCGCTCTTCGCCCTGACTCGACGCTGACCCGCGCAACGCGCTTCGCTCGTCCGCCAGACGCGAGCCATATTCCCGGCGCGGTGAATGCCGAGTTTTTCAAGTCGATCCAGGGGCTCGATCCCGTGAAGATCCTGAGGCGGGCCGTCTTTGCGTTCTTCGGCATCCTCAACGGGACAGAGTACGTGTTGTTTTTTACCTCAGCCAACGTGCGTCGTATCGGCGTATCGGCGTATCGTCGTATCGTCGTATCGTCGGATGCACGCCCTCTCTCTCACGCTCACTCGTTCGCTCGTTCAGGTACAATCCCGAGTTCGTTGACGAGGTGGACCGCCTGACGGGTGGGAAGAAAAACGCCGATATCGTGCTGTACTGCAACATCGGGGGCCAGCTGGAGCCTTGGGGGAGCAGTGAGGACGGGCGACAGAGTCGCTCCCTGACGGCCGCGTACGAGCTCTACCAGAACGGTTACAAGAAGGTCCGGGTGCTGGAAGGGGGCGTCGGCGGGTTTGTCAAGCAAGGTGGCGAGCTCGAGCGCACCGAGTAGTCTCTCTCTCTCTCTCTCTCTCTAACATCATGACCTTTTCACCACCTTGGCGTCCTTCTTCACCAACTGCGTCCACGCGTGCGCTCCAACGCACGCGGGAATGACCACCCACAGCGCGTTCAGCAGCACGAAATACACCCAGAAATACAGCGGCTCTGGCCTCGAATGCACAAACCCCTCGAGGAAACACGTCCCGTAGTACAACACGTCCCCGTACACCTGACACACGCTCACCACCAGGCTCAGCGCCCAACGCCACGGCTTGTTCCGCAGGATACCGTGCGTGGCGACGAAACACAGCGGTCCCACCAAGAACGCCGTCACGGCCTCCATGGAGATGACAAAGCTGTCACGGCTGGCATACCGGCTGTCGGCTTTCGTGTACTCCTTCCAGGCTTCCGACAGGTAGTTCTCCGACGGGTGCTGGTAGTAGTCCGGGGTGACGACCACGTAGCCCTCGATGACCATGTGAATGGCCCCGGTGACGGCCAGCCAGGTGGCGATGAGGCGGTCCGTCCTCGACAGGTGCGCGGAGAGCTTGACCAGCGTCAGGACGATGATCAGGACGGACGCGCCAAAGACCTAGATGGTGATTATAGATGGTGCGATGGTGAGATGGTTGGCGAGGGTATGGGGTGCGTCGACGCGACCTGTCGGACCTACCCCGAAGATCGTGCTGGCAGGGACTGTCATGGCGCGGAAATCGTCTAGCCGCAAGTCTGGCGGGTAGAACGGATGCGGCTTGGCGAAGATCCCCATGATGATGATGATGATGCACGCGATGGAGTGAAGAGAGCCACGTAGCTCGAGCGAACGAAGTGCGCAAAAAACGAATAATGAGGCCCGCCTCGATGGATACCTCCTTACCTCCCCCGACGTACGAATTTACAAAATCACCGACCTCCTTCTTCACGACTATGACTACTGCTTGATCACCACCAAGGCCTGTCCCGGCGTCACCGGCTTTCCGTTCTCCGCCACGACCTTGACCACCGTCCCGCTCACCTCGGCCTCAATCTCGTTCATCAACTTCATCGCCTCGATAATCCCAATAACCTGACCAGCAGTCACCGTATCACCCTCTTTGACGAACGCCGGCTCACCCGGCGCAGGCGACCTATAGAACGTCCCCGCCATCGGACTCGCAATTTCCACTCCGTCCACCTTTGCCGGCGCCGCCGGCGCCGCCGGCTTCGCAGCAGGCGCCGCCGCAGGCGCTGCCGCAGGCGCAGCAGCAGCAGGCGCCGCCGCAGGCGCCGCAGCAGCCACCGGCGCACCACCCATCGGCGCCTGCTGGTAAATCACCTGCGGCTTTTCCTTCGCCTCCAGCGCCTCCTTCTTCTTCACCGCCAGCTTGAACTTCTTACTGTTCACATTCAGCTCGACGATATCCGTATCGTTCACCATCCTATACGATGGATACCGAGCGAGCGAGCGAGTGAGCGGTTGTGACCAAACTGCGTGGACCACCCACCAGAGAAATTCCGAGTCCCCCCCCCTCTCCCGCTCCAGCAACTCTATACGCACCGTATCAAGTCCGTGAGCTCATCAAAATCGACAGCCAATACCTCCTTCGCCCCATTCACCCCGACATCCGTCTCCGCAGCACGCAAGACAGACACCTACAGCGGCATTCGAGCGACATGAGAAATGTGAGCTGACTGAAATTCCTCCGGAACGGGACGACGACGACGAGACACCCCGCCCCCTCCCGCCACGCCACGCCCCCACATTGGCCTCGACCAACCACGACGATACACTGTGCCCGTCAACGCCTCAATCATGACGCACCCCCGGGCGAGTTGTCTTTTGGGAAGAACTCGGCCTGGCCACCCACGCGCGCACCGATCGGCACGGCTGAAGCGTCGAGATGGCATACATTGTGTACGTATCGAGTAAGCGTGTATACAAGAATTGACTGCCGACTGGAAAGAACAGAAGCGCAGCTCGTTTCGCTGCGTTCTTATCGAGACGAGAAGCACGCGGGCGCACGTCGGTTGACCGTATTCTCTATACGGTATTCGAGTCGTTCTTCTGGTTCTTGTATTGTCGTCTCGGTGTGTGACCGCGTTGTGAGCGAGTGGCGGGGCGAAATAGACGTGGTTGCGTGAAATTACGAGCAATTTTTGCGTTCCTCGATTAGAAAATTCGTTTGCGTGGCGTCCATGCGTCGTGGCATTTGCTTTGACGGGTAGCGGGGTTCTTGTTGCGTTGAGATGCGTGTTGGGGGCGGCGCTGGGAGGGGGTTGGGTGGGAGAGGGTTGTGGAATTCGAGCCAGACGAGTTTGGCGCACGCACCGTGGGTTGCGTCGAGGACGGCGAGGACGGCGAGGACGTTTGTGGTCGGGCGGGCGGTGGATGAGCGGGGTAGTGGTGGGAGCGGCGGCGGGAGGGAGCGGGAGGCAGGGCGGAAGGGGGGGGAGCGTGGTCGGAGTGCGTCTCCCTCGCCGCCCTCGCCGCCCACTGCGGCCTCCTCTGCTGCTGCTGCTTCTCCTGCACCCACCACGTCTACGTCTCCTCCCGCCACGAACCAAAAACAACAAAAACAACAGCAGCATCCGCAACAGCGGTATCAGCATCCGCAGCAGATCCTGCGGATGTCGCCGGACGACGAAAAGCTGGCCCTGAACAAGGGCCACTTTCTCAACCGGTTGAAAGAGGCGGGTCTGGTGGACGCGGCGACGGATGAAATCACGCCGAAAGGGAACGAGTATGTCGAACGGATGAACGCGACGTATATCCACTTGACGATCAACAAGATGCTGTCGATGAACAAGCGGTATCAGACGGTGCTGGCGGTGGTGCGGGACGTGGGGGACTACATCGGGGCGGTGAACCTCGCCACGGCGATGCATCGGCTGGGTCGTCTGGTCCGCTCTGCCCGCGCGAACAACCCGTCGGTGTTGAACCAAGTCGTCAAGCATCCGCAGTACCGGAGCCTTCTGAGCATGACGGAAGGCTTCATCGACAGCATGGAACCGCGTGCACTGGCCAACTTTCTCTGGGGGATGGCCGCGTTAGGGGACCAGCAGAACACCGGGATCGTGCTCCGACTGGGTCGTCGGTTGATGGAGATTGACGTGTGCGAGCTCAAGACGCAGGAGATTAGTAACGTGGTGTGGAGCCTGGCGACGCTGGAGATGCAGATGCCAGAGCTGATGGATCGGATGCTCAATGCGGCGTGTGATCGGATACACGAGTGCGTGCCGCAGGCGTTGAGTAATATGATATGGGCGTGTGCGACGCTGCGGCACGTGAACGGGCGGTTTATCGCGGCGGTGAGCGAGAGCGCGGCGCCGCGGCTGGATACGTTTCAGAGTCAGACGTTGGCGAACACGTTGTGGGCGTATTCGGTGCTGGGGGTGTATCCGAGCGAGCTGTTCAATATCGCGGCGGATGAGATCGTGGAGCGGTTGAGGATGCGGGAGAAGGCGACGGCGAGCGTCAAGGCGTTGAAAGCGTTGAAGGCGGTTAAGAAGCCGCCGAGGATGTTGCAGCGGAAGGGAGAGAAGGGTGAGGGGAAGAATGAACAGTATGAGAAAAGGACGGGGGCAAAGCGGGAGCTGAGTGCAAAGGGGATCGAGCGGGAGCAGCGGGCGTACTATGAGTTCCGGGGGCAGGAGATTAGCAACGTGCTGATTGCGTACGCGCGCGGGTGTATTATTCACCCGCAGTTGTTGGAGTGTTTGGAGGAGGAGTTGTGCGGGAGCGTGTTGATCGAGGTGAGTGGGGAGGACGGCGGCGGTGAGCGGGAGCGGGAGCAGAGCAGCGGAGGCAACAACGGAAATACCACCGGGGGCAAGCGGGCGGAGCGGGACCGGGACCGGGAGCGGGACGATCGCGGTGGCGATCGATCGCAGCACCAGTCTCTCGCGCTCTCTCAGCAGTCGTCGGGTGCGTCCTCGCACGGCAGTGGCAGCGGCAACCAACAAGGGAACCAATCGCAGCGGGCAGAGTACACCGTCAAGACGAAGAAGGTGGATCGGCTCGAGCTGTTCACTTCGCAGGCGTTGACGAATACGCTGTGGGCGTTTGCGACGCTGCGGTGGTACCCGGCGAGGCTGCTGCCGTGTATCACGCAGGCCATGGGCAAGCTGGTCCGGCGGATGACGGCACAGGAACTGGCCAATAGTCTGTGGTCGTACGCGAGGTTTGCGTATCACCCGGGGCGGGTGATGTGGTCGTTTCTGGCAGTCATGTCGCTGCGCATCGACGAGTTTGAGGCCCAGGGGTGCACCAACTCCCTGTGGGCGCTGGCCGTGCTCAAGGCGACGCACTCCCCCGCGTTCATCAAGCTGTTGGAGCGGTATGTGGCGCTCGAGCGGACTTCCGTGTCGTTCGGAGAGCTGCAGTACAACCAGGTGCTGCAGGCCGTGCTGCTGGCGCAGTTCGAGGCGCGGGGCGGCCGGGTCTCGTGGAGGCCCGAGGTCGATCTCCCCGAGGACGTCGTCGACAGGGCACTAGACGCGTGGGCGTCACAGCAGACGTCGACTCAGCTCAGCGGATTTCATTTGGACGTCAGCGAGGGCCTCAGCCGGCTTGGCGTCAGCCATTGCATCGAGCACCTCGTCGCCAGGGACCTGCTCTCGATCGACATTGCCGTGGTCACTGAGGGACGGTTCATCGCCATCGAGGTGGATGGGCCGTTCCATTTCCCGGTCAACGCGCGCACGCCTCTGGGCCATACCATGATCCGACGGCGGCTGCTCAGGGCCGCGGGCTGGACGGTCGTGCCGATCCCGTGGTACGAGTGGTTCGAGATGAAGACCTGGGACGAGCGACTGCAGTATCTGGCCTCGGCGCTGGCCAAGGCGGACGAGAGCCTGCTGGGGCAGCTCCGCGTGCAAGGCACCGTCCGTGACATGCTGTCGACCGACTTTTTGCCCGGTCCCGGCGGCGGGGGCGCCGACCATCGCGTCGGCAACGATGTCAGCGATGTCAGCGATGAAGGCGATGACAGCAATGGTGCTGAAGTTGATATTGAGGAGAGAGGACGCGACGAAGGAGACACGCGGGACGAGGGCGCCGCAAGCGACGAGGGCGACTCGACGCCCTCGTCCGTGTCGGCGTCATTGTCTGCGGCGCTGACCACGTCTCCAAGAAGCAAGGGCTCGACCAAGGGCTCGACCAAGGGGTCCTCCAA
>Ga0181582_10003152_pt1 | contig 13241 bp, 13 predicted proteins | sample 071ome_32_FD_132438 | JGI IMG/M metagenome (GOLD analysis project Ga0181582, IMG submission 132438) | Coastal salt marsh microbial communities from the Groves Creek Marsh, Skidaway Island, Georgia - 071405AT metaG (megahit assembly) | ecosystem: Environmental > Aquatic > Marine > Intertidal...
ACACCTTCTGGCAGTTGCTTTTCCCACGCTGTCAGCATGGGTTCAAAGGCATAACAATGGCCACAGCCGTACCAGAAAAACTCCGTCACAACGACGCGATCACTTGAGCCGACATTCACGGGAACGGTTATTTCGTCATAATGCTCCCCAGCCTGCCATTGTGACTGCGCAAGGGCCGCGCCAGAGACCAAACCCGCGAAAACACTCACCAAGATGAAAGTCGTCAACCGTTGCATGGCACAATCCTCCCTTATGCGTTACTGGCGCAACGCAGCGGCGTAGTTCGCAACCGCCTGAATCTCCAAGTCGCTCAATTGAAACGCGGTGGTGCGCATAATCTTGCTATCGCCGTCGTTGACCCGTCCAGCCGGATCTTCATAGCCCTTGCGAAACATAGTCAACTGCTGCGCAATGTAATCCGCGTGCTGCCCAGAAAGCGCCGGATACCCTGCGGGGCCATTGCCCTGTCCAGTGGGGCTGTGGCAACCAGAACAGGCGGCAACCTGACGCTCCATGATCCCAGACATATAAATTTTTCGGCCAAGATCAACCAGCGCCTCATCTGCCACCTCTCCGGTGCGGTCTTGCGCGTCGTAGTAGGCCGCGATGTCAGCCAAGTCTTGATCGGACAGATTATCGACCTGGCCCGCCATCAACGCCACTGGGCGTAAACCTGAACGAATGTCGCGCATCTGCTTGTAGAGATAAGGCGCGCCTAAACCGGCCAACTTTGGAAATGTCGGTGCCAAGCTGTTGCCGTCGGCGCCATGACACGCGGCACACATCACGACCTTGCCTGCACCTGCCTCAGCATCGCCAGTCGGCATACCCGCAGCCATCGCTATCGATCCCATCAGCGAGATCAACACAGCGACCGACGAGGTAACTACTTTTTGTAACAACATGGTGAGTTCCCTAAAAAGACGCCGTTATTGCGGCGTCGACATATAAGTGATCAGCGCCTCGTAGTCTTCGTCGCTACAGGTTGCGCAGAGACCGCCAGCAGGCATGACATTAAGGCCCTTTTTAACCGAGGCAACGAGCGCGTCGATACCCTTTTCGAGGCGCGGCGCCCAAGCGGCTGCATCACCGGTCTTCGGCGCACCGGCAACACCCGCCATGTGACACGCACCGCAAGAAGCGTTGTACTTGTTCATATCCACCTCGGCCGCAACCACTCCCGTGCTCAAGGAGAGCATTGCGGTCGCAACGGCCAGAGCCAGTAAATGACGCAGGCTAAAACGTGTTTTCATATGATCATTCCTTGGAAGTCTGGCTCTCGTTCATTGATCAGAGCATGATAGGCGGAAAAAGGTACGAGGCCTCTTGCCGCAGACCGTGGCATTATAGTCGGTCAAGGTGCAAGACAAAACTGCGATATGCAAGAAAACACTGATAAATCCTCACGCTTAGCAACCATCAATTTTCGCCGTGCTGAGTTCCTTCAGTCGGCTAGCGCCATCGACAACGCGCCGCCAGACCAGGGTTCTGAGGTCGCTTTTGCTGGCCGGTCCAATGCCGGCAAGTCCAGCGCCATCAATACACTCACAGAAAACAAAAAACTGGCGCGCACCTCGAAAACGCCTGGGCGCACACAGCTGATCAATTTCTTTTCGCTCAGCGACAATCAGCGATTAGTCGACCTTCCCGGCTATGGCTTTGCCAAGGTGCCGTTGGCTATGAAGCGGCGATGGAATGAGCACATGGAGCGCTATTTACAAACGCGGCAAAGCCTACGCGGGCTTGTCTTGCTCATGGATATTCGCCACCCGCTCACCGAGCAGGATCAGCAAATGATCCATTGGTCTGCGTCGGCGGGCATGCCTGTTCATATTTTGCTCACCAAAGCCGACAAGCTAAAACGCGGGCCCGCTAGCGCAACGCTGCATAAGGTTCGCGCCGCATTGTCCGAGTTTGAGGATCTGATTTCAGTGCAACTATTTTCAGCACTCAAACGAGATGGCCTATCGACTTTAGAGCGGCAACTCAAACTGTGGCTCACCGACGACAGTGTGTTCGAAGAAGAGATTGAATCCGTTTAGTGCGCTTGATCCCAGTTCTGGCCGATGCCGGCCTCAACGAGCAAAGGCACGTCTAGCACCGCGACCTCACTCATTAATTGCGTGACCTGATCGGCGAGGGCTTGCGCCTCATCCGCCGCCACTTCAAACACCAGTTCATCGTGCACCTGCATAATCATTTTTGCATCGCTCTTGGCGCTCTCTAACCAAGCGTCCACAGCGATCATCTCGCGTTTGATAATGTCGGCTGCCGTGCCCTGCATGGGCGCATTGATCGCCGTTCGTTCAGCGGCCATTTGGCGCTGCTTGTTGCGGGCATTGATTTCTGGAAGATACAGCCGGCGCCCATAAAGCGTTTCAACATAACCTTGTTGATGAGCCAACTCACGAGTCTGGCTCATGTAATCAGCCACCCCCGGATAGCGCGCGAAGTAGCGGTCAATGTAGTCTTGCGCCTCGTGACGCCCTAGATGGAGCTGTTTGGCGAGTCCGAAGGCAGACATGCCATAGATCAGACCAAAGTTGATCGCTTTCGCTTTGCGGCGCTGGTCACCCGAGACCGCCGCCAACGGCACCTCGAAGACTTCAGCGGCCGTGGCGCTGTGAACATCGAGGTCATTGCTAAAGGCGTGAAGCAAACCCGCATCCTGCGACAAATGCGCCATGATGCGCAGTTCTATTTGTGAGTAGTCGGCGGCAACAATACAGCGGCCGGGAGGCGCGCAGAAGGCTTGCCGGATACGGCGACCCTCTTCAGTTCGAATTGGGATGTTTTGCAAATTGGGGTCGGAGGACGACAAACGGCCAGTTGCGGTCACCGCTTGATGATAGGAGGTATGGACACGGCCAGTGCTCGGATCAATCATCTCTGGCAACTTATCGGTATAGGTCGACTTAAGTTTCGCGAGGGACCGGTATTCCAGCAACACAGCGGGCAGTGGGTAATCCAGCGCCAATTCGACGAGCACTTCCTCCGCCGTCGAAGGTGCACCCTTCGGGGTTTTCTTCACCACTGGCAGCGACAATTTGTCGAACAAAATGTCGCCCAACTGTTTTGGCGAACTCAAGTTAAAGGGCTGCCCCGCCAAGTCGTGAGCCTGCGCCTCAAGCGCGATCAGTCGCTCGCTCAGCTCATGGCTCTGATCCGCAAGCTGCTGCCGGTCAACCAGCGCGCCCTGTCGCTCAACTCGCGCCAACACCGCGACCAATGGCATCTCCAGCTCTGAATAAAGGTCGGATAAGCGCGGCTCTTTACCAAGCTGCGCACTCAGAACCTCGTGCAGCCGCCAAGTCACCGCGGCATCTTCGGCGGCATAAGGCGCCGCTTGTTCAATCGACACCTGATTAAAGGTCAGCTGCTTGGCGCCCTTCCCAGCAACCTCCTCAAAGCTAATCGTTCGCATCCCCAAATACTTCAGCGCCAAAGAATCCATATCGTGACGCGAGCCCACAGCATTAAGTACATAGGACTGAAGCATCGAGTCATGCGCGATGCCCTGCAATTCGATACCGTGGTTCTTGAGTACATTGGCGTCGTATTTCAGATTTTGTCCAAGCTTCTTGTGGTCTGGGCTCTCTAACCAAGGCTTCAGGCGCGCCAGAACCTGATCGCGGTCAAGCTGCTTCGGTGCGCCGGGATAGTCGTGCGCCAACGGCACATAGGCAGCGCGATCAGCGTCCATAGCGAAGGACACACCGACGATACGCGCCTGCATGTAATCGAGGCTGGTCGTCTCAGTATCAAAGGCTACCAACGACGCGCTTTCAATGTCTGCCAGCCAAGACTCCAGCGTCGACTCGTCTGTGATGGTCTCAATCGTAAGCGTCGCGGCGACCTGTCCCGACTCCACAGGATTGTGGCCCACGGCCTCGCTGTCATCAGCTGCTAGCATCGGCGCTTCATTTGCCCGCGTTTCATTGCCAGAGGCGGCGGGGGCAGAGGCCGTGGGCGACAACAGTTCCGAGGTCCAGCCCTTGAACTCCAACTCCCGAAACCAGCCTAGTAAAGCCTCTTGGTCAGCCGGCTTGGTCTGCAATGCCTCCGCTGTGATCGGCAGCGCGCAATCACAGCGAATCGTTGCCAGGGCATAGGATAATTCCGCTTGCTCTCGGTGCGCTGAGAGCTTGTCCGCCAGTGTCTTGGCGCCGCGCACCTCGAGTGTCGAGACCTGATCAAGCTGTTCATAGATGGCTGTGATCCCACCGAGGCCTTGCAACAAAGCCAGCGCCGTTTTCTCGCCAACACCGGGAACGCCCGGAATGTTATCGACTTTGTCACCCTGCAGTGCCAGCAAGTCAATGATCAGCTCGGGTGGCACTCCGAACTTATCGACCACGCCCTGTCGGTCGAAAACTGCCTGATTCATAGTGTTGATGAGCGTGACTTGGTCATTGACCAACTGCGCCATGTCTTTATCGCCGGTTGAGATCAGCACGGATTGGCCGCGTTGGGCTGCTTCGGTCGCCAGCGTGCCGATCACGTCATCGGCTTCAACGCCGCCAATACACAAAAGTGGCAGGCCCATGGCTTCGATCATGGCGTGAATCGGTTCAATTTGCTCTCGTAACTCCTCGGGCATTGGCGGTCGGTTGGCTTTATATTCGGCATACATTTCGTTTCGGAATGTGGGCCCTTTGGCGTCAAAAACCACCACCACCTGAGACAGGGGAAAATCTGCTACGAGCTTCCGGATCATGCCGATCACGCCCTTGGCAGCGCCGGTATTGAGTCCCTTGGAATTCGTGAGGGGTGGCAGCGCGTGATAAGCGCGAAACAGATAGGAGGATCCGTCAACCAAAATCAGATCGGGCTGCTCACTCATGTTAGCGCTCCCATAACGCACGAGCGGAGCGATAAGTCACCTTCATTTTGGCGAGATCCAGCGGCGCTTTGAAAAATCCATGAAAATCCCCGCGAGGATTCACTAACACCACGTTGGCGCTGTGTTCAACTTGATAACTGCCATCGGCTTCTGTCACCTTTCGAAAGGGCGAACTGAAGCGACGTGCAAAACTAAGAATATCGATGAATTCCCCGGTTACGCCCAAAAACTCCGGATGAAAATAGGGTACGTAGCTCGCCAATCGTTCCGGCGTATCCCGCGCGGGGTCCACCGACACCATGACAACCCGCGTATCACTGACCTCGGTTGAATCGAGCTGTCGTTTCAGATCAGCAAGAAACGCCATCGTCGTCGGGCAAACGTCAGGACAGTGGGTACAACCAAAAAAAACCAACGTCCAGCCGCCCTCAAGCGAAGCCTCAGTAAAAGGCTGGTCACCATGGTCCACAAGACTGAACTCGCCAGGGTCTCGCGGCGGGTCAAATAAAAACAGCCCATTGGCCTGCATTTCCGAGTGCGTCATGATTCGCGGCTGGCTGACTCGGTAGGTGAAGCTGGCAAGCACCACAACAATAAACGCGACAACCAAACCGACTGTCAGTGCGATACGTCGAGATTGATTCATAACGGCGACCCTAAAATCCAATGATCCGCGAGCATGGCCACAAACAATAATAATAAGTAGGTGATGGAGTACTTGAAAGTCTCCATTGGCGCGCGCGGATCGCGCCCGATCACGATTTTAATGGACCAATATAGGAAGACCACACCGAGAACCACCGCCGAAGCCAAATACAACCAACCACTCAACCGCGTAGCGAAGGGCATCAAGGTAATCAAGAACATGATGATGGTGTAGAGCAGCGTATGGAGCGCGGTAAATCGAACACCATGGGTGACTGGCAACATCGGTATCCCGGCGGTGGCATACTCCTCTCGGCGGTGGATCGCCAAGGCCCAGAAATGGGGTGGCGTCCAGGCAAAAATGATCAGCACCAGCAGCAATGCATGGCCATGAATCTCCCCGGTGACGGCAGTCCAACCCAAAAGCGGCGGCGCCGCGCCGGCAAGGCCGCCGATCACGATGTTTTGTGGCGTTGCGCGCTTTAAAAACATCGTGTAAATCACCGCATAGCCAATCAAGCTCGCAATCGTAAGGACCGCTGTGAGCACATTGACCCAAACAACCAGCATCGTTACACCGAGCACAGTCAGCGCCAGGGAAAACCAAAGCGCCGCCTGCTGACTCACACGCCCTTGAGCAATCGGGCGCTGATGTGTACGTGACATTTGCCGGTCAATACGCTCATCGACCATATGGTTAATCGCCGCCGCCGCACCGGCGCACAACGCGATGCCGAGATTGCCCATCACCAGCGGCTGCCAGGGTACCCAGCCCGGCACCGCCATACACATGCCAATGAGCGCGGTGAGCACCATCAGCGCGACGACTCGCGGCTTGGTTAATTCGAGATAATCTCTCCAGCTGGCGGCCTGAATCGCATCTGTCATCTATTCAGCCTCCAGAATTCTTGAGCAAAAACTTGAGGTCAGTGATGACCGCTTTGTAATCGAGTGCATCGGGAAAATACATCATGACCCAGCCCGCGGGATCAACGAGATACCAACCTGCCGCGGGTCTGACCTGGTCAGCGTGCTGAAATAAGAACTCAAACTGCGCGGGCTGCACTGTCACTGCCACGAGACCACTGTGCGCCAACATCAGATAATCGCGGAAATTATCGCCGGCCCCCTCAGGCCAACCCGGCACAGGCTCAGTCGGCACGGCGACGCGCATGTCCGCTAACGCACTGTCGTTCACAAAAGCGCGGCGCACGCGATTAAAATCGCGACCGAGGGCCACGTGAATCTGACGGGTGATGTACAGGCGCCGCTCGCAGTCCCGATCGCAGGTCATACCGTGATTGGCAACCACCAGCGTCCAGCGCGGGTCGAGGTCAGACCACGCTAGCGGCGCACCCGTATCATCGACCAAAGCAACATCACGTATCGACCGCGGCGTGATGAGCTGACCGTTATTTGCCGTGCCAATCGCACCCACCAAATCTATATCACCGTGAATGACGAAGTACCACAGCCAAGAGGCGGCTAAAATCATCGTCAGGGGCACACCGGCGATCAACAGCAATACTGCTCGCCCATTTCCGGTTTGACTTGTCTGATCTTTCTGCATTAATTGCATCTCTTGTCGTTCTGACGATTGCTCGCGATGAATGCGGTTTAGCGCACGGGCATTGCCGCCGTCTCCTGCCACCTGATCGATCACTCGCTCATTTTTCGGCACCCGCGCGCCGCGGCCATGCGTTGGCGCTTTGTAGCAAAAAGACGAGCGCCAATACGGCTGCCATAGCGAACCACTGTACCGCGTATCCAGTGTGCTTGTCTGGCGACTGATTAACGACCACCCAGCGGGCATCTTTCGCCCAGGGAGAGCGCGCATCAATACGAACCACAAACGGCACAGCAGCTTTGCCAAATCGCTCAGAAAGCCCCGCCTGCCATGCCTCCAGGGCCAAAGCTGGTATGACGCGCTCGCGTGGATCAGGTAGACGCTCTAGATCAACAAAAGGCGGCAAGCCAGGGCGATGAACCCGCCCATTAATCGTGACGAGGTGCTCGGGCAGCTCAATCAACGGCAAGCGCTGTCGCGCAGGATCACCGGCTAACCAGCCCAAATTCACCGGAACCACAAGATCGCCAGCATCCACCCACGCAAGGAGTTCATAACCAAAACGACCGTCACGCAACCGATTGTCCAGCAGCCAATAATCCGGCAAAAAATGGCCTTCGAACTGAGCCAGCCGATCGTCGCGCTCTGCCGCCGCCAGGAGTAGCACATCCTCAAGTGGTATCGCAGGCTGTGCGGAGCGCTCGGTCCAGCGCGCCTCAAGCTCTCGCTTTTCTTCCGCCCGGTCGAGCTGCCAGAAACCCAGCGCAATGAGGCATGGCAGCATGACGCAAGTCGCCGCGGTTAGGCGCCACTCAAAGTTAAACCGCAAACGACCGATAGATGCGCTACACTGCGCCATAACAACCTCTAACCCATAACTCGCTCAAACTGATGCCGCGTCGCGCGCAGTCCGATTGCACAAATGTAACGCCCGCGAAATTAACCCGCCTGAGGATGGTGTCTATGCTCAAAGTGATCATCGGTTTTATCATGGTTGCACTACTCGGTAGCCTCGCCTCAGGTATGTATTTTCTCATGGCTGACCAGGGGAACCCGGAAAAAAAGCGCTTGTTCACCTCGTTAGGGGTTCGGCTCAGCCTGGGCGTGACCCTCATCATTGTCATCATTTTCGGTGTCGCTACCGGAGAGCTTGGGCATCGTAATCCCTGGGATGCAGGCCCCTCCTCTTCGCAGAAGGCAGCCGAAGGATAGTAGATCTTGGCCAACGCAGCATAGTGCGCGACGGTACGTCATGCCCCTGCAGTCCCCGTAGCGCTCAGGTGCTACGCGACAAAAATCATCACTGGGCTTGCCTCATTCGCGCCGCATCAGCCCGAGTTCGACCTCCTCTCTATTAGGCACCTCTCGCTTGCTATTAGGCACCTCTCGCTTGAGTTCTTCTGTGGCATCGCTCAAGGTTAGATACCCGTCAGCATCAAAAAAAAGGGGCGCCAACGCGCCCCCGTTCAATCGCGCGATATCAGATAATATAAACGAATAAGAATAAGCCAACCCACACCACATCAACGAAGTGCCAGTACCAACTAGAGGCCTCAAATCCAAAGTGATCTGAGGCTGTGAAATGCTGGCTCTTTACCGATCGAATCAATTGGATCAATAGCATGGTCATGCCCATTGCCACGTGAAAGCCATGGAAGCCGGTGAGCATAAAAAACGTCGACCCGTAAATTCCAGCTTTCAAAGTGAGGCCAAAATGGGCATAGGCTTCATAGTATTCAGCGGCTTGCAGCACGAGGAAAATAATGCCGAGCGCGACGGTAATCGCAAGCCACAGATTGAACTTCTTGCGATTGTCGTCGAGTAGCGCATGGTGAGCGACATGGACTGTGCCGCTGGAGGTCAGCAGGATGATGGTGTTCCACAAAGGCAGCCATTGCCACCATGCCCCGACCTCTGAAAATGCCATGGATTTGTCTTGTGTCGCGAAGACGCCATTATTGGCAATCGCTTGCGCGTCGACGCCACCCACTGCGTCCTGCGGCGTCATGACGGGCGGCCACGTGAACTGGAATCCCTCCCAGAGCAAATAATTCATCCTTCCGGCATCGCCCTCGCCCGCCAACCACGGTCCCGCCAATTGGCGCACATAAAACAGGGCGCCAAAAAATGCAGCAAAAAACATGACTTCGGAAAAAATGAACCAAAACATGCCCAACACATAGGAGTGCTTCAACTGCCCGCTGGCCATACCCTGCATGTTTTCACGAATGGTCGTTCGAAACCACGAGGTTAGCGTCCATAACAAAATGGCAAGACCCAAAAGGGGCATCCAGCCATATTGGCTCTCGCCACCAAAGGTGCTGCTGTTGAGGTAGGTGGCAAAACCAAACACCATAACCACCAACCCCAGTGTAGCCCGCACGGCGAGGCTGGAACTCTCGGGCACGTAATACTTCTCGAACCCCTCTGGATGTGCGTCAGAACTAGACATCTTGTTTCTCCGTTGTCAAAAACAGGCGCCCCCGGCACCTGTCATCAGCGAGCGGCCAACTGGCTGTTCGCCATGTCCGTCACATCAAAGATCGTGTAGGACAAAGTAATTGTTTTAATGTCGGCAGGCAGCGCCTGATCGACGATAAACTGCAAAGGCATATTCGCCTCGCCGCTCGCTTGCAGCGGCTGCTGGTTAAAGCAAAAACACTCGGTTTTATGAAAGTACGCAGCGGCGCGTGATGGCGAAATACTGGGTATCGCCTGGGCCACCATGTCACGCGGTGTCGGGTTTGCCGCATAAAACACCGTGTCATTGGCAGCGCCCGGATGCACCTTCATCATGGTGACTGACGGCGAGAACGCCCAGGGCATATTCTCGTTGTTAGTTGCCACAAACTGAACCGTGATCTCACGGGATTCATCAATGTCGGTGCTTGCCGCAACGTAGGCATCACCCGCCGGCTTGCCATTGATACCCAAGGCATCACACAACACGTCATACAAGGGCACCATGACAACAAAGACGAAAGCAAACATCGCTGCCGCCACGACCACCAGCTTGGTGACCGTGTCGACAACATTGTTCCCGCTGATGCGCATCATCTTCTAAGCGACCGCCTCTCAGTGTCCGTGCGCCGACTCTGGCAGCGTTGGAGGCACTTCAAAGGTGTGATAGGGGGCGGGCGTTGGGAGTGTCCACTCTAGACCCTCGGCGCCATCCCAGACTTTTTCATCCGAGACCTTGTCACCCGCAACGATGGCAGCGATGACGTTGTACAAGAACAACAGCTGCGAGGCGCCATAAATAAAGGCGCCAATCGAAGACATCATGTTGAAGTCTGCGAACTGCAATGAGTAATCGGGAATACGTCTCGGCATGCCTGCCAAGCCAACAAAGTGCTGCGGGAAGAAGGTGATATTAAAGCCGATAAAGGAGACCCAGAAATGGATTTTGCCCATCGACTCGTTATACATACGGCCCGTCCATTTCGGCAACCAGAAATAAACCGCCGCCGTCATGGAGAACACGGCACCTGCCACCATCACGTAGTGGAAGTGTGCGACCACAAAATAGGTATCGTGGTACTGGAAGTCCGCCGGAGCAATCGACAGCATCAAGCCGGTAAATCCACCGATGGTGAACAGCACCAAGAAGCCGATACAAAACAGCATCGGTGTCTCAAAGGACATCGCGCCGCGCCACATTGTGCTCACCCAGTTAAAGACCTTCACGCCCGTCGGAACGGCAATCAACATTGTCGCGTACATGAAGTACAGCTCGCCGGCGACCGGCATACCCACGGTGTACATATGGTGCGCCCAAACGATAAACGATAGAAACGCAATCGCGGCCGTTGCATAGACCATTGATGCATAACCAAAGAGCGGCTTACGAGAGAAAGCAGGAATGATCTGCGATACCACGCCAAAAGCGGGCAGAATAATGATGTACACCTCGGGATGCCCAAAGAACCAGAAAATATGCTGGAACAACACGGGATCGCCGCCACCCGCGGCCGAGAAGAAGCTGGTCCCGAAATGCACATCCATCAGCATCATGGTCACAGCGCCAGCAAGCACTGGCATTACCGCAACCAAAAGAAAGGCCGTGATCAGCCACGTCCAGACAAATAAAGGCATCTTCATATAGGTCATGCCTGGTGCGCGCATATTCATCACCGTGGCGATGATATTGATCGAGCCCATAATGGACGACATGCCCAGAACGTGAATCGCAAAAATGAAGAAGGTGACTGACGGTGCAGCGTAAGTAGTCGACAACGGCGCGTAGAAGGTCCAACCGAACGCTGGCGCACCACCCTCCATGAACAAAGTTGACGCCAACATTAAAAACCCGGGAGGTAGAATCCAAAAGCTCCAGTTGTTCATGCGTGGCAAGGCCATATCTGGCGCGCCAATCATCATTGGGATCAGCCAGTTCGCCAGCCCAACAAATGACGGCATGATCGCGCCAAACACCATCACCAAGCCATGAAGCGTGGTCATCTGGTTGAAAAACGCAGGCTCAACCAGCTGCATGCCAGGCTGAAATAGCTCGGCGCGAATAACCATCGCGAAGAACCCACCGAGCAGGAACATGGCGAATGAGAACCACAAGTACATGGTTCCGATATCTTTGTGGTTGGTCGTAAACAACCAGCGAGAAAGGCCCTTGGCCGGACCGTGATGATGATCGCCCATCGTAATCTCTCCCGTTAACCTTGCTTATGTTCGACAACGTCTGACGGCTGCACGACGTCACCCGTATTGTTGCCAAACGCATTTCGCTGATACGTCAGCACTGCCGCCATATCAACATCACTTAAAATATCGCCAAAGGCTTGCATGGCGGTGCCCGGGACGCCCTTGATGCCGACGTCTAAATGCGCACCCAACTCTCCCAGCACTACAGCGCTGCCAGCAATCGCGTTACCCACGCCACCTTCACCGTTGACACCATGGCAGGCAAGACATTGACCGTTATACACAGACTCGCCGCGCGCCAGGAGTTCCTCGAGGCTCATCTCCTGCTCAGCCATTGCCGCAGTCGCAGCCTGTGCGCCCTGCTTAGCCGCCAGCCATTGAGCGAAATCGTCTGGGCTCACTGCGTGTACCACAATGGGCATAAAGCCGTGGTAGGCGCCACAGAGCTCAGTACACTGACCGCGATACAGGCCCTCTTCGGGAACAATCGTCCAGGTCTCGTTGATGAAGCCAGGAATGGCATCTTTTTTAACCGCGATATCGGGAACCCACCAGCTGTGAATCACATCGTTAGCAGTCACCAGAAATCGCACTTTAGTGTTCGTCGGGATGACCAGCGGCTCATCCACATCGAGCAGATACTCCATCTCCTTCGGCTCGGTGTTGTAGATCTGCCCCTGAGAAGTTGCGAGATTGGAAAAGAAGCTGACGTTGTTGCCCGACTCATCGAGGTACTCGTACTTCCACTTCCACTGGTATCCGGTCACCAAGATATCAAGCTCTGACTCATCTGAGTTGTAGGCCTCGAGCAGCGTCGACGTTGCGGGCACAGCCATCGCGACGAGAATAAAAAACGGCACAATGGTCCAAGCAATTTCAACCTTCGTGCTTTCATGAAACTGAGAGGCTTTGAAGCCCTTATCTTTACGGTGAACCAAAATCGAATAGAACATCACGCCGAACACGGCGATCCCGATCACCACACAGATCCACATGATCAGCATGTGCAGATCATAAATTTCAGCGCCAATCGCTGTCACACCAGGTGCCATATTGACCTGGTTTTGCGCGAGAACACTGAGCGGCGACGCGGCGAATAACATCGCCAAAAGCGCTTTTTTCATGACTTGAGACTTCTCCGTTGTGTCCAGCGGTGCAGAGGGGAACTGCACCCTGTAAACCCACGCAACATCCGGGCACTGCCAAGTATTGCAATGAGCCAAAAAGAAATTTCTGCCCCCAGAGCTGGCACGGCGGCCAGCACAGCGCGGAAACGGCTAGAAGCTGACTCCGGCGCGCGCGAATTATAGCGAAAACGCACAAAAATCACAGGGGTTCTGCCTTTCGACTTTTTGCCAGTGCGCGGATACCGGCGGAGCAGCTGTCTGATCCATGAAGAGCACTACATCATGTGGAACATATAACCATGCTGCCATAGATGTGGGATTGTTGGCCCTCAAGCGCGCTGCTACTCGATGCTTCCGCTAGGGTTGGGCGCCATGCGTTGTCGAAAAATTACTCCAAGTG
>Ga0181582_10003157_pt1 | contig 13223 bp, 9 predicted proteins | sample 071ome_32_FD_132438 | JGI IMG/M metagenome (GOLD analysis project Ga0181582, IMG submission 132438) | Coastal salt marsh microbial communities from the Groves Creek Marsh, Skidaway Island, Georgia - 071405AT metaG (megahit assembly) | ecosystem: Environmental > Aquatic > Marine > Intertidal zone...
ATCAATCTCCTGCTCCGCCGGGATGACACCCGGCCAGTTCGCCACAAAGGCCACCCGGTTTCCGGCATCGGTTGTCTTGCCCTTGCCACCCTTGATCCCGCCACGCCCCGGAAAGGGCGAGGTGATGCCCTGATTGGTTCCGTTGTCCCCCGTCACGATGACCAGGGTGTTCTCCCTGAGACCATTCTCTTCAAGGGAGGCGACCAGCTTCCCTACCACCTTGTCCATGTAGTGGACCATGTCCCGGAAGTGTTCGAGGCTCCCCCGTTTCTTGTCCATCTTCTCCCAGTCTGGGCTGTCGGGTGTGGGATCGAAGGGATTGTGGACGAGAATCATCGGGTAATAGGCGACGAAGGGTTGCTCCTTGTTGCGCTTGAAGAAGTCGCAGAGGTAGTCGGAAACCATGTCCGGGCCATACTTGCCCTCGGTGCCCTCCACGAGTTTTCCATTGTCGTAGAGCTTGGGTGACTTGAAGCGTGAACCCTTGTTCTTGAACTCCTCCGGAGCCTGCTTGGGATCGAGCCCCTGAAAATGCCAGAGGTAATATTCATCGAAACCGGCCTGATGAGGTCCATTGAGGTTCTCGGGAGACAACTGCCATTTGCCCGCGATCACCGTCCTGTAGCCCTCCTTCTTCGCTTCCTTCGCAAAGGTGGGTTGCGTCAGGTCGAGCTCACCGAAATGCATGTAGTTCCGGAAGTTGTATTTCCCGGTCATGATCTTCACCCGTGTGGGCGTGCAGATCGGCTGGGAATAGGCCTGGGTGAAACGCGCACCTCCCGTGGCCAGGGAGTCGATGTTCGGCGTCTTGTAGAACTCGCTCCCATAGCTGCTGTAACATTCAAAACCGACATCATCGGCCATGATGAGCAGCACGTTGGGCTTCTTCGTCGCTGCAACCGTGGAAAGGGAATACAGTCCTGAGAGAAGTAGCATCAGGACGAAGCGGATCACGAGGCGTCTAGGGGGCATACAGGAAGCGTAGAGCAGGCCTTCCGATTTGTCACAAGCCGATTGCCACCAGCCTCATTCCCCGATGCAGATCAGCTCCCGGATGGTGTGGGCATAGATCCTCCCATCGGCAAAGGACAGGCTCGCACGATGATAGGACTGCCCGACAGGGCCGAGGTCGTTGATTCCCACGACGGCATTCTCAAGAAGTTCCGCCGCATTCCAGCGGATGACATAGACCGTCCCGTTCATGACAGGGACGTAGAGGTTTCCGCCTGCCACGGATGGGGTCGCTGCGGCAATGTGGCCAAAGCCGCTGCCCATGGAACGCTTGTCTCCATACACCACAAGGCCCCGCGAATTCTTCATGTCATTGGGTACAAAGGTCTGGTCCTTCATCTGCCTGTCCTGCTTGGACCGCGGCGCGGCATACCAGAGGTAATCATCCTTGGCACCCTTCTCCCTCCTGAGCTGAAGGGGAAGCTCGATGTATTCGACCGTCCCTGCATCCACATCCACACGGCCAAGATAGGGCATGGTGTAGCTGCGGAAATAATGCCAACGCCCCACAAGGAGATTCGATGTCTGGGTGATCATCCGGTTCTTGCCCGTGTCCTTGATCGTCTCACGACGCAACTCCAACCCCTTTGGACCACGTGCCCTCACGGGAACATCCTCAAGGATGTTGATCCGCTTCACGATCGAGCCATCCTTCTCGCTGATGGAAAGATGCTCCCCCTTGTGAAAGATGTGGACCCTGCCGCCAAAGAGCCGGTAACTCATGGTTCCCATGAACCCCTCCAAGGGGAGGGTCCATAGGGTTTCACCGTTGTCCAGGTCCACCATCGAGATCCCTTCCGGCTTTTCAGGCGGACCGTGCCCACCGCCGCGCCCCACGACCGCAACTGGACGTCCATCCCTTGTCCTTGCAGGCAGGATGGCGCACCCCATGTTCACGCCGCATTTCGTGGTCCACACGACCTCCCCGCTCGTCAGGTCCAAGGCCTGGAGCTGGGTCCACATCTCAAGGGGGGAGTCCTTGTACTTGTGGGGAAAGTTGCCGTCCGGATCCGGGGGGTATATCTGCCGTGTAAACACCCATTTGCCGTCATGCAGGAAGGGAAGCGTGCGCCCCACAGTGAGGTAGTCCCTGCTCCAGATGGGATTGCCCTCGAGGTCAAAGCAGGCGATGCCGCCAGAGGCATTGGCGAAAACAACGCGTTCCCCATCACAGGCCGCAGGAGGTGCACTACTGTCGCTGAAGCACCCCGAAAGACGCAGGGGATGCTTGCCCTCAATATCACGCTTCCAGAGGACCTTGCCGGTGGAGGCATCGACGCACCACGCCACGATGTCCTTGCCCAGTTCGGAATCCTTCTCAACCGGTTTCATGGTGGTGAAGAAGACACGCCCCTTGGCGATCACCGGTGTGCTCTGCCCCGTCTCAGGCAGGGTCAGCTTCCAGGCAATGTTCCGGTCCTGCGTCACACTCCATGAAGTGGGTGCAGGCTGCCCGGCACGAAAATCACCCACCGCTCCCGCACCTTGGGGCCAATCCTCCGCACTGGCTCCAATACTGACGACCGCCAGGAGCAGGCACACCAAACCGTTTCGAATTCGTTTCATGGCAATGGAAAACTCTTGAAGACCTTGATCACCTCTCCTGCCTCGCCCGTGTTGTCAGGAAGGAAGTTGCAGGCCATCACAAAGGGGCCATGACTCGCGACCGCATCGAAGGTTCCGGCATCCAGCCCCTCAAGGCAGGCTTTTGCGGCATCCGCACTCGGGCACTCGTCGATGGCAACGATCTTGAAGCCTCCTTCGTGCATGGAAAGCGTCAGTGTCACGTGGTCCACGGAATCACGGCAAAGCCCCGCACCTCCCGAGATCTTGCCATGGATGCCACCCTGTTTCATGTGGGTCACAAGGGCAGGAAGCCGGCTGGTCTTTCGGGGCCCGCATCCTGCGAGCAAGACCAGGCAAAGCAGCGGAAGCAGGTTTCGCAATCGCACAAGGGTCATGAGGTTCTGGGCGAAGGATGACACTTCAGTCTGCCGGGGTCACGCGAACCTTCCTGACCGCCAGATCTCCAAAGGCGAAACTGATGGTGAACTCACCCTTCTTTCGGGAGAAACAGGCATGCTCGAAACGCCCCTCAAAATCACCGATCCGGATCTCCCCCTTTCCCCCCTTGATGCTGATCTCACAAGGCGTCCACTTGTCTTCCAGCTGCTTGGCTGATGGAACACCGTCGCTGGCGATGGGAGTCGGCTTGTTCTCCTTCGAAGGGCCCGACCAGCCGAAGATCCGCGAACGCCCATCCGCTGCCAGCGAACAACGGAAGACATGCCCTGCTTCGTTGAGGGTCACGACGATGCGCTGACAGTCCTTTGGCTTCATCTCGAAGGTCACCGTCCCATCCGTGAATTCAACCGGCCAGCGTAGGATCGGACCGTGGTCCTTGTATTTCTTGTACAGCTCGGGATCCGCCACGCAGCTCGCCACACCGCCTTCAAACTTCCAGTCGCCACGCAGCGCCTGACGGGTGGGGTGCTTGGCACTTCCGAAATCATCCACCAAACCATCCGCCCAGGTATGCAATCCCCCGAGGAGGAAAAAGGCTGTCAGGAGGAGGGAATACCGGAAAGCGGAGGAACGGGAACAGGAAACTGTATTCATGGTCTTGAGTGTCTTGGAAGCGTAGGGCCAAGTCCGTGATTTGGCACGGTCCAAAACACGATTCCATCAGGTGCCCATTTCATCAATGGCATCCCTTGGCGTGAGATGGATTTCGATTCCTGAGATGGGTTCCTGGATATTTCCGGTGGAAATGCCTCCGGATCCCATTCATCATCCCTCCCATGTTCCCTGTCCTTTCGAGGTTCCTCACCGTGGCTTCGGTCCTTTTCCTGGCCTGTCTGTCCCTCCACGCTGCCGGGCGCACCAATATCCTCCTCTTCACCGCGGATGATCTTCATGCCGAATCGCTTGGCATCTACGGCGGAAAGGTGAAGGACCTGACACCGAACCTGGATGCCTTCGCCGGCGAGGGAATGCTGTTTCAGCGCGCCCATGTGAATGCGGCCATCTGTGCACCCTGCCGGGCCATCATTGCCACGGGACGCTACAGCCATCGATCCGGGGCCATGGGATTCATGCCGGCACGTGAGGATGTCCCTGACATCGTCACCACACTGAAAAAAAGCGGCTACCATACCGGCATCCTTGGAAAGGTCGGCCATTCCACCCCCAAGAAGTCCATGAAATGGGACTATGCCTTCGACCAGAAGGAACTGGGAAACGGACGCAATCCCGGGATCTGCGCCAAACGCTGTGAAGTCTTTTTCAAGCAGTGCAAGCACGCCGGCAAGCCCTTCTACTTCATGGTCAATTCCCATGACCCACACCGCCCCTACTGCAACCCCGCCAAATTAACGAGGGGAGCGGCCATGCCCTCCCGGACCTACGAACCCGAAGAGGTGGATGTTCCCGGCTTCCTTCCCGATCTCCCCGGCGTGCGTCAGGAACTGGCCCATTACCTTAATTCCACACGCCGGCTCGACGACACCTTCGGAGCGGTCATGAAGGCACTTGGGGAATCTGGGCTTGCCGAGGAAACACTCGTCCTTTTCATCACCGACAATGGGATCGCCGTTCCCTTTGCCAAGTGCAATGCCTGGTTCCACAGCACCCACTCGCCACTTCTGGTTCGATGGCCCGGCGTCGTGAAGCCGGGTTCGAAGGACAAGCAACATTTCGTCTCGGTGGTCGATCTGTTCCCCACTTTCCTGGAAGCCACCGGCGTCCAAGGTCCTGATGGCCTGGATGGCCGCTCCTTCGTTCCTCTGCTGAAGGGTCGGAAACAGGAGGGACGATTGCACGTCTTCACCCAGATCGATTCCAAGGCCGGCGGCCAGTATGTCCCAATGCGGGCCGTTCAGGACGCAAACTATGGCTACATCTACAATCCGTTCAGCGACGGCAAATACTGGTACAAGAACAACAACGAGGGAAAGACCATGGCAGCCATGAACGACGCCGCTTCCTCGGATCCCGCCATTGCTGCACGGATCCGACTCTTTCGTTACCGGGTCCCGGAGGAACTCTACAACCTCGAGAAGGATCCAGACTGCCTGCGCAACCTGATCGACCAACCGGAGCAGTCCGACATCCTCAATGAACTTCGCAACCGCCTTGAAGCCCAGATGAGGAAGACGGACGACCCCATGCTGGAAGCCTTTCAGAACCGCCATGACCGGAGCAGGGTCGATGAGGTCATGACCCGGACCTACGGCCCCAGAAAAGCCCAGAAGATCAACAGGAAGAACCAGATTTTCTAGTTTCAAAAGTAATACGAACGACATGAAGAAGCACCTATCCTACCTTGCGGCACTGCTGCTTATTCTCAGTGCCTCACCCCTCCTATCCGCCCCGTCCCTGAAGGTCCAGACGAACCAGGAGGATGCCACCTACAAGACCGGAGACACCGTCGTGTTCCATGTCCGGTTGTCCGACTCTGAGGATCCAGGCGGATCGGTCAACTTTGTCCTTTCCGAAGACGGGTTCAACGAACTCAAGAAGGGAAAGGTTCATCTCAAGGATGGCACCGCCACGATTGAGGGTTCCATGGGCAAGCCCGGGTTCCTGCGCTGCGTCGCATCCTACAAGCCCGCCCAAGGCAAGACGTTGACGGCGGTTGGCGCCGCCGCAATTTCGCCTCTTCAGATCAAGGCAAGCCTGCCCGTGCCCGACGACTTCGATGAATTCTGGGCGAAGCAGAAGCAAAGGCTGGCCGGAATTCCGATGAAGGCCACACGGACGGCGGTGACCAGCAAGGATGCCGATTGTTTCGACACGCAGATCACCTGTCTTGGCAAACCCGTTTCCGGCTACCTCGCCCTGCCGAAGAACGCCAAGGCCAAGGGGCATCCGATCATTCTCTGGGTCCACGGTGCGGGCGTCCGCAGCTCCAGCCTGGGCAATGCGGTCCAGGGCGCCAGGAACGGCATGATCTCCATGGACATCAACGCCCATGGCATCCCCAACGGAAAGCCGGGCAAGTTCTACCAGGACCTGAGCAAGGGAGAATTGAAGACCTACCGGCATGATGGCCGCGAAGATCGCGAAACAATTTACTTCAACGGCATGTTCCTCAGGCTGGTCCGAGCCATCGACTACCTGACCTCCCTGCCCGAATGGGATGGCAGGACCGTGGCCGTGATCGGGCACAGCCAGGGTGGGCTGCAGGCGCTGGTGGCAGGGGGAATTGATCCGCGGGTCACCTTCATCGGTTCGGGAGTTCCCGCCGGTTGCGATCACTCAGGCAACGCAGCCGACCGGATCAGTGGCTGGCCCAAGATCGTTCCCATGGTGGACGGGAAACCCGACCCAAAGGTCCTCGAGGCAACCCGCTACATCGACGCCGTCAACTTCGCCAATCGCTGCAAGGCAGAAGCCATCATGAGCGTGGGATTCATCGATCCGGTCTGTCCTCCAACCTCATGTTATGCCGCCTACAATCAGCTCAAGGGACCCAAGACCGTATTGAACGAACCCGCCATGGCACATGCGGCACCGGCCCACATCAAGGACGCCTTCCTCAAGGCAGTCATCAAACACGCCGGACGCTAATTCAGAGGCCCGGAGGGCCGACAGAGGGTAGCCGGTGCGCGTCAGCCACCGGAATCAAAGCCCACCCTCAAACCTAAAGCCCCGGAGGGGCGACACAATCTGAAGTGATCGGAATGACATCCGATTCTACTTTTCTTCCTTACCGGGTTCGATCAGTTCAAAGATCAACTCGGAAAACTTCGTGGGATTCGCGTGCCGGGCATTGCACATGACCACGACTCCCGTTCCCTTGCCCGGATGGATCTCCATCCGGGTCTTCACCTTTTCCTGTGATCCGCCGTGGGAAACCTTCAGGTCACTTCCCTCACCGGAGACATTGAAGCCCATGCCATAACCAATCCGTTTGCCTGAGTTCGTTTTCTGTCGCGTCCACATGAGCTTGCGGGTCTCCTCTGAGATCAGTTTTCCCTGCAGCAGTCCTTCCGCCAGTCGGGCCAGGTCCCCGACATTGGACAGATACCCACCGCCACCCAGCTTCCAGCTGACATCGGTGTTGGTGGAGGGTACCACCACTCCGGCGACACGCATGTATCCCCTGGCCCGGTTGGGAATGTCCTTCCACTGGTAGTCGGGTTGCAGGGTGTCCATGCCCAGGGGATCCGCAATCCGCTTCTGGACCTGGAGATCGAAAGGCTCACCTCCCGCCCTTTGCACGACGGCACTCAACAGGATGAATCCATGCGTGGTGTAGGAATATTTCTCACCCGGTGGATACACCAGCGGCGATTCCTTGAAGGTATCCAGGGCCAGCACCACATCCTTGAAGGGATGCTCGTTATCATAGTCCCGTTTGGTCCTGACCACAGGCCCATTCGAATAGTGAACAATCCCACCCAGATGCCCCATCAACTGACGGCTGGTGATCTTCGCCTCCTTGTCGGGAAACTCCGGCAGGTAGGTCCTCACGTCCGCATCGATGTCGAGCCTGCCCTGTTCACTCAACTGCATGGCCGCGAGGGCGGTCAAGGGCTTGGAGATGGACGCCCAGCGAAAGAGCGTCTGGGTGTCGACCGGAATCTCCCTTTCACGGTCCGCCCAGCCGTAGCCGTTCAAATAAACAATCCGGTTGTCGATGATGACGCCAACCGCCACACCAACGGTCTCCTGGCGTTCGAGCTCAGCCAACACCACCCTGTCAAAGTCTCCCGTGGTAACGGCCTTGTCCGCGCCAGAACTGGCTCCAACGGACAACAGGCCAAGTAACAGGAAAACGAATGAGAAACGGGGGCGTGGATTTTTTATCATGAAACTGAACGGGATTGTTCAAAGATCTCCCAAACGCCTCCCAAGGTCACGCCCGGATTCACGAAGGCACACAAGGCCAGCCCGGAAACCCGGAAACACAAATTCAGTGACAGGAAAGGGATCTCGTCCTATCCCCAATGGAATCCCTGACACCATGGTTGATCGAATTTTATTTGCACTCATTCTCATCTGCGTCGCCCTCCCCGATGTTTTCGGCTCAGAGGCGCCCAGACCCAACATTCTCTACATCTATGTTGACGACATGGGCTGGGGATCCATCGGTCCCAACGGGCAATGGGAGCGAAAGGAAAAAGGCCTTCCTCATCTGATCACCCCCAATCTCGACCGGCTGGCAAGGGAAGGAGTCAACTTCACCCGCTCCTACGGCTGCACCGTCTGCTCCCCTGCCCGCTCCTCCCAACAATCGGGCTTTCATCAGGGGCACACCTTTGCCGACCGCAATGATCCCGACAACGCCAAGAAGGCCATGCGCGCCGACGACGTCCTGATGGGCGACGCGCTTTCCAAGGCAGGCTACACGACTGGTTACTGGGGCAAGTGGGGTTACGGAGGCTCCAAGAGCCAGCCCAACCCGGTCATTGAGAATGTCCAGACCCTTCCCACCTCACATGGCTATCAACACGTCGCGGCAGAGCTCCATCACGTACGGGCTCACACCTTCTTTCAGCCAACGCTCTGGGCAGCCCCCGCTCCCAAAGGATCGAAGGGCGGCATGTATCTGATCCCCAACTCACTCAAGCCGATCCAGGGCAACCAGACCTACCCGGAAGAACCTGCCCTGCAAAACGACCCGCGCTACCCGAAGACCGCCTACTGCGACGACGTCTATGCCTTCGCAGCCCTCGATTTCGTCCGCAAGGGAGCCAAGACCTACCGCGACTCGGGAAAGCCCTTCTTCGGCCTTCTCGCCGTCCAGGTTCCCCATGCGCCCTTCGGAGAGATCGAGCAACTGCCCGAGTGGGACAAGGCCTACCGGGACCTCCCCTTCTTCTCGCAGCTGAACGACCAGTCGAAACAATGGGCCGCCATGGTCACCCGCATCGATGGACACATCGGCAACCTGCTGAACGCCCTGGAAGATCCAGATGGGGATGGAAACAAGGATGACTCCATTGCCAGTAACACACTCGTCATCTTCCAGTCCGACAACGGTGGTCCCCAGCACAAGGCACGTGAGGAATTCGCGGCCAACGGCGGATTGCGCGGGCAGAAGGGCCAGATCCATGAGGGAGGCATCCGCATCCCCACCCTGATGCGGTGGCCAGGCGTCCTTACGGACAAATCCCAACTCAAGCCAGGCACCAGCACCGACATCGTCCTCGACGTCAGTGATCTCCTTCCCACCTTCTGCGAACTTGCTGACATCCCTGCTCCGCTGAGCATTGATGGTGTCTCCATTGCCCCCACGATCACCGGACAGGGACAGCAACGCCACCGCGCATTCCTCATCCATGAGGCGGGAAGGAGCCAATCCATCATCGAAGGCAACACCAAGCTGGTGAAAACAGGCAAGAACCTCTCGCTCTATAACCTGAAGGCGGATTCATCCGAGAAGAACGATCTCGCCAATGATATGCCGGAAGAAGTGGCAAGGCTCGAGAAGCTGCTCATCGGAGAACGGGCCACGGAGCCGAAGGGTTTTGCAAACACCTATCACCGGTGGACCGGGCCCAATGGAGGAAAGGCCTCCGATCCGGAGAACTGGTCGGACTACACCTATGCCAATGAAGGCATCACCTACACGACGGACAAGGGTGCACCACGCTCATCATGGACAGCGACCATCAACAACAAGCTCGAGGAGGACCGATACGTCCTCGTCGACAAGGACCTGGAATTTCTCGGACTTGAAGTCTCTGGCGACAAGGCATGGCAGATCCTGCTTGTTGATGACGAACGCGATGTCCATGGACGCAACGAGATTCGAGTTGGCATGAAAGGTACGATTCATCTCAAAGACGGCAGCCTGTCCTCCCTTCGCTGGATCGAAGTGCGCGAAGGCGCCTCCATTCTCGGATCAGGCCGCATCGATGCAACGGTCTACACATCGGGAGCCATCAAGCTCAAGGGCAACATGACCATTGGGGCTGACTTCCACCAGTCCCCCGAGGGGCAATTGGCATTCCTCCTTGATGAAGCCCCGCAAGCCCAGCTCCAGGTCAAGGGAAGCCTCCGGCTTTCAGGCCGCCTGGCCATCTCGGGCACCGTGAAGGAATCCCGTCGAAAACTCGTGTCCGCCAAGGAAATCCTGGGACAATTCGACAACCCTGAGAACATCGTGACCTCCCCCGAAGGCAGGAAATACAAGATCTCCTACGAGGCGGACGCCGTATACCTCAATGCGCTCTAGACCATGAAAACAACCTCAAGGATTCTTGCAGCACTCCTGCTTTCACTCCTTTTCTGCTTTACCAGCCAATCTGCAGAAAAGGGCCGCCTCCTCTTCAAGGATGACTTCAGGAAAGCTCCAGCCCTGAAAAAGAAGAAGGTGAATGTTGCTGAAGGATGGGACCAGCGCCTCAGCTTTGGTGACTGGTCCGTACTCAAGGAGGGCGGACTCAAGGCGGTCAACGTCCCAAGTGACGGTCACGGACCTGTTCTGACCTATCTGGCTCCCATCGACAACGTCATCATCGAGTGTGAGTTCAAGCTTCCTGAAAAGGAAGGTCCTGACCGGCATTTCCGGATCTTCCTGGATCATCCTGACTATACCGGCCATACAATCGCGGCATGGGCCAATTTCTCAACCACGTTCCAGCCCCTTGGACTTACCCTGCTCCACAACCCCAAGGACAAGGACAAGAAGGTGAAGGAGGAGAAGCGCTTTGGTCCTGTCGACGTGAACCTCAAGCCGGGAAAGTGGCACCATATGCGACTGGAGCTCGTCGATGACCTGGCACGTGTCACGGTCGGCGATGTCACTGTGGAGGGTCGCCATCCGGCCCTTGCCACCACCAAGAACAAGATCGGTCTCAATCCCGGCAAGGCAGGAGGAGCCATCCGAAACTTCGAGGTCTGGGCAGCAAATCGTTGATTTCTCATTGAATTGATTTCCCGAGGATTCAGAAAAGCCACAGATTGGAATCCGAGGATCGAGGCATGCCTCACAAAGGTAGGGCGATCACTCCGTGAGCGCCCGGGCCTGGTATCCAATCGCATGAAGGCGTCTGAATCCCCGTTCGCAGCAAAGGCCCGCGCGGAGCGACGGGCCCTACCTTTGGGTCTTCCCCCTTCGCATGGGCTTCGGCAGGACAAGCGGCGTCTCGTCATGAGCTATCTTCCAGATTCTGAAAGAGGAAGAATATCTCTCACAGAGGCACGGTGATTCACGGAGAAAGGACATTTGTTGAAATGCATGCATTTCAACTCCCCGTGTTCCTCCGTGGCTCAGCGAGAGAAACGGCATTGTCTTGTTCCTCAGCGTCTCAGCGTGAGCCTGACTCCCATTCGCTCACTCCCTGAATCTCCAAACGTCCCTGGAACCACCCCTGCCAACCACTTCGATGCTTTCCAGGACCGTCTCTCCATCCGGCAGGTGAACCCTGATGTGGATGACTTCGGCCTTGTTGGGAATGGAAACCAAGGCCTCCTGATGGCCCGTGCCATCCTGAATTGCAGAAGAAACCGTCTGCCCTGCTACAAAATCCTTCTGACCTTCCTCACGCCACGAGACTCCCACCTTGTCTCCCTTTGCAGCCTGAAGGCTGATGCGCACCTTCACCGGCGAGGCATGCTTGATCTTCGCCCTGGCCATGTAAAGGCGACGCCCCTTCTTCACTTCAGGAGCCACCTTCAATCCATCTTTACCGGTCTTGGCAACGCCATTGCGCACCACCCATCCCTGCAGATCAGTCGTCTGCCCATTCTCCTTGGGAACGAACTTGGAACGAAGGGGAGCCGGAGGTTTTCCATCGAGGTAGTGGTCAAAATAATCCTCCCATGTCTGGGACATCGGCTTCGTGACCAGCCCGGGCGGGTCCAGTTCGCCTGCCCACTTGGACAGCGATGCCTTGAGACGGGCCGCCACCTGGGGATGTTCCTTCTTGAGGTCGTGCTTCTCCTCCTTGTCCTGGTCCAGGTTGAAGAGATACTCCCGGTCTCCTCCCTTCAGAAACTTCCACTTCCCTTCGCGAACAGCCGACTGGGAAATCCAGCGCCAAAAAAGCTGCCCATGAGGAGCCTCCTTCTTCTCTCCGCTCAGGTAGGGGATCAGGTTCACTCCATCAAGCGAACCATCCATGGGGAGCCCCGCCAGGGTGACTGCCGTGGCTGCCACATCCAGGGTCCAGATCGGATGTTCATACACCTGCCCCCCAGGGATGATGCCGGGCCAACTGACAATGAAGGGCACACGCATGCCGCCTTCGCTCAACATGCCCTTTTCCCCGTTCATGGGTTCATTGAGCGACCCATCCCAGCCAGGGCCACCGCCCGGGGCATCCAACTTGTGGATCTTGAGAGGCGCCCCGTTGTCGGCGATGACGAAGATCAGGGTCTTTTCCAGCAGCCCCTTTTCCTGAAGCGTTTGATGGATAAGTCCCAGCCCGTCATCCATGGCTGATATCATGGCCAGCGCCTGCCGTCTTCGCTCGGGCATCTCACCCGGAAACCGATTCAGGTATTTCGCGGGCGCATCGAGTGGAACATGAGGGGCACGGTAGGCGAGATACAGGAAGAAGGGTTCCTTTTCATGGCGTTCAATAAAGGCCCTTGCCGCCTCACTGCAGGCATCCAGGTGATAAAGCCTGGAGTTTTCCTGTCCTCCGGGAACCGTCTTGCCATCGAGCGTGTAGTTGGCCCATCCAGGACGGTTCGCATTCTTGGCGTATACATCATCGAACCCATGCGAGGTGATGGCATTCACCGGCCCCAGATGCCACTTCCCGATCTGCCCCGTCGCATAGCCCACCTTCTTCAACCGCTCGGCAATCGTGAACTGCCGGTCGAAACCCTCCAGCGATTCACCATTGGACTCAACACCGAAGCGGTTCTGGGAACGCCCAGAAAGGAGTCCCGCCCGCGACGGCACACACTGCGGGGCCGTGCTGTATCCGCTGACGGCCCTCAGCCCTCCCTTTGCGAGGCGATCGATGTTGGGGGTTTTCAGGTCCGGATACACACCCACGCTGCCCACATCGGGCCAACCATGATCATCCGTGTAGACCACAATGACGTTTGGCTTCGAGGGAAGGGTCGCAACGGCTTTCGAGAAGGATGAAAGGACGAAAAGCCCCAGCAAAGCACATACAGGACTCCTCGAAATGAAGGCGCTTATGGAAATCACTCAAAGAGGTTCCATCATACCCATGTCGCTTACCAGTGTTTCTTTGGATCAGATGAAGGAGGAATCGGTATCCGAAAGGGAGGCGAAGTTG
>Ga0181582_10003159_pt1 | contig 13218 bp, 10 predicted proteins | sample 071ome_32_FD_132438 | JGI IMG/M metagenome (GOLD analysis project Ga0181582, IMG submission 132438) | Coastal salt marsh microbial communities from the Groves Creek Marsh, Skidaway Island, Georgia - 071405AT metaG (megahit assembly) | ecosystem: Environmental > Aquatic > Marine > Intertidal...
AGGAACGGGCGATCAGCCTGACCTGTGACTGTGAGCCGGGGAGCGTCATCCGCGGCGATCGCAATCTGCTTTTTCAGGCGCTGACCAACCTGCTCGACAACGCTCTCAAGTTCTCCCCGACCGGCTCGCAGGTAGCTTTGAGCGTTCATCGCGAGGCCGGCGGCGTGCGCTGCACGATCGCCGATCAGGGGCCGGGGATCCCTGACTGGGAGCGACAACGGGTGACCCGGCGGTTCGTGCGGCTGGATGAGAGCCGCGCCTTGCCGGGCAGCGGTCTGGGACTCAGCCTGGTGAAAGCCGTCGCCGAGCTGCATCACGGCGAGCTTGAGTTTCTTGATAACCAGCCCGGACTACGCGCCACTCTGCGTTTCAGGGGCGGCTGAGGCGGCAAAAGCGCTCTGCCGCCAGTTGTCGAAAAGGCGCTTAGCGAGGACGTTAAAGCGCCCCATGTGGGCTGCCGCTGCCTCTCGGAAACGAGTGAGGCCGTCCGCGCCGAGGGTCGTTTCGAGGGCGGTGCGATAGGCTTCGATGGCGCCCCATTCGTCGACCGTGCTCTCCAGGATCTCGACGTGGAACTGGATCGACAGGGCGTGCTCGCCATAGGCCAGCGCCTGGATCGCGCAGTCCGGCGAAGCAGCCAGCACCGCGCTGCCCGCAGGCGCGGTGACCACTTCTGCGCCGTGCCACTGGAGGCAGGGAAAATGGTCCTCTATCCCGGCAAAAAACGGGTGCGCGCGTCCCGCCGCGGTCAGTTCGACTGACATCACCCCGACTTCCGCCCGGGCTCCCGAACGGACGTCCTCTCCGAGCGCCGCGGCGAGCAGCTGATGTCCGAGGCACACACCGAGATACGGGCGACGGAGTTCTTCCACCCAGTGTCGGATGACGGCTTTTTCGGTGCGCAGCCAGGGCAGTCGATCTTCTTCCCAGACGTCCATCGGGCCGCCCATGACGATCAGCGCGCTGTAGGCATTCAGCGACGGGATGGTGCCACCGGCATCCAGTTCGACCGTGTCCCAGGCTATCCCGTCGGCGCGCATGAAATCGCGGAAGATCCCCGGGTGCTCGACCGCGACATGCTGCAGTACCAGGAAACGCTCGCTCATACGCATGCCTCCTGCGGCAGCTCGAGGAAAGTTGCGATCCATCGTTTGACGATTTCGCTGTCGTGCTCGCGCGTGAGCGACGCCTGCGCGGTAGCCCGTACCGCTGCGGGCAGGCGGTCCTGGCGCCACTCAATCAGCGCGCCGACAAACGCTGGTGAGAATTCCGGGTGCCCCTGAATGCCGACGGCTCTGGGTCCGAATTGGACCATGAAGTTCTGACAGTGAGCGCTCCCGGCGAGAGTACGCGCGCCGGCAGGCAGACTCAGCACCTGATCCTGATGGCAGACCGGCAGCACCAGGCTGTCCATCTGTGGCGACATCCAGGGTGCCGCCGCGCAGATGTCGTATTCGCGCAGGCCGATCCCCCAGCCTTTGGCTGCCTGGCGCACCTCGCCGCCCAGGGCCTGGCCCAGCATCTGGTGCCCGAAGCAGAGGCCGACCACGGGTCGGTCCGCGTCAACCAGCTGTCGGATGCAGGTCTCGAGCGCTGTAATCCACGGCAACCCGTCGTATGCGCCGTGGCGGCTGCCGGAGATCAGGAAACCGTCGCATTCGCGAACGCTGGCTGGCAGCTGTCCGGCGGTCGCATCGTACACAACCCATTCGATGGCGGGGCTGACGCTGGCGAACGCAGCCGCGAAGATCGCCGGGTAGTCGCCGAATTGCTCGCGCAGATGCTCCAGCGCGTGGTCGCAAAGCAGGAAGCCGAGCCGGTAGGCGGGCATGAAGGCGGCCCTCGATGTCGATGGACGGTCGATGCATTATGGTGACGCCTGCCCGTGACGTCACCACGCCAATCTGCCGTCCCGGTCTGCGTGCACTATCGCGCCAGTCTTGTATCAGGAGCATTTATGAAATTCGGCGTTTTTCTTCCGAACGGCAGCAATGGCTATATCCCCTCAGCCGGGAGCCCCGTCTATGAGCCGACCTATGCCCATAATCTGGAGATATCGAAGGAGGCCGAACGTCAGGGTCTGGACTTTGTCCTGTCGATGATGAAGTTCCGCGGTTTCGGGGGTGAGACCGGTTATTGGGATGCGTGTCTCGAGTCCTTCACGCTGATGGCGGGCATTGCCGCTGCGACCGAGACTATCGGACTGTTTCCTTCGATCTCGATCCTGAGCCAGCACCCGGCGGTGGTAGCGCGGATGGTGGCGACCATTGACGATATCTCCGGAGGGCGCTGCGGACTGAATATCGTGACCGGCTGGAACCGGGCCGAGTACGCGCAGATGGGTATGTGGCCGGGCGCCTCGCACTACGAACGGCGCTACGAGTACGCCGAGGAGTATCTGAAGGTCATCAAAACCCTGTGGCAGGAGGGGCGCTGCACGCATCACGGTGAGTTCTTCGAGCTCGACGACTGCACCGTCTTTCCGCGACCCACGCATGAGATCCCCATCGTTTGTGCCGGCCAGTCACCACGAGGCCGTCAGTTCGTAGCCGAATTCGCCGACCACCAGTTTGTTCTGACCGGCAAATCCAACCTCCGCACCGGGGTCGCGGACATCAAGGAACGGGCAGCCAACACAGGGCGGCAGGTCGGGATCTACGCGCTCTATCACATGGTTATCGCCAACACCGACGATGAGGCCGCGCAACAGGCCGCACGCATCGTTGCCGAGGCTGATCGTGGCGCAATCGAGAATATCCTTGCCAGTGCGAGCCTGGACACCAACACCGACGGCACCAGCGATCAGCTCAAGGCGGCTCTTGAGCAGGGTATCGAGGAAGGCAATATGGCTTTTATGGGGATCCCCGCGGTGGTGGGATCGCCGCAGAGCATTGCGCGACAGATAAATGAAATCGAGAGAGAAACCGGGATTGACGGTCTGCTGTTCAGCTGGCCGGACTTCGTTCCGGGCGTGCGTATGTTCGGCGAGCAGGTTCTGCCGCAGCTTGGCGGTGTGTGATGGGCATGGCGAAGCATACGCGCGCAATCACGCCTGAGCTGCCTGGAAGCGTCTTCGTTCAATGGAGCCGGCGCCCGTGAGCGAGCACGAAAGCCTGAGCGATACGCTACTGCGTCTGCGTAACCTTGATGCGGCGGACCACGAGCAGCTCGAGCAGCTGGAGAACCTCGTCTACCCCGATCTTGGCGGCGCCTGGCCGCGCGGCACGATTGATGGTCTTCTGAAAAGCTTTCCAGAAGGGCAGGTCTGCATAGAGGACAACGGACGCATCGTTGCGGCGGCGCTCACGGTGCGGGTCGATTACAACCGCTTTTCGTCGCCTCATCGGTATCGCGACCTGGTCAGCGCGGATCTCACCATCTTCGACGATCCCGAAGGGGATGCCCTATACGGGATCGACGTCATGGTCGACCCGGAGTACCGGGGTTACCGCCTGGGACGGCGCCTCTACGATGCCAGGAAAGAGCTCTGCATAGACCGCAACCTGCGCGGCATTCTGGCGGGCGGGCGGATCAGCGGCTACGCGGAACACGCGGATCGCATGACGCCAGTGGAATACATCGAGCGCGTGCGGCGTCAGGAGCTCGACGATGCCGTACTGAATTTTCAGCTTGCCAATGACTTTCAGGTGAAACGCATCATGCGCGGCTACCTGCCGGAGGATGATGCAAGCCGAGGCTATGCGACCCTGCTCGAGTGGGACAACCTTTACTACGAAACAGGCGACCGTCCACTGGTCGAAACGCCGAAAACAGCAGTTCGGGTCGGCGTTGTTCAATGGCAGATGCGGACAACGCCCTCGGTCGCGGACCTGCTCGCTCAGGTCGAATACTTTGTCGATTCTCTGTCGGAATATCGTGCCGATTTTGTGCTGCTGCCAGAGTTTTTTAGCATGCCGCTGATAGGACTCTCGGGCGCTGATGCGAAAGCCGGTGAGGCGATGCGGGCGCTGGCTGCGCACAGCCCTGCCATCCTGGAAGCGCTACAGTCCTTCGCCATCAGCTATAACGTGAATATCGTTGGCGGCAGTCTGCCCGTGGTGGAAGACGGCGAGCTGTTCAATGTCGCCTACCTCTGTCAGCGCAACGGCCGCGTGGACCGTCAATACAAGCTGCATATCACTCCCGATGAACGCAGCTACTGGATGATCCGTGGCGGACAGGGGCTGAAGACAATCGAGACTGATGCTGGGAGAGTCGGGATCCTGATCTGCTATGACGTTGAGTTTCCAGAGCTGGCCCGCCTTCAGGCGCTTGCGGGGATGGACATCCTGTTTGTGCCTATCTGGACGGATACAAAAAACGCGTTTCTGCGGGTGCAGCGCTGTGCACAGGCACGGGCAATCGAAAACGAGTGCTACGTCGTGGTCGCCGGCAGCGTGGGTCACCTGCCGCAGGTAGACCATCTCGATCTGCAGTACGCTCAGTCGGCCGTGTATTCGCCGTCTGACTTTGCATTTCCGCATGACGCAATCATTGCCGAGACCACACCGAACACGGAACAGCTGCTCGTCGTCGATCTGGACCTCGAAAAACTGAAAGAACTGCACCACGAAGGATCGGTGATGAATCTCGGCGACCGGCGCTCGGATTTGTTTCAGCTGGTGTGGAAAGGGTCGTGAATCACGTTCTTGCCGGGGAGCAGCTAAAGGAGGGGAGGCTAAATTGAGCGCGAGTTGGAGACTGGGTGTGGATGTTGGTGGAACTTTCACCGATGTCCTGCTGATCAACGAGGAATCGGGCCGGCTGTTTTCGGCCAAGGTGCCGTCGACGCCGGACGATTCCTCCCGCGGCGTGCTTGCCGGCATCGAACGGGCGTGCGCCAACGCTGGAATCGAACCGGCGGTTATCGACCATGTGCTGCATGGCACGACGGTTGCCACCAACACCATTCTGACCGGCACCGGCGCCAGGGTCGGCCTGGTCACCACCCGGGGCTACCGACAGGTGCTGCAGATCGCGCGATCCTTCGTGCCCGGCGGCTTAGGCGCCTGGGTCATCTACAACAAGTCGGATCCACTGGCCCCGCTGGAGCTGACCCTGGAGGCCGATGAGCGGATTGCCGCGGACGGCTCGGTCGTGCGTGACCTCAATGAACAGACGCTCCGCGAATCGCTGCTGCGTCTGCGTGGTTCAGGCATCGAGGCCCTGACCGTCAGTCTGATCAACGCTTACGCCAATGATGCGCATGAGCGGCGCATCAAGTCGCTGGCCGAAGAGGTGCTGCCGGACGTGCCGGTGTCGCTGTCTTCCGAGGTTATTCCCGAGATGCAGGAATATGGGCGCACCGTGACGACGGTGGCGAATTCCTATGTGCGCCCGCGGGTAGAGCGCTATATCAGTAACCTGGAGCGTGAGCTTGGCGAGCGCATGAACAAGGTCCGGCTCAATATTTTGCGCTCAGACGGTGGTCTGGCCTCGGCCAGCGCCGCAGCTGAGTACCCCGTGAACCTGTTGATGAGCGGCCCTGCGGGCGGCGTGGCGGGCGCCAGCTGGATCGCCCGGAACGCTGGTTTCGACGATCTGCTGACGCTGGATATGGGGGGGACCTCGACCGACGTGGCACTGGTGCAGGGTGGGCAGGCGCGGCTGCGGCGTGAGACTACGGTAGGCGATGTCACTGTCCGCGCGTCTTCGGTGGATATCCGCACGGTTGGCGCCGGTGGCGGCTCGATCGCCCACGTGCCGGAGCTGACCCGGGCCCTGCGGGTCGGACCGCAGAGCGCCGGCGCCGAGCCCGGACCTGCGGCCTACGGCAAGGGTGGCGCTGAGCCCACCGTGACTGACGCGAACGTGGTGCTGGGCTATCTGCCAGCGGCAGCACGGCTCGGTGGCGATCTCGCTATCGACGTCGATCGCGCGCAGCGGGCGGTACAACAGGTGGCGGACGCGCTGGAGCTGCCGCTGGAGCGGGCGGCAGAGGGGATCTACAACATCGTCAACGAGAACATGTTCGGCGCGCTGCGGCTGGTCTCGGTGGAGCAGGGTTTCGACCCGCGTGATTTTGCGCTGATGGCCTTTGGCGGTGCGGGGCCGCTGCACGCCAATGCACTGGGACGTCTGATGGGCTCCTGGCCGGTGATCATTCCGCCAGGGCCGGGCGTTCTGTGCGCTTATGGCGATGCCACGACGCGGCTGCGTGATGAGGCCTCGCGGACGTTCATCCGTCGCTTCAGCGAGACATCTGCAGCGGAAATTACCGAAGTGCTGGCCGCGCTGGCGCGGTCGGCCGGCGAAGCGCTCGCGCGCGAGGGGGTGCCGCAGACTGACCAGACGCTGAGCTATCAGCTCGATCTGCGCTACCAGGGGCAGGGGCTGTCACTCAGCGTGGATCTCGAAGATGCTGACCTCGCGGACTGCCTGGCCGTCGCGGGCGCGCGCTTCGACGCCATGCACGAGCAGCTGTTCACCTTCGCGCTTCCCGCAGAAAAGGAGCTTGTTAATCTGCGTGTGGTGGCTCTGGGAAAAGCCGCAGAGATCTCGCCGCCAACGCTGGAACAGAACTCAGCGGTGGACGCGGCACGATATGCAACGCAGACGGTTTTCATTGACGGTCAAACGATGGAGGCCGGTATTTTTGATCGGGCACTGCTGGGCGCTGGCGCCGCGGTCCCCGGACCCGCGATCGTGACCGAGATGGACTCGACCACGCTCATTCTGCCTGGCTGTACCGGACGGGTAGATGTGTACGGAAATATCCTGATTACTCCCGACGCCTGAACGTGCGGGGAACTCAAGAGGACGTCAAGCGCCATGCCTGCGAACCTGATAGAGACAAATCACGCGCCGCTCAACCGGGTCGAGGTTGACCCCGTCACCCTCGACATCATCGAGAACGCGCTGAAGAACGCGCGCTTTGAGATGGACGCGGTGCTGTTCCGCACCGCCATGTCACCCGGGATCAGAGAGCAACACGACGAATTTCCACTGATTGCGAATCGCGACGGAAAAATGGTGGTCGGCCAGTTCGGATCTTTCATCCACGGCTTCATGAGCGCCTACGACGGCACGATCGAGGAGGGTGACATCTTCCTCACGACGGATCCCTACGCCTGCAATGGCGCGATTTCGCACGCCAACGACTGGCTGGTGCTGATGCCCATTTACAAGGACGGCAGGCACATCGCCTGGGCCGCGATGTTCGGGCACATGACGGATATCGGTGGCAAGGTGCCGGGCAGCCTGCCGACCGACGCCCGTCAGATCTACGAGGAAGGCATCGTTGTGCCGCCGATCAAGATCTACCGCGGCGGCGAACTGCAGGCCGACCTGCTGAAACTCATCCTGCACAACTGCCGGCTGCCGCACTGGAATCACAGTGATTTCAACGCCATCGTTGCGGCATGCCGCACCGCGGCGAAACGCTGCAGCGAGCTCTCCGCCCGCTTTGGCGATGACGTCTTCTACTCCGCGATGGATGAGCTGCTGGAGCGGAACAGGCGCGCCATGGCCTATCTCATCAGGAACGCGATCCCGGAAGAGAAACGTTATTTCGAGGATTACCTCTGCGATGACGGCATGGGCATGGGGCCTTACAAGATGGCCTGCACGATGTGGCGTGAGGGCGAGAAAGTCATCTTCGACTTCACCGGGACCGACCCGCAATCGGTCGGGTCAATCAACTTCTATCTCAATGAAGAGATGTTCAAGATGTTCTGCGGCGTGTTCATGATCATGGTCTTCGACCCGCAGATCATGTTCAACGACGGTTTTTACGACCTGATGGAAGTGCGGATCCCGGAGGGCACCCTGCTCAAGCCGCGCCATCCTGCGGCGCTCTCGTGCCGCACCCACGCGCTGGGTCGCGTGTTCGACATCATCAGCGGGCTGCTGGGGCAGGGCGCCCCGGATCTCATGTGCGCGGCTGGATTTTCCGACAGTCCGCACTTCATGTACTCCGGCTACGACAAACGCGGTGAGTGGTACCAGCTCTACCAGATCGGTTTTGGCGGCATTCCCGGACGCCCGATGGGAGACGGGGCCGACGGACATTCGCTGTGGCCGAGTTTTACCAACGTGCCGAACGAGTTTCTGGAAAGCTACTTCCCGCTCAGGATCGAGACCTACGAGACGATCCCCGATTCCGGCGGTGCCGGCCTGCACCGCGGCGGCAATGGGGTGCGCGTGGGCTATCGGTTTCTCGAGCCCGGCGAGATCTCAGTTCACGATGACCGCTGGTTGACTTACCCCTGGGGGGTGAACGGCGGGCAGCCGGGACAACGCAGCCGCAAAGTGCTGCAGCGTGCCGATGGCAGCGAGGAGCGGGTGCCGTCGAAGTGTGACCGGGTCAAAGTTGCAGAGAACGATCTCCTGCTTTTCGAAACCTGGGGCGGTGGCGGCTGGGGCGATCCCCTGGCGCGCGACCCGGCCCTGGTGCTACGGGATATCCACCGGGGGCTGGTGACACAAGTCGGCGCGCGTCGCTATGGCGTGGTGTTCCATGAGGCCGGGGACGTGGACGAAGCCGCGACGACAGCACTGCGTGCGGAGATGTCCGCGGCGCGGGGTGAAGCTGCTCTCATCAACAAGGGCGGCTCGATCGAGGAGCTCAAGGCCCGCTGCCTGGCAGAAACAGGCTTTGCCCCCCCAGAGCCGCCGGTGTTTCTCCAGCGGCGCGCCTGAGCGGATAACACAGGAGAGCAAACGATGAGTGCAAAGCCTGATTTTTCTGCAGACGGTGACACGACCACTGCGCTTAGCGCGGTTGTCGGTGAGGCGAACGTCAGGACCGATCTGGCCTCCCGTCATCTCTACTCCACCGATCTCAGCTGCATTCCGGGTGAGATTGCCGAGGTCGTCGTCAGTCCCGGGAGCGCTGAGGAGCTGGCGGCCTGTGTCCGTATCGCGCACGCGGCCGGACTTGCTGTTGTGCCCCGCGGCGGCGGCATGTCCTATACCCGCGGCTATCAGCCACAGCGCGCGGCCTCCATGCTGGTCGATATGCGGCGCATGGACCGTGTCCTCGAGATCAACGCGGAGGACATGTTCGTCACTGTCGAGGCTGGATGTACCTGGAAAAAACTCTACGAGACGCTCGGCGAACACGAGCTGCGCACACCGTATTTCGGGCCGCTCTCGGGCATGTATGCCACCGTCGGCGGGGCGGTATCGCAGAACAGCCTGTTTCTGGGATCAGGCCTGTACAACACCGTTGCCGAGAGCGTTCTGGGACTTAAAGTCGTGCTGGCAGATGGCGAGGTGCTGCAGACCGGGTCAGCCGCGCATCGTCATGGCCAGCCGTTCTGGCGCCATTTCGGGCCGGACTTGAGCGGCATTTTCACCGCGGACACCGGCGCATTCGGCGTCAAAGCCGAGATTACGCTGCGCTTGATTGAGGCCCCGCAGGTGACGCTGTTTATGTCCTTCGCGTTCGACACCATAGAAGCCATGCTTGAGACGCAGACAGTCCTCGCGCGCAAACGGCTCTGTGCTGAGTGCTATGGGTTCGATCCCTACTACAACGCGGGCTTCGAAAAGCAGGGCTTTACCTTCGGCGAAGGCATGGCGGTGTTGCGCGACGTGGTGGCGTCCGAGGGCGGTATCAAGGGCCTCTGGACCTCGTTCAAGGTTGCCGCGTCCGGTAAAACATTTCTGCGCGACGTGAAGTACTCCCTGCACATGACCTTCGACAGCTACGACCGGGATGTCGCGCACCGCGCGCTCGAGACCGCCCGCGCCGTATGCCTGGAGAAAGGTGGACGCGAAATCGACAACACCCTGCCGACGGTGTTCCGCGCGCACCCTTTTGCCGGCGTGCGGACCGTGCTTCTCGGGGCGGAAGGCGAGCTCTGGCTTCCGGTGCACGGATTCATGCCGTTGTCCAAAGCGGTCGAGGTGGGACAGGCGACGGAGGCGTACTTTGCAGCGCACCGCGAAACGCTGGATAAGTACGCGATAAAGACTTCTTACCTGACCTGTTTCGCGGGGACAGAGTTCGTGATCGAGCCGTCTATTTACTGGGCTGATGAGCTCGGTGAGTTTCGTTTAAGCCTGATAGAAGATGAGTTTGCCGAGAAATGGCGTGAGATCCCCGCAGACGAAGAAAAGCGGCAGGTCGCGCTGAAGCTTCGCGAGGGGCTGCGGGATCTCTATGACCAGCACGGGTGCTGCCATCTGCAGATCGGCAAGTACTACCCGTATCAGGACATGATTGCGAACGACGCCATGAAGCGTCTGCTGCGCGGTGTGAAAGACGTTCTGGACCCGCAGGGCAGCATGAACCCAGGCGCCCTCGGGCTCGAATAACACAGCGTTCGGCACAGGAGAACACGCATGAATATTGGGTTTCTCGGGGCGGGGCTGATGAGCGCGCCTATGGTCGCGAATCTGGTGGCCGACGGACATGCGGTCCGCGTCTGGAACCGCACGGCAGAGAAAGCCGCGGCATTAGGCACAGTTGGCGCGCAGCCTATGGCAACGGCTGCCGAGGTCTGCGAGCCGGGTGGCGTGGTCATGAGCTGCCTGGCAGACGATGCAGCGCTGGATGCCGTGTTCGCGACGGGCGATGTGCTCAGTGCGCTGGGCCAGGGCGGGGTCCACGTGTCGATGAGCACGATCTCGGCGGCCTGCGCTGCGCGGCTGGCGGAAGCGCATGCGCTGGCGGGTGTCGACTACGTCGCGGCCCCGGTACTCGGGCGACCTGAAGCGGTGCAGGCGCGGATTCAGTCATGGATTGTCGCTGGGCGCAGTGAGGCTAAGGCGCGGGTCGTTGGCTTGCTCGAGCAGCTCGGGCGCAAGGTATTTGATTTTGGAGAACAGCCTGCAGCGGCGAACGTCGCCAAGGTCAATTTCAACTTTCTTATCGTTTCAGCGGTCGAAGCTATGGCCGAGGCCTTCAGCGTGGTCGAGAAATCAGGGCTCGATCCACACGCGTTTTACGAGATGGTCGCCAGCAGCGCTTTCAGCTGTCCGCTGTACCAGAACTACGGAAAAATTCTCGTTGACCAGAGCTGGGATCAGGTTGGTTTCAAACTGTTTCTCGGGCTCAAAGACGTGCGCCTGGCGCAGGAAACGGCCTCAGCCGCGGATGCCCGCATGCCGCTGACTGATCTGTTTGAACGGCGGTTTCTAAGTGCGATCGAAGCCGGACTGGGCGAGAAAGACTGGACGGCGGTGGCGGTTGAGAGTCGGGTGGATGCAGGCTTGATTTCGTGACGCGCTGGCACGACTGCAGGAAAGTTGCTCTGACCCAGCATGCCTCGCCGATCTAAATCGAAAAGCGCTCGGTACAGGGGTGTTCTTGTGCAGGTCACCAAGGGCTGACGGAGCGAGACGGGTCGCATGGGCTGGAAAGCCTCCTCTGTAGGCAACGTAAAGGTGCGCGATCTGCCGGGCCATATCGGAACTGAAGAGCTGGCTCAGCTTCATGAAAAGGTTATTCAGCGCGGCTACGCAGTCTTGCCACTACTCGCTGCCCGTGCCTGCGCCGATATCCGAGCTCTGTATGACAATGCGAGCCTGTTCCGCAAGCGAGTCATCATGGAGCGCCACGCTTATGGGCGCGGTGAAGATTGCTATTTCAGTTATCCGCTCCCCGCTGCGATCGCCACGCTGAGGCAGGATCTTTATCGGGCCCTGGCACCAGCTGCCAACGAGTGGGGGAAACGACTCGGCAAAAACCTGGGCTATCCGGCAGAGCTCGATGAATTCAGCGCTCGCTGTCACGCACTGGGCCAGACGCGCCCGACGCCTTTGCTGCTGAAATACGGTCAGGGCGATTACAACCACCTGCATCAAGATCTCTATGGCGAGCTGTATTTCCCGTTTCAGGTCGCGATTCTGTTGAACAGTCCGGGTGACGACTTCACGGGTGGTGAGTTTGTCCTGACGGAAAGTCGACCTCGGGTTCAGTCCAGACCGACCGTGGTTCCGCTCAAGCAGGGCGATGCGTTGGTCTTCGCCGTCAACGAGCGTCCGGAGCAGGGCAGCAGAGGTTATCGCAGGGTCGTGATGCGCCACGGGGTGAGCGAAGTTCTATCCGGCGAGCGACATACCCTGGGGCTCATCATGCACGATGCCCGCTGACCGATGAACGACCTGTTTGCGGCTGTGCGACCGGCGTTCGAGCAGCTTCGCGAGGGTGTTTACCTGTTATCCGGCTTCGCCGATCCCGAAATGCTGTTCCACGAGATCCCGCGGATCCTGGCAGCAGCGCCGTTGCGTCACATGGTGACGCCCGGAGGGCGACAGATGCGTGTGGCGATGAGCAACTGCGGACCTTTCGGATGGGTCTCCGAGCGCTCGGGATATCGTTATGCGGCAACGGATCCCGAGAGCGGCAGCCCTTGGCCGAGCATGCCGCAATCGTTCCGGGATCTTGCCGCGCGTGCGGCTGATGCCGCCGGTTTCGGTGTGTTCGAGCCGGATGCGTGTCTGGTCAATTGCTACGCCACTGGGTCATCTTTGTCCGCGCATCAGGATATGGACGAAGCCGACCGCAACTGGCCGATTGTGTCGGTGTCGATAGGCGTAAGCGCCACCTTCCTGCTCTACGGATTGAAACGCGGCGGTACGCCGCAACAGGTGCGTCTGCACAGCGGTGATGTCATCGTCTTCGGTGGGCCTTCCCGGCTTATCTATCACGGGGTGAAGCGCCTTGAAGCCGGGTACCATCCATTAACCGGATCGTGTCGCTACAACCTGACTTTCAGACGGGCGCGCTGAGGACGGTCTGGTAAAACACTTGAGGAGGAGGGCGCAATGGCGCTGGGCGTAGTCCGGGAGATCTGGCGGTTCCCGGTGAAATCCATGCAGGGCGGGCGGGTGTCGTCTGCTCGAGTATCCGCAACTGGGATCCAGGGCGATCGCGCGTGGGCGATGCGCGATGAGGCGCGCCAGGAGGTCCAGTGGGGTAAGAAATACCCGCAGCTGATGCAGTGTCAGGCGGTGTATCTCGAAGAGCCGGGCGAGGAGGGGGCAGCGCCTGTTGCCATTACGTTTCCAGATGGGGAAACCGTGCGCAGCGATGCGCCCGAGGTGCACGAACATCTGAGCCGCCTGATTGAAGGGAAGGCGAGTCTGTGGCCGGTACAGCCGGCCGAGAACAAGGGTTTCTACCGGCGCTACAAGCCGGATGCAGCGCAGTTCCAGCAGGAGATGGCGGACGCGTTTGCGCGTGAGCCCGGCGAGCCGTTACCGGATCTTGCCCAGTTCCCCGAGGTTCTGATGGATTACGTTTCCGTGCCGGGAACCTTTTTTGAT
>Ga0181582_10003166_pt1 | contig 13205 bp, 13 predicted proteins | sample 071ome_32_FD_132438 | JGI IMG/M metagenome (GOLD analysis project Ga0181582, IMG submission 132438) | Coastal salt marsh microbial communities from the Groves Creek Marsh, Skidaway Island, Georgia - 071405AT metaG (megahit assembly) | ecosystem: Environmental > Aquatic > Marine > Intertidal...
CACTGTACAACTCTTGCCATGGGGTAAAATAAGGGAATTGTGGAGTATCTAGTGGAAAACTGCTTTTTACAAAATCAACTGCAGAAGTTATTTCTCCGCAGTATTTCCTTTTAATTGTAGACAATGCTGATGCAATAGTTGATGTACCAGATCTATGCAACCCAATCACACACACTTTATCGTCTGAATTTATAACCATTTTACACCAGACACAGCAAACAGCTATGTACAAGTGTAATTAATCAACTATGCATACAGATATTGCAGTATTGACAATTTGACTGTATAAATATGATAGTTAAATGGCATACACAATCAACAAAACTGACGGTACTGTTCTCACCACTGTATCCGACGGCACACTAGACGAAACCACCAATCTTTCATTGATAGGTCAAGGCTATTCAGGATACGGTGAAGCACAAAATGAAAACTTTGTCAAACTGCTGGAAAATTTTGCCAACACCACAGCCAATGCACCAGACAAGCCAATTGTGGGTCAACTGTTCTATGATTCCACACAACAACAGATTCAAGTGTATGATGGCTCAGCTTTCAAAGCAGTGAGTGGCTGTATTGTTTCTGCCACAGAACCAACCACTGGTTCAACAGGAGATTTATGGTTAGAAACTGGCACCTCACAGGTGTATGTGTACACAGGTTCAGCATGGGCACTGGTTGGCCCAGAAAGAGTTGCATCAACAGGTGCAGTGTCTGCCACCATCACAGACTCCACAGGAGTTGATAGACTAGTTCTCCAGTATTTGGTCAACAACACCATTGTGGCCATGACGTCAACTGTTGAGTTCACACCACAAGCAACCATCACTGGTTTTGCCACAATCAAAAAAGGGTTCACACTTTCCACCAACATTGCAGGCAACAAGTTTCATGGCACAGCCACAGATGCAGATGCACTGGGTGGAGTGGCAGCTGCCAACTATCTGCGAGCCAATGCCGATGACACAACCACAGGCACACTTACTATTGACAAAGATGCTTCGTTGATACTTGGTGATGACCAAGACATCACAATGACACAGAGCGGTGCAAACTTCACTGTGAAAAATGTAACCACAGATGGCAATATTGTTTTCAACATCAATGATGGTGGTGTAGACACCACTGTGCTCACACTCAACGGTGCAACATCCAATGTCACAGTGGCAAACACCATCACAGCAAATGCTGTGTCAGCTACCACAACAGTGGAAGCCACAACTTCTGTCACAGCACCCACAGTGAACACCAACATTATACAATCATCAGATTCCACAGAAATCAGGATACTTGACAATGTGTCCATCAGCGGCAACATCACAGCAGACAATTTAGGCGGCGGAGTAGCTGCAGATTCTGTGAGTTCAACTGAACTAAAGGACAGTGTTTCGCTGATAGTGTATGATTCAACAGGATCCGCTGTCAAGACCATATTCGGAGCAGGATCATAATGCAATTGATTGATTTTGAATGTATAATAAATAATTATAACAACAATAAGGAGTCCTTTTAATGGCATATCAAACTGGCGATACAATTTTAGACGATCATTATAATGGATTCGCAGACACAAATTCACCCAACAACATCAATAAAATCTGGGGCACAGGCAACGCAGACTACGGTTATGGTCAAACCAACACCATTTCAACTGTGTCTGCAGGCTCGACTGTAGCTGCTTCACAGTGGAACACACTGTTGGACAGAATGCAGTCAATCAAAAATCATCAGGGATCTTCGATCACATCAGGTGCTGGCACACTTTCATCAGGTGATCCAATTGCCGCAATCTTATCAATTTCCACAGACATAACAACACTGGGTACCAACAGATTGAATGTTGACAGTGGTAATGTTACTCTGTCAAATGCAGTGACAGGTACAAGAACATTCACAGGCACATGGACCACATCAACCATACATGAAGTTTCTTATACTTTTGCATCAGTTGATGCCGCTCGATACTTTTTCAATGCAGGTGGCACCATAAGATGGGATGGATCGTTAAATGGTTTCACATCAAGATTCAAAACACTTGATTGGGAAAACTTGCTGGAAACTCGTTTCGGAACATTTTCATTTGGTGCAACTTCGTCATCTATTTCAGGCAACGGCACACTGTCAACAAACAATGCATCCACAGGATACTATGATTTGGCCGGCACAGACTACAACACCATATTTAAAATGTTTGGTGGTCAATTAACATATTCTTACTATAATACAAACTTTGTACAGGTTGATGTCAAAACCAATGGCACAGCTGGATCCAACGGTGCAAATGGCAATGTAATCACAGTCAAAGTGACCATGTCAGATGCATCATCAGATGATGGCGGAGCAGACGATCAAATCAATGGTAATCTTGTGTCTAACTGGGGTTACAACAAACCAAACCAAACATATCTCAACAATGATGCTGTTGGCACAATAACCACAGCAGAAGTGTCACAGTCACAATCATAATTGACGATTATCTTTGAGTATGCTATAATAAGTCAGCATGCATAAAAGAATTTTCACTGCCAAACGCAACATCCATCTTTTACATCAACGAATGAAAACTGCCTCGCATTTTGTGTATCAAGGAGGCATGTTTACCGCTGATCGAGAAATGGTTGCTTACACAAATGCTCTCACAGAATCCTGTTGCATAGAAGATCTCAACGGCACACCTATATGGATTGAAGACATTGAAGATTTCAAACATAAAGTGATATCAAAACATCAAGAAGTGATGAATGAACTACATGAAGAATACAAAAAACACACACAATGATGTTGGTTTTTTGTTGTACAACATTCCAACACCAACACTAGATTACACAAAAATTGCCACCATCTGTGTCAGTCATCTCAAACATCACATGCCCAATATTCCTGTGGCAGTGTGTGGAGCACCAGTTGATGGTGCTGACATTGTAATACCGATTGATTCGGTCAAAGAAAACAAAAGAACATATGTACATAAATCTCAAACTCACAAAGAAATGTGGTACAACCTCACCAGAGATCGTTCTTTGGACATAACCCCATGGGAACGCACAGTGTTGTTAGATTCTGATTACATAGTGCAAAGCAATCAATTACAACTGCTGTTGCAGTCACATTCTCCTGTGATGATGTATGATACAATATACAACATCAAAGAAGATTTAGTTGAAACAGAATATTTAGGCAACACTGCTATTCCTCTCAAGTGGGCCACTGTGTTGGCGTTTGATCACAGTGACGTCAGTCATGAACTGTTTGCACTGTGGCAAAAAGCATTAGCCAACTACAAATACTATGAACTGTTGTACCGTTGGAGAGGAGATGGCACTGTGTGGAACGACAAAGCCATCACAATTGCTCATCAACAACTCACAAATTACAATCCTGCTTCCAAACAGTACATTATACCATGGCATCATCCATTTGCAAGTTTTTCCTGCGATGTTGAACACGTGGGATTGGACAAGATTGTACTGCGTGATCAAAAGTCCGCATTCCAAGTACACACAGATGTACACATTCTCAACAAACAGGAGTTGTTGTGAACAACAAACAAGGCATAGGCATACTGACGTTTGCACTCAACGGTGCAGTGGATTATGAACGATTGGCTTACCTCATGGCGCTGAGTTATCGTGCAACCAACCCTCATGCTCTGCCGACAGCAGTGGTTGTGAATGATGCTGAAACATGCATGAAAAAATTGCATGCAGTATTTGATCATGTGATCACAAAAAAAGATTTTGCAGTGGTCAACGAAATGCATCATGAAGCACATTTGTTTGCCTACACACCATTTGCTGAAACTATCAAAGTAGAAAGTGACATGTTGTTTACTGTTGACATTGCACACTGGATTAAACATTTCAGAATGTGGGATCTTTGTTTTACTACTCAGGTGTATGCATTTGATAATAAACCTGCTGATGACCAATTATACAGAAAGTATATCAAAGCAAATCAGTTACCAAACACATACAACGGCATGATGTATGCAAGATTCTGCAGATCAACAGCAGAATATTTTAGAACAGTTGATCACATATTCACAAACTGGGAAGACGAAAAGAAAAAATTTGCTAAGTTTGATCACTTTCCGCCATCAACTGATTTTGCAATGGCCATGGCATGTCATTACAACAAAGACATTAATGTTGGCAACAATGCAACAGGTGTGCCAGGTTTTATTCACGCAAAACCTTGGATAACACATCGCAGTGATCAACCATGGCATCATGAAATGAAATGGTCTGTGATTAATCCGCACACTGTGATTGTGAATGGTATCAAAGCACAGTGGCCCATTCACTATTATGATAAACAATTTTGTACAGATCAACTTATTGAACACTATGAACAAGCCATTTAAAATATACTACAACGATCAAGGTCAAATTACAACTCTGACCACAGAAGAATTACAAGGCCAGTTTGTATTTGTCACAAAAGAACAGTTTAATGAAGTGCAACAAAACATATCACGATATCAAGTAATCCAAGGCAAATTAGTCAACATCAAAAAAGTAAGAATAAAACCGCCAACACTTCAATTTACAGACGATTTTGATCTAGCACAACACAATGAATGTTATGTAACAGAAAAAAACAACTTGTTTTTGTGTGAACAAAGTGTTACAATAAAACCAACAGACTTTGACAACACAAAGTATTCATGGGTGAAATATGATAGTTGATGTAGCAGAACTTGATGTGATTTTCCTTTCTTACAAGGAACCTAACAAAGAACATAACTGGCTTGATCTAAAGTCAAAATGTCCATGGGCCAAACGAGTGGATGGCGTGGAAGGATCAGATGCCGCACACAAGGCAGCTGGTTTAGCATCTGCAACAGAAAGATTTATACTTGTAGACGGTGACAACATTGTGGATCCTGCACTGTTTGATCAACAGTTAGATTTGACTAATAGACCTCCAAACATTGCTATTCGTTGGCGCGGACTTAATAATATAAATGGATTAAAATACGGCAATGGTGGCGTGTCATGTTGGACAAGAACATTTGTTAAAAATATGAAGACACATGAAAACACAGATGGATCAGATCAATCACTGGTTGAGTTTTGTTATGAAGACGGGTATCTTGCATATCCTGAATGTTATTCCACCACTGTGATTAACCACACAGAACAACAGGCATGGCAGGCAGGATTCAGAGAAGGTGTCAAAATGTCATTGGACAGAGGTGTACGCAAAACACCTGCAGAGTTCACATCGTCAATACACAAACAAAATTTACTGTGCCTGTTAACTTGGATGAGTGTGGGTGCTGATGTAAAAAATGGACTGTGGGCAATGTTTGGTGCGTGTGAAGGCTGTCACAAAACCATGTTGGATGATGCATGGGATTACACACAGGTCAGAGATTTTACATATCTTGATAACCTATGGAACAACTCATGGTTTCCAAAATGGAAAGACAATCCAAACTTTGGGTTGGAAGGCACCATAGACAATTGGATTACTTCGCTCAATTACTCATTAGGCATAAATGCCGCAAGATTGGATGCCGAACAGTCTAAATTTTTTAAGTTTTGTCAACGATGGTAAGTGATTATATGTCAGCGGCTGAACAAGCCAAACAAAAACTCGATGCTGTGTCGCCTTGCATGTGTCTTGCCAAATGGCAACAGACATCACTGCATCTTACCACAGGATTAACGAATTCTTGTTATCATCCGCCACTGCATCCAATTGATCAAGATGCAATCAAAACAAATCCTTCTGCACTGCATAACACTGATCAAAAGAAACAGCAACGTCAACAGATGATTGACGGTGAGCGTCCAGAAGGCTGTTCCTACTGTTGGCGCATGGAAGACAACAACAAATTGAGTGATAGACTCATGCGTTCAGGCGAACCATGGGCCATGCAAGAATATGAAAACATACTGGCCAATCCACAAGCAGATGTGGTGCCTACATATGTTGAAGTTGATTTCAATAATGCATGTAACTTCAAATGTTCCTACTGTTCACCACAGTTTTCAACCACATGGGCACAAGAAGTAGAAGAATATGGTGCGTATCCTACTCAACCTCCACACAATGATGCCACACACTTTGAAGGACACAACAAAGTGTTGCCACAAAAAGACAACCCTTATGTGGAAGCATTTTGGAAGTGGTGGCCTGATCTATATCCCAAACTCAAACATTTTAGAATGACAGGTGGTGAACCCATGATGGACAAAAACACATTCAAAGTTTTTCAGTATGTGATAGACAATCCCAAAGACGATCTACATCTCAATGTCACATCTAATTTTTGTCCACCTTCTCAATATTTAGGTGATTTGTATTTTGACATGGTCAAACAAATTTGTGACAAACATTTGGTTGAACACTTCATGCAGTTTGTGTCACTGGATGCATGGGGATCACGAGCAGAATACATCAGGCATGGCATGAACTTTGACACTGTGATGGACAATGTTCATAGGTATCTCACAGACATTCCAGGTAGAAATTCATTAACATTTATCATTACCCTCAACAATTTATCTGTGTCATCTCTCAAAACACTCATGGTGCACATACTAGAACTGCGGGGAAAGTATTCTGATACCTATCAAAGAGTATGGTTTGACACACCTATATTACGTCAACCTACATGGCAACACATTGGTTTATTAGATCAATCATTTGATCAATATTTTGAAGAAGCTATTGCATACATGCGTGAACACCAACACAACACTGACATGGCTGCCTTCAGAGATTATGAAATTGTCAAAATGGAGAGGGCACAACAGATAATGATGCAAGGCATAGAAGATAAACACATACACATGGCAAATTTTTGGCGTTTTTTTAGAACCCATGATGCACGACGAGGCACTGATTTGATCAATACATTTCCAGAATATAGAGCGTTTTTTGGACAATGTCAAGAGGCAACACGATGAATGAAGATTTAGAATTTAAAAAGCAACATCTTGACACTAAGAGTGCTTCCTTTTGTGCAGCCAAATGGTACAATGCAACCATATGGTTGGGTTCGGGTCAAACCACGTCTTGTCACCACCCGCTGCCTCATCAAATTGATCTAGAAGCAATTAAAACCAATCCAAAAGCTATACACAACACTGGACAAAAAAAGTTTGAACGTGAACAGATGCAACAAGGTGAACGTCCTGCTGGTTGTGAATACTGCTGGAAAATTGAAGACATTGGCCCTGACAATGTTTCTGACAGAGTGTACAAATCTAAAATTTATTCTGAAGACTCTCTCAACAAAGCATTTCATACCCCTTGTCACGAAGATGTTGACTTGCAAACACTTGAAATATCATTTGATAGAACATGTAATTTTGCATGTTCTTATTGCAATCCTGCTTTTTCAACTACCTGGGTAAAGGACATAAAAAATAATGGTGCATATGAAGGTTTACAGTCAGATGGAAGAAATCATTTCACACATCCTCATGATGCATCGCAAAAATATGGGTACCAAGAATTCAATCCATATGTCGATGCTTTTTGGAGATGGTGGGAATCTGATTTACACAAAACGCTCAAAGAACTTAGAGTGACTGGCGGAGAACCACTAATGAGTGCTGATATGTGGAAACTGCTAGATTGGTTTAAAAACAACCATGGCAAGTCAGAAACGAGATTAGCAATTAACTCTAACCTTTGTCCTAAAGATGAATTAATGAACAAGTTGATTGATGCTTCACATCACATCAAACACTTCGACGTGTACACATCGGCAGAATCAATGTGGAGTCAAAGTGAATACATTCGTGACGGCATGAACTTTAAACAGTGGAGAAACAACATGGTGCGATTGATTGAAGAAGGATCTCTTGACGGACTTCATGTGATGTGCACCATCAATGCACTGAGTTTGGATTCGTTGCCTGATTTGATCGACATGATGGTTGCCTGGAAACGTCAGTATGGCAAAGACTTTCCAAACTTTACTCTCAACATTTTACGTTTTCCAAGTTTTCAGTCACCAGTAGTATTGCCACAATATATTAAAAATATTTGTATCAATAAACTCAAACACCAAGTTGATGTGTATAAAGATGATTTGCACTTTATGGAAATCAATCAAATGTTAAGGTTGATACAATATTTGGAAACAGTTGATTCGCCACACGCTGGCGCAGACACCATAGACAAATTGCGTTCTGATTTCAAACAGTTTTACACACAGTATGATCAAAGACGTGGCAAAAATTTTGCTCAAACATTTAGTACAGAAATGGTTGAATGGTACAATGAGTTATAAAGACAAAATGCCAACCAAAGTTGATCAAAATCAACTGTCTGATCGTGAAAAATTTTTATTAAACGACAGCAAAGTGTTTTGTATGTTGCCTTGGACACATCTTCATGCTTTTGCAAATGGCAAAGCATATCCTTGTTGTGTGTCAGAACATCAATTACCTATAGGAGATCTCAAACAAAATTCCATTGAAGAAACATGGAATTCAGACAAGCAGAAAAAAATAAGACAAAACATGCTGAATGAAAAACCTTCTCCTGAATGTGCAAAATGCTATGAACAAGACACACTTGGATGGACTTCATTGCGACAATCATCAAATGTCCACTTTGGTCATCACATCGACAAGATCAAAAAGACAGATGAACAAGGAAATTATCCTGATGTCAATATGATATATTGGGACATTAGATTCAGTAATTTATGCAACCTGAGTTGTAGAACCTGTGGATCAATGTTTTCATCAAATTGGTATGATGATCAAGTAGCCATTTGGGGCAAACCTGATCATGACAAAATTACATACGCTGGCAGATCAAAAACAGATGCATATGATCAATTGGTAAACTATTTGCCCATGGTTGAAAGAATATATTTTGCTGGTGGCGAACCGCTCATCATGGAAGAACATTACAAAATTCTTAAAGAGTTGATCAAACTAGGCAAAGCAGACCAAGTGCGTTTGGTGTACAATTCAAATTTTTCAAAAATGCAGTACAAAGACTTGAATGTGTTGGACATTTGGCCAGAGTTCAAAGATGTATCTGTTGGTGCATCATTGGATGCCATGGGACCAAGAGCAGAACTGTTAAGAAATGGCACAGTGTGGGCAGATGTTGAACGCAACAGAGAAGACATGTTAAAGAAAGCACCTAATGTTGACTTTTATATTTCATGCACTCTGAGTGCATTTAATCACAGCCACGTGGTTGATTTTCACAATGATTGGATTGCAAAAGGATATATTAAACCCAAAGATTGGAATATGAATGTTGTACAAGACCCAATGCACTATAGAATAGACATATTACCTGAAGAAATCAAACAACAAACCATAGAAAAGTATAATGAACACATTGCAAAGATACAACCTTTAGACACACTAGGCAGAGCCACAGAAGGTTTCAAGTCAGGCATCAACATGATGACATCCACTGATAATAGCAAATACCTTCCTAAATTCAAAGAATACACAAGATTATTAGATGACAGAAGACAACAAAAGACAGTTGATGTTTTTCCTGAATTGAAAGCAGTGCTTGATGCCTAGCATGTGTGCCCTGCCATGGATGAGCATTGAAACCACAGCAATGGGTGAGTTTAGACCATGCTGTCTTGCAGAAGAATCCATACCAAAACAAGATGGCACACTGTATCGTGTGGCCAACGGTGATACCATTCAAGATGCTTTTGATAGTGCATACATGGATGATTTGAGAAATCAATTTGTGCAAGGGAAAAAACCTGACACTTGCAAAAAATGTTGGGCACTAGAATCAGCAGGCGGTTACAGCAAACGCATGATATCAAATGACAAGTTCAAATACACAGAAAAGAAGTTGAGATTTTTAGATCTCAAACTAGGAAATATCTGTAATCTTAAATGTAGAATTTGTGGCGTTTGGTCATCTTCAAAATGGGCACAAGAAGAAATCGATCTTGGCAATAAAAATGCCAAAGATTTCTTGGCAGCAGGACAGTGGCCAAGACAACAACACAAATTGTGGCCCGAAGTACTGGAACTTTTGCCTGATGTAGAGTATTTTGAATTCACTGGCGGCGAACCGTTTTTAATCAAAGAACATTTTGATATACTAGAAAAAAGTGTTGAACTTGGACACAGTAAAAAACAAGTAGTGCATTACAACACAAATGGTACTACTTTTCCTGAACATGCTGTAAACAACATATGGCCTCATTTTAAATTGATAGAAATTGCATTTTCAATTGACGATATAGGCGAACGATTTGAATACCAAAGATATGGTGCTGTGTGGCACGAAGTCACAGAAAACATCAAGAAGATAAATGCACTGCGTTCACAATTTCCTATCAAAACACAAATTTGTTGTACAATCAACATACAAAATATTTTTAACATGCCAGAAATTTGTGACTGGATTGAACAGCAAAATTTTAACTATGTGTTTTTTAACTATCTACATGAATCTAAAGAATGGAACGTACAGTATTTGCCTAATAATTACAAACAAAAGATACAAAAAAAATTATTAGGATCTAACACGTCTATAAAAATGAGAAAAGAAATTGGAAAAGCAGTTAATTTTATGATGAATCAAAATCTTGCATCAGATCAAATGGATTGGCAACGCAGTGAAAAGATCAAAGCAAGTGATGAATATAGAAATCAATCATTTGTTGCTGTTCATCCTGAATATGAAGGAATACTATGAAAATAAAACCATCTGAAGGCAACAAAACATTTTGTATGGCACCATGGACACATTCTTATATTTCACCACAGTCTGAAAGAAGAATTTGTTGTGCATCAACTGAACCTGCACAAACATTTACACAATACATTGACACAGCAGAAGGTAGTGGCAACTATGAACCAATGACACTCGAAGAACATTGGAATTCAGATCACATGAAATCTGTTAGAGCAAGAATGTTGCGTGGCGAAGCACTTGACGAGTGTAAAGTGTGTGACCAAAGTTTGTTACACACAACAACTTATAGAAATTATTTCAATTCACTGTTTGGAAGACACATAGATTCTGCGTATGAAAACACTACTGATGAAGGAGAAACTACACTCAAAACTATATCTTTTGATTATAGATTTTCAAACCTATGTAATTTTAAGTGCAGAATGTGTGGATCTATGCTTTCATCACAGTGGGAAGCAGAGGAACGCAAACACAATATAGGAGCTATTGATAACAATCTTTGGATGCAACCAGATGTTAAACAAAAGATACAAGACTTCACAAAAAATGTTGTTGAAAAAGAATTTGCTGAAGCAGTAGAATCCAAAAGAATTGAAGAAGTGTACTGGGTAGGTGGCGAACCTCTCATGTATGATGAACATTGGAAATACATGAAACGCATGGTTGATATTGGACATTCGGAAGATGTTCATGCTCGATACAATTCCAATCTTTCAAGAATAAAATTCAAAGGCATTGATCTGTTCAAAGACTTGCTGATAAATTTCAAATCATGGCAGATGTGTGCTTCTATTGATGGCACTGGTGAAATAGGCGAATACATTAGGACAGGCTTAGATTGGCCACAATTCAAAGAAAATTTTGAATATGGTCTTGGGTTCGCTAACCACAATCGAAATCCACGTCAAATGCAACTTGATTTTACATTGACTACACCAGGTCTTTTTGAAGTAGAAAACATGTTTAACTTGAGTTTAGAATATGAAAGTGTGATTATTTCTAAAGTGTGTTTTGCTTTTTCACCTGACATAATGATGGCTCCTATGTGTTTGCCAAGAAAAGTGCTGGATAGAAAAGTAGATGAAATACTGGCCAACATTGAACCACGTGCAACTTGGCGTCAACAAGGCATGATCGACATGTTGAAACAGTTGAAAAATAGACCAACTTTCGAAGAACAATGGCCTAATGAGTATAGAATAGGATTCAGAAAAGGTCGTTCAAGATTGCAGGGTTTGGAAAGCATAAGACAACAAAAGATAACTTTTGGAGAAATAATGGATCGAGACAAAGAAATGTCTGATTGGTGGAAACAGGAGGCATAAATGATTGATTGGATAAAGAATTTAATTTTTAAGATACAGTTAAAAATAGCATATAGAAAAAAGATGAAACAAGTCAAAAAAAATGATCCTTATGTCTACAAATAAATCATTAGAAGTAAAGAATTTTTACGATAAATTAGGTTTTCCAGGCAAGTATAAATCAGATAGCGTGCTTGCTTATGATGGAAACAATCGATATGTTAAATTTATATCTAAATTTTTACATGATAAATCTAGTGTGTTAGATGCAGGATGTGGCACAGGATTTTTGACCAATTATTTTGCTTACCAAAATAAAAAAATTCACTTTACAGGTGTAGACTTTTCTAACAGTGTGATACATGCAGATAAAGTTTGCAGACAATTAGGTATAAAGAATGTGAATTACGAGCAAGATGACTTGTGTAGTTGGTACAGTAAAGAACAATTTGATGTCATAATATGTCAAGGAGTTTTACATCACATTCCTGAGTACAATAAAGCCTTAGATAATCTCAAAAACTTTTTAAAAGTAGGAGGTATTTTTATTATAGGTCTTTATCATCCATGGGGTAAATTACTGCAAAAAATTATGCCAAAAAATTATGGCAATAAAATATTAGAAATAGATCAGGAAGAACATCCTTTTGAATTGTCATTCAACAAGAAACAAGTCTTAAACATGTTTGAACATTATAATTTTATAAAATGTTATCCATCTCCGATTTTCAATTATAAAAATGGTGGATTAGTGATGTATGTATTTGAGAAAGGAAACAATATTGATTAAATGGGTAAAAAATTTGTTTTTAAAAATACGTCTTGAAATAAGATACAGAAAAAAAATAAAAGAACTTAAAAAGAAAGATCCATTCATTTACAAAGGATGATTGTTTGGGGTATATCTGCACTGTTTCATGATGCTGGTGTTTCAGTCATCAAAGACGGAAAACTTGTGTTTGGTGCACATGCAGAAAGATATTCTGGTATCAAGCATGATGAAAAATTGAATTATGGTTTGTTGAAAGAAGCAATAAGACATGGCCATCCTGATCATGTTGTGTGGTATGAAAATCCTTGGAAGAAAAGATTAAGGCAAATTTTTTCATCAGAAGTGTTTTATGGCAAATGGTACCCAAACCCAAAAAAGTATTTGCACGATTGTGGTATTCGTTGTCCTATCACATGCACTGATCATCACTACTCTCATGCTTGTGCTGGAGCATACACATCAAA
>Ga0181582_10003168_pt1 | contig 13201 bp, 7 predicted proteins | sample 071ome_32_FD_132438 | JGI IMG/M metagenome (GOLD analysis project Ga0181582, IMG submission 132438) | Coastal salt marsh microbial communities from the Groves Creek Marsh, Skidaway Island, Georgia - 071405AT metaG (megahit assembly) | ecosystem: Environmental > Aquatic > Marine > Intertidal zone...
AGAGGGCCGCCAAGGGCAGCGGCCCCAGCCAGTCCCGCCCCCCCCACGCCCCCACCCCCCCGTGGACGGGATTGGAAGCCCCCCCCCCCCCCTCCGCGCTCCCTCAACCGCAGAACATGACGGAGGCGGACCCCGAGGACCCCCTCCGCGAGCAGTACGGGGACCTCCCCCGCATCCAGTCGCACCCCCAGACAGGGCGCGTCTGGACCGACGTGGTAACCCTCAGGGGCGACATGGACGGCCAGGAGGTGCTCCTCCGGGGGCGTGTGCACACCACGCGTGGCAAGGGCAAGTCTGCCTTCATCGTCCTCCGCCAGAACACCGCAACGGTGCAGCTGGTGATGTTCGCCAACGACAAGACCGTCTCGAAGCCCATGGTCAAGTACGCCTGCGGCATCCCCCGCGAGTCCATCATCGAGGTGGGCGGTGTGCTCGTGAAGCCCGAGCAGGAGATCGCGTCGTGCACCCAGAAGGACGTTGAGCTCCACGTGACCCTGATCAAGGCAATCTCGCGCTCGGCCGAGCTGCCCTTCGAGGTCATTGACGCGGCGCGCTCCGAGCTGGAGATCGAGGCCGCCGCGGAGCGTGGAGAGCAGATGGTGCGCGTGTCGCAGGCCGTCCGCCTGGACAACCGGTACATCGACCTACGCACCCCCGCCAACCAGGCCATCTTCCGCGTCCAGTCGGGCGTCTGCCAGCTCTTCCGTGAGTCCCTCTACTCGCGTGGCTTCACCGAGATCCACTCCCCGAAGCTCATCGCGGGAACTTCCGAGGGTGGCGCCGAGGTGTTCCACGTCGGGTACATGGGCCGGCCCGGGTGTCTCGCCCAGTCCCCCCAGCTCTACAAGCAGATGGCCATCTGCGCGGACCTCGACCGGGTTTTCGAGATCGGCCCCGTCTTCCGGGCGGAGAACTCCAACACGCACCGGCACCTGTGCGAGTTCACGGGCCTCGACATGGAGATGCAGATCAAGGAGCACTACAATGAGGTCCTCGACGTCCTGGACGCCATGTTCGTCCACATCTTCTCCGGCCTCCAGACGCGCTACGCCCACGAGCTCGAGGCGATCAACGTGCAGTACCCCCATCAGGCCTTCCAGTTCCTCGAGCACAACCCGCGCATCGAGTTCAAAGAGGGCGTTCAGATGCTCCGTGACGCTGGCTACGAGATGGGCGACTTTGATGACCTCAACACGGAGAAAGAGCGCAAGCTCGGGGAGCTGGTCAAGGCCAAGTACGGCACTGACTTCTACATCCTCACCCGCTTCCCGGCGGCGGTGCGGCCGTTCTACACGATGCCGTGCCCGGACGATGGAAACTACTCCAACTCGTTCGACATCTTCATGCGGGGGGAGGAGATCATCTCGGGGGCGCAGCGTATCCACGAGCCTGACTTCCTCGCCCAGCGCGCGGCTGAGTGCGGCATCGAGGTCGAGGGCATCAAGGACTACATCGACTCCTTCCGCTTCGGCGCCCCCCCCCACGGCGGCGCTGGTGTCGGCCTCGAGCGCGTTGTTATGCTCTTCCTTGGCCTTGACAACATCCGCAAGACGTCCATGTTCCCCCGCGACCCCAACCGCCTCACACCCTAGGGACCTGGGCGTTGAAGCCATGTGCATCCTCCGTCCAGATCGGCCCGTCTAGATCAGCCTGGCCCACAGGGTGGCGGCGGCCCTGTCGCACAGCTTGACCCACGCCACGGCCACCACCGTCCCCGCCGCCGTGCCCCCGCGGAACGACCGCAGCACGAAACCTGCCGGCGCCACGAGCTCCTGGGGCACGAACAGCACAGGCTTCCGCAGCCCCCCGCTGATCAAGTACGACGCCCACAGCGTCATCGTCGCCAGCCGGCTCAAGCGCCCCACCAGCCCCGACACCAGCCCGCCCGCTTTGCCCGGCTGCACCGCCCCCCGCAGCCGCTCAGCCTCCATCTCCAGCACCACGGCCTGCCGCTCCATCTTGGCCGCCTTGGCGAACTCCGACTGGGGGAAAGTCCCGGCCTTGGACCGCAGCGCCGCGGCCTCCTCGTCCAGCTTGGTCGCCTCGTACTCGTGCTTGCCCGAGCCGCTCTGCACGAACCAACACACTCCACCAGGGGGTCGGGGGTGCGGGGGGACCCGGGCCAGGACCCCCACCTCCTCGCGTCGACATTGCGGCGCTTCGCGGGGTCGGCACCCGCCCCTCACCTTGGAGTCCACGAACACCCGCGTCAACAGCCGGACCACCACCATCACCATCAGCGTCACCATCGGGTCCGTCACGAGCGCCACGAAGCGCTGGCCCGGCTCGGGCAACTTGGAAGCCAGCTCGAAAAGGCCCAACATCCTCGCGCTTCACCAGATCCGCGCCAGATGGTGACGGGAGCCGAGCTACAAAATATACGATTTACCGTCCCAAGCGGCTCAATCAGTACAATCGACCGGATCGCCTCCGAACGGAGCCCTCCTTCAGGACACGTCGACGAGCGAGCGACAAGGGGGGCGTGCAGGGCGTGGCGAGGAGCTGACGGCGGGTGAGGGACTGAGGAAGGGAAGGGGGGGGGGCGACGGGAGTCGCGATGGGGGAGGGCCGGCGGCCAGGGAGGACGCCCCGGCGGACGTGGGCGCCTGACGCCATGGCGGGCACTGACGGCCCCCGTCCAGTGCCTGGCGAGGCGCGCGTGCAGGGTTCAACGAAGCCGCCGTCACACCTTTTTCCACGCGGACACCACGGCGTTCCCGCCACCCGCCTTCTCCTCCACCGCCCGCATCGCGTCGGCCACCCCCTGCGTCCGCGCAAAGTCCCGCTGGACCTGCCGGTAGACCACTGAAGCCAGCCTCTCCCGCTCCCCGTCCGCGGCCCCGCCGCCGCCGCCGCCGCTGGCCGCCCTGGAGCCCTTGGCCCTCCCGTTCACCCCGACGCCCGCCTCGACCCGCTTGGCCAGCTCTCGCAGCGCCCCAATCGCCTCCCCCGGCCAGCCGGCCAGCAGCGCCGCGCTCGTCAGCCCGGTCCGGGGCACCTCGAGCCCGTGGGGCACTTGCGAGAGCGAGTCCGCCGCGTGCTTGAGGCCCTTGGGGTCGTCCCGGCCGGCCCCCGACGCCGCGGCCTCGAGCACCCGCGCCGCCAGCCGCGTGCTGCTCGGGACCCAAGCGTCGCCCGAGAAGGCCCCCCCCGGTGCCCCCTCGACGCCCGGCCCCGCCTCGGCCGCCGCCTGGCCCGAAAGGCGGACGGACTCGGCCACGAGGTTCTGGAGCCACTCCATGGCCTGCCGCCGGTTGTCCTCCCGGCTCCGCCACCCCTTGGAGCTGATCGACAGCACCCCCCCCCGCACCCGCGGCCCTGCCACCCGCTCGAGAACCGCCGCCGTCCCCACCGAGAGCCCGAGGGCGCGCCGGAGGTCCCCGAGGGCGACGCTGAGCCGCGCCCCGCGGTTCACTGGGTGCGAGTCCCGCGTGCCCGGGGTCATCGCGAACTGCACCCTCCACTCGACGATGTTCTCCAGCACCCGCCCTACGTCGGCCGAGAGGGGAGCCCCGGCGGCGCGCTCCGCGTCCCCCAGGTAGGGGACGCCCGAGACGCCGCTGCACACGGCCTCGAACTCGTCCGGGTCGTGCGCCTTGAGGCCCTCCAGGTACTGAATGTACTCGTTGCCGGGGGGGATGCCCCGCCCGTAGAAGGCTTCCTCGGCAAACGCCATGGGGAACCGGAGGGCGGGGGCCGAGAAGAGCGAGTGGGTGAAGTCGGTGCCAGGGTACCCGCCGAATTTCTTCTTGCTGAAGGGCTCCCCGGCGAGGACGCTGTCCACGACGGCCTTGGGCGCCGAGGCGAGGCGACGCCGCGTGTCCTTTGGCAGGGCCGCGATGGGTGCGGGGAGGTGGGAGGGCGGGGCCAGGGCAATGGCCCGGGCGAGCTCGTCGCCCTCCAGGGCGCGGAAGGCCTCCACGCGCTCCGCCTCGGTGGGCCTGAGGGGGAACGCCAACGGGTCTGCGGACGGGGGGGCGGGGTGCCGCCGGTCAGGGCCTCGGTCCCCGTGGGTGGGGGGGGTGGGGGCAGGGCCCCACGCAGGGGAGCGGGGCGGGGGGCCGCGCGGGCTCACCGTAGTCGTCGATGTGCCTGGCTGAGGAGTGGGTGACCTCCTCAAGGCCGCTCCCTCTGCTCTCGGTCGGCGCATCGGAGAACGCGCGGCAGGACGCGGCCTGCACCGGCCGGAAAGCAGCTGCGATGGGGGAGGGGCGGAGGAGCCGGGCGATAGGATGGTGATGGGGGAGAGAAGTCGCTACCCGAGGATACTCGGACGCTGATAGGAAGGCAATTGCCCGCTCTGGCCCCATAATCGGGTGCAGTTTCCCTCAAGCGCGCGAGGCGGCGAGGAAGGGTTCGGGAGCGACCCCCGAGTGATTGATTCCGCGCCCACTCACCCCAATCACGGGCAGCGTAGCGAGCTATTCCGCTCATTGCAGATTCACTCGTCCGACACTCGCAGAGGTCGAGCGATGAGTCGAGCTGCTGTCGCCACGACCGGGGGCTCGAGCGCCTCGGTGGGGTGAGAATCGGTCCTCCCTCCGGTGGTGTTCTCGGGGCCGGTAATTAGGCCCGATGGAGCACCTCCGCGACGTGTGTGGCCCGGGGGCAGCGTGTACGGGCCGTTTGAGGAGCGCAGTGGGGCTCTTCTCCTTCAATCCGGCTCCCTGTGGGGGCCTCCCTCCAGTCTTCCCCAGGTTCACCCTAGTCTTGCCCCGGCATTTCTCGATGGGGGGTGCAGGCCCCTGATTCTCCCCGCGGGCGACGCACATGGCAGTAGAAAAACGCTGACGGTGAGCAACGCCTGTGCATCTGTTGTCCACTGACAGCGCACCCCACCCAAACCAGGTCGTGACGGCTGGGGAAACCGCCACCCCGAGGGCCAGCGCCACCGCGCCGCTACGACTGGAACACCGGCGAGGGAGGGAGGCAGCCGAGCAACATGAACTTCAAGTTCCATAACCTGCTGGGGGCGCCCTACAGGGGGGGCAATGTGGAGTTTTGCGGGAAGAATCTCTTCTCCTCTGTAGGTGAGCGACCCGCCTTCGACGAGCGATTCCGCGCATCACGCCCCATATATACGCGCGAACTTCCATCTGCGACCATATTTCGACCCATCGTCGCCGCATCGACCCATCCATTGCGAGTGAGACGACCCCCGCGCGCCACACCCACCGCGGAACCCAGGGTGCCAGCTCCCCCCGCCCCCTCCTCTGGGCCTGCGCAGGGAACCGCGTGTCCAACCACGACCTGGCCAACGGAGTGGGGACCACGTTCCCGTTCGAGACGTTCCGGTCCATCCGCGTCGTCGCCACGTCCCCGGACGGCCGCCTGATCGTGGCCATCGACGAGTCGGGCCGCGCCGTCGTCGCGTCGGTCCCCCGGCGCCTGGCCCTGCACCACTTCTCCTTCAAGGGGCCCGTGCGGTGCGCCCGGTTCTCCCCGGACGGCAAGTGGCTCGCCGTCGCGGTGGGACGCCTCGTGCAGGTCTGGGCAGCGCCCCCGACGGCCCGCGAGCCCTCCCCCATGCACCTCCACCGCACGTACGGCCAGGCCAAGGCCGACGTGGTGACGCTCGCCTGGAGCCACGACTCGCAGTGGCTGGCGGCGGGGTCCAAGGACCTCGCCACGCGCGTCTTCTCTCTGAACCCGATCGAGGGGTACCAGGTCCCGACGCTCTTCGGCCACAAGGACCGCACCGTCGGCGCCTTCTTCGTCGACAGCCCCGGCGCCCCCGTGGACAAGCGCGTGTCCCTGGTGACCGTCTCGCGGGACGGCGCCGTGTTCCTCTGGGGGTACGAGCGGGACGGCGCCGAGGGTGGCGGTGGGGGGGGGGGGGGGGGCAGCGGCGGGGAGGGCTCTGAGAGCGAGGGCCCGGAGGGCTCGGGCGGGGAGGGTGGGGCCGGGGCCCCGCGATACGCCGGGGGGCGGTGGCGGCTGCAGCGGAAGGAGTACTTCCACCAGAGCCAGACGCGGACCGAGGCGTGCGACCTGCACGTGGGGACGGGGATGCTCGTCGCGGGCTTCTCCACGGGGGTGTTCGGGGTGTACAACCTCGGGGACGGGCTGGCGCCCTTCCAGGAGCTCCACGTGCTGAGCGTGTCGAGGGCGGGGCTGAGCACGGCGGCGTTCGACGCGACGGGGGAGTGGGTGGCGCTGGGGTGCGCGAGCCTGGGGCAGCTGCTCGTGTGGGAGTGGCGGAGCGAGACGTACGTGCTCAAGCAGCAGGGGCACTTCTACGACGTGGCCTGCGCCGCGTACAGCCCCGACGGCGGGACGCTCGTCACGGGCGCCGACGACGCCAAGGTCAAGGTCTGGGACACGACCTCGGGCTCCTGCTTCGTCACTTTCACCGAGCACACGGCCCCCGTGTCCGCCGTCGCCTTCCTCCCCTCGGGCACCGCCTTCGTCTCCGCCTCCCTGGACGGCACCGCCCGCGCCTTCGACCTCGTCCGCTATCGGAACTTCAGGACAATGACGACGCCGCAGGCGGTGCAGTTCGCGTCGCTGGCTGTGGACCCGTCGGGGGACGTGGTGTGCGCGGGGGCGCGCGACACGTTCCAGGTGTACGTCTTCGCGCTGCGGACGGGGCAGCTCCTGGACGTCCTCGCCGCGCACGAGGGCCCCGCCGTGGGGCTGTCATTCAACCCGACCAAGGCCCTGCTGGCGTCGGCGAGCTGGGACAAGACGGTGCGGCTGTGGGACGTGTTCAGCGGGAACAAGGTGGCCACCGAGACGCTCCAGCACAGCCACGACGTGCTCGCCGTGTGCCACTCCCCGACGGGCAAGGAGCTCTGCTGCTCCACCCTCGACGGCCAGCTCCACTTCTGGGACGTCGAAGCCGCCACCCTCCGGGGCTCGGTCGACGGCCGCCTCGACATCGCCGGGGGCCGCCTGCCCACGGACCGCCGCGCCGCGGGCAACTCCTCGTCCGGCAAGTGCTTCACCAGCCTCGCCTACTCGGCCGACGGCTCCTTCCTCATCGGCGCAGGCTCCTCCAAGTTCGTCTGCGTCTACGACGTCGCAGAGCGCGTGCTGCTGGCCCGCTTCCAGGTGTCGCACAACCGTTCGCTGGCGGGGGTGCTGGACGAGCTGAACTCGAAGAACATGACGGACGGGGGGCCGCTGGACCTGATCGACGACGCGGGCTCGGACGACGACGACCCCGAGGCCCTCGCCCTGCGCGCGGCCGACCCGTCTGCCGCCTCGGCCCTCCCCGGGACGGCCAGCAAGGGCGCGGGGCGGGCCGTGGTGCGGTCGCGGTGCCTGGCCCTGAGCCCCACGGGCCGGCAATGGTGCGCGTGCACCACCGAGGGCGTCCTCGTCTACTCGCTCGACGAGGCCGCCGCGTTCGACCCCACCGACCTCGACGAGGACATCACCCCCGCGGCGTGCCGGCGGGCGCTGGCGGCGGGGCAGCACCTCCGCGCGCTGCTGCTGTCGCTCCGGCTGGGGGATCCGGACCTCACGGAGCGGTGCATCATGGAGACCCCGCCCCGGGAGATCGCGCCCGTGGCCCTCGACCTCCCTGCCGCCACCGCCCCCAAGGTCCTGGCCGCCGTCGCCGCCGCCATGCCCGCGAGCCCCCACCTCGAGTTCCTCCTGCTCTGGATCCGGAGCCTCGGGGTGGCGCACGGGGAGGCCATCCGGGCCATGCCCCGCCACGTCACCAGCGCCGCCGTCCGCGCCGCGCTGCACTCGGTCAATGCGATGCACACCGACCTCCAGCGCCTCTGCGAGGGCAACCTCTGGGCTCTCGCCTACGCCGGCACGGCCGTCGGGGCCGCGGCGGGGCAGGCAGCGGGGGACGGGGCAGCGGCGGGGGCGGCAGCGGAGAACGGGGCGGGGGGCAAGGGGGGGGCGAAGCGCAAGGGTGGGGCGGGGGAGGGCGCCGGGGGGGCGGGGGAGGCCGCCGGGGGGGGCGCGGAGGAGGTGCTCGTCTCGGTGGGCGGCGGGCTCCGGGGGAGCCGGATCCTCGGGGAGCCGGAGGAGAGCGGGAGCGAGGAGGACGAGGACTGGGGGAGCGGCCAGGGGGGCGTCCCGGGATGGGGAGCCGGCGAGGAGGACTCGGAGTGAGCTGGGAGTTGAACCGGACGGGGGACTGGCGTCGTCGCCGCCTGTCGGGGCGGCCGGCGCGGGGGCGGGGGGTCCAGGGGACGCCCAGGTGCGCGCGGCCCCGCCCGCGGCGCGCCAGTGCCCGACCCGCCGCCGTGACCCGCCGCCCCGCGCCCACCGCAGGAAGGGCGAGCCCTCCCGAGAGGCCCAGGACACCAGGGCCGCTCCTCGCACCACCGCGCTCTGGAAGGCGCCCCGCCGGCGCCCAGGCCCGGGACCATGGCCGCGGCGACACGGGTGGACGTGGGCGCGTCGTGCTCGTCCCAGTGTGGCGCTCCGAGGCCCCGAGGCCTCCTGCGCGGGCGGCCGGCCCCGCCCGGACTGCTCACGGGTGTCGCGAGGGCCGACCGCCTCGCGCTGCGCGCCACTCCCGCCAGGGACCAGGTGCCGAAGTCCTCGCCCGAGCTGATCCTCCGGCCGGTGCGGATCCCTAGGGACGGCCGCGACCCCGGGCGCCGGGGAGACGGGGCCAAGAGGCGCAAGAAGAGCGTGCAGGGAGAGCTCGGGCCCAAGCTCGCCAAGCATCTGATCGACGCGTGCGGGGACGAGAAGCCCTCGGCGTCTGCCTCGGAGAAGGTCGAGAGTGCCATGTTGGCATTCATGGCAGAGAGGTGAGCCCCGCCGCGCGCACGGCGGCTGCCCCCGGGCGCCCGGCCCCGCCGAGGGGCGCCCGGCCCCCGAGCCCCCCCCCGCCCCCCCCGCCCCGCGCCGGCCCGGCCGCGCCCCCGCCACGCCGCGCCCCCGCCGCCCGCCCCCCGCAGCGGCGTCGGCGTCCTGGACGCGTACCAGTGCGGGCAGACGCTCTCGGCCCTCAACCGGAGCGGCCACCACCGCCTGTCCCTGGCCGCCCTCGACGTCATGCGCCGACGCAGCCGCTGCGAGGCCCCGGACTGCGTCCCGGCCGCGGCCGGGGCGTGCGACGCCGGCGGCGGGGAGGCGGCGGGCGCCCCGGCGGGGCCGCCCGCGGGGCCGCAGTTCGAGGCGCTCAACGCCTTCTGCTTCACACAGGGGATGACCTCCCTGCGGCGCACGGGCCGGGGCGACGAGGTCCCCGCGCTGGTCGGGGGCATGGAGCGCGCCGGGGTGAAGCCCGACCTCATCTGCCTCAACACGGCCGTCGCTGCCGCCGGTGCGACCCCCGCCCCACCCCCCACCCCCCACCCCCCCAGCCCCGGGGCCCGGCGGCCCCCGGGGCGTGCACTCCGACAGGCCCTCCCGTCCGACAGGCCCTCCCCCGCGCGCACGACGGGCCCCCCCCCGGGCGCGCGCCGCGCAGGCAGGGCCGGGGGCCTCGGGGCGGCCAAGCGGATGCTGAAGGAGATGCTCCGGCTGGCGGGCGGGGAGGAGGAGCCGGACGTGTTCACGTACACGACGCTGATCACGGCGGTGACGGCGGCGCGGCCCAGGCGGCTGTCCTCCGAGGCGGCGGCGCTCGAGGCGCAGCGGCTGTTCGAGCAGATGGTGGAGCGCGGGGTGCACCCCAACCTGTACGCCTACACGGCGCTCATGACGGTGCTGCAGCGGTCGGGGCAGTGGCGGCAGTGCCTGCGGGTGTTCGAGCACATGGAGCGGGCGGGGGTGGCGGGGGACGTGGTGGCGTACAACGCGGCCATCTCGGCGCTGGCGCGGAGCGGGCAGTGGGAGAAGGCGTGGGGGGTGCTGTCGACGATGCGGGCCGCCGGGGTGCCGCCGTCCACGGTGACCTTCAACAGCCTCCTGGCGGCGTGCGACCGGGCGCGGCAGCCGGACCGGGCCCTCGAGCTCCTGGGGCGCATGACGCGCGAGGCTGCCGACGGCGCCGACGTCGCCCCGGACCTCACGTCCTTCAACACGGTCATCTCGGCCCTGGGCAAGTGCGGGCGCCTGGACGACGCCCTCGGCGTGTGGCGCCGCATGCAGGCCGCCCCGGACATCCACCCCGACGCGGTGACCCTCGGCTCGCTGACCTACACCTGCGGCGAGGCGGGGGACTGGGTCCGCGCCCTGGAGCTCTTCGAGGAGATGCAGGCGGAGCACGGCGTCACGCCCAACCTGGTGTGCGTCAACACGCTGCTGGTGGCCCTCTCGCGGAACGACGAGGGGCGCATGGCCGTGAGGATCTTCGATGCGCTGGCCGGGGGGGCCGGGGGCGGGGGCGGGGGCGGGGGCGGGGGCGGGCTGGACGCGGGGCCCGTGCGGCGCCCCGACGGGCGGGCCGACGCCTGGGCGCCCCTCCGGCTCCCGCGCCTCCCCCCCGGCCTGTCCCCGGACGTCTACACCTACTGCATCGCCATGGACACGCTGGTGCGGGACGGCAACTGGGGCCGGGCGCTCGAGGTCTTCGACGCCATGCAGGCGCAGGGGGTCAGGCCCAACGCGGTCGCCTTCAGCGCGGCGCTCAGCGCGTGCGAGGCCGGGGGGCGCTGGAAGCGCGCCGTGGAGATCTGGGAGAAGGTGCAGGAGGGAGGGGTGACCAGGGACAACCAGAGCCTGGTGATGCAGGCGCGGGGGATCTTCTACGCCGTGCCGCCGGGGCTGCTCGAGTCCCTCCCCGAGAGCCTCGTGAGCGCGGCCCGGGTGGCCGTGGGGTCGGGGCGGGCGGCCCGGCAGTGGCTGGAGAAGAGCGGGGGCGCGGCGGGCCGGGGATGAGGCGCTTCAACAGGGGCCCCGGACCCCCCCACCCGCGTCTCACGCGCTCGCCGCCCCCGCCTCGGCCCCCCGCCGGGCGGCCTCCCGCAGCGCCCGCCGCTCCCTCGCGAAGGCGTTCCGGCGGAACTCGGCCAGCGCCACCGTCCCCCCCACCGCCTCGACGGTACCGACGGCGAGGTCGTCCGCGCGGGCCACCTCGAGGCGGAGCTGGAAGTCCAGGGGCTCGAACAGCGGGGCGTCCTGCACGAGGTACACCCCGGACTTGCGCACGGTGTGGGAGATGGCGCCCGAGGCCAGGAGCGCGTGCGCGTCGATGGGCGACGACGGGTCCAGGCGCCCGAGCCTGACGTAGTTGACGACGCGCTGGAGCGGGAGGAGGTTGTACTCGTCCCGGAACATCTTGGGCACCCAGATCCCGCGCTTGGGGAGCTTCCGCGCGAGCGGCTTGGCCCCGCCCTCGAACAGGGCGTAGGGCTGGTGGCTCCCCGACCGCGCCTTGTGGCCCTTGTGACCCTTCCCCGACGTCTTCCCGTACTTGGACCCTGGCCCGCGGCCCACACGCTTGGCCGAGTGCGTGGAGCCCGCGGAGGGGGCGAGGCAGTTCAGCGCCACCGCCTTGTACACCGCCGCGTTCGGCCCGGCCGTGCTGGCGTGCCCGTTGCTCTGCAGGGGGGGCGGGTCGAGGGGGCCTTGGGTGGGCATTCGCCGGCTCCCGGCGGGGACGATTGGGATCTCCCGTAGCCAGTCGATATACATCTCCCGTTTTTATCCCGTGGGAGTCACTGGGATGCGGCCTCCCGGGGCCAGGAGCCCCTGCGCGGCGGGAGAAGCCTGGCCCCGAGCACGCGACCCGAAGAACTTACCTCGGCGCGTTCGTCCGCCGCCGTAGAGGACCCCGAGATCCCCCTGCCCATACAAGTGACCCTCACGCCCCCGATACGTCTGCCCATGTCGGCGAATCGCACCGCGTCAGTCGCAGCGACGGCTGAAGACGAGACAGCAGAGGTGCCCAGCAGTCCCCGGCCGAGTGCGCCACATGCACAGTCCGAAGCCCCCAATGCCTGGCTCTTTATGGCTCCAGAGAGGCCTGCCGACCTTCTCAGGGCGGTCCTGATCATGGCTCCTTCCCCAGATCAGCAGTGAGGGAGCTCCCAAGCAGCGCAAGTGGATGGAGAGGGCCGCAGCGGCGCGGATGCTGGACAGTCCCCCCTTATCCTGGCTTCTGACCCAATTACCGGGGCTCACGGACGGCAAGTGTGCCCAGCTACCCCCATCCGACCGATATCGACGATTTCGCCGGGGGGGGGGAAACACCCCTCTTGCAAAAGTTTCCTCGGGCGGAGAGGGGCGATGCGACCCCCCAGGCCCCCTCTTTAAGGATCCCACCCCGCGTAGCTCTTCCATCTCCACCTTTCGAACCCCTGGAAGATCGAGCAGTCATGCAGGCTCTCCGTATCTCCGCCCCCATGAAGGCCACCGGCCTCGTGGCCCAGAGGAGGCCCCTGGGGCTTGCTCCTCTGATGAAGCCCGCCGTGGCCGGCATCGTCCGCAAGGACATCGCCACTGGCACCCCCATGGAGGTCGTGGAGGCCCCTGTCGCGCGCACGTGAGTACGCGCGGGCCTCTGGCGCGCCCCTTCCCAACAACAGCCGGGATTCGAGCGCGCCCCCGGGACCCCGTTCCAACGCTCACCCTTCGACCCGAATTCCCTTCGACTCGCGATATGGCCCGGTATAAAGGGACTTCCGTGTCCCGGAGGTCGCCATCGCGGCGCCGAAGGGTGCTAGAGAGGGAGACCGAGGGTCTCCCGGATCCCCGCCACGTTTCTGCCGAGCCAACCACAGAAATCCGTCAGACTTTCGTCAATGTGTTCATCGCCACACCCAGCCCCGCGCGCCGTCGCACGTCGGTACCGCCACCGCGCAATCAAACACGTCATAACTTGCGACCCGTAGTTTTTCGCCCCTCTTCCTCCCCGCCGGGACGTTTGAGCACCCGAATTCCGACGGATTCGCGGCGCGTAGTGACGGTTTCGATGAACCGTGATAAGTTTGCCCCGTGATGCCCCCTCCCCCCGCCGCCCGGGCCACGCATGCACGGGGGAGACCCTTCCGGTGCCGTGAGGGACGCCCCCCCCCCCACACCCCCCTCGCAGCGTCGTGGCCCAGGCCGCCGCCGGCTCCGCCCCCGCCGAGATGACCGGCTATGAGAAGTTCGTGGAGACTCTCACCACCCTCTTCCCCGTCTGGGTCCTCCTCGGCGCCGGTGAGCACACCCCCCCCCCACCCCCCGCCCCCCCCCCACCCCCCCCCCCCCCCCCCCCCCCCCCCGGCCCCCCCCCCCCCCCCCGCCGCGCGCGGCATGGCACCATGCAGGCCCCCTCCCACCTCCCTTCCACCCCAGCGGGGGCAGACCCAACCGCACGCCCTGCCCCAGGAGTTTTTGGCACAAGGTGCCC
>Ga0181582_10003177_pt1 | contig 13193 bp, 7 predicted proteins | sample 071ome_32_FD_132438 | JGI IMG/M metagenome (GOLD analysis project Ga0181582, IMG submission 132438) | Coastal salt marsh microbial communities from the Groves Creek Marsh, Skidaway Island, Georgia - 071405AT metaG (megahit assembly) | ecosystem: Environmental > Aquatic > Marine > Intertidal zone...
AGTTTTGCACGACGGTCGCCGGGAGCGGGTTCGACGGCCCCCTTCCCGTGAGATCCATGTACTGCTTCAAATCTTGATCCAAGAACTCAAACACAAGGTACAACATCGCCTTCCCGTCCTCCTCGACGTGCTCGACACGGAGCAATCGCACGATGTACGGGCTCTCGCTCAGCATCTGCAGCAGGCTCACCTCCCGCAGCGCCGTCGACGGCACGCCCTCCTCCTCCATCTCCAGCCGGGTCTTCTTCAGCGCCACCAATCGTCCCGTCGCTCGATCACGCGCCTTATACACCTTCCCGTACGTTCCCTGTCCAATCTTCTCCAGCTTTTCGTACGCATCGTTGATCGAATGTCCACCCATGGCGCGCGTCCACTCGCCTCCGCGCGTCTCTTCGCGATCTTCACCGCGTCTCCGCACGTCGCGATCACTCGCTCGCGCGCTCGTTCACGCGCGCGCGATCACTCGCACCGACGCGACACTCCACGCGCGCGTCGCGCGACGACGAGTGACGACGACGACGACGCGTCGACGACGACGACGACGCGCGAGCTGTCGTTCCCCCGCGTTTGAACGTGGGCGCGTGGACCGGACACACGGCGTCGTTCCTCGTACACAAGCGATATTTACGTCTATGTGTGATACATCGTGGTGTTCCCCGTACATAAGCGACGTTTTCGCTTATGTGTGGTGCGCGGGCATCGCGCGAGCATCGCGTGCGCGGCGCGCGGGCGTCGCGCGCGCGCGCGCGAGGGATCGGCGTCGAAGACGCGCGCGCGGTGACGACGTTCTTCGCACCGCGTGATCTCGCGCGCGCGGACGGTGTCGACGCGCGGTGACGCCACCGTCGCGCGCGTTGGATTCATCATGGCGTCGACGCCGAAGGATGCGCTGCCGAAGGATTTCTTCGACGGCGGTGCGCGAGGGAGAGAGAGGTCTGGACGCGCGTCGAGTGCGTCGACGCGCGTGGGGGGTGTGGATGTGGTCGCGGCGCGCGCGCGCGTGGAAGGGGGTGGTGGTGATGGTGCGGGCGAGGACGCGACGGCGGCGGCGGCGGCGGCGGCGGCGGCGCGGGACGCGGCGGCGGCGCGGATGATCGCGGAGGAGGAGGCTCGGGCGGTGTTGAGGACGGAGGCGGAGGTTCGTGAGCAGGTGGCGTTGTTCGATCGCGTCGATCGATTGCGACGGGCGGCAGAGGAGGCGCGGGCGGCGAAACGGGCGAAGGGGACGGAGACGCGACCGGGCGCGCTGGCGTGCGTCGCGGAGTACGACGAGAGCGATGAGGACGACGAGAGCGACGACGATGGTGTGGACGAACTCATCGATTGGCGGTCGAAGAAGATATGAAAAGCTAGTAAAAAAAGTATGTAACAGAAGGTCGCAGAGCGCGCGCTAAATTTTAGAAGGATACGTCTAAACCATCGCCTTGATCTTTGCGATTTTCAGCGCCGGGTTCAGGCCTTTCGGACACACCGTGCTGCAGTTCATGATGGTGTGGCATCGGTACAGCTTGAACGCGTCGTTCACGCTTTCCAAACGCTCCTTGGTGAACTCGTCGCGTGAGTCGATGATCCAACGGTACGCCTGGAGCAACACCGCCGGTCCGAGGTACTTGTCGCTATTCCACCAGTAAGACGGGCACGACGTCGAGCAGCACGCGCACAGAATGCATTCGTACAAACCATCGAGCTTGGCTCGATCATCCTTGCTCTGCAACCGCTCTTTCCCGTCCGCCGGCGCCGGAGACTTGGTCTTCAGGAACGGCTCGATCGACTTGTACTGCGCGTAAAAATTCGCCATATCCACCACCAAATCCCGCACCACGAACATGTGCGGCAACGGAGCGACCACCTGCTCTCCTCCCGCGCCCGCGCTCACCTTGGTCAGGCACGCCAGACCGTTCTTCCCGTTGATGTTCATCGCGCACGAACCGCAGATTCCCTCCCGACACGACCGACGAAAACTCAGCGTCTGATCCTGTTCGTCCTTGATCTTAAACAACACATCCAGCATCATCGGCCCACAATCATTCACGTCCACCTCGTACGTCTTATACCGCGGCTCCGCGCCGTCATCCGGATTCCAACGATACACCTTGAACTTTTGCACGCGTCGATCGCTCTTCGTCGCGCTCGAGCTCTCGCGCGCGTCCACCGCGCACGCGCTCGCTCGAGAACCCGCGAGCACGGACGATCTCGCGATCTCGCGCGCGGCGCGACGACGCAACGACGCGAGCATTCGACGCGCGACGCGAGTGTGCCGACGCGACGCGCGATCCGCGCCCGCGACCGGTCCGCGCGTCGCGCGCGCGGTCGACGCATCCACACGGCGCTTTAACCATCCGCAGTACGACGCACACGTCCCCTTGTGATGACCGATAACGCCGTCGCGGTGTCGACCGATTCGAGATGTCGTACACCGCGTCGAGATCGCCCATCACGGATCCATCGCGCGCGCGACCGCATATTCGCCGCCGTCGAGATCGCGGCGCCGCGCGCGCGTGCCGCACTCTCCCGCGCTCGCGTCCCGCGCGCGCTTCACCGTAAATCCGCGTCGTGGAATATTATCCGCGTCGGTTCCGTGCGAGAGAGGTGCGTCGAACGCTCGCGCGAGGGTGAGATCCGCGGATGTCGATTGAGGCGCGCGGGCGGAGAGGCGGCGGCGTGCGCGTGATCGAGCGCGCGGTGTGAGGGGCGCGCGCGCGATCGGGCGATAAGCGCGGCGCGCGCGTGGGATAGGCTTTTTTTTGTTCGTCGGGATCTCGCGAGCTCCGGGCGCGCGCGGCATCGCGCGGCGTCGGCGGGGGGGGTGACGCACCGCCGAGCCCACGCCCTGGCGGCGGCAAGTCCTATCCGGTTTGATGAAGGAGCCGAGGGGAGACGCGCGGGGGCGAGAGACTGACGGAAACGGTATCGCGTTCGCGAATCGCAGACACAAAAAGGACATAATGGCTCCGAAAAAGTGCAAAATGCCCTCGGCGGCGAAGATTTCGCCGGCTGACATCGCGGCGCTCAAAGAGGACGCGGCGAAGAAGAAGGACGAGGACGCGCGCAAGGCGGCGGCTGAAAAGATTGCCGCGCTCGCTGGGTCGGCGTCTTACGCCGAGGAGCCGTACCTCATCAGTTTGCTCGACATTGCCATCACCCTTGCGGGTGACAACAAGTCGGCGAACGTGCGCGCCGCTGGCGATGTCGCGGTTGACGCCATCGCGCCGAAGCTCTCCGAGTTTGCGGTTCGTCCGGCGTTGAAGGCCATCTTCAATGGCTTCCAATCGCAGTTCTGGCAGTCCACGATGGCGGCTCTCCGCGTTCTTGACGGCTTCGTTGCTCGTAACCGCAAGGCGGTGGCGGCCAACTTGCCGGAGATCATCCCGGAACTCGCCCAAGTCATGGTTCACATGCGCCCCGAAGTCAAGGAGGCGTCCACCGCCTCCATGGCCAAGGTTGCGGACTGCGTCGGTAACCTCGACATCGAGCCGTTCATTCCGACCTTGATTGAGTGCATCAACAACGTCGACGAAGTTCCAGAATGCGTCCACAAGCTCGCGGCGACGACCTTCGTCCAACAAGTCGAGTCCCCGACGCTCTCCATCATGGGTCCGCTTCTCCAACGCGGTTTGTTCTTCCAGCAAACCACGCCGATCAAGCGTAAGTCTGCCGTCATCATCGACAACATGTGCAAGCTCGTCGAAGATCCGATGGATGCTGCTCCCTTCTTGACCAAGCTTTTGCCGCTGTTGAAGCGCGCTATGGATGAAGTTGCGGACCCGGAGTGCCGTCAAGTGTGCACCCGTGCGTACAAGACGCTCCTCCAAGCGGCCGGTAACGAAAGCGGCTCCGAAGAAGGTGGCTCCACCAAGGGCGTGTACAACGAAGAAACCGTCAGCGAGCAGTTTATCGAGCTTTTGGTCGCGTCTTCCGGCGCTTCCTCGGCTGATGTCACCGCGTTTGTCCAATCCGAGGGTGTCAAGGTGTACTTCGACTACATTTGCTCGTTGTCCACCAACGCTCTCTTGGCGAAGAACTTCGACTTGGACACCTGGACCAAGTCGTGCGCGACCTCCTATTTGAAGCTCTTCTTCGATGACGCCGACGTCATGACCAAGTCCCTCGTCGAGCGCGCGCATGCTGTGTACGAAGCCTCCAAGAAGGTGTTCGTCGTCGAGGATGAAGAGGGTGAGGACCTCTGCAAGTGCGACTTCTCCCTCGCCTATGGTGCTCTCATTTTGCTCAACAACGCTACGCTCCACATGAAGAAGGGTAAGCGCTACGGTTTGTGCGGTCCGAATGGTTGCGGGAAGTCCACCTTGATGAAGGCTATCAACAACGGCCAAGTCGAAAACTTCCCGCCGCCGGAGGAGCTCCGCACCGTGTACGTTGAGCACGACATCCAAGGTGACCAGCACACGATGAACGTCGTTGAGTTCGTTCTCGACAACGAAGTCATCCGAGGTCACGGTACGAGCAAGGAGCAAGTCGCCTCCACGCTCACATCCTTCCAATTCACGGACGAAATGATCAATGGTCCGGTTGTCGCCCTGTCTGGTGGCTGGAAGATGAAGCTCGCGCTCGCTCGTGCCATCCTCATGAAGGCTGACATCTTGTTGCTCGATGAGCCGACGAACCACTTGGACGTGAAGAACGTCGCCTGGTTGGAGGAATACCTCTGCTCGCAAACGCAAGTGTCGTCCATGATTGTCTCCCACGACTCTGGCTTCTTGGACCGCGTGTGCACGCACATCATTCACTACGAAAACCGCAAGTTGGTGACGTACCGAGGTAACCTCACCGAGTTCGTCAAGCAGTGCCCGGCGGCGAAGAAGTACACCGAACTCTCCAACGACGAGCTCAAGTTCATCTTCCCGGTCCCGGGTTTCCTTGAAGGTGTCAAGAACAAGGATAAGGCCATCGTCAAGGCGACCAGGGTTTGGTTCAAGTACCCGAACACCACGCGCCAAATCATCCAAGACGCGACTATCCAGCTCTCCTTGAGCTCTCGTGTCGCCTGCCTCGGACCGAACGGCGCTGGTAAGTCCACCTTCATCAAGCTCCTCACTGGTGAAGCCGAACCGGACCAAGGCACCGTCTGGCGTCACCCGAACATGCGCTACGCGTACGTCGCGCAGCACGCGTTCCACCACGTCGAGCAACACTTGGACAAGACGCCGAACGAATACATCCGCTGGCGCTTCTCCACCGGTGAAGATAAGGAAAACTTGACCAAGGTCACCGCGCAATACACCGACGAAGAAAAGCGATTGATGGCTGAGAAGATCCCGGTCCCGCAAGAGGACGGCTCTGTGCTCAAGCTCGTCGTCGAGAAGATCATCTCTCGTCGCCAAAAGAAGAACAAGTATGAGTACGAAGTTCAGTGGAAGGGTCTCTCCATGGATGCCAACACCTGGATCGAGCGTGAAAAGCTTGAAAAGTTCGGTTTCACCAAGTACCTCAACCGTGTCGATGAGCGCGAAGCCGCTCGCGCCGGCTTGTACGCTCGCCCGCTTACGCAAGCGAACGTTGAGAAGCACTTGATCGACTTCGGCTTGGACGCGGAGTTCGGTACCCACAACCGCATCAAGGGTCTCTCCGGTGGCCAAAAGGTTAAGCTCGTGCTCGGTGCCGCCATGTGGCAGCAACCGCACATCGTCGTCATGGACGAACCGACCAACTACTTGGACCGCGATGCGCTCGGCGCTCTCGCGATGGCCGTCAAGGAGTTCGGCGGTGGCGTCTTGCTCATCACGCACAACTGCGAATTCGCGGATGCGCTCAAGGAAGAGTCGTGGAACGTGCCGGGTACTGGGTTTGTTGAGATCGAAGGTAACAAGTGGGGTCAAGGCAAGTCCGCCAAGGGTGATGCTGTGGTGTTTGAGATTCAAGAAGACACCGTCGACGCGCTCGGCAACAAGGTCAAGGTCAAGGGCCCGAAGAAGAAGCTCTCGAGAAAGGATATCAAGGCGATGACCAAGGCGCGCGCGGCGAAGCTCGCTGCTGGGCAAGACCTTACGACGGACTCGGACTGGGATCTTGACGTCTACGTTGGAGCGGATCCGGAGGATGAGAAGAAGGCGGCTCGCGAGGCGAAGAAGGCTGCCAAGGCGGAAAAATAAACGTAACTCACAAGTTGTTGCAAACGCATCAAGCGCAGTAGCTATCCGTCTTGCTGATATTGTTTCGCACATTATTTCGATAAAAATCAAGAAAAACTTTAAAACCGCCGCCGACGCGACCGACATGACCGACGCGATTGACGTCCCACTCCCTTGCTCCGCCGCACGCTCGAGTGTCGCCACCCGCCTCGCGCTCCTTCCTTCCCGCAGTCGCCGACGCGCGCCTACGAGTGACGCGTCGAGCGCGCCGCGGGTCCATCGAAGTGCACGCACATATATCGCGTCGAACAACCGCGCTCGCGCCGCGGAGACGCGCACTCACCGCGCACTGGCCTCGAAATCATCGCACAGAGTCGTTCGCCCGGCGCCGCATCATCGCCATGTTTTCGGTCGTCGAGACGCCGCTCGCCCGTCTTGACGCGTCATCGGCGCGTCCACTCACGTGGACGATCGCTCGAGATCGCTCGGTGTGCTCGAACACGGACGCATGGCGTCCGACGAAGCGTCAGAAGAGCGACGCGGGATCTGATTCGGACGCCTCGGCGGAGGGTTCGGCGCGCGGCGGTGAAACTGGCGGCGGCGTCGAGCTGGCGAATGGCGCGTCGATCGCGTGGACGATCGAGGAGAGTACGTCTGAAATAGTGGTGATACGATCGTCGAGCGGATGGGCGACGCGGGTGATCGCGCCGAGCGCTTTTTGCGACGCGTGTGTAGCGACGCTGACGTCGAGCGGACGGGTGGTGGTGGCGGCGGCGACGCGGGATGGCGAGTACGTGATGCGGATCGCGTTCGACGCGGGCTCGGATGACTGTGATGATCTGGAGTCGAGAACTTCGGTGGAAGTGACGCGGAATCCGATGTCCTCAGCGACGCGGATTGCCGCGCTCGGCGCCGTCGGCTCGGATGCGTTTATATTGTTCGATGTTTCGGGTGCGGGGGTGGTGTTGCACGCGGAGACGATGATGGTAATTTGCGAGATTCAGTCCTCGAGCACGATCAGTCGCGTGTGGAACGCGGTGAAGGGGTCCTCCGAAAGCGAGATCGTGAGCGCGTCGACTCGCTCTGCGCGCGTCAGTGGGAAAGACTACGTCGCGGCGCTCTCCTCAGACGGCTTCGTACAGGTTTGGGACGTCACCGATACCTGTCGCGCCTCGGAACAACTCACTTCCGGGGCAATTTCGAGGCCGCCAAGCGCTATCAAGGCGTCGCGAGTGTGCGCATCGCACCTTCCGCTTGTTCCTGGGACTCGCGACATTGCTCCGGGTGATCGCGCAGCATCTGCTTTTGCAATCGCGCCCTCGGCGAACAACCTTACGCTCAACGTTTTGGTCTCAGCACGCGACAATCCGCACGCGCAAGCCCCGCAGTTGGCGTTGTACAAAATGAAGCACGGAGCGCTCGTATTCACTTCGTCGATTGAAGGATCTCAAGGCGTCGTGCGAGCGCTTGGGTTGACGGGTGAGTTTATCATCGCCGCGCTCGAGTCGCCATCGGGCGCGCGAACTATGTCGTGCTGGCCTTTGGACGCTCTTCATCGAGCGCGAAGCGTTCGTTCGGGAGATTCCGAGGCGAGCGCACTCGAGGATTGGGGCCACAGCGGTGGAGGGAACGACGCGGCAATGGAGCTCATCAAGCGATTTGGTGCGTTGAACGGATATTCGGTGGAGAGCGTCGCGCGAGCGCTCGCGAACGAGGTATCACTGCGTGGTTTGGACTCAGACGAAGCGTTGTACGACGTGCGAACGGCTCTCGGTATCGACGAAGCGCCAGGATCGAATCTGTGCGACGTCCTCTTTGCCGCATCCTCCGGGACTCCCACAAGCGTCGTTGAGACATGGTGCCGCGCGGCGTCGGCGTACGCCAAGGGCTGGCATCGCGCGCACGCGCCGTTATCCTTTATTCCGGGCTCGACCGGTCCGATTCTCGTGCGCTCCGGAGGCGTGCTCGGGGTGATTCGCTTGAACAATGAAATTGAAGATTCCCTCGTTCGGGCGCGCATCATGAACGAGGACGCGCCAACGCTCAAGTTCCACGCCGGCGGGCGGCAAACAGCGGCGGCACTAGACGCACTCTTCGAAAGACTCAACGCAGTTTTAGGCACCGCCGCTTGTGCCGCCATGGATTTGGTCGCGAGCGGGTTGTGCGTCGACACAGACCACGGCGCGCTCTTCGACAACCTCGATGAGCAGGTGGAGGCAGCGAGTCAGAATTCTAAGGATTGGCTCGCGTCATTTGCGGGCGCGCTCATCGGCGATATTTTCCCACCGGTGCGAAGCGATGAATCTGAGTCTCAGTCACGCGCTCGAAAGGCGTCACATCGGGCTAGACAGAGAATCATTGTTCGCCTGCTTCAGGACGCGCTGGGCTCCATCCCAGACCCAGAGCGAGCGCTTCAGGAACGAGTAGACGCGTGGGCTCTCGGCGTGACTGATCTAGGTGACGTCTCAGAGGAAGCGCACGAGGGCGCGGAGAAGCAGCGACACGCGCTGGTTTTGAACGCCGCGAGGCAGCAGGCGCGGGCGCGCCTCACTGCAGCGCGTGGTTTGGTACTCCTGCTGGGATGCGTGCGGCTCGGTCCCAAAATTGGTTTCTCATCCGTCGCCGCGGACTCGGTGGCGAGCGTCCTCCCTCGGGCAATGCGAGCGTATCGCTCCGCAATTCTCTCCGCTTGGCTCTTGACTGAGAGGCGATCGTGCTCGAGCATCGGGAAGATGAACGCTCCTCGGTTGGCGATGATTTTAGTGAACATGCGTCACGAAATCATCGACGCGTACGCTGACGGCGCCAGTTTGCGCCGTGCGGGCGCCGTTGTGGACGCGGTGCTCACCAACGGTACCGCGGAGGAGCCTTCGCAGGTGCAGCGAGTGATCGAAATCGGTACGGCACTTTATGCCGCCGGTGAGATCGACGCACTCGGGACGCTTCTTGCATTTGCTAGACAGCAAGTTCCTGGGAACGACTAGGTGGAGGTGGCGCCGTTCGATGCACCCGCGCCGTTGTTTCTGCAGGCATTGTGGACTTGCGCCGATCTGGCCGGTCTCAACGACGCCGAAGACGCCGATGAGCGTACTCGTTCAGTTGAAACGGCGATTGCCCTCTTCAGCAGAGCTGCCGCGTTTGTCCCGCAGGTCGCGGGCCCCGTAGATGCTCTCCTCGTGCAGTTGCTTCGCGTCCTCCAAAGCACTCTGATGGGAACTGACGTGGTGTTTCCGGACGACGTCGTCTCTCGCCTTGAATACTACGAGGTCGTCATGTTGTTTTTTGAGCGCCTGGGGTGCGCTGCGGGCGCTGCGGCAGCCGCGTACGCGGCTCTCCACGAGGTGAAGGACGACGAAAATCAAAGCGCGCGATTGTGGGCAAACGTGTTACAATACTCAGTTGACGCTCGCGATTGGCGGGCGGCGTACTGCGCCGCGACGAGCGTCGCTGGCGAGCATCGTCAGGCAGCCGCGATGCGTCGCTTGGTCGCGAGCGTGTGTGAACCCAGAGCGAGCAACGGTGGCGCGGTGCTGAGTACATTCTGCCTGAACGAGCAAGAAGGGACACACTACCAAACTGTCGTAAATGCTCTCGAGGGACGAGCGTCGACGGCGAGAACCGATGCGCCCAGCGAAGTGTTATACGGGTTCTACCTCAACCGAGGCGATCCCGCGAAGGCGGCTGTTGCTATGCGATTGTTTGCAAACAGGCTGAACCAGACGACGATGGAACTCGCGACGAAGCCAGGCGTTAACAACGAGGAGCTCATTGAGGCGCTATCCAAGCACACATCGGCGTTGCTGTTGTCCGCGAACGCGCTCACTGTCGTCTCCGATCCGTGCTCAGTGAGCTTTGAAGGCACGGTTGAGGATGAGTACATGGAGGGCAACGACGATTTATCCTCTGCCAATGTCGTCTCGAGCGGCTTGGATACGAAGAAGAGTCCACTTGCGTCGGTGTTACGCGAGTATGCGCTCTCGGCGGCGCGTCTCGAGTTGTTGCACGTCGGGTGCGAAATCGCCTCGCTTCGCTTTGATGGTGAGCCGCGGGACGTGGTTCCGTCGCTGTCTCGATCGTTGATCGAATACGGGTGTTTCACCGCCGCCACGACGCTCTGCACGGCGTGGCTGGACGGTGAAAAACTCACCTCGTCGCTCAAACTCATCGCCGGAACGCTCGCCGTGCGAGCGAGCATGGCGCAGATTGGGGACGAGTCCATAATAGAAGCTGATCGAGACACCGTGACGAGCCGCGAAAATGCACATGCGAGCAATGTACTCGCGATTGCGGGTTTGATCGGAGTAGATCCGGTCGTGACATCCGTTGAAGGGTATTGGACCGCGCTCCGCATGTTCGTCGAACGCTTCGATACACCTGAGCGAAACTTTGCTCTGTCTGAAGCCGCGGCGCGGTCCATCTTCTCCATCGATCCGAGGTTGGCGCTTCCGAGCTGGCTCGTGAATCGCTTCACGAATCCGTCAATGCTTTTCTCTGGATCCGGTATGGCGAGGCGAAGCGCCAATCCCGCGGCGCTCCTACGCGTGTACCTGGAGTTTAACCGGATCGAGGAAGCCGCGCAACTGGCTCTCAAAGAGCTCTCCACATGGGCCAAGCGATCTGCCATCGATCGCACCGCGCACAGAGCGTGCTGGTTCCCCATGCATCTCATTCTCGAAGCCCGAGATCGGTGCGCGCACAGCGCATCGCTGGCGCAGTTGCGAACGGCGCTGAGCGAAGCCATCTCGTCGCATGAGAAACGTCTTCAAGCGGACTCCGCCATGCTAGCGCAGGTGTCCGCGTGAGTGAGAACAAATTAGTCGAAAAACTGTACCGGTAGCATAAAATCACATAGATAAGATAGAAGACGATACTTTCGAAGCGCGCGCGCGTTTAGTACGACTTGGCGAAGATGCACACTTCCTTCGCAGGCTTGCCTGACATGAGGCACGTGTGCGGACCTTCGGGCTGATCGAACGGAAAGCACCTGATCGTGGCCCCAGTCTCCTCCTTGATTGCCTTCTCTTCTTCGTCCGTGCCTTCCCATCCGCATCGCGCCCACTTGCCCTCCTCAATCACCGCCTTGAGCTCGTCCATCGTCTTGACGTCGACGATGTTGGCGTCACGGAACGCCGTCGCCTTGGCGAGCATGGAGTCTTGAATGTCATCCAAGACGCTCTTAATCTTCGCCTCGAGCGCCGCGGACTCGACGCTCACGCCGAATTCTTTACCTTCCTTTCCAGGAATGTCACGTCGGGCGATGACGCACGCTCCCTTGGCTACATCCTTCGGGCCGACCTCGATGCGAATAGGCACCCCCTTCATCTCGTATTGGTTAAACTTCCAACCCGGCGACTTGCTCTGATCCGCGTCGAGTTGCGTGCGAACGCCCGCACCTTCGAGCGTGGAGACGATGCCGTTCACGGAAGCCATGACCTCATCCTTTTCTTCATCCTTCTTCCAAATGGGGACTATGACGACTTGAATCGGAGCCAGGCGCGGGGGCAAAATGAGACCCGCGTCGTCGCCGTGCGTCATGAGGATGCCGCCAATGAGACGCGTGGACACCCCCCAAGAGCTCTGGTGCACGTACTTCGTCTCGCCTTGCTGATCCAAAAACGTCGTATCGAACGCCTTGGCGAAGTTGTCCCCAAGATTGTGCGACGTGCCCGCTTGAAGCGCCTTTTTGTCCCCCATCATTGCCTCAATAGTGTACGTCACGTTGGCGCCGGCGAAGGATTCCACGCGAGACTTTCGACCCGGAACCACGGGCATCGCCGCTTGCGACACCGCAAACTCGGCATAAACCCGAATCATTTCCATCGCCTTAGCCTCCGCCTCCTCCGCGGTCGCGTGCGCCGTGTGTCCCTCTTGCCACAAAAACTCGAGCGTGCGAATGAACGGCCTCGTTCGCATCTCCCAGCGGTGCACGTTGCACCACTGATTCAGGAGCATAGGAAGATCCCGATAACTCTGAATCCACTGAGACATCATATTATTCACGATCGTCTCGCTCGTCGGTCGAACCACGAGCGGTTCCTCCAACTCCTTCCCTCCGCCCCGCGTCACGAGCGCCAACTCGGGTGAGAAACCCTCCACGTGCGACGCCTCCTTCGTGATGAACGAATACGGAATCAACTGCGGAAAATACGCATTCTGCACCCCCGTCGCCTTAAACCTCGCGTCCATGTACCGCTGAATCCCCTCCCAAATCGCGTATCCATACGGTCGAATCACCATCGTCCCGCGCGCCGGTCCGTAATCCGCGAGCTGACACTCCCGAATGCAATCCAAATACCACTTCCCAAAATCTTCCGATCGTCGCGTGATCCCACCCACGGACTTCCCGTTCCCAACCTCCGTCTTCACCGCGTCCACGCGTCCACACGACGCGCGTCTCGCGCCACCGAGACGTCCCGCCCGCGCGCTCCGTCGCCCTCCGTGCCACTCGCTCACCGCTCGTCCGCTCACCGCGCGTCCCGCGCGCGCGCTCATCACACCGCGTCCACACCTCGCCACGAACACCCTCGACGTCGACGCACCGGCGACGCGCATGCTCCGTCGCGCGTCGCGTCGCGTCGTCGCGTTCGCGTTCGCGTTCGCATGAAACCCTGCGCGACGACCGACCGATCGACGTCGTTCGCGCGCGTCGGTGCGCGATCGATCATCACCCACGGGGCATGGGAAATTCGTGTGCATCGACCCACGGGGCATCGGGAATTCGGTTTCATCGACCCACGCGGTCGATCGCGACGATCGACGTCTCCGCGCGCGTCACGCGATCGATCATCACCCACGGAGCATGGGAAATTCGGTTTCATCGACCCACGGGGCGTGGGAAATTCGTTTTCATCGACCCACGCGGTCACGCGGTCACGAACGGCCGGCGGCGCGCGCGAACGACGACGCGCGCGCGACGACGACGACGCGCCGCGGTCGTCGCGCGCGCGAGAGCGCCGCGTGCACGCGCTCGAGTGCGCGCGCGCGTCGTCGTGCGCCGCGCGTCCGTCGCGCGCGCGCACGTCGTCGTCGCGCGCGTCCGAGACGTCGACGAACGCGCGCGAACGGGACGTTTGGGTTTTTCAAACGCGCGGTCGTTCGTTCGTCGAT
>Ga0181582_10003179_pt1 | contig 13193 bp, 17 predicted proteins | sample 071ome_32_FD_132438 | JGI IMG/M metagenome (GOLD analysis project Ga0181582, IMG submission 132438) | Coastal salt marsh microbial communities from the Groves Creek Marsh, Skidaway Island, Georgia - 071405AT metaG (megahit assembly) | ecosystem: Environmental > Aquatic > Marine > Intertidal...
GTGCCCGTAGTTCAGTTGGATAGAATGTTGGTTTCCTAAACCGAAGGTCGCAGGTTCGAATCCTGCCGGGCACACCAAATGGACCTGTAGCTCAGTTGGATCAGAGCGTGGGTTTGCGGAACCCAAGGCCACAGGTTCGAATCCTGTCGGGTCCACCAAAACCGCAATAATTAATTGTGTGAAGAAATTTTATTCCATAAGACTCAAGCACCACAAGGAATTCGTACCAGTGACCGTGGCACAAGACATGATGAAGGCAGAGTCAGAGTTGGTGCGGTATCTCAATGACAACGGTGCACTAGAGTTCCGATACATCAAGTCACGCGATAGGTTGGACCTGTATGCCGAGGAGAAATGCCTCACCATGGGCAGGATCAAGTATCCTGACATGTTTGGTGGACGGGGACAGATGGGATTCATGGAATTGTACATCAGTAGATTGATCAGCAAGAAAATACAGTTAGCGAAAGGTAGCTCGTGACAAGACCAAGAACAAAGGACCAGCCCAGACTGACATTTAAGCATGAAATATCCGTAGAGGTTTTTGCTCAATGCAATGTCTCCCTCGAGTTGCTGATCAACGACGAAACAGTTTTTAGAAAACAGTATATTCCCGAAACAACACACAACGAAACAATAGAATTTGAGCACGAGTACGCGGAAGGTGTTAAAAACAAAATGACCTTTATGTTCTCAGGAGAAGCAGAAGTCGAAAAAAAGTATCTTAAAATTTTACAGATATGTTTAAATGAGCAGACCTTGAACAAGTATAATGCAGAATACTTTCCCATTATAAATCCAGATTGGTGGCAACAACTCACCTTAAAGGAAAGAGACGAATTGAACGAAACAATTTATGGTAAGACAGGAGCACAGTTTGGATGGTACGGCGAAATTAATTTTTATTATTGTGCAGGGTTTGACTACAAATCACATTTCCATTATAATAATACTATTGATCATGCTAGGATAATAGGAGAAAAAGTTAATTGGATTTTTCTAGACAAGAACAGTAATTCGATACCTAATAAAATAAAATGATTGAATCATACAACACATTTGATCCTTTAAAGGAAATTATAATCGGTGACGTAGAGCTAGACACGATCAAGTTAGAAGATCCTAGAAAACAACAGAGAATAGAACATATTTTTCAAAAAACTAAAGACGAACTTAAGAATTTCCAACTGGTTCTAGAATCACTAGGGATTAAAGTTCATAGGCCTTGTTCGATGTCCAACACTGAGATTAAAACTCCCTATTGGTCCACTCCTGGAACAAAGATACCACTCACACCGAGAGACTTATTTCTAATACTGGGAAACACAATTATAGAATCTGCCATGTGTGAGCAAGAACGTTTTTTTGAACCGTTCTATTATAGGGATATCATCATAAAACAGTTTCAAAAAGGGGCGAAATGGATCTCCATGCCAAACCCCAGGCACGATTACAGAAATCTTGAGATGGAGCATAACGACGATGTACCGAATCAAGATCCAATTATGGACGCGCCCGCATGTTTAAAATATGGCAAAGACGTGTTTGTAAACACCCACGGAGCAGGAAACCGACTGGGACTCCAATGGTTACGTTCTATTTTTGGCGACGTTTATACCTTTCACGAAATCAACAGACCGGAAATTGTAGGACATCTAGATTCACAGTTCACAATACTACGTCCTGGACTCATGCTCACTTATCATGACAAAGAGGTGTTGCCCGAGTACTTCAAAGATTGGGAAATCATAAATGTAAATCCTGACAATGACAAACGTGACTCGTTATCGCAAAAAATGATAGATTCGAGAATACAAGACTCTGACCCAGAAAACACAGTCTTGGTTGTTAATTGCCTCAGCATTGACACGAAAACTGTAGTGATGTGGGAACACTACAAAACAGAAACGGGGATGATAAAACAGTTTGAAAAACATGGTATTGAAATCATATTCGTTCCTTTCACATATTCACATTTCTTCAATCAAGGTGTCACCTGTCTCACACTAGACCTCCATAGGCACACGCCGGAGGGATTGATAAAATACTGATGAAGTTTGGTTACTATTCAGATACAGAAATACCGGAACCGATCTCTATCAAAGTATCACCGTGGAAGGATTACAAATTGAATTCACACGGATATCGTTGTCCAGAATGGACACCCATGCCGGATGGTAAGAAGAACGTGGCGGTGCTAGGATGTTCGCACACCTTTGGTCAAGGCAATGCCGACGACGAACACTGGGTACACTTCCTGTCACAACATAACACCAACAGGCTCAGGTACTGGAATCTAGGACAGCCCGGGGCCAGCGCTGACAAAATTGTTAGGATATTGTATGGATGTGAAAAAATCATAAATCCAAAGATCATAATAGTTTGTTGGCCTTTCTGGAGTCGCAGGGAAAAGTTGCACACTTACGCACAAAGCCAAATGAGCTATGACACAGAACTCAAACATGAAAACGAATTGACGGACAAGAACAACTTCCTTAAGAATGTCTTCTTCGTAGAGAAGTATGCAGAGAAGAATAATGCTAAAACATTTCATTGCTTCGCACAAGATTCATATCACGAACACATCAAAGCACTCAACGTGTTGGAAGAATACACAATCAAGAACTGTTGGCCTTACTGGGATAGAAATAAGCAGAGGGTACACTACAATGATCCCTGCCTAGCCACGGACGGCCATCATTATGGAATAGAGCATCATAAGAGATTCGCAAAACTATTTTTAGATCATTTTAAACTGAAGTTGAAGTAATCTTGCACATTGATTTTACGCAACGAATCCTGCTTATTAATAAACTCGTCTAGCTCTTTGTCGTTGTTCCTGTCCACCGCTACTTTTTTTGGTAATACATGTTTGGCACGCCTTGTGAATTTATTTTCATAGCGGACGTGTAACACCTCCGGCTGTTCTAGAAGTGCCCAGTTGTGTGGAATCTTTTTATTCTTTGCAAAGTTTGTTATGTCAGGCAATGTTTTTATGTTCAGACAGCTCACAGTTGTCCACATGTCTAGTTGTAAGAGTTTATATTTTTTTTGCAACTCCTGATAGGCGTCGACTGTTTTTTTATAGTCCTCCCACTTGATAGGCCACCTAGTATAATCGTGTACGCTACCTATACCGTCAAGGCTCATGGTAACAATAACCATGATATTGTTTTTCAACACATCCTCTATCTCACTTATCATCCTCGACCCATTTGTGTTCATTCTTACAATCTTAACATTGGATGGTAGTTCTTTCAACAATTGTCTATAGTTCTTGCTGGCAGTCGGTTCACCACCACTGATATCTAACTCCACAATTCTATCCAACGGCAATCTCTTGAAGATTTCGCTGTTGTTCACCTTGAAGTAATTTTTTGAATTTAGACTACCGATCTTTGTGCTGAGCCCATCGTTACACGTTTGACACGCACTATTGCAGATGTTATCTAATACTCCCCCGACTATCAAGTAATCATCACGTATCGAAAGGAGTAGTTTGTGCCTGTCGATGCTTTTAGTTCTCACACTTTCTCCACAGATCTCTTCTGATTGTTGGCACCTCACGCACTCCTCGGGCCAACGGTCGTCATCCATGGTTTTTTTGATCTTCGACAACCACGTACTACGATCCATGTCTTCGATACTTTCGAATCCTCGTTGGCGTGTCATGTGTCCGCATCGGCCGACGGTACCGTTTGTGTATAATCTTGCGAAGTGATCTAACCTAGGACAGAACATTTTTGTAGTTGCCTATTATGTACTTTAGTTCAAGCGTCTGACCCAGTAGATCCATCAACCGATAATCCATGTCCACAAAACTCTGTATAGATTTCACAGGTGTCTTCTTTATATGACTTAGGTCAGCATTTTTAATATTGGTGATTTTTTTAATATCATCAAAAGGTCGCATAGTCACTGTTCCTTTATAAAATTTATATAGATGCAACAACCAAATAAATTGTGGACAGAAGTGTCTGTTCATCACCATTCGTTGTTTTACTAATGACCATGTTTCTTTAACGTCTAAATTATTTTGTCTACAGTACTCATTGATGCCGGAGACAAATCGCACCTCCGGGTCTCTGATAAGCACCTGTATGTTTTCACAATTTTGTATCTGTTTATTTTTGTAAGTTCTGTCCGACGCCTCCATGAGCGACGACGAACCATTCCTATATATAGGATAGACTGTGTGCTCACCGATGCTCACAACCACGCAGTCTGCGTTCAACATCTTATACCAACTCGCCAACATCAGATTATTTCCTGCTCTTCTATCACCTGTCTCACATATTCATCCGCTGATACACTATTGGCATCACTGAAAGTTTGGGTATTCACTGCCCCCGGTCTGATCAACGTCATATCGATATTACTGTGCTGAGCACTTAGTTGTTTGTGTGCGAGTTCCAGACTCATCTTTTGATTTCTGTACTGCATCGACTCCCGCATGGTCAGTCCACTTATCTGGCTGTCTTCGTCTTTCTCACATAGCCTTGTTGATATGTTCCATATAAAATGTTTTTGCTTGGAATTTTTCCATAGGTGCCAGACCTCAAAAAGTAATTCGGTTTGTGCATAGAAACTAATGGCGTTGTTGATAAAAAGATCACAGGGTTCTATCAGCCTGGCGGTGTGTGCTGTCCTCCTGATATTCTCACCGTCACTCCTTGATATACCGGTTATCAAATGGCCGCGCTTAGATAGTTGTTCCGAGAACGCCCTTCCGATTCCCTTTTTGTGTCCGGTGATTGCTATCTTCATTTGAAATATTTAATTGGCAATACAGCACCTATAAATATTTTTATGATCATCGATTATCTAGGCAATCAGACCAACATCAAGGCAGTGCACGAACTGCCGGTCTACAACTTGTCAGACATACAGACGGAAGTGCTGGAGTGGGCAAAAGAGAAAACAGGATTTCTAGAAGATAAAACATCATTGGGTTTCTGGATGAAGATCGATTACAAGGACCTAGCGAGGTCGTGCCCCTCCCTGATCAAGTACTTCAAGCACGTCAGGATCCCCATACAGGAGATCACCGTTGGTGTGTTGACCGAATCAATGACCGAAGGATTCACTCTGCACCACGGATCTCCCGGCCGGAACTTTAAAATTAATCTCCCCATTCTAAACACCGAAGATGTTTATACAGAATGGTACGACATACCCGAACAGAACCTACGGCAATTCCCCCACATGGAAAATCAACACACAAAAGCACCTTGCTACGATTTGAGTTCAATCCATGAAACTGTTGACACTTTATATCCATTACGTGTTAGATACAACATGCATTCATGTCCTATTGTGTTTAACAGTTACATACCACACAGGGTGATGCCGGGACCGACGGCGAAGTATCCACGAATCATGCTGGCCACCATGCCCGTACGGGATCCTGTGGAGTTAATGAAGTTGTCTTAAGGTAGCACTTTCTAGTATACCATTGACAGAGGTCCCCACTCGTTTTTCAAGGTTGTCCAACTTTTCTTTGAAGTCCTTGTGTAGAGGATGCGCGGGGTCAAAAATATTGTGCTCTGAAAAATCTGTAAATGTGTTCCAATCGTTTATCTTGCTCAACCAGACTCTGTCGGCATTGTATTTCCTCCCCATGGTCATTATCTCCTCCATCTCGTGATAGTTTTCTTTCTGTACTACGAAGTGCAGTATGAATCTGAAATTGTTTCTGGTCCTTATCTCTGACATGCACTCCAGGTTCTCGATGATTTTGTCCCACTTACCCCCGAGTCGCAGTTTCTCATAAGTCTCTTGACTCGCTCCGTCTATGCTGACCCCTAACTCACGTAAGTTATTGATGATGTGTGGCACCCGGTGGTAGAAGTCCTTGAACATCAGTCCGTTGGTCAGTATCGAGTATTCGATGTCATCCCTCCTTGGTGTCTGTTCCATGAAGTGTCTGTACACGTATGACGCAAACGGGTCGCCGTCAGAACCCAGATGCACCTGTACAGGATGTTTGAGTCCATGCAACCAGTCGTTTATCTTGTTTGCCAACCTGATCCCTAGGTCATATGAAGGCCCCTCCTTGTGGAATATCATGCCCTTCCTACAGCTCGGACAACGCAGATTGCAACTGTCATCAATGGCCAATCTGAGATGTCGTATGTGCTCTGATCTGTTGTGCATCACGGATTCCGATTTGATGTATGAACACTGGTGCTCGTTGCAGTAACGATAGGTGCCGTCTTCTATGGATGACTGTAGATGTTGGTGTGTTGCGTTGCCTATTATCTGGCTCAGCTCCTTGACCTGTAGGTTACCAACGCTCTGTGGTAGCCACGACTGGCACTCACAGGCAAAGCAGGATCCCCGCTTGTCTATCAGTATGGTGTCAAAAGGCCGCGGACACCTGTTCCCGATCCCGAGATCCTTGGTGGTGTCTATGCCGTAGTGATCGAACAGCCTCTGGTTTATCATTTGGCGGGATCGGTGATCATGTCCAGGGTAAGTGGCCTGTCTTCCCGTATCTCCGGTGTGGACTCCTCTGATTGCTGTCTCTTCCTCTGCCTTCTCTCTTCACGTTCCTGTTGTTTCTGCATCTTCTTGGCACCGCGTGTGTTCTTGTAGTCGTAGTGTATGCCCATGATCGATCCTCCTGTTCGTTGTAATTATTCAACGTTGAGCACACGGAAAAAGTTTACCAAAAGCAACTATTAAGTGTTGCTATTTTGATAAATATGCCTTACAATCCAGAGCGGTCACAAGGCCAGTGATCGCACACGCTCCCACCGACAATTGTTGGTGTTCGCGTTTACATAAACCTTATAGAGAAAAAAATATAGGAGATCAATCTATAATGAAAATTACTAAGAACAAATGGACGATAGGTGCGGCGATCGTAGTCGCGGCTATCATTTTATGGGCGGTGTTCAAACCAGCCCCAGCCGAAGCGGCCAAGATGGAAGTGTATGGTTCACTGAACTACATGGTTTCAAACAACGAGAATGCTTCGGGAGTGGCAACAGCGAAAGCAGAGAACAACGGTTCCGCTATTGGTGTTGACTTCACAAGCAACATCGCGGAAGGCATCGACGGCTTCGCCAAGTTAGAAGTGGCGATCGACGCGGACGACTCAGGTTCCACACCCTTCGATTCAAAACTGGCTTTCGCCGGCATTGACATGGGTGGAGCAGGTGTGCTTTCAGCAGGAAGACAGAACTCTGTGTTCAAGGGTGCTGTCACATCCAAGACAGATGTGTTCCCAGAATACGGCGCCAGTGCCGCACAGGTACTGTTCAGCAGGGACTCACACACAGTGATCTACTCTAACAGCATCGGTGCGATACAGCTCGACAACTTGGTAAAAGTTGACGGTACGACTGGTAAGTCAGGTGTTGACGTGTACGAGACTGCGGCCTCTGTGGACATCAGCGACAGCCTGAACGTGGGTATCGCTTACACGGATGACAAGGTGAACAACATCGAGTACAAGGGTGTTGGTGCATCATTTGACATCACAGATGCCACAACGATCGGTTACAACCACACGATCAAGACGGTGGAATCAACCAACCTTGACACCAAGGCCAACGAGTACGTTGCCTCACACACAGTGGGAGACACGACATTCTCAGTGGGTTACGGCAAAGTCAAGAGTGGGACTGCCTACACAACAGTTGGAGCCGAGAAGAAGATCGGTGACAACTTCAGCATGTATGCTGGTTACGAGATGACTGACGTGGTGTCAGGCACAGACACGGCAGACATGGCGGCTGGAATCAAGTTCACATTCTAGTTCCCAAACACTGTGGAGCCGATCGAGATCAGAGAAGGTCAAGGTCGGCTTTACGCTTTTTAACGCTTCGCGTTATTTCTTTTTTACGCTATATTTGATAATTTACGCTTTACGCTTCGCGAATAGTACCTCGTCCCACTTGTATCTATTAAGTTGAATATTGGTTTACTGTTCCTCGTCGGAATGTAACTCGTTGAGCAGTTGTCTAAGTTTGCCGCCCTCGACCGTGGCCTTGACTTTGACTCCTAGATTATCACCTTTTCTTGGATCCGGTACTTCTGACCTAGCATCTGTTTGGTCATTGCCCGTGACTTTGGATGTCTGTTTCAATGAATCATATATCTTGTTCTTGCCCTGCTGATTGTAGCTCTGTGACTCGTCCTCGTCCAGACTTCTGATACGTAGGCTGTCCACATCAAACTCTAAATCCACCTTCTGTCCCACACCCGAACTGGATCTGGTCTTCATGAACTGTATCTGATATCTGCCACGTTCCTTCATCGCCCTACTTGTGAATATACCTATCACGTTGTCCGCCGTCTGTATCTTGGACAGTCCGCCCGATATGTGAGAATGATCAAACTCGATCTCTTCCACTGAAGCCCTGTTCAACTGAGATGCCGTTGCCAACACACACTGTTTTTCGACAACCAAGTTCCTCAGTTCCTCAGACACATATTTGTCCTTGATGAATAAATCCGCAGGTGATATCTTCTTGCTCTTGGGCATCATGAGATCCAAGTAATCAATCAGGATACAGTCGATCTTCTTCTTTGTTTTAAGTTCTAGTTCTTTGAGGTACGTCCTCACGTCCAATACGTTGCTACCACTTGGCAGGTACTTGATCTGTAGTATTCCGGATTTCTTCGCCATCATCTTGACCTTCATCTCCACGTTGTCTATCTCCGGAAACACCTTACGTGTTGGTATGTTGGTCATCATGGCGTCCAACCTCATGGCCGTCAGTTGCTCACTCAACTCAAAAGATATGTAACAAACGTTCAGGCCAGCAGTGGCCCAGTTGACCGCGAGATTCTGCAAGAACAAACTCTTGCCCGCGCCTGATCCACCCGCAAAGATGTTTAGTTCCCCTCGGTTGAATCCACCGAACAGTTTCTTGTCGAGGTTGGCCCAGCCCGTGCTGATCTGTCCGTTGTTGTCTTTGAGGGCTGTCAGTCTGCCTTTCGGGTCCTCGAAGTAGTCTGTGCCTAAGTCGCGTGTTAGTCCCACGCTGACCGCTTCCTTGACCATGTCCTCCACAGGACCATAGTCTCCCTTCTCCAGCAGGTCTGCTGATTGTAGTATGGCATGTTCCAACGCCTTGTGTCTGGAGAATGTTTCAAACTCGTCTAGTAACCAGTTGAAATGGCTAGGATCTAGGTCCTTGGCTGATTTCAGTTTGACGTCGTGCTTGGCGTTGACCTGTTCCACGTCTGGCATAACCTTGTATTCGTCCATGTAGTCCTTGACGAACTTGGCTATGGGTTGCAGTTTACGATCGAAAGATTCCGGTTTGAATATGTTCTGTGCCCGTGCGAATGATTCCGCATCCGCCAGCAACATCTCTATATAAAGTTTCTGTACATCAAATGTGTATTCAGCCATACATCTTTCTCTTTAAATCTATTTTCAATTTACTTGTTTCGGTCGTCTTCAGTATCGATTGTATAGTAAACAGTCTACCATATTGTAACACAGCCTCCGCCACATCGCCAACCGCTTTGTCCCATTCTGGAAAAGCAACACTCCAACCAAATTCTGTTGCCTGTTCTACCAATTTCTGTCCAGGAGCATCTCTGTCAGGCACCACGATCACTTGTCTGCCCAGTCCGTCTATCAATTCTCTTTGTGTGTCATTTATCTCTGATCCCAGTATGCTCACACCAGATACGGCGATCGCATCAAACGGTCCTTCTGTGACCAACACGAACTTCCTAGTCCAGTCCTGTGCGTCCATGTTGAACACGTATCCCGGTTGCACGTCTGTGTAGTACTTGACCTTGTCTGATTGCTCAAACATACGTCCCGTGAATCCCACAACGTCTCCCCGCCAGTAGAAAGGTATCAGTATCCGTTTGTCCACGTCCCAGTGTTGGTCCGGAGAATACATGAAGTCATACCAGTCAGCACCCATTCCCCTTGTCTCGAGGTATTTCAGCAGTCCATCTATTTTTTTCCATTGTGGTTCTGTGAGATCATTACTAACATATTTTTCCAACCACACATCCAATTTATATGTGTTCTTTGGCAACTGTTTCTTTTTGAATGTTACGAATTTCTTTTTCTCATACTTGATCTCACCTTCTTCCTCTCGCATGGCCTCTATGGACAACTTTCGTATGGTGTCCTCGGGTATGCCTATGTAGCTCATGAACTGTCTCATCTTGTGGGACAGTTTCCTGCCTATCACATAACTGGCCTTGAATCCACAGTTGAAACAGTGATAACTGACCGTGCCGTCGGCACTGGTCATTATTCCTCCCCGCTTCTTCTTGTCAGCCGATTCTCCGTTGTACACACAGCAAGGTGCGTTGAAACTTATCCATCCGCTGGGTGTCTTCTTCCTGCCCGTAGGCAAGCTCGTCAGAATAGTAGACTGGATCAGGTTCATAAACTATATTTTACTGTCTGTATAGGATTTTGTCAATCACACCAGTGTTACCACTGTCGTTGCCCCAACTGAATCTCACACTGTGGTAAACACCGTAGAAGTTGTAGTTGGTAACTGTGGTGGAACTAGAGAAAGTGTTGGCTGTAGAGCCTGCGCTATCCATGGTAATATCAAACCAATCGCTCGACCCCGGACTGGCACTCATGGTACCTTGCACCCTCAGTGTGCCTGAGAAGTTCTTGGTGTACACAGCGATCGTGTGCAGTGCCTTGTTGTTGTTGATGCCCGGTCTGGCATCAATGGATCCTGATGTGTAAGTCAGTGGTCCTCCCACTGCTGTGAAACTCGAAACTTCTGTGCTGGCGATAAACTCTGGATAAGCACCATCCAATAGTTCTATTGTGCCTGAGGCCGCGTATCCCGTGTCTGAGTATGTGATCTCCCGGCTACCATCTGACTTGACTTCACGCACTGCGAAGTTGTAGAACTTGGCATCCAGTGGTAATAGGTCGCCTTCCGTGATCGTGCAACTGGCATCACCCTTCGTGCTCACCGTGGAACCATCGTCCAGTATGGTCAGTGTCTTGGTCAGCACCGCTTTTTTGGTCTCTGAGTCGATCATGTTAAACTCGTAGGTCTTGCTCGTGATGTCCTGTGCCTTCTGATCCTCGTTTTTGAACGTGAATGTTATAGGGTTGTTGACCCCTCTGTGCAGTGTTAACCGTCTATCGTACACTTTTGAATTCCTTCCATGATAACCATTTATGTAGGCGATTACCAACTGTGTGAGTAAATACCTCGAAACTGTTTGCATAGTACATATTTAACAGTATTTATAGGAATAGAATGAACGAGATTTTTAACACACTAAGGGACAAATTCCCATTTTTGAGTCTAATCCGCAAGGGAGATTTGGAGTACGTGGGCATAGTGCAAAACGAGGACGCCAACGTTATCAGTTTCTATGATTATGGTAGGCTGATGTTGCCACAGGACAAAATGAAGTTTCTGAAGTGTGGTGAAATATGGTGGCACGAGTCCAATCGTAAGTTACCAATAAACATATTCCTCAAAGGCGACTTCCGTTATTTCCGCACAACGTTGGTAACTCTTAATTCCAAGGATGTGGAGATAGTACATGGTCCAACGGTAAGGCTTTCAGATATTTCAAAGAAACGGGTAAAAAGAAGGACAATACAGTTGGTCCGACGTCCAGTTTAAACTTAAGATTTTTTTTCTATCAATTTCAGAAAGTAAACAGTCAACGGGTTGTTGGGTTGAAACGTATTATATTCGGAGCGATTGATAGGAGTTTTTTTCTTAGTTTTTTTAGTGAGTTTTTTAGTTTTCTTGTTGTACACTAAAGTTATATTTATCCCTGGCTATCAGATTCATCTGCACCACAATGGCCTGTGCATATGCCACAGCGTGCGATTTCTTGAAGAAGTAAGATCCATCTGTAGGCTTCGTCCAAACTTCCTTCATGATGTCCACCCAGTCCTTGTACATCAACTGTCTCTTGGCCGGACGTATGATGGCCAGCACCGCCGCCAGTTGTTCTATGTTCTTGGGTTCCAGTTTGGACACGATATTGAAATGACCGTTCAGGTGGAATAGGTTTTCAACTATCGTTGGATCTTTCAGCATGTCCCAGTCGGGCTCCTGTATCATGAGTTCCACAAGTTCTTGCTCTGATTTCACTTCCTTGTAGATGTTGACATTCAAGCAATCTATCTTGAAGTATCCACGATCCTCCGCTTTCTTGTAATCCAATGATGCGTGTCCTGTCACAGGATGTTCAGGAACAGCATGGAAGTACACTCCGGTCTTGTGTTTCTCTGTTTTACCGTCCTTGATCATGGAAGCGGGTGTGTGTTTGAATAACTTGAGGACTCCGTCTCGATCAAAGAAATCTATATCAACATCAGGCATTAGTGCATACTCCCTTTGCCTTGTTTGGCATGATCGATCATCTTGTCACGTGAGCCTGGTTCTAAAACTTCCAGCACATCCAGTAGTTTCTTGTATCCTTCCGACTCCAGCATCTTCCTGTTCATGTCGGGCATTATCACTCTGCCTATGGATCCATCCTCTTTTATTATCACGGCACAGTCTCCGTCCTCGAAGCTCAAGTTATCGGTGATCTCTAGATCTATCTTAGACAATCTTGGCCTCCCGTGCTGTCTCCTGTACCAACAGTAGGTCCGCTGGGTAGCTCTTGATCTTGCTTGGCCAGAAACTTGGGTTTATGAATCTCTCAATCATTTGCAGTTGTTCGTCGTTGAATGATTTTAACATCTTCTTCCCCGCACTGCAACCTAACAGTAGCCACGGACTTATCGCACCCTGTTGTATGTGTTGCACCGCCCTGTTGGTGTTGACCAATCTGAAGTAGTCGCTCCACTGTGCGTTCTGTTCGTTGGCCCAGTCCATCATTGTGGCTATGCTACGTTGCAAGGCCGACTCCACGGGTTCCGATTTCAATGTTTCTATCAGGTACTCCTCGTATAGATCGTCCCTGGCCCAGTGGTCCAGTTTGATCTTTGATCGTAGCACGTAGTCTATGTACTTGTCCGGGTACAACGGGTTGATGTGCATGATGTATCTACCAAACTTGACGAAAGCGTTGTAGTACGCGCTCTTGACGAAGTCGTCGTACGTCTTTGTCTTGGCGTTGTGTTGGTGTATCTGATAGAATCTCTGGAACACCATGAATGCGTTGACCACCCATTTCTCGTCTCGCTGTAAGTATCTACGTTTAGGTTCACACAGGTGTACCTGTAAGGTCCTCTCTTTTGCGAACTCCTTGCCACAGTA
>Ga0181582_10003181_pt1 | contig 13187 bp, 7 predicted proteins | sample 071ome_32_FD_132438 | JGI IMG/M metagenome (GOLD analysis project Ga0181582, IMG submission 132438) | Coastal salt marsh microbial communities from the Groves Creek Marsh, Skidaway Island, Georgia - 071405AT metaG (megahit assembly) | ecosystem: Environmental > Aquatic > Marine > Intertidal zone...
GACGCCCGGCGCATTCCGTTCGTTAAAAATACACAGACCTGCGCCGATGGAACCTTGCTGGCCTTGTGCTACGTCTCCATTGCAACGTCTCAATTGCTACGTCTCCATTGCAACGTCTCCATTGCTACGTCTCCATTGCAACGTCTCCATTACATCTCCATTGCTACGTCTCCATTGCAACGTCTCCATTGCTACGTCTCCATTGCAACGTCTCCATTGCTACATCTCCATTGCTACGTCTCCATTGCTACGTCTCCATCCGCCGCCTGGGGTCCCCGGTCAGGCGTCGAGGTTCATCGAGTTGATCCGCTCGACACTCATGTGGAGGCTCTCTTGCCCCACCGGGGGGTCCTCGGCCCCGTCCGACGCGCAGTCGGCGGGGGATGCGTGGTCGTTCCCCAGGGTGCCGCGCGCCTCCGAGCCGATTGTGCGGGTGGAGCGCGCGACGGCCTCGCGGCCGAGGAGCTTGCCCGCGCCGCTGCCGGCGGCGTCCCCCCCGGCCTCCGACGCGGGGGCGCCATGGAGCAGGCCCAGGTTGATCCCGGGGGCCGAGGGCGACTTGGCGACCCCGGGGCGCGGAGGGGTCCCGGGGGGGGTGCGGGTCCCGTGCTGGCCCACGGCCAGGGACGACCCGCTCGACTGCTTGCTCGGAGCGCCGCTCCGGGGCGCGGCCCGGGGGCCTGCGCGCGTGCCGGCCGGGGCCAGGCCGGGGGAGAAGCGGATCTCTATCCCCTGGACGCGGCGCATGAGCTCCCCCGACTCGGTGCTGCTGCCGCCGCGGACCTTGGGGCGCCCGGGGGGCGTGCCCTCCGGCGTGAGCTGCGAGCCCCCCCGGGAGCGGCCCACGGGCGTCTCCAGCCCAGACCAGTTGGAGCGCCCGCCGTGGTCCGAGGTGCCCGAGAGGTTGGACAGGAGGGAGCCCCCGCGGGAGACCCGCTTCTTCGGGGGCGGCCGCGCCGGGTCCCGCCCCGCCCGCCCCTCCGAGGGAGGGCCGCCCGCCCCCGCCCCCGGCCCCGGCCCAGCCGGCGGCCCGGCCTGCCGCCCCCTTGCGCCGGGCGGGCCGCCCTCCCGGTCCGACGAAGCGAACAGCGACGAGCTCCCGTCCCTGGCGTGCTTCTGGGCCCACCGCCGCGCCGCGACCCGCGCTTGGCTCGCCCCCGACCCCCCCGGGTCCGTCACCTGGGGCCGCGGCGGCGACTCCAGCACCTGGGGCCGCGGCGGCGACCGGTCCGCCCCGGCTGGCCCCCTCCGGTGCCTCTCGCGCCGGCCCCGCTCCCGGTTCGGGGTCGCGGGGCCCGCCGCGGCGTCCCTCCCGCGCCCGCCCCAGGGACCCCGGGCCGCCGGCGCCGGCACAGCGCCGTCGTCGTCGACCACCACCTCCTCGGCACCCCACGGGCCGCCCGCGGGGGAGCGCGGGCCGCCCGGGGGCGCACCCGCTGCCCCCGGGTGCGGGGGCACGTACAGCCCCCCTGTCATCATCGGCTCCCTGCCGCCCGCCCCGGGCCCTCCCTGGTACCCGGGCCTCGGTGTCCCCTGCCCCACCATGGCCTGGTAGGCCTGGCTGTAGGCCGAGGCCGCGGCCGCGTACTGGCTCTGGACCCACTGGTTGTAGTGCTCGGCGTAAGGGGCCGGGTACGGCGACGCCGGCGCGACCGGCGACACGGGGGCCCCGGGGAGTGGGGGCTGCCCGTAGTTTCCCATCATGGAGACGTAGCAGACGCCGGCACCCATGCTGCACCACCAGCACTGGCCGCACGCGGGGGCGTGGGGCGGGGGCGGGGCGGGCGGGGTGTGGGGGGGGCCCGGGGGGGGGCCGTGGGTCGAGACCCTCCCCGAGCGCCGAGCCAGACGGTGCGCCGGGAAGGCGAGGGGGGAGGCGGGGCGGCCCGAAGGAGGCGACGGCCCCACGCTGCTACCCGGCGACGCCCACATGCCACCGCCCGCGCCGGTGTGGCGGGACGGGCCGGCGCCCGGGCCCGCGGGGGCTCCAGGGGCAAGCGCGGAGTGGGCCGCGGGCCGGCGCTGGGGGGAGGCGCGCGCCTCCGAGTGGCTGCCCCCGGACCTCCCGGGTCCGGCGCCTGGCGGCCGATCCCGGGGGTGGACGCCGGGCAGCTTGGCCCCCGAGTCCCGCGGATGGGTGTAGGTCGTCGACGGCACGGACACGCGGACGGTGGGGGCCCCCGACGAGGTGGCGTCCGTGGGCAGCGCGCTGGCCTGGACCTCCGAGGTCCCCGAGGTCCCCGAGACCCGCGGGCGCCCCTTCCACGAGGGCGGAACCCGTGTCGGGGGCGGGAGGAGGCGGGCGAGCCCCGGGGGGGGCTGGAAGGGAACGAAGCGGACCGTGCTCGTGAAGTACTTGGCCGTGGGGGCCAGCATGAGGTCCATCCAGCCGGGGTCCCCCCCGTACTTATCCCGTCTCCGTAGCTCGTACTCCATGAGCTCCGAACTGCACGCGCAGCGGGGGGCGTCGGGGGGTCCGGCAACCAGCGGGGGGCGTGGGGGGGTCCGGCAACCACCCTGGCCTGGGGGTGCCGAAGGAAGACACCTCGCCGCCGAGAGCGCCCGGGGCCACATATCCACGCCCTGTATCCGCCTCGCTCTCTCACCGTGTGTTTATCTGCAGGTCCCGTGCCAGAGGATTCACCGGTCCCGCGTGGGATGGCGCACTGGCCGAGGGCAGGCCGACATCCTCCCGGCCCGGCGACGAGCACTCTGCGGATGACGCGAAGGGTTCGAGCTAACGTTACACAATCACCCTGCGCATTTCGTTGAAGTGTAATCAATATCCATATCTGACGTGAGACCACCCGTGTCATGGGCGATACGCAGCCCGATACGCAGGACGGTGGAACCGTCCAGAGGGGAGGATGGGAGGATGGGACGCGTTGGGTGGCGCGCACCTTCATCGCAGTGGCTACCGTCTTTGCTGAATACCCGGTGGCTCGAGCCCTCTCTGGACTCAGAAAGGGAACAGTCCACAACCACCGGGTCTGTAGGGACCGCCGCGGCAGCCTGCGGGAGAGGGTAGGGGAGGGGGAGAGGTGGCGTCCAGGGCCCCGCTGCTGAGTTGGCAGCGGGAGGTGAAGACGCGGAAGACCTCGGTTTCTCGAGATATCTGCCTCTCTCCGCACCTGTCCCCCCCCGGGACCGTCCATAGACGCGCCCCACGATAATTTCGCGCCCCCTCCAACGCTCCCCGCCCAGCTTTCTTCGATTCGGCTCCCGCGACTTGTCAACGGCGTGGGGCGCCGGTTAGCAAAAAGAGGCTATGGTCAACAGATATGAAGACGGGATATGCGTTGGGGTGGGGGCTTCTAGGCTCAAAATGTCCCCTCCAGAGAAGGAAATGAGGCGAACACAATTTTCTGTACGCGGCCGCTTGACGGGCAGGCGCACTGTCCCGTATCGTAAGCGGGGGACGAATTTCCCGGGCAAATTGACAGCGAATAACATGCTGGACGACGCTGAAGGACCCCCGCCGCCTACCCCCCCACACCCCCCTCTCGCGGGGGCCTGGAAGGCTGTTTTCGTGCATTTCTCGAAGTCTCCGACGGAGCCGCGATATGCCGCTACGCCACTGGCCATCTCTTGCCGACCTTGTCGACATTGTCGATCAGCAATACACGTGGGTGATTCGAAAAGTCGGGAAAATGCCAGGCCCAGCTCCTGTCGGGAAATGCCACTACGCCCGCGACCAGCGGGGAACGACACTGTTGAGAGGTCCCTGCCCCCTGGCATGCCCGACACCCGCGAGGTGCACTCCCCCTCCGTAAGAGGAATGAGGCGTCCACCAAAGCACCGGATGTTTGCCTCGGTGACCCGTCAACGCGCGGGGGCTTCCTGCGGACCCCGGTCGCAGCCAGGGCCCCGGGCCGGGGCGCACGCCCGGGGCCAGCGCTCCGCCCCGAGACCCCGCCCGCACGCAGGGTTGAGAACTCATGTGCTCCCGCATTGACGCAGGGACGCTCTCCGTGGCCCGATTCAACTGCCTGGAACAGAGCTAGTGCGCCCACCCTTCGGCGAGCGGTCAGGGCAATCACACGGTCAGCATGCTGAGATCGGCCCACGGAACCCCAGGACGCTGAGCTTCAGCAAGGCAACTTACTGAGGGAGAGCGTAGGTCTGGCCGGCCTGCGAGGAGGGGGGAGGGCGTAAGTGGAAACGTCAGGTGCGGCCCGGGCGGGGAGGGCTCATAGGCTAATATGGACCCACCAAGGACGCAGCCTTGCACGTGGCCTCACGGTGGGCGATGGCGCATTGGCCCTCACCTCGGCAGAGAGCTTCCTCCAGAGGTGGTCGACGGCGGAGTCGGCCTCCCCGAGCACGCGCACGCGACCGGCGAGGGCGACGGTCGTGAACTCCCCAGTGTAGATGCCGGCCTCGTCGACGTGGCCGATGTTGAGCTGCACGGAGGCGTGGTCCTTGGCCGTGATGAGCTTGTTGGTCCACGCGCTGCATAGAGCGAAGAAAGTCAGTGGGGCGCGTGAGACGGAAGAGGAATCAGCAAACGAGGAGGGAGGGGACGGCCAAGGTCGATCGCTGCCCCCCCGGGGGCGATCCCCCCGCGCGCTCCGAAGTGATTCCGGGGTACATCTCGGGTATGGGAGTTACGGAGATCCCCTACGAAGGATCGCAGCCCTCAAGAGAGCGCCCAGCGCCAATCTCCCACCCAAAACCCAGAGGGATGGTCCTTCCCAACCCTCGCCTGGTCCTCCCGAGTGCTGAAAGCGAGTGTGGCTATGTCATTGGGAAATAAAAGGGGGAAACTCGTGCGTGAGCCCTGCACAGGATCCGAGACAGCCCCTCTGGCTCATCGGGAAGGCTCTTCCTTTCTGACGCCCACCCCGTCTCAACGGCGCCAACAAAGGCACCCAGGGCGCGTATTGCCACCCATAAATTGTCTCTTTACTCCGGGGGCGCCGAAATATAGGGCGCGCGCCCCGTCCGGGGGGTGGGAATCATGCCCTCTTCCGCCCACCGGCGTCTCTCCATCCCCTGCCGGCACCTGACACGCCCATTCGAGCGCGACCGTGGGATAATATGCAATTTTACGTTGGCAAGCGCTCGCGTGAGCGGCACTCACCACTTGCGGGGGATGTAGAGGTCCACAACGTCGCCGTTAGCGTTGAGCATCTTGCCCTTGCTGTTCCTGTACCTGCCGAGAGCAAAAGATTGGAAAAGACTGGGAAGCTTGTCTATATCGACGATAAAAGTCCTGCTCGTGACCGCAGCTCCCCAAGTCGCGAAGAAAATGCTCCCCCTGACTACTGTCAGACTGCCTCGGGGGAGAAAAAGTCCCCTCCACCTCTTTAGCGCTCCCGTGCGCCATCTGCGCACCCTACAACAACCTGTCGGAGTGCCTGTCGGCCCTTGAAGGCGAGGCGGTGGGAGCATGATCAAGACGGTGAGCGGGGACGCATGCATGGGCATGCGATAACATGCGAGGCCACGGGGCTCCGTCCTGTCTCCTGTCGCCCTCGCTTGGAGCGTTTCTGTCGGTAAAATCGTTTCGAGAATCCCCAGCCTCTTGTTGCGATGTGAAATGTCAACGTCACTCCCTTCGCGCGGTGATTTTCGTCCCCAACCAAAGGGTCCTCACCCTTCCTGCCCCCTCCCCGCCTACAAGGAGTGATGCCGACCCCTTTGCACGACCTTAACGATCAGCGCGTCGTGATTTACGGGATCCGATCCCGTCGCATGCTCCTCCCCTGTCGTGTGAACCCGTCCAAAAAGAGTCCCCCGTCCCCCCCCCCCGGGGAAACTTGCCACCCCGCTGCCTCCCCGCCCTTGCTCCACGGCGTGACACCGACTCGCGAGACCAGTGTTTTTAGCTGTCGGCACCTGCCGCCGCCTTGCCCCTCGCCGTCAGGCGAGCTCGCCTGCCGCAGCGCCCCCCGGGACTTGAATGTTGTGAGGGACGACCGGGGCGAACCCTCCCCCCGCCCCTGCCCTTGCAGCGCAAGCCCCCCCCGGACCACTCGATCAGGAAGCTCCAGGCATACGAGGAGAAGCTGAACAACCTCCGGTCGAATGTCCAGGATGCCCGGCGCAAGGAGCAGGCGGCTGTCTGGGAGACGAAGGCAACAGTGAAGGCCCAGCGCGGCGTGGCGTCCCTCAGAATGGAGGAGATGCAGTGGCACGCCGACCAGGACCTGGCCCGGCGCAGGGCCTCGTTGAGGGACAAGCTGGCGGCCGAGGACGCCGCCCTGCGCTCGGAGCTGACGGCGGGCAAGGAGACGGCGGACGAGCGCCGGGCCAAGCTGGCCCAGAAGGCCCAGGGCCTGGCCCAGAAGCGGGAGGAGGCACGCAAGGCGCAGGCCGACGCGCTGCTCACGCGGGCCTTCCGGGACGCGTACGACCCGATCCGCACGGACGACTCGCGGACCAAGACTCTCCGCGCGGCCGAGGACCGCAAGCACCAGCGCGTAGAGATGGCCCAGCGGCGGGAGGCGGCCAAGGCAGAGGCGGCGGCGCACGACGCCGCGTTCGCCGCCTACGCGGACAAGATGGAGCAGCGGTACCGGGACGACAAGGCGAAGGAGAAGAGAGCCAACGACGAGATGACGGCCATTCTGGACGAGCAGGTGGTCCAGTACCGGAACCGCCTGGCCGAGGAGGAGGCCCAGCGCCTGGAGGAGGTGGCCGCGATGAAGGCCGACTGGGCCAGGCAGGACCGGGAGGCGGAGGAGAAGGCGCAGGCCCTGCGCGAGGCCGAGGAGCGGCGGGTGCGCGCCGTCGCGGCCTTCAACGAGCAGAAGCGCCAGATGGACAAGGCCATCCTGGACAAGGAGGAGGCCGAGGACCTCGAGTACCTCCGGCTCGCCATGGAGCAGGCGGCGCACGACGCAGAGAAGGCGCGGCGGGAGAAGGAGACAAAGCAGCGGCAGATGGCCGAGTACCAGAGGCAGCTGCAGGAGCTGATGGTCAAGGAGGCGGAGGACACGGCCGAGCAGGACCGGCTCATCGAGGAGCAGAACCGCCTCCAGCAGGCCAAGTATGACGCCGTCAAGCAGGCCGAGGAGGATGCGCGTCAGGCGCTGCTGCACGAGGTGGTGGAAACGCGGGCGCAGCAGCTGGCGTGGAAGTACGACATGGAGATGTACGAGATGGAGGAGAGGCGGAGGGAGGCCGAGCGGCACGCGGAGGAGTCGGCGCAGCTCGCCGAGATCGAGGAGACCACGCGGCACCGGCTGCGCCAGGCGCGGCTGGGCGCGCAGCAGGAGCTGCTCGACCAGATGGAGCTCAAGAAGGAGAGGCTTGCCGCCGAGGCCGCTGAGGACGCCGCCGCGGACAAGATGATGGCCGACGACCGCATCCGGTATGGCGCCATGATCAAGAAGATCGAGGGCACCGAGCCGCCCACCTGGTACGGGAGGCGCAAGATCGACTGGATGTCGTGATCCCCGGATGTTACGGGGAGGTTGAATCCTGCGTGGCAGCAGGGGGGGATGGGCCACCACACTTCGGAAGAAACTCGGAAGACTGGACTCCCATGTCGGACATGCACCGTTGCCCGCGCAGGTCCGAAGCTCTGCCCGGAGGGCTGGCGACACGGTGTCGGCAGCCCCGGGGCGCGTGTCACACCCGCCTCCCCGCCCCTCGACGCCCCGCGCGTCGCGCGGCGTCTTGGCTATCTAAGGCTCCACAAACGATCGCACACCGGCCAATCGAGCCACCATTTCAGCCGCCGGGCCCAGCGCACGCTGGGTAGTTGAGAAGGTGGAGCCCGTGCGCGCTGCGACACTCCTCTCCTCTGATGCCCCCGCAACCGCGCGTTCGCTAGTTGCACTCGCTGGAAGACCCAATCGCGCGCCAGCATGATGCCCTACCGGCCCGTGAAAGCGCCCCGCCCCCCCTCATGCCGGGGAGGTCGCAGAGGGTGCCCCGGACAGTGGGCCCTGCTCGCTGCTGCCCTCGTGGGGCTGTTGGGGCTATTCAGGCCGGTGTGTGCCGTCCCGTCGAGTCAAGTCGACTTAATCCGCGTGAAGAAGTCCCCACCGGAGGAGGCCACGTGTCCGTGGGGGGACGGAGGCGCCGCGGTGGTCGTTCACCTCATTCCCCACTCGCACTTCGATGCCGCCAAGCTGAAGAACACGGTGAGCGACGAACGAAACGCTCGGCGGAGCTACCCTCCACCCCGCACCGGCGTCCCCCCGCACACGCGCACACGTGCGGCGACAGACGGCGACCCCCCGCTGAATGCCACCCCCCCGCCCCCGCAGGACGCGTACTACTGGGGGGCCAGCAGGGACCTGGACGAGGGGGCCGCGCAGTATGTCCTCGACTCGGTGATCGCCTCGCTGGCCCTCGACGAGGCCCGGCGCTTCACCGTGAGCCAGGTGGGCTTCCTCGCGCGTTGGTGGGCCCGCCGGGGCCCCGCCGAGAGGGCCCTGATGCAGCGGCTGGTCACGTCGGGGCAGCTGGAGGTGGCGGGCGGGGGGTGGGCAGAGCCCGACGAGGGCACGGGGCACCTCACGGGGCTCGTCGACCAGCTCACCCGGGGCCACCGCTTCCTCCAGCGCGAGCTGGGCGCCCGGCCGCGGGTCGGCTGGCAGCTGGACGCGCTGGGCCACTCACAGGCGGCCGCCGCGCTCCTCGGGAGGGCCGGGCTGCAGACCCTCTTCCTGGGGCGCACCCCCGCCGAGGACCTCTCCTGGCTCCGCGGGCAGCGGGCCCTCAGCTTCGCCTGGGACCTCGGGGACGAGGGCGGGCGCTCGCTCCCGGGGGCCTCCTCCGTCCGCGCCCACGCCGCCCCCCTGGGCACCATGGCCCCCCCCGACGGCTTCGACTTCGACCTCGTGTTCGGCTCCGCCCCTCCCGGTGGGTCGCCCCCCCGGACGCGAGGGTGGCTCGGGCTGGGCAGCGCCCCTGCACGAACCCCCCCACGGACCCCCTCCCACCCGCACGCGCGCAGTGGACAGCGACTGGCTGCTGGAGGACTTCAACCTCTTCGAGCGAACCGCCGCCTTCACGGAGCACGTTGACGGGCTCTCGCGGGTGTTCCCGAGCTACCTGGGCCAGCAGCACCTGCCCGTCCTCCTGGGGGGGGCCTTCCACTACATGGCGTCGGCCGCCACGTTCCGCAACCTGGACGCCCTCGTGGACGCGCTGAACGCGGAGGGGCGCTTCGAGGTTCGGTACTCGACGCCGTCCGAGTTCGCCGAGAGCCTGGGCGGGTGGCCCCCCGGCGCCCTGGCCCGGTCCGGCCGGGACCTGACCCAGTACGCGGACCGGGACGGGACCGCGTGGACGGGCGTCCACTCGTCCCGCAGCGGGCTGAAGGGGTACCTGCAGCACGCCGGCCGCATGCTGCAGTTCTCCAGGCAGATGGAGGCGGTGGGGCAGCTCCTGCTCGAGGACTACGTGCCCGAGGCCGGGTGGACAGACGCGCTGGACGAGGCGGTCGCCGCCGGGCAGGATCACAACACCCTGGCCGGCGCGGTCCGGCAGGCCGTGGCGGACGACGTGGCTTTCCGCCTCCATGGAGGCATGGAGGGGGCGTGGCAGGGCGCGAGGCAGACGGCCGAGGCAGTGCTGGGCCTGTACGGGGGCCAGGGGGACGGGGGCCCGGGCGGGCGCGGGCCCGCCCCCCTGGGAGGGACGCTGGCGCCGGTGCTCCACCACTGCCCCCACCTGAACGTGACGCTGTGCCAGTGGTCCGCCGCGGCTACGGCGTCGGGGAAGAACCTCCTCGTCGTCGCCTGGAACCCCCTGGGGTGGGAGGCGCGGCCGTGGATCCGGTTCCCCGTGTCCCGCCCCCCGCCTGGCAGGCGGCTGGCGGCCCTGGACGCGGCCACCGCGGAGGAGCTGCCGAGTCAGGTCCTGGCCCTCAGCGGGGCCCACCGCTACGCCCGCGAGGCGTGGCTCGACGCGACGCACGACCCCAGCCTGCTCGGCGGGCCTGGGACCCTCTTGCCCGACGCGGAGATGTGGGTGCAGGCCGCCCTCCCCGCCCTGGGGCTCGCGGGCGTGCAGGTGGCGGCGCAAGAGGCCCCAGGCGGCGATGCCGACGTCGACCTCGGTGCCGGCGTCGACCCCGCTCGCGGGGAGGCCGCGGCCCGCGATGCCGGCGCTGGGGCGAGCGGACGCCGCGGGTGCGGGGGCGACGGGAACACCATCGCAAATGAGCACTACGAGGTGACCCTGTCCCCCGCGACGGGCCTGGTCGAGTCGGTCAGGAACCTGACAGACGGCGTCAAGGCCCGTCTGTCGGTGGACGTCCTCTCCTACCGCGAGGGGCCCGGGGGAGGGGTCCACGTGTTCCAGCCGGACGGGAGCGGGGCGCGCCCCGTTCGTGGCGTGACGACCGAGGCGGTCTGCCCGCCCTCGGGCGCCATGGAGCTCCGGCAGGAGTTTGGCGACTCCGCCGCGTTTCTGACGATTCGCCTGGTCCCCGGGGCGGCGCACGTCGAGGTGGAGTGGACCGTGGGATCGGTCGACTTGGGGCCGGGGGAGACCGGGCGCGACGTCGTGGTCCGCTTCAGTTCCGACCTTCGCAACGCCGGGCTCACGGGCGACGCGAACGGCCTCTTCATGGTCCCCCGGACGCCGGCCGGCGGGCCGGACGACGCCGCGGCCTTCTTCCCCGCGTCGTCGCTGGCGTGCCTGACGGAGCCGGGCGGCGCGGCGGCGGACGATCGCCGGCACGGTCACCACCCGCCCCGCCGGCTCTGCGTCGCGCTGGACCGGGGGCTGGGAGTCTCGGGGGCACTCGGGGACGGGGGGTCACGGCGGGGGGACGGGGGGTCACTGGAGGTGATGGTGCACCGGAGGGTCCTCTCCGACGACGGGAAGAACGGGCTCGGCGAGCCGCTGGACGAGGATATGTGCGGGTCGGCCCCGCCGGGGGGCAGCGCTGCGCCGGGCTGCCGGCCGCTGGTCGTGTCGGGCAGGCTCTTCCTGCGCCTGACGGAGCGCGACTCCCCGGCGACGACCCTCGGGGGGACCCTGCCCCTGCGCGAGTCGCCGTGGCTGATGTTCGCCGTGGAGGGGCGGTACGGCGCGAGGGGCGGGGTCGCCGCGGCGGCGCCGCCGGGTGTGTCCTTCCTCGGCCGGCCGCTTCCCGAGAACGTGCATCTCCAGACACTGCAGTGGGCGGCGAGGGGCACTGTGCTCGTGCGGCTCCGGCACCTGTTCCCCCCCGCCGGGGACCTGGGGAAGCCCGCGGCCGTGGACATCCCCGCCCTCTTCGGGGACAGGTTCGTGGTCCGGGGCTTCGAGGTCGTCTCGCTGACGGCCAGCCGACCAGACCCGTACCCGGTGACACGGGAGGAGGCGGAGGGGATGGCGGCGCGGGGGGACGTCAGCAGCGACGCGCTGGACCGGCTGCACGAGGGCGGGCACGGCGACGTGGTCATCGTCCGCCCGATGGACATCGTGACGCTGTTCGTCCGGCTGGACGCCGCCGACAGCCCCGCGCCCGCCTAGGGCGAGGCGGAGGCGACGTTTCGGCTGCCCTGGGCAGCCCGGGGCCTTGAACCTTCTTCAAGCGTGTGCGAGGGGTCACTAGCCCCGGGCGCGCGTGGCGGCCCCCGAGGAGCGCCTCCCCGAGGAGCGCCTCCCCTCGGACGCCCGCCCAGGGCCCAGCCGGTGCCCGCCAAAGAGGATGTGGTGGCCCCGGAAGGCGATCGCCGAGGCCAGCTCCATGTAATCCACGTCGCCGTTGCCGTCGGCGTCGGCGTCCCGGAGGAACTGGTCGGCGACCCCTGGGTCCACCCGGATAGACAGCAGGTCCAGCCACCGCACGAACTCCTCCCCGTCCACCGACCCGTCGCCGTTCGTGTCGAGGGCCTCCCTCATGGCCTCGTTGATGCTCATGTCCAGGTCCGTCTCGTCCCAGCGGCGGTTCTCCTGGACGGCGTTGCCGTACACGAGGAGGACGTCGGCGAAGGAGAGCCGCTTGCGGCACGGGTCCGAGGAGAAGTCGGGCGCGTTGCCCCGGACGTTGCGCAGGGCCACCGGGGACAGCCGCCGGCCCCCTCGCTCCCGCTCCACCGCGGCCACCACCAGCTGCACGGCCTCGGCGATCTCCGCGAAGCCCTTCGAGTCCTGGATCCCCTCGAACTCGCTCCGGAGCCTCTGCGCCGGGGATACGAGGGGATGGGGGGTTGGCGGGGGCGCCCCGCGGGAATTTCCCCGCGAAGGTCGCCGCGTGGGGATGTGGGCCCGGTCGAGGCCGACGAAGGCGACCCGGGTCCCGGGGCCGAAAGCAAATGCACTCCCACGATCGGTGCGCTAGCGTCTTTTTCGGCTTTTTTAATTCGCGTGGGCGGGCGATCATCCAGGGAGCGGCAGGTATCGGGCGTGCAGGCCCAAGGGAGCGGCACCGACCTGCATACCCCGAATGTCCGCGATGAGCTGGTCCTTCTCCGAGAAGACCCTCCCGTAGTCCTGCTCGATCTCCTTGACGCTCGGGCTGATCTGATTCGTCAGCTTCCTTCGCACCTGCTGCGCCCCCAGCCCGACGTCCTTGTAGCCCCTGCACGAGCTGAAGCTCTTGGAACTTTGGCGAGACATGGTGGCGGCTCCGGACCGGCGAGTCGGCTAGGCAGGGGCAGCGCGGAGGGTTCGTTTGGGGGGTGCGATGCCCGCGTGTGGCCACATGTGCCTCTCCGCCCCCCGACTCCAACCCCACCCTGAGTGGCACGCCCTCGCCCTGACGCATCGCCGCGCCAGTGACGGGGTCGGACCCCGTGAGTGCTAGTGCCGGCGCCGGCGAGCCCAGGAGTGGTCGGGCGCACGGGGGAGCTTTGTCCGGAGCCCATGCGAATGAGGGAACGGCGGCGGGGGACACAGTGCCGCGCGTCACCGCCACTTTGCTCCCTGGGGACCCGCCCTGCAATAGAGGCCACGCGGGATGAAGGGCCGTATCCAGACTCTTCCAGCCGTCGTACTGACGCTGTTGCTGGCATCTGTCGGAATTCGGTGAGGGAGCGGCGCCGCGCCCGTACGGACGGCGACATCTGCCCGCCAAGGGTCCCCCCGCCACGTCCGCCGGGGGGGCGACCCCGATGGCCCCCCCCCCCGCCGAACGACTCGCCAGGCGTCGCGGCGCGCGCGCAGACGGAACCGGTGCCCCCCCCCCCCCCCCCCCCCGCGCGCGGGGGCGGGGGGCCCCGCCCCCCCCGCGGGGGCCCCCCGGGGCCCGGGCCCCCCCCCCCGGCGGGCGCCCCCCCCCCCGCCCCCCC